>Ga0181577_10003076_pt1 | contig 12938 bp, 1 predicted proteins | sample 101ome_21_FD_132468 | JGI IMG/M metagenome (GOLD analysis project Ga0181577, IMG submission 132468) | Coastal salt marsh microbial communities from the Groves Creek Marsh, Skidaway Island, Georgia - 101413BT metaG (megahit assembly) | ecosystem: Environmental > Aquatic > Marine > Intertidal zone...
ACTGAAATTGCCTTTTCAGTGATATTTACACCGTCAGAGGCTCGCACCGTAATCGCGTAACTTGACTGTGACTCATAATCAGCCGCAATTTCGTCCTTGAGCTTCAGAATGCCATTCGAGGTTATTTCAAAAAGTTCGTTATCCCCACCAGTTGCGAGTGTCGTCGTAAGCGCCACACCTTCAGGATCCGAAATAGCCAATGTGCCGACATTCGTACCAATATCATTTTCTTTCAAAGATGACTTCACAAAAGAAACTACAGGGGCGTCGTTTATTCCAGCTATCTGAACCGATAAACTTTGAGCGGATGAGGTGAGCGTGCCATCAGAAACTTGGACTGGAAAATTCTCTGTTAAGCTCTCATCTTCTGCGAGCGCGTTTACTAATGTATTTGTATTGTCCAACTCATAGGAGTAAATCCCAGTTGTTTTATCGAGACGTAAAGTTCCATAGTTGCCCACCGCCACTTGGTACTCACCTAACGTTGATGCGCCAGATACTTGAAAAATTAGGCCTTCAGACCCATCGGGATCTTCTGCCGTCAGCATGCCAGATAAATCTAACGAAGAATCTTCTGTTATATTGCCAACAGACGGTGCAGCGAGTATCGGAAACTCATTTTTATTTTCGACTATTACTGTTATAGATTTTTCAGAATTATTCACTCCATCGGAAGCTCTCACTATAAGAGCATAATTTGACTGCGTTTCATAATCTGCAGACGTGCCTTCCTTGAGCTTAAGTACCCCATTTGCAGTTATCTCAAAGAGTTCGTTATCCCCACCAGAGGCAAGAGAATATGTAAGGGTTGCACCTTCAGGATCAATGACATTAAACGTGTCTATCTGCGCACCTACATCATTCTCGAATATGATTGCGTTGGATAGCTCAATATTTGGTGCATCGTTTACACCATTAATCCCGATTGAAAGCTCGTGAGGAACTGAACTTAATTCTCCATCAGAAACATGGATAGAAAAAGTCTCCGTTAAATTTTCATCCGTTGAGAGAGCATTCACCGAACTGTTGGCATCATCCAACTCATAACTAAATGCACCCGTTGACTTATTAAGCGTCAGGGTCCCATAGCTTCCAATCATGACCAAATTAGATCCAACTTCTGATGCTCCTGAAATCTCAAAGACCAACCCTTCTGGGCCGTCCGGATCACTCGCAACCAGCGTCCCTGACGCCGCCACGCCAGAATCCTCAGTAACATCTAAAACTGGAGACACACTTATACTTGGTACTTCATTCACGTCATCAACTGTCACTGAAATTGCCTTTTCAGTGATATTTACACCGTCAGAGGCTCGCACCGTAATCGCGTAACTTGACTGTGACTCATAATCAGCCGCAATTTCGTCCTTGAGCTTCAGAATGCCATTCGAAGTTATTTCAAAAAGTTCATAATCACCCGATGCCGCTAGCCTATAGCTTATCAAACCATTTTCAGGATCTGTTGCTGAAAGTTGGCCAACCGTGGTCCCGGGTAGATTTTCATCTATATTGGCTTTGGATACTGCCAAATTTACGATGGCCTCGTCTACATTAGAGACATTGACCGTAAATTTCTCAGCAAAAGACTTTTCCCCGCTATCCTTTGCTGAGATGGTGATCTCGTAGCTCGATTTTTCCTCATAATCAGGCTGGCTCTTGAAATAAAGCACTCCATCCGTGATCGTAAATGATGAGGCATCCGTACCAGAGAGAGTATAGGTGAAACTGGTTTCTGTGGTTAATCCACCCAGGCTGTCTGCCTTGAGATCAAAAACTTTTATGGATGCAATTTCAGGACTGCTCGTCCCCTCTGAAACCAATACACCCGCATAATCCGAAGCCTCGCTGTCAAGCGTCGTCCCATTCACCGTCAAATCAATATCCGTGGGTGCAGGGTTCGACTTAGCAACTTTCACAGTTTCGCTATTAGTGAACGTAACAGATGCTAATCCTGTTCCTGGTGTTGCCACCTCTTTTGTCGTCGCCTCAGACACCTGTTCGACCAGAGCCTGGGCAACTGAGTATACGCTCTCCGATGCACTGAAGTCATCCTTGGTGACCGTATCGATCACGTCGTTTACGTTCTTAACAGCAGTAACAATTGTCGACTTAATTCCGTCAAACGCGGTCGCCGTAACTTTCGCAACACCAGCTGTCGCGTAGTTCGCATCATTGTCAGGGTCTAGGCCCGCATCAATCACAGCCTGACGCGCAGCCGTCTGTTGCGCAGTCACAGCTGTCGCCACCTTATCTGCAACAGCCGTCAACTGTGTCGTATCCGTTAGATCAACTGCGGCCGACGCGTCCGACTGCTCCTTCACAAAGGTAGACACAGCCTCCAACGACGCCTTAAAAGAATCCGCCGCACTCACACCAGAAGCCTTCGCCGCAGCCGCCATAGATGTTACAACTGCGCTGACTTTTTGGCTCGTCACCTCAACGTCACGTGCAAGCTGCTTCTGAGCATCAGTAACCGTCGCGGCAATATCATATGGGTTATACGAAAGAAGGTCTACATTCCCTACAATCCCCAGAGCTTCTTGAACCTGCGCCTCGGTCATATCCGATTCAACCATCAAGGTCGAGGCCATGGACACGACGCTCGCAGTCGCCGGCGCTGAAAGAACGACATCCGCCAGAACGCTTCCGGACGAGGTGTCAATGGTCGAGGAGTCAGTCACGGCGACCAAGTTCACGCCTGACTTACTTGCAGCTCCAGTCAGCGAGTAATTACCATCTGCATCTGTTCTGACCGATGGTTCATCTGCGTCCCACTCACCGTCATCATCATAATCCAAGAACGCCAGTGCATCTTTCAATGGACCCTTAACAACCGAACCAGAACGCGTGAAGGTTGTAGACACGTTGCTACCGCCACCGCCGCCGCAGGCTGCTAAAATGACCAAAGCAAGCGGACTGAGGATCATGCGGCTCTCAGTACGTGGCAGTGGGTTCTTATGAGACGGATTATAATACATGTACACGGCTTTTTATGCAGATTTCGTGCCTAATTACGAATGTTACACAGTTAATAACGATTTCATGCACATTAGTGTAGAAATTAATTAATAAAGTTTCGTTATTCAAGAATGGTAAACCATTGTTTTCTGAATAAAAAGGCCGCCAAGTTGGCGGCCTTTTTATACTATGTGTTTAGATCTGCTACTTACGTAATATCCGGGATCAATGGATCGTCGCTTATATTTATAGCGAGTTCTACCATTGGCTCCCATTGCGTAGCGTCTGCATCATACGTCGAGAGATTTATAGCGAATTTATCTCCATTTGTTACATCTGGAATAGATAGTCCTTTACTCGTCAACGCCGTATCTATTTTTTGTAAGATACTATCAAACTTGACGTTGAGATTTGATACTTTCATCGCGTCTGGTGTCAGAGTAAGCATGTCGCTATCACCATTACTTATGGCTCCAATCACATTCACATCAGAACTTGTGATTATTTTCCAATTCATATCTTGGGTTGGAGCGGTTATTGTATAATCTGAACCACTTTTTCCAAGCGTTAACTCAAAATCCAACCTTACGTAACGCTCCGCAGCGTCACGAACTTCCGGCGCAAAGCCTTCGCCCTCTTTTATTTCTATGATCTCGATTCTGAAATCCTCGGTGGAGGTCGTTACGCCTTCCGGGAGTTCGATGAAATTCGACCCAACTTTAAGTGACAACTCTGGGGCGAGTTTGAATGAAGGATCACCCAAGCTGTTCACTAAATTCGCCTTAAGATTGACGACATCGCTATCAATGAGATCCACAGTTTGTCTATTCACCGTGCCTGGGTTTCCATCGGGATCAAAACTAATTGCCCCACCCTGAATATCAATACCAGGCTCTACCTCCAAAGTGCCTTGCACCTTGGAAATCGCAGTTGCTCCCTCAACCAAGAATTTATTCAAACCCGAGACTTCATATTCATAACGCCCCGGTTGCATGAGGAGTTCGTCTGTAAGTAAACCTGAAGCCTTCTCAAGAATTGAGCCAATATTGAAATTGAAACTCGAGTTCACTCCATTTAGGGATACAATATCAGGGTCCTCATTTGTGTAAGTGATTGGACCTTGATGGGTTCCGTCACTTTGAACATAATTCACTGTCATCGTTGAACCCGCAGCACTCTTAACGGATGCTGAAGATCCATCTCCTTCAACCGTCAAATTGAATGTTGCTGAGATTTCCCGTTCTCCAATGTCTCCCTCTTTTTGATCACGAACCTTGATCGTAATTTGTGAAGTTTTTGGCGAGGCAAAGTCTGCCATCTGATCGAGCTTGATGGATACGCCAAGATCGCCCGTTTCTAAGACATCTGTAACGCTCATACTGTCTAACATGACATGGCCGACGCTGATGGTATCTCCTGACACACTTAAGTCCAAGGGTTGTTCAAATCCGTCAAGGTTAACAATGGACTTATTATTTGGATTTATATCCACAGAGAATAATTGTTCACCTCCAACACCATCCGAGACGTTGATCAAACCTTGGATTTTATTGACAGGACCCGCATCTGCACCAGTGCCCTCAGTAAGTATCGTGCCCAAACCTGAGACTTCGTACTCATAGGTGCCAACACCCTTCAGCATATCGCTATCGATTTGCCCAGAAATTTTCTGAAGGATAGATCCGATGTCAAAGTTCAAGTTTGATGACGAACCACTGAGAGATATGACGTCTTCATCCAGATTTGTATAGACGACTTGTGCGCCCGGATTTCCGTTACTGTCAAAATAATTCAGTGTCAGCGCAGAGTCTGCAGCGCTCTTGATCATCGCATCTGTGCCATCTGCAGAAATACTGAGATCAAATACTGCAGTTAATTCACGTTCGCCATGGGTTCGTGAACCATCAGGCGAGCCCACCACATCTCTGACCTTTACGGTTATAGTTTGAGGCGCAAGCGCATTATATTTCGCCGTTTGGTCTAAGTTGAAAGACACACCTATATCACCGGAACCTATAACGCTGGTAATTTCATCCTTGGTGACATTCAATGTTGAAACATTCAGCGTTTGGTGAGCCTTATCGAATGTTAGCGTTGCCTCCTCAGTTGTGCCTGCGAAATATATTTCCGGCTCGCTTCCTGCCGCGGTGTCAATCGAGAATGGACGTTCATTTGAAGGTGTGGATGTGACGTTAAACTCACCTTTGACTGTCGAAATAGACGAACCCTCTTCGGCTAAGAAGTCTTCTAAACCTGTGATCTCGTAGGCATACTTTCCCTGTTGGGTGAGCATAGTGTTGCTGATCACATCAGATACTTGATCCAAGAGTGATGCGATATTCACATTCAATGTTGAATTGCCCGTGTCAACAGAAATAAAGCTGCCGGAAGTGTTTGTCTTATCAATAGACCCACCGAACGAGCCGTCGCCGAGAGTGTAGGATCCCAGCAATTTTGAGCCAGCGACATTTGTGATGGATGCCGTTGTACCATTTCCATCGATATCCACCTTGAAGCTTGCGGTAATCTCACGCTCACCATTATTGCGATCTTCAGGCGTATTACTCCCGCCCTCAACAATATCCCTTACAGTCACGGTAATTTGCTTTTGGGTGAGGGATAAATCTGCGACTTGGTCTAAATTGAAGGTTAGGCCAAACTGATTACCGTCGATTGCCCCCTGGATTGTGCTGGAATCTAAGTCCACAGACTGCAGCGTCAATACGTCTCCCACAACCGTTCCATTTGTGGAGATTGGTGTCGACCCAAGTGTGACCACGGGCGGAGTTCCAAAATTGACGTCAAACTTCTGCGCCGCCGTTGGAGGTGCGACCTTGATTGTCCCCACAATTGCATCAATATCGGTGGGTTGTGGTGTATTTGCAGCTTCATAAGCCGCCATTTCGCCTGCATCCCAGAACCCATTAGAATTGTAATCCCAGTGAGCGTCAGGGTGCATCGGCATACCTGGTAATTCGTCCAAGAAGCCACTCAAACCAGAAATTTCGTATTCGTAGACACCCTCGTCATCCAGCATATTCAAATCGATAATGCTTCCAAGATCCGACAAGAATTGACCGAAATTCACATAAACCGATGATGACGTATCATCAAAGCTCAACATTCTGTTTGCCGAATTGACAAAGGTTATTGGCCCACCCACGGGACCAGAACCATCTCCGAGTGTATAGTCAACACTCAACATGTCACCTGTGTAGAAAGAGACTGTCGCGTCGGTCCCGTCTGCTGCGACGGTGACATCAGCTTTTGCGCTGATTTCACGTTCGCCTGCACCGAGGGTCCCATCAGGGGATCCTATGGCATCTCTAATCGTAACCGTGATCTCCTGCGTGTAGGGCCTACTGAATTGTGCAAATTCATCTAACACCACAGCTAAATCCAACATTCCAGAATCAATCGCCGAATTTACTTCCGTAGTGCTCACAGCAATTTCAGCAACATTTAGCGTATCATGGTCTAGAGTGATGTCGGCATTGGTAACCGCTGTCATCAAAGTTCCGCTCATCAGCGAGATTGGTTCTGGATCCGCTAAGTCGATAGAGAATTTCTTCGCGATTGTAATTGGAAGAGAATTCACGTTGCTGAAAGAATTTTCCACAACAATGTCAGAGTTATTGCCGCCAAAAACCAGCGTCCCAACGAAGTCGGTTGGTTCGCTTGCGAAGAATACACCTACTTCTGTTTGAGTAGGTACTCCTAACGTATCACCATCAACGTAGAATGCGTACAAATCTGCATATGGAGAGCCCATTTCCTGTGGCACTACTGCCTCGAAAATAGTACCAACACCAAGCTCAGTATCGCTAACGGAAATAGACAGTGGAATATGGTCGATATCTGCAGCAATAGAGAAAAATGACTCTAGATCAGCCGGATTATCACTGACAAGTATATCGAATATCTTACCTTTCGTCGCCAGTAATGCCTGCTGTTCACCCACCGTTTCCGCAGAGATCTCTAGATCACTAGATCCAATGATTTTCATTGCAGCCGCAGACGCGATGCCATCTGTCGGACCACCTTCCTCAGTAGCTTCAATCTCTAGGCTGAAGCCGTCGAGTACGTATTCCTTCAGAGTTAGGCCACCATGCACACCGGGGTTATACGTGGTGATATATCCATCATCCGCACCATCGATTGCCACCTTCAGGTCATAATATGCAAGATGGTTGTAACCGCCGTACCCGTCGGAGTCTTGAAGTTCAATCACAAATTCATCGTGCTTAGTTTGACCATCGACTAAAATTTGTGTCTTTGAATTGTCAATCGTATAGGTCCAAGCCTTGGTCACCTTGTTGAAAGACAGAGTACCGTATTGTCCCTCTTTCACCTGAGAGTCCCCAGCCTCACTGTTTGGCCGCAATAGAGAAACACTAACGGCGTCACCCTCTAAGTCAGTGAAATAGCCAGACAGGCTTCCACTAGCAGTCGTCGTCGCATCGTCTTCGATAAGTGACCCCACCACGCCCTCTGGCGCATCCGTACCAGCAAATGCAGTCGTCGTTGGCGCCGTATTTCTATCGCCGACAATTTCAACATAATTACCATCATAATGCTTCGTAACAGAGCGCCCTAACGTGTAATCATATTGAGTTTCGGAGTATCCAAGGAAAACCTCGCTTGAATCATACTTATCCACACGAATGTATTCATCGGATCGACCCTCTGCGTCGATATTAATGCTCGTTTGTACTTCCTCACGACCATAGAGCATTCCGCCTTCTGGGATTTTGGACTCTACAAAGGAGCTTTGGTAGCTCGAACCATCTGGATATGCATTAATATCGGAATATCCAATCATATTACCGTCTGGGTCATATAGAGTAATGTGACCTTCCTTCACTCCGGAAGTCGGCACTCCGGTGACGTTATACTCAATTTGAGCATCCGCCGTTCCGATAAAGTTGTTGCTCAGATAATAAGACACCTGGCCAGCAAAATCCCAGCGCACATCTGCCCCCGCATCTGGTTGGAGCACAGCCTCAAGGCCACCCTGGTTCCAGTCAGCAGGCGCAGATTCAATTAGGAACGGGATGGTAATTGTCCCGATTGCAGGGCCACCTCCACCCGCACCCGCGCCGTAATATTCCGTTCCCGTAATTGACCAATTTGCGCCGTAGATGGTCTTCATCGTACCATTGATTTGGTAACCCTCAAGAAGATCTAACATATATTCGCCGGTTTCCTTAAACTTATAGTAGAAGGAACTCGTTTCCTGCCAGTCACTGCCATCCCAGGTATAATTTATTCCATTCTCTTCCATAATATTGGTCAGAACGGAATCGATCGTCTCCTGGCTACGCGTCTCAAAGCTCACAAATTTGGACGTATCAGCAAACACCTCAGTACGCCCAAGGTATTCGGGGTATGGCATACTGCTATCTTGGAAATGCGTTTCAGTTCTTGTGCCTTCGATGTTTACAAAGGCCTTACCAAGTTGTGTGCCATCTTCCGCGAAGAAGTGATATTCTTTGAAATTTGCACCATCTTCAATTGTCTTTCTGTAGGCTTTTTCGCTGTCGACTGCGCCAAATTGGAATTGCTGCGGCAACTCATCAAGAGCATCTCCCTCGATTTTCGTAATACCCAAGCTGGCAAGCGCTGACTCACCACCGCTAAGGTCCACCTGTGCCGCCTGACGCACAAACATTCCATCCACAACCTGCAGAGGTGTTGTCACACCATTTTCAACTTCAGAACCTGACACTGGCGTGTCATCGATAGAACTGTAAGTAAATGTCGACTCTCTGTTGAGTGTCGGCGTCACTTCGACCTCAATTTCTGAGTAAGTGTCATTGCCGTTGTCAATGCTGTAGCGCGCATAGCTATACTCAGTCGTATCATCTGCAGTCGATACGGTGCCTTGTGTATCGATTGTCGTATTCGCATTATAAAGCGAGTTATGAGACGTATCCTCATAGAAAACGTTTACAGACACCTCATCACCGTATGTGAAGGTGTCTAATTTTGCGTATCCGACAATGATACCGCCTGTTTTGTAATAGGTAATATCCTCAAAAGTTGCGCCGGATCTATAAGGGTCCGTAAATGTCTCCGACTTAAAGTATGCTGTCGCACCTCCAAAGTCGAAAATATCGTCCAAGTGCAGTGTCGCGCTTCCCTGAAGGAGAGTGGTCGCTGCATTAGTTGACGCAAGTGAGTTCGTATCACCCGTGACACTCTTAATGGAGAAATTCGCTCCATACACAGTCGTCGTGCCATCGCGGATCTCCGTTCCGCTCACCAATCCGTTTGGTCCAAAGACGAAATTCTCTGACGCCTCAACCTTCCAGTCAGCAGGTGAGGATGTAGAATCCCAGGTATAAATTGTGCGCGCTTCCGTCGTGTGGATCTGTATCTGACCGCCCACTGTCACCTCAGCGTCAGATCTCGTGTATACTTCTTTGCGAACACTCGCCTCTTCACGGACTTCGCCAATCCAGTTGTAATTGGCATCCATATATGAGGTTACAGTTTCACCCGAATAGTCCAAGAACGTGAACGACTCACCAATTTTTTCACCGGAAGCATTATAGTAATCGATCTGCTTGTCAGTGCCTTGGCTGTATACAACTTCCCGGAAGACAGAGTCCAAAGTGTTGTCCGAGTCGGTGTCAAACTTGAAGCTATCTGGCAGGTCATCAAAATCGACGGGTAGATCATACGAGCCTGAATCTCCCGCAAGCTCCAAACTTCCTAAATCCGTCCGTGCCTGCTGGTCGCGGCTCCAATCCGAGCCAATATCGAAAGAAATTCCGTTATCGATCTCACGACCGCCCTCAAATGCACCATCGCTTGCAAATTCAAATACAGACTTGCGTGAGAATGTCTCAACGGCTGGGTCACCCGAGGTGTCTCTCTCAACTTCAGAATTCACTTCGAAATAGCCACCACCGACTTTCTCGACCTTGAAGAAATTACGGGTGAAATCGCCTCCCGAGAATGTATCTTCGACAGTTTCGCCCAGCCACATCCAATCTTCGTCAAAATATTGTGTGAAGGACTGACCGCTGAAACTTTCCTCAACTCTACGACCAATTATACCACCCGCTGAGTCAAAATAGGTTCTCTCAGTGCCGCTGCCCCAAGTGAGAGAACTATCCTTGTAATAACCACCGCCCGTGAAATCAAAAAGATCGTCTAAATTGACTATGCCATTTTCAATATCAGTGGCAGCACCAGTTAAACCCAGATTCAATAGAACGACTGCCTCTGCATCGGCAGCAGTAATTGCGGTAAAGGAATCATCGATCGTGATGGATTTAGAGTCTACCTGCCAACCAGCAGTAAAGTTGGTTGTTACACCATCGAAGTTTTCTGTGCCGCTCTGAAGATTATACGCCCCGTCGAAGTTAAATGTGAATGAGCGCACTTCATTCCAAATTATATTTCCGCCTTCATCGGTACCGTTGGCCTCATACTCTGCACCTGTCTCGACAATGGCAGTCACATTTCCGTCAGCGTCTTTTGTCTTTGTCTCAAAGCGCACTTGCTTGAAGTAATTATCTTGGAAAATATTTCCGATAAATTCATCATCCGCATCAAAGAAGTCCGTGCCAGACCCACCATGCATACTATCAGTCCATGATGTGGAACGACCGAGTGGTGCATTTGCTCCGTCAAAGTAAAGTGTTTCTGTACCACCGGGATAGGATTGCTCAATGTAACTGATCTGAGCTGGGTCACCAAACTTATAGAGGTCGGGTAATTCCGCAAGAACTGAAGTATCTATAGACGTCAGTAGCGTGACTGAGTCCAGATCAAGAGTTTGATTGGTGACTTTACCTTGGGCATTTACCTCTCGAGAAATGCCATTCTCAACTTCTGTGCCACCCAAGAATTCCCAATTTGATGAGAAATTGAACTCCCAGGAACGTGATTGCCCACCAAATGTTTCAGAGCCATACTCAGTGTAAGACCCGTCTGCATTTTCCAAAGTAAAGATTGTGCGACTGTCGCTTCCCATGGTGAAGACTTCACCGATCCACATCCAGTCATTATCGAAATACTGCGTTCCGCTCTCGCCTTCACCGTGAGTGAAAGTTTCAGCACGCCCCACAACTTCACCGTTCTGATTGTAATATACAGTCTCAATACCGTGATCAAAAGTTTGCGACTTTGAATATCCCGTTGGCGCCGCAACTCCTTCAACTGAGAAATCAAAAAGATCTGAGAAGCTTACAGATGCTTTCGCAGAAACCTTAGCCGTTAGATCCGCAATCGGATCAAGATTAGTTACAGAAACTTTTTCTGCTTTGACTATCCAACCTGCGTCAAATTCAACTTCAACACCATCTGCACGGGTTTCGGTTCCGCCGATCATATCATAGCCGTCAAAATTAAATTCCCAAGACCGAAGGAGTGTCCAACCACCTGACCCATCTGATTGGTATTCAGCACCTGTTTCCGTGCGCGTGCCATCTCCATTATCAGTTTCAAATCTGACGTTTTTATACCCATCGCCACTAATGAATATGTCGCCTAAGAATTGCCAATCCGCATCATTAAACGACGTACCACTCGCCCAGCCGTCATCCCAGGTGAACGCATATCCCAAGATTGCGCCGTCTGCGTCAAAGTATGTTCTCTCGCTGCCGCCCCAATCAAAGTCCTTCTGCGTGTATTTCGCAGAAGTGCCTCCTATTTTGAACGAGGCAGGAAGCTCTGCGAGGTCAGCAGCAGCAGTGACTGTGGTGGCACCCGTTAAATCAGCTTTGCGGCTAGTGACTTCCCAATTTGCGCCGTAAGTTGTGGTAACGCCATTTTCGACCTCCGAGCCTGAAACAAGATTTCCGTCAGAGCCAAAGGTGTAATCGAAGGAGCGTGACCAACCTGAATATGAATCTGCTTCGCTCCCAATTTCTCTGCGGCCGCCGCCTTCAAGATCAAGCTCGAATCTGCTTCCAGACCAATTGGAGTCGTCGAAAATATCACCTATCCAGTCTCCATCTGCACCGAAATAAGTCTCACCAGTTTGGGTGACACTATTGCTCTCATGATCAGTAAATGTGAAGGAGTACTCTGACTTCCGCCCAACAATTGCACCTGCGGCATTGAAATAAGTATACTCCGTACCGCTATCACCCCAGGTAGATACCTCAGAGGAATAATATCCCGCCGTCACAGAGGCTCCGTTTACAGACGCGGTGAAGTTATACAGGTCGCTTAACTTGATATCCCCCGCAACTACGACGTCCAAATCGGTAATGGCCGTCAGCGACGCAGAACTGACATCAACACTCTCACCAAGGACATTCCAACCTGCGCCAAATTCGGTGGTGATGCCGTCTCTAGTTTCCGTTCCCTCTATCAGGTTGAAGCTGTTGTCGAATTTAAATTTCCACGAACGCTCCAGATCCCACTGGTTGGTGCTAGTGTTTTTGATGTATTCAGCACCGATCTCAGTGCGCGTACCGTCACCATTGTCAGTTTCAAAACGGACATTCTTAAAACCGTCACTGCTAATGTAAACATCACCAAGGAAGTTCCAGTCTGCGTCGTTGAATGACGTGCCACTGCTTCCAGCCCCGTCGTTCCAACCGAAGGCATACCCTAAGATTTCGCCCTCAGCGTCAAAATATGTGGTTTCATCGCCCCAGTCATTTTCAATTAACTTATAGAGAGCATAACTTTCCGAGTCAGAATTCGTGAGGATAAAGCTGCTGGGCAGTTCGCTTAAGACATCAGCATCGTCAAGCGTTCCCAATGAGCTTGTGTCGGCTGATTTACCCTCAATTTGCCAATTCTCTCCAAATGTGGTCGTGATGCCATTTTGTGTTTCTGTACCAGAAAGGAAATTTCCATTTGAAGAATCAAAAACAAATATCCACTCTCTTGACCAACCAGTACCATCACTTTCAAAGCCAGTTTCGGTTTTGGTGCCGTTTCCATTGTCAGTCTCAAATCGGCGTGAGGTCCACGTGCCATCTGAGAATGTATCGCCAATCCAATTCCAATCA
>Ga0181577_10003077_pt1 | contig 12937 bp, 8 predicted proteins | sample 101ome_21_FD_132468 | JGI IMG/M metagenome (GOLD analysis project Ga0181577, IMG submission 132468) | Coastal salt marsh microbial communities from the Groves Creek Marsh, Skidaway Island, Georgia - 101413BT metaG (megahit assembly) | ecosystem: Environmental > Aquatic > Marine > Intertidal zone...
CAAAACGGGAAAAGGATTTATTACGAAACTCCTTATCAAAGAACGATTGGCGGTTCCGTACACTGGGCAAAATAAAAAAGAAATAGCTGCTGCACAGGAAGCTAATCGTCTTGCTCTTGTTAAAAAAGGTAAACTAACAGCTACGGGTGTACCACCTGTAAGCGAATACGAGGATAGACTGTGACAGCTTGGTCTTACAGTAGGGTCAATACCTTCAAGCAATGCCCTAAGAAGTATTACCATCTTAACGTCAAAAAAGACGTTAAAGATACAGGTAGTGCAGCAACCAGGTATGGTAATAGAGTACATAAGGCTGCTGAAAAATATATAAGGGACAACACTCCCCTGGCGAAAGAATACCAGTTTATGCAAAGCACTCTGGATGCTTTTAACAACATAAAGGGCGAGAAACATTGCGAAATAAAACTTGGTGTAGCTAAGACGGAAGAGGGTTTCGCACCAACAAAGTTTTGGGGGGACGATGTTTGGTACAGGGGCATAGCTGATCTTCTTATACTAAATGGTGAGAAAGCTTTCATAGTAGATTACAAGACAAGCAAAAACGCCAAGTATGCAGACACCAAACAACTGGACTTGCTAGCAGGTGCAGTGTTTATAAACTACCCCCAGGTAAAGAAAATAAAGTCCGCGTTGTCTTTTGTAATAAGTAACGAGTTTGTAACCAAAGAGCATACCGCAGACTTGTACAAATCTTACATCGGTGTGTTTGACGAAGCACTTGAACGTATTGAAGTAGCTGGTAATGAAGGTGTATGGAACCCTGTGGACGGCCCGCTGTGTGCGTTCTGTCCGGTTACTAGCTGCGAACATAACAGGAGGTAGAGATGCCAACCAAGAAACGCAACTACAGAAAAGAATATGAGAACTACCAAGGCACTGAAGAACAAAAGAAGAAACGTGCCAAGCGTAATGCTGCTAGACGCAAAGCAATGCGAGAAGGCAAGGTCACGAAAGGTGACGGCAAGGATGTAGCTCACAAGAAAGCTTTAGATAAAGGCGGTAAAAACTCTGATGGTACTAGAGTAGAGAGTAAATCACGGAACCGATCCTTCAAACGGGACTCTAAAGGTAATCTAGTATCTGAAATCAGTAAACGTGAGCGTAAGAAAAAGAAGTGAGAGTAGTCAACGATAGAGCCATCGTGCTCAAGACAAAACGTCCCCATCTGATTACCGAACGAGTAAAGAATTACAAGATACTCAAGGAAGAAAAGGGCGTATACAAGATAGCTATACCCTGGGGTTTGAAAGAGTCTCAGGTGCTAGCTAGATTGAAAGTAAAAGAAGTGCCGTCTCCTATGGCACGCGACTACCAGTTTACTGGGCGATACGAACCCTTCGACCACCAAAAGAAGACCTCTTCTTTTTTGACCCTACATAAGAAGGGCTTTTGTTTCAACGAGCAGGGTACAGGTAAAACCGCATCTGTTATATGGGCAGTTGATTATCTTATGCAGCAGGGACTTGTGAATAGGGTGCTAGTCATATGCCCTCTGTCTATTATGAAATCAGCATGGCAGGAAGATTTATTTAAGTTCGCCATGCACCGCAGTTGTTCCGTAGCGCATGGTACATCCGACAGACGTAGAAAAATACTGGCGGCAGGATCGGAGTTTGTAATTATAAACTTTGATGGTGTAGCCGTAGTCAAGGACGAGATTCTAAATGGTGGCTTTGATATGGTTGTCGTAGATGAAGCTAACGCTTACAAGAATGCTCAGACTAACAGATGGAAAACACTGCGAGACATAGTAGCAGATGTACCCTGGCTGTGGATGCTTACTGGTACTCCCGCAGCACAATCACCGGTCGATGCGTTCGGTCTGGCAAAACTAGTCAACCCTGATGGAGTGCCTAAGTATTTTGGCCAATTCAGGGACAAAGTGATGAACAAGATAACGCAGTATACGTGGCGACCTAAGCCAGATGCAGACAGGACGGTGCACGAAGCGTTACAACCTGCTATTCGGTTTGAGAAGAGCAAATGTCTTGATTTACCTCCGGTCACTCATGTAGAGCGTGAAGCTCCATTAACCAAACAACAAGCTGCTTACTACAAGCTGTTGAAAGACCGCATGATGATGGAGGCTGACGGTGAACAGGTTACCTCCGTTAATGCAGCTACTAACTTAAACAAGCTGCTACAAATATCTGGCGGTGCTGTGTACTCTGATGAAAAAGAAGTCATAGAGTTCGACGTAAAGAATCGTTTGAAAGTAGTAAAAGAAGTAATTGAAGAAGCATCGAACAAAATCTTGGTGTTTGTACCTTTTACTCATACCATAGAATTGTTAAATGACTTTTTGAAAACCAACAAAATACCGTGCGAGATAATCTCCGGTAAGGTTTCGGTGAATAAACGCAATGCCATAATCAAGGACTTCCAAGAGACCGATAAGATAAGGGTGCTCATTATCCAGCCCCAGGCTGCATCGCACGGGCTGACGCTTACCGCTGCCAACACAGTGGTATGGTACGCTCCTGTTACTAGCGTAGAGACATACCTACAGGCTAACGCACGCATTGACAGGCCAGGACAGCACAATCCAATGACCGTTGTGCATATACGTGGTAGTGAAGTTGAGACACGCTTATACAAGATGTTGCGGTCAAACATAGACCACCACCACAAGATAGTCGATTTGTACAAACAAGAATTAAATACTTGACAGTGTAAAGAACATTGATAAACTACTTCTCCCATTTGATTAAGGAGGAGTAATGAAAGAGACGCCAGACATATTAGCTAATGCTTATATAAAGCTACGTGAAGCGATAAAGAGTAAAGAAGAGGAAATAAAAAGCCTAAAAGCTAAACAAGAAAAGATCAACGAGAAGTTTAATGAGCTTTGCGAAGAGCAAAACATAGATAGTTTGAGAACGCCTGCGGGTACCATAACACGACGAGTACACACCAGTTACTGGGCAAGTGATTGGGATCAGATGCACGAGTTTATTGGAGAACACAAAGCTTTCCATTTGTTAGAAAGACGAGTATCTAACAGAAACATGGCAGAGTTTTTGGAAGCCAATCCAGATATAGCGCCCCCTGGCCTACAAGTAAATCGTAAGTACGTCATATCTGTACGTAAGCCGCCCAACAAGTGAAGAAGCTTGAGATGCGGGATGGGTGCTTCTTGCACCCTGATACTTACGAACCTTTGCGATCTGTACAGGTAATAATAGTAGACGGCGGTACGCTATCAAGAAACTACTATGAAGGAACTAGATTAAGTTGTTGGTCTATTGGTTGTGACTTTCCTGATAAGAAAGTACCTCCAGACACTAAACAAGCAAACCGTTGTTTGGATTGTGTACGGAGCATAAAGACCGTACACGGTGGAGCAGCCTGCAAATACTTTACTAGGATAAAGGTTGCTTTCACTGACTCAGAATCTATCTACGAGTTAAGACTTAATGCGTTAAGTCTATTCTCAAAGGCAGATAACAGGATGACTTTATATAAGTATGAAGATCATCTTGCTAGGAACGGTGAGCACGTTAGTAGCGTGCTTACAGAAATATACTTAGCTCCTTACAAGGATTTTTACAAAGTGTATTTCAAACCAGTTCGACCTCTTATCGAGGGAGAGCTTGCAGATGTAAAACGGCTTATTGAAGCTGCTGATAAACAAGATAAGGAAACCTATATGGCTAATGAGTATTACATAAAGAACGTCAAAGCGATTTACCCCCGTCTGGATCAGACTTACCACTTCGATACAAAGTTAGGTAGGTCAGCACCGTGCGACCCCTCAGCCTCTGGCGCTGCGTATGATATGTGGTTCGAGATGACTGCGGAGCAAAGCAATCACTTAGGTAAAGCTATATTCGCAGCATATAAAGATGGCAAGAAAGATGGCTGGGCTGCAAAGCCTAAAAACCCATTCAAAACATCCATCGGTAAAGCTAACCCTATAGTCGCAGAAGGTGACAACAAGATAGCTAAAACTAAGTTGTCTGGGGTGCTTGGCGGTGAGGTGATGTCTCCTCCCGCTTTGGTTGACGCCAAGCTCAATCCTCTGCCTTCAAACTTCAAGTTGACTACAGGTAGTATCGTCAATTTAGTTTTCGCACTGTCTCCGTACAATTTTGCAGGGCAGTGTGGAGTTACATTGCGTCTGAAGCAAGTACAGGTAATCAAGTATATCCCCTACGTCCCTCCTGCCGCCGAGCAGTTTGAGGAAGAGGAAGGGTTTGTTTTTGATGGGGCTGCTGCACCTGCTCCAGCAGTAGAAAAAGAACCTACCACCGAAGAAGATATGTTTGACGGTGTAGAGGAAGAAGACGAGCCTGAAGAAGTAAAGGAGCCGGTCAAACGCAAGAAAAAGCAAGAAGTTGAAGCTGACGATGACGATGATATTGAAGATATTATTGCAGAGTGGGGCACTGGGGACTGATGAGCTACGGCTATACAACACGTATAGACAGGCTTAACAAAGAGGCTGATGGCCGCTTGTTGGGTGTGAAACTAGGGCGCATATGTATCAAACATGACGTGCCTGTAACTGAAGTTTCCACTCAACTTGGGGTCAGTCGGCAAACTGTCTATAACTGGTTTGTGGGTGTGCATGAACCTAACGAAGAATTATGTGAATTAATTGAGCAGATAATAGCAGAATACAAACAATGACAGACTTTGACCTCATAGAACATGTCGTTCCGAAAGGCGGCATTTACAATGTGGTCGGTATAGACAAAGGTAGATTAAGACCAAAATTTACTGATAGCTTAGAAGAGGCAAACAGCATAGCCCAGGAACTCTCTGCGGCGGGGATGGATGTTTACTTTGCCCTCGGTAAATTAAAAGAGAAAGGTAATCGGCGTGTAGAAAACGTAGAGTCTTTGGGAGCTATATGGCTCGACATAGACTGTGGTGGAGAAAAGGCCACCGAAATAGAATCCTCCACTGGACTGCCCAAGGGCTATGCCACAAGGGGAGAAGGCAGCAAAGCACTGAAAGAATTTTGTGAAACGGTGGATTTGCCTGACCCGATTATCGTTAGCTCTGGGTATGGTCTGCATGTGTACTGGGCTTTTACCGAAGAGGTGCCTACCGAAAGTTGGCAACCCATAGCGGACAAACTAGCGCAGATATGCAAGATACAAGAGTTCTACGCTGACCCTAACGTGTACGATGCTGCTCGTATATTGCGAGTCCCAGGTACATACAACCATAAGCAGGATACTCCTAGGCTAGTAAAAGTAGTGCAGGCTAGCACCGCACGCCATGCACCTGACGATATACGTGCTTTACTAGGAGTAGACCCTGGCGCAACTGCTCAGAAAAAGACTGCCCGACCGGTAGAACGCAGTGAGTGGGAAGAAAAGCTACAGCAAAACAAGGACTACAAGTTTACTAAGATAGTGGGTAGGGAAGACCCCTGCCTGCAACTTAAAGACTGTCTGATAAACAGGGCTACCTTATCAGAACCTAGATGGTTCAACGCTTTGTCCATTGCCAAGTTTTGCTCTGATGCTGACAAAGCTGTGCACGCAGTGTCCAAAGGCCACCCTGATTACGATCCCAATGCAGTAGAGCGTAAAGTCCTGGGTATCAAAGGGCCACATTCGTGTGAAGAGTTTAGGAAGAACAATCCTGATGGGTGCAAAGGATGTGCACACAGGAAGACCATAACTCGTCCTCTTGAACTGGGAAAAATAATCAAGCGTGCGAAGAACAATCACGTCGATAGGTTTGAAGGCTACTTTCAAGGAGAGAACGGTGGCGTGTACACAATGGTTGGTGACGATGCCAAGCTAGTGTACGAGCATGAGTTTTACCTGAAAAAACAAATGTACGACACTGAAAAGTTTGTGTCTGTATTTGTATTTCATTCGCCCAACGATGGCATACGTGAGTTTTCCATAGACAATGATCGACTAGAAAAACGAGACTTAATCAGGCTTTTGGGTGCACAGGGGGTAGTCACTCTCCCTGTTAACCACGATAGGTTACATACATATGTAATTCGATCTATTCAACTTATGCAAGAGAGACAGAAATCGGAAGTTATGAGAACGCAATTTGGATGGGCAGACCACGACACTAAGTTTGTCGTAGGAGATAGAGAGATTACTGTGGATGGTGTATACCACACACCTCCCTCTAAGATAACCAAACCTTTTATATCACGATTCCAACCACGGGGTTCGTTAGAAAAATGGAGCGAAGTTTTTAACACCTATAATCGAGAGGGGTTAGAGGTTCAGGCATTCGCAGCATTATCTGGATTCGGTGCACCACTTTTGAAATTCACAGGGCAGAAAGGTGCCATTATAAACTTGGTGCACAGGACTGCGGGTACCGGTAAAACTACTGTACTGCGCGCTGCTAATAGTATAGCAGGGCACCCTGAGTACCTATTGGGTAATCCCAAAGACACTGTGGTTGGACGTGTGACTTACCTGGGGGTGCTTAACAATATCGTTAGAACCATAGATGAGCTTAGTAATGTTACTAAAGAAGACCTTAGTGACTTTGCTTACGAGTGTTCACAAGGGAAAGGAAAAGAGAAAGGTAGAAACGATGTCAATACGATACGGGACAACGACACTACCTGGCGCACGATAACGCTTACCTCTTCTAACTCGTCTTTCTACCAGAAGCTTATGGCATACAAGAATTTAGCCGATGGTGAGATGATGCGGATCATAGAGTTGAACGTACCCCCGGCTTCTAAAAACGCAATACCGGTTGAAGAAGGGAGAGAGTTGTTTGACACACAGCTAAACGAGAATCACGGACTTGCCATAGAACCTTACATGCAATGGGTTCTATCCAACCTAGAAGACGTTAAGATTCTTATCAAAAAAGTTCAACGCAAGATAGACAAGGAACTACAACTAACACAGCGTGAAAGAAACTGGTCTGCTGTTCTGGCTGCTAACATAGTCGGAGGAATGATCGCAAACAACATAGGGCTTATAGATTTTGATATGCCCCGTATCTTTAATAAAGCCGGAGAGATACTACTAACTCTTCGTAAAGAGACTACGGCTCCAGTAGATAACTATGTATCTGTTATCGGAGACTTGATAACCCAGAACCTAAACAAAGTGTTAATAGTTAACGACAAAGTGGACAAGCGCACCTCGTTACCGTCTGCACCGCAACTTGAGCCTAAGTTTGGCGAAATATTTGTAAGGTGGGAACCAGACACCAACAAGATTTTTATACCTGTGAAACAGCTACGAAAAGAGCTACTCAAGGACGAGACTAACTACGATGACTTTATAAAAGACTTAAAGCAGCGTGGCATTTACATAAAATCAGACAACAAACGTTTATCAAAAGGCATGGCTATAACTGCACCCTCGCAGCGGTGCTGCATATTCGATGCCTCACACCCTGAATTTTTACAGATGAATAACCTTGTGGATCAGTCAGATAGCGATGCAGATAGAGAAGGTGGAGTACCAGATAAACTGGAAAAAATTTAAGAAGGGTTGGTCGTTTTTTATCCCGTGCCTAAACGCTTCAGAAGTAAAAAAGATATTACTTGCTGAAACTAAACGTCTTAAATACAAAGTGGTTACTAAAGTAACTATAGAAGACGGGGTGCGGGGTATACGGGTATGGAGAATTTAATTATATTTCGTCCAAAAACATTCTATTCACTCTGTCCTCTATACCTGGCACCAACCTTAACTGTTCATTATTTAAATCTTGTTGGTAAGCGCGTTGAGATTTAAGCGATCTCTCTATGGTGGTGGGAGTGATTAACCCTGGGTACTTGGTACCAAGCTCTGCTATTTCTTGTTGGGCTTCTACCATCCCGGATACATCTCCGTTTTCCGTTGCTATGTACAACTTATCTAACAAAGCTTTTTTACGTTTTACTACTTTTGCTTGGAAGTTTAATGTCATAGCACGCCGCTCATACATATTGGATATGTCAGCAGGGCTAAACCCGAGCACTTGTAAAGCTGTGTTCGTTGCATTCAAGTCTTTAGGTAGTAGTAAACCATCTCTGGTTCGCACTCCATCTTCCATAATATATCTAACGGTTTTAACCGGGTTAGCAAGTGCGCTTGGCAATAACGCTTCTGTGAAACGTAGATACTTGCCGTCTTCCAATAAACCAAAAGCATCCTCTACACTAGCGGCATAGCTTCCCACTGGCCCCAACGCTTGGGTTACTGCCGTTATGAAGTAACCGTTTTTCTCTACCATGTAAGGGTCTTCTCTAAATAACAACCCGTTAGCCAAACCGATTCGGTTAGAAATCTCCAAATTTGTAAGGTAGTTTAGCGGGCCTTTGTAAAGAAAGTCGTTGGTAGCGGCTCTCATAGCTTCTTTAGCGTTGAAAGGTTCGTCTTCATCCTCAAACGGATTAAGTGCGTTTAGTATATTGGCAAATGTAGCCGCTGCACCATAAAAGGGTAAACCATTTATACCTCCCAGGGCGGCACTCATTCCGTATATACCTAGCACATGTCGGCGTGCTATATCTCTTGCGGCCTTGTCTTGGTTGTACACTGAATCGTACATAGCCATTGCAGTAACGGTGGCACTTTTCCAAATGAAAGACTTAAACGTAAACACAACACGGCCTACGCCATTCTGCATTAGACTTGGCCCTTCCGCTGCAATACCTGATGTATGTATGTCCATTACATCATTCACTGCTTCTTGTACCGCTGCGGCATCAGATTTACCTGCTGCTTTTGCCAGGTTATAAGAAGCTATTGCTGTAGTAGCCCTACTAAATTTTTCAGTACCAGAGAAGGGGGCGCTAAGTGTGTTTGCTAATTTGACTTTACGCGAACTGTAATCAGGAGTGTCTACTCTGGAACCCTCGTATAGTTCTCGAAACAAGGTATGTTCCAGTTGGCTTTTTTCCATTAGCCCTTCATAAAGGGCTTTATACTTAGGATCGGACTGCCATTTATATTCCAGTAGTCCTTCAGTAGCTCTTTGTCCTTTAGGGCGAAAAGATGGAAGTGCTTCTTGCATAGCACTCAACAAAACTTTATTTGCTTTGTTAAATCCGTGCCGTGCAGCAAGCCTGGGGTAAGTTAATAGCAATACTGAACTAGTGTTAACAAAACCCGATGATATATTACCTAATAGATATAGGTTAAACGCGCCCGTGGCAAGAAACTGGGTTGCACGATTGTAATTCGGGTTCTGAACGAAACCGCTTTTGTTTCTTCTGTTTAGTTCGTCCCGTACAGCAGCGGCGAATCCAGTGCTCCTATCCTTTGCTATTGCATCAAACGCACCCTGTATCGCTGGCGCATACTCCATAGACAATATTTTTCGTTGGCCTTTTTGGAAGGTATCGGCATGAACCTTTACTACGTCAAAAGACTCCCCTTCTATACCTTTAAACTGCCTAAAGCGTTGTTCAAAAGCATTCTGAGCCATCGTATCAAGTAATACTTCATATACCTGGTTTCTATTATTTTCAGGTACAACTTCCATAACTTTCTGTATAAAAGAACCAGGAGGTATGTTAGCAGGGTTATAAGTAGCTTCGCCTTTATCGAATACCTCTATGTTTCTACCTTCAAGGTTATTTTCTTGTATAAAGGTATTTCTTTGCCTAGGAGACTCAAAAGATGTAGTTACAAGATCACCGGAGGGTTTTGTATAAGTAAGAAAATAGTCTCCAAAACGTACTGCTGGAAAATAACCAATGATAGGCTGATCTACACTAAAGGCATCTTCTATAGCTTTTCGTTGGTTTCCATCTTCAGCCAGACTTTTTAAAAACTCTTTTACTTTTATATAATTGTCTTTAAAGTCCTGACGCATCTCCGTGTACATATCCCGTACTTCCGCAGGAAGTGCATCAAACTCGCGCTTTAGTTTATTGTACTGTTGTTTTTGTTGAGCCAGGTCAACGAACGGTTTGTTTTCAGAGTTTAAAGCATTACGATTAAGTACGTTTATATCAAACTCCGGGTCTACGTTACCGGTTAAATCAAATTGCCCTCGGTGTGCAGCCGCTGCTATACGTCCCAGTCTCAGCACAGCTTCAGGAAATTTCTTTTGTACCCTTTCGTTTCTTATATATTTGTTAGACCCTATCCTGTTTAAAGCATCTTTAGCGCCTTCTCGTGTGGTAATGGCGTCTACTAAAGCTTTAGTGTTTCTATACAACTCAGGACTGCTATCTTTGACAATAGCTGCTAAGTCTTGCAAACGTAACGCACTCAATGCACGGCTAACAAGACCGCCACCACCCTCATCGTACATGCGAGAAAAGGCATTACGAAGATCGTCCAGTTTCTTACCAAGCAAAGGAGGTTTTTTAGTAAACACATCTGCTACACCCTGCATTGCATTATTGGGTGTACCAAGAAATAATTTGTCCGTCAGAGTAGGTTCTACACCCTGTGATACGTCTAGTATCTTGTCTATAAAGTCTAAACCTTTTGTATAGTTATTCTGACCTTTCCGAAAACCAAAGAACCTGGCTATGGCTTCCATAATGTTTTTCCACATGCTTTCGCTTTGTGGAGCTTTTGTTTCTTTTAATAATGCTTGAAATTCTGGGTTGCTTACAAGTTCAGCAGCAAATTCTTGAAAGTCTGACCCCGCATACGTATCACCAAACTGCACGACTATGCTGGAATAAAAATCAAAAAACTGTTTAGTAAGCGGATTGTTTCTATCGTTTAATGCTTGTGCTATTGCAGCGTGGGTAGCCTCATGCAAGAAAGCATGCTCGGTAAGCCCCCTGGACGGGTCTAAAGTTATGGTATCCGTAACAGGATCGTATGAACTATTTTGCCCCCCTTCTACAGGTGCAACGACTAGTTTAGTAGTTAAACCTAGACTACTAAGTTTGCGTAGTACGCGCTTTATTTCTGGAGATTGTGAAGGAGTTAGGCGCGTTAGAAGCTGCTTGAAGTTACCGCGCCTGGCAATGTCTATTAGCTCACTGCTAAGTGCTTTACCTTTGTATGCAGAAGTTTTTAACGCAAGCGACTCATCCAAACGTGGATATTTAGGTAATATTTCCTCACGAATTGTTGTCTCGACAGAAGTTCTTGCGTCGCTGTTAATTGTGGACAGTAACTCATTAAATTGTTCCGCAGAAATAGTAGGTATACTGGGAAGCAAAGCAGCGGCTTGTTCTTTGCCTATCAGTTTTTCTATAGGTTTTACTAGTATTTGTGCGGCTTCAGGGTTAGCTGTACCCGTATCTGAACCTGTTGTGTAACCTCTATAAGCACTTAATAGCCTAGAAAGTCCTAAGTACAAACCGTCATTTTCTATAACAACTTCTGTATCTTCAGGAAATACATTATCTGCTATTGCTTCTTCTTGCTCCAGTGCATTAAGTGAAGACAACGCTTTAGCTCTGGGTATACGTCCAGCTTCGTATTTTGCGTCGTATATCTCGCGGTTAATAAAGTTTGTAGTTTCTGATTCTACTCTAGCTGCTAAATCACGAGCTTCCTGTATCTCTGATTGTATAGCATCGTTACCGGCCGGTAGTTCCTCTTCTTGAGTTTCCTGTGTTTCCTGTGTTTCCTGTGTTTCTGTAGTAAGTTCCGCTATCTGAGCTTCTTCAGCAGGTGTAACTTCTGTAGCCGCAACAGTTTCTATGGTTTGTGACGGGGTGCCGCCCAGACGTGCTATGGCAGCATCTATCTTTTCAATATTGGCCGTAGACCCACTTTTTTCCGCAACTTCTTTAAGGTTATTGATAGCTTGGGTACGCTGCTCAGGTATTGCCAAATCTAAACCAGCAAAAGCCTTCTTGGTAGCAGCGTTTACAGGTAAGTTTTGTTCTTTGAGGAAATCATTGAGCGCACGGCCTACGGCTGGGGCGCGTGTTATCTCGCCCTCTGGCATACCTGCAAAGATGTCACCTTGAGCTTCGTCAGAGCGACCTTTAATTATTTCTATTTCTTCTGCTACTTGTGTTTCAAAGTTAGCCGGTAACGCAGACCCTTCAAACCGAGCACGAACCGTTTGTTCTGCTTCATTTCTAATTCTTTGCTCTATCGCAGCTTCATCAAGTGCTTCTCGTTCTCGCGCAACAGCTTGTTCTTCGGGTGACGGCTCAAGTGGTAATGCCGTCTGCTCTCCTTTTTGTAGTTGTTCAGTCCGCGCTGCCTCTTGTTTTTCCTGTGCAACACGTTCTTTCTCAGCAGCTTTATCCAGTGCTTTCTGCTCACGCTCAAAAGTTTTAGCTTGTCGTTCTACAGAGGGCGCAAGTTCTCCAGTTTTACCTTTGAATAGTTTAGTTTGTGCACCACTAAATCTACCTCTTCTTCTGAGGTACATAGTGTCCAACAATTCTATTTCGGCTGCGGTTAGCTCGTTTACCGGCTTGTTAATATCGAAATCAATACCCTGCTGCTGGGCTTCGGCAGCGGCATCCTCATACAATATCCTTTGTCCTTCTTCTACTTGTGCAGCTTCAACTACTTTGCGTTGCTCGTCAGTCAAACTTTTTACTGTACCTTCTGCTGGCACAGCTTCTGGGTTTGTCCTTCTTACCACTTCAAGCGCGTAATCGGCAGACACTACCGGAACCAAAGAAGATACTTTAGGGCTTATAACTCGGCCAGCCCGCCTTTCTTGCTCTACTTTATCCTCTGCCCTTTTCCTAGCAATCCTAGCTAGTAAGGTCTCTTCGCTTCCTTCGACACGCTTGTCTACAACGGCTTGTGTTTCTTCTACAGTTAATCCTTCTACGCCTGGTAGTTCTAACTGACCACCAAGTATCTTTTCTTTTTTACGCGCTTTATCACGTAGCTGTCTAGCTTCTGTAATATCAGCTAGACGCCGCCCTCTCTCGGCTCTACCTCGTGCGCCCTCTACACCGCCACCAACAGTACCAAACCCACCACCAGCTACTGCACCACGTACACTAGCTTCCATGATGCGGTTCCATTCATCGCTACCAAATATGTCTGGGTTCTCATCAATGAATCTTTCGGCAGCTATG
>Ga0181577_10003084_pt1 | contig 12923 bp, 6 predicted proteins | sample 101ome_21_FD_132468 | JGI IMG/M metagenome (GOLD analysis project Ga0181577, IMG submission 132468) | Coastal salt marsh microbial communities from the Groves Creek Marsh, Skidaway Island, Georgia - 101413BT metaG (megahit assembly) | ecosystem: Environmental > Aquatic > Marine > Intertidal zone...
CCACCTCCTCCACCGCCACCTCCTCCACCGCCACCTCCTCCACCGCCACCTCCTCCACCGCCACCTCCTCCACCGCCACCTCCTCCACCTCCTCCTCCACCGCCGCCACCTCCACCGCCGCCACCTCCACCGCCTCCACCGCCTCCACCGCCACCGCCTCCTCCACCACCTCCACCACCTCCACCGCCGCCTCCTCCACCTCCTCCACCTCCACCACCTCCTCCACCACCGCCTCCTCCACCGCCGCCACCATGCCCTTCTGGCTTTTATGAAGTATGTAATCCGACAGGCACTAGTCCAATATGTTGCCCGAATGGAACAGACTATTGTGGTATATGTCCAATTGGACAATGCTGCGATACTAGTAATGGATACTCTTGTTGCGGAAATCAATGTTGTTCTCCGACGCAAATATGTGATAATGGATCCTGCATTCTTCCGCCTCCACCACCTCCGCCACCGCCTCCTCCACCACCTGAGTGTTCGAATGATAACGATTGCTTAAATGAGAGCGGGCTGTTTGGTATCTGTTGTAACGGTACTTGTTATCCTACAAATTCTTGTTCATATTGCACCTATCAAGCATCTTGTCCGACTGGTAATTGCAACGATGATTGGACTTGGTCTATTATTGCTAACTGTACAGACAATGGCAGTACAGCACCGATAGGTTGTTGTGACTGTCCAACAGGAACACCAGCGGATATACCAACAAATGACGGAGACCAGATAACCATCGATTGTACTGGCCCCAATGCCATGTAATGATTAAATAAACAACAGTTTCCCGCAAGGTGTATAATAAAAAGTACCAATATATACTCATTAAAAATATTAAATGATAGAAATAAGCCCAATAGACTTAGTTAAAAATATAGGGAAATACCAATCTAGTCAAGCGACAGACTATCCCGACTGCTGCGCTATAGTACTACCTACTCCTACTCCAAGTCCTACGACAACCCCAGCCCCGACCATAACTCCAAGGCCAACTATAACTCCTACTCCAACATTTATACCAAGCCCTACTCCAACACCAGTGCCTACAATCACCCCTACTCCCACAGCGACAACGGTTCCTGACGAGCCAGAATCAGAATATTGCAAAGAAATATTTCTTAGACAGGGTTGTGAGAGAATACCTCCAAATTTTGATAGTGAAAAACAGACACATACAGAAACATGGAGTGTTAGTCCAAATGAATCATATTTTGATGTAATTTTTGATCCATTTCTCTTTAGCAACTCTCTGGTGATTGAAGCTGATGGCAATACGTTGCTAAATATTCCTGACTTTATAGGAAGCTCCATATCTTCTGGTCAATGTCAAATTAAATATGGGTCGGATGCTATTATTACCACCTTCCACAAAGCAGCAAATATAGACAAATTAAAAATTACAATTAGCACAAATGATAGTAGATCTGGTAATAAAATTTCTGGTTTTTATCTGTCCATATGTCCAAGAGCGTGTCAGCCAGAATGGTTTGATAAAAATGATCAGCTTTCTGATGGAACAACATTAACATTAGACAATAATGATAAATTCTTTAGAAAACCAGCGTGTTATCCTGCAATAAATTGTCCGGCATACAATTTAGAAGATATTGCAGCGTATAGGGTTAGTCCTACAGTTAATCCTACAACAATAATATTTACATTTTCTAGGGTCATCAAAGACGCTTTATTTTATATTGGTAGCTTAGGAAGCAATGCAAGTACACAGAGTATATCATTTGATGTTCCTTTTGAAATAGAATGTAATGAAACCAATAATGTCGGTTGTGGAAGTAGTAGTCAGACATACGGAATTACAAAGAACGGATTAACAATATCTGGACAAGAAGGATTTGGAATTATCAGATTCCCAGGAGTACACAAAAGGATAAAAGCTACCTTTCAAAATACAGAAGTTTCATCAGACTATAGATGGGGAATGCTGGAAAATAATTGCGCAGATTGTAACATAGTGCATTCTGAACCAAGCCTGACACCCCCACAATCGTGGTGGCCACCAGCAGAATCTCCACTAACGCAAATATACAATGCGCCCATTGGAGAAACATTGTATGATGTAGTTTTTGATACGTGGAATGCTCAAGATAAACTAGAAATATATGCTAGAGATACCGGCGGGCAAGATGTTTTATTGCTAGAAACTGGCTATGTGGGAGGTACATATATAAGTTCTGTAAATCAAAATACGGGCTGTGCTCCTCAACAATATTTCTGTAATGGCCCTGGGGATGGAGCTAATATTTATCAATTCACAAAACCAATTGGATATCAAAAACTTGTTGTTGTAACATATGGCAATAATCCTAGCAATAATCTATTAAGTGGATATTATTTAAATATTAAATGTAATCAAGATCCATGCGCCAATGCTCATAAGCAGTCTTTTGTATTAGATCCAAGAATACACGGAGGTAGGTGTGGTTCAGGATATTCTCTTAATTATTTATCTACGGGAATGTTTGTAGAGGCTGGCCAGAATATAGTAATAAATGCATCAGGTACAGTGACATACAACTGCCCAGGTTGCACTTTTACACCAGACGGAAATCGCACAAATTTCCCTAATCCTATAGACACTTCGGGTGTCGGCTTAGCCTGTTTATCATTTTTAGAAGAATATGATGCATATTCCGGTCAGTTAATGTGTCAAGTGGGAGGTGTGTCTTTTCCTGCTGGATCGCATATAGAAATATTGTCACCAGCTAGTGGAGAAATTAAATTCTTTTTAATAGACTGGCCACTTACAGATAACCGCGGGTCATGGGATATTGATTTGCAAGTCTGTAATGATCCGCCTTCTCCACTCCCTCCTCCACCACCTCCACCACCTCCTCCGCCACCTCCTCCACCACCACCTCCTCCACCGCCTCCTCCCCCTCCACCGCCACCTCCTCCACCGCCACCTCCTCCACCGCCACCTCCTCCACCAGGAACGACATGTAATAATTTATCTACATGGGACGACGCTATAGGTATGAGTAGTTGTGTGATTACTGGTAGAACTAGTGGTGCTATAAGAGTAACTTCTAGTCAAGACTTTTTCTTTGCTGGTAAGCAATTTTTTATAGATGGACAATGGGTTGCTGGTTTTCATGGATATGATGCTCAAGGAAATACTAACCCCCAAGCTGGACAAACACTAGGAAATAATTTATCGTTTCGTTTGGGAGAACTTGTTGATGTAGATACCGGAGGAGGATTGGTTTCGGGTAAGTATGCTGTGCATGGCACGTACACTGTCACAGGAACGAACATTAGTGCCACTAGAGATAATGGAGCTCCTGTATTGAATTTTATTATAATATGCAATGGTCCGCCAATCTATAACTAATCAGAGATATTATGTTAAATAAAAAAATAAGACAGCCAGCAAAATTTTTAGACCGACCTCCGGAACATAATGACTGTTGCGCTGCTGTAGGAGCAACTATCGAATGTTCATTAAGTTGTGCGGGTGCTGCTTCAGCACATTCGGTGCCATATTTGTCAGTATTAACACTTAAAAACGCATTATTAGATTCAGCTGAATTCGAGTGTGACAACTCAATAGTAGGCGATATATATGAGAATAATTATGATTCATTTTATATGAATATACCCAAATGGGATGGCAGATTAAGTATTATGAAATTAGAAAAAATTCATTATGTCGTTCCAAGAATAGTAAAATCATCACAGGGAGACCACAGTAATATAGATCAAGTATCTCCATTAATGCATACATACAACATTATTGATAAGGGAACTATAGTCGGAGGATTGGGAGTAACAGAAGATGGAATGTATGGAATGTATACAGGCAATGATGGCATTGTAGTATTATCTAGAAATAAAAATAGTTCATTATTTGCATATAAAGGAGTAGTAGAAGGGGCGGCCAATTTAGATTGTGGCAATGGCGTGTCATTACAAGACATATACGAAATAAAAGAATCTATAGATACTGCTTCTCAGTATCCTACAAACAACCAATATTGCGTTAAGATGGTATACGATTTGCCATACAATACATATAGCAGAATACAGCAAGATGGTGGCTCCTCCCAGTTGTATGTAGAATCTGTGAATTTATTTTTAAACACTTTTTATAATCCTAGTTTTCAAAATGATTTTCAATTTATTCTTGCCGGATTTGTTGAATGGACATCAACAAGTGAACCATGGGATGATTCTGGTAACTATACCGCATACAGGGACTCTATAGGTAGATACTATATGGCTAACCATAATACGTTATTACCTGGAGTTAATTATAATTTTATATATCAACTAAATGCAAAAAGCCACCCAAGTTTGAGAGGAATATCTAATTTCTTTGGTATTCACTATCCAAATATGGATAATTATTACAACAATTGTGCTGTGTCTTGGAGCAATAATGTAAATATGCCTTATGATCTAAATCAAAATCTTTTTGACCATTTTGTACAGGCTCATGAGGTTGGTCATGCCGTAGCAGGATTTCATACTTGGGATTATGGAACCTACACCGCTCCTGGATTAGGCAGTTTCACAGGGAGGCGTTTGGGTGGGGGGTGTGACGTAGCCACATGCAATACGAACAACAGTCAATGTTGGACAATTATGTCTTATTGTGCTAAAAATGGAAATTCATATATCAAAATGGAGTTTGCTCCAGAAAGAGTGTTGGATGCATATGATCAAGCGGCAAGGTGGGGGAGTCATTTAATATGTGGAACGTCTCCTCCACCACCACCACCACCACCACCACCACCACCACCACCTCCGCCCCCAGGATCTCCACCGCCCCCTCCGCCACCACCTCCAGGATCAACACCTTCTCCAACACCTTCTCCAACACCTTCTCCAACACCATCACCAACGCCATCACCAACGCCTGTTTGCAATGGGTGTCAGCTATCAATCACCAGTAATAGAGATTTATCATTATCGAAATTTTCTGTAAGTTTCTATAATTGTGTTACTCAACAATGGTTAGTTTATAAATCTAATCTTTCATATATAGATTTTCCTTTGTGTATACCAAGCAGTGACCTTCCTAACACCCCAGGTTGCACATCTCAATACAGAGTTGAGGTAGATAAACCAAATTTACAGTGTACTAAAAATATACCCTTCAGCCCTCCTCTACCTAGTCCTACTCCATCAACAACACCACGACCATCAACAACACCAGTGGCACAGCCTTCACCAACACCTTCACCAACGCCTTCACCAACACCTTATGTGTCTCCTCCACAAAATACATGTTCTCAATTAGGCGCCAATATTGAAGGAATACAAGAATCCGACCTATATGGCCTAAGGTTCGATATGAGCCATAGTGGATATAGGGTAGCTATTGCGGCCGAGGGCCCCGTGGGTAGTTTGGGATATCTCAAAACCTATGATTGGAATGGAGTATCATGGATACAGATTGGGTCGACGATATATGGATCTTCAACACAGGACAAACCTGGAAAATCTATTAGTTTTAGTAAAGACGGAAACAGAATGGCGATAGGTTTTGATGGATTCGATACCCAGTGGTTGGGATATGTTAGAATTTATGATTGGGATGGTCAAGAGTGGGTGCAGATTGGGTCAGATATTACAGGCCAGGAGACTGGTGAGAATTTTGCGACATCACTGGAAATGGACGGTGGTGGTAATAGGATCGCCATAGGCAGTAGTTTCTTTGATGGTAATGGATTGGATATTGGCTGTGTGAGAATTTACGAATGGTCGGGTCAGGAATGGACGCAAATTGGTTCAGATATAACCGGCCTGTCTGATTATGACTATATTGGTAATGCTTTGAGCTTAAGTTATGATGGAAACAGAGTTGCTTTCAACGTCGGTGGCAATCCAAATAACCTGCCTTATCAAGTAAGTATATACGAATGGTCTGGTTCACAGTGGTCTCAATTAGGGTTAAGCCTACATGGAGCAGAAGCATATTATGATGGTTTTGGAGCTTTTATAAGCTTGGCGGGTGATTATGGAGATACAATTATGATTAGCGCACCAGGGCAACAGGGTGGGGGAGAAGCAAGCAGGGGTAGTGTTTCGGTTTATGATTGGTTTACGGATGCTAATTCATGGGTTCAAAGAGGCCAAGCGGTATATGGACAACTTGGAGATCAGCTTGGTATTTCTGCACACATAAGTCATGATACAAATAGGTTGGTCGTAGGGTCCGATCCTGTTAACTGGAGCTATGCCACTGTATATGAATGGGACCATACGACATTAAAATGGGATCAGGTTGGATGTAATATTATTGGAGAACAACCAGGAGATCAAAATGGGACCTATGTTAAAATAAACCATAACGGAAGCATTATGGCTGTTTCAGCCCCTCATAATAGAACAAGCAAGAATCTCGATAATTGTGGGCACGTTAGAGTTTTTGGCTGGACCTCGCCGCCTCCACCACCGCCTCCTCCGCCACCTCCACCGCCACCACCTCCTCCACCACCGCCTCCTCCTCCACCGCCTCCTCCGCCCCCATCAAATGCAATATGGCAACAATTAGGCAATGACATAGATGGGATAGCTATTGGTGATCAATTTGGTTATTCCGTTTCACTTACAGACGATGGCAATACGGTGGCTATAGGATCACCAAAAAGTGATAGTAATGGAGTGGATTCTGGTGAGGTTAGAGTTTATTCTTGGGACGGATCCTCATGGAATCCGAAGGGAAATGTTATGGTAGGAGAATCTGCAGGGGATAATTTTGGATGGTCTGTGTCTATTGATTCTAACGGAGGCACTGTAGCAATCGGCGCTCCTTTTAGCTCGGATATTGGTAATAAAAATGGACATGCTAGAGTTTATGAATTCGATGGTAGTATTTGGCAGCAAAAGGGTTCCGATTTAGACGGTGCTGCGATAGGAGATCATGCTGGAAGTTCTGTATCGTTATCATCTAACGGAAACATACTGGCAGTTGGGTCGAAATGGAATGACACGAACGGCTCGAACTCTGGGCATGTAAGAGTGTATTTATGGACAGGATCATATAACAATTTTTATTGGAGACAATTGGGGCAAGATATTAATGGAGAAGCTCAAGGAGACAGTTTTGGAGATTCAGTTGCCATAAGTGAAGATGGTGATGTTGTGGCTATTGGAGCAGCATTTAACGACAGTTCTACCGGTATCGACTCTGGTCATGTTAGAGTGTATGAATTAGACACATCTACTTCGCAGGGGTCATGGCAACAAATAGATTCCAATATTGATGGAGAGTCTGCTGGAGATCGTTTCGGTCACTCTGTTGCTATCAGTGCTCGCTCTATGTCTGAAGGTATTAAATTAAGAGTGGCTGCTGGAGCGCCACTTAATACAGATAACGGCGCTGGATCAGGACATGTGCGTGTTTTTGAAAATCTAAATGGCTGGAATCAGATCGGTAACGATATAGATGGAGATGCAGCGGAAGACCGGTCGGGCCACTCTGTTGCAATTAATAGAACCGGTAATATCGTAGCTGTTGGATCTTATTGGAATGATGCCAATGGCGACTCTGCCGGTCGCGTTAAAGTATATTATTTATCACAAGACTCCTTAGGGAATTATATATGGAAACAACTGGGACAAAATATCGACGGAGAGGCTACATTAGACCAATCTGGATGGTCTATTTCACTATCTAGCGACGGCTATACTGTAGCGATTGGAGCTAATACAAACGACGGGTCAGCACTTAATGCTGGGCATGTGAGAATATATAAGCTTACTGTTTCATAGCAAAATATTTTAATGTTCTTTCCTAATATCCCCATCATAATGATCAAATCTATTATGCGTAATAGGAGATAGTAGTAATATCGCTGGTTTAATGTATCTCTTGAGGGTTTGTTGATATATATATGACATCCATGTTTGTTCATATGGATGAGCCCACTTAGTTTCCAAAAACATTTTCTTATTACCGGCTTTGCTGACTATTTGAGGCCAATTACAATAGTAAATCTCCCCATCTACATATGGGAGACCATTGTAAGATTTTATATTATTGAATTTGCATAGTGGAGGATTTTTATCCAGACCGTGCTCAGGTAGTTTGGTTTTATTTGGCCACACTTCTTCTCTTACTAATTGTGGTACATTATACCAGGACCATTGTATAGTATTATCTCCAAAAAATTCAGTAAAACTCCACTTAATAAAGTCGTAGCCTTCTTTATCCATAATCGATATCATATCGTTATATAAATTAGCATGATATTTGGAAAATCCATTTTTACATTTTGTTCCAATATCCTCTGGGCCATTCATGCCCATATCGTCTTCAAAAAATATCATGTATTCATTATCAGTTTTTTCGAAATGGTCTGCTATAAATTGTCTACCTCCACATATACCAAGATTGCCCTGTTTGAATTCTGTAAACCCATATAGATCAAATAATTTTTTGTATTCTTCATTAGTGGAATCGTCTGTACTGTTATTTAAAACATACTTATCGCTATTGTTGAACATATCGATAGATGCTTTTTGAATTTTTTCAACAGTAAATTGAAATTGAGAGGGAGAATTGAATGTTACTATGTATAGATCTGTTTTATGTTTAAAGGATTTTTGTTTACAGACCCAAGCAATTTCTTCAAATTCTTTATAGTAATCCTTTAGCTTATGCTTATTAACACTATCTTGTATAGCTGAATCTCCTATTTCCATCCAATTCCATATTTTGTCTTTATATTTAGATTCGAATATTTCATCGTTGGGAGCATAGTCATGCGCCATTATTATATCTCCCAGCTTTATGATATCTGAATATATACGAAATTCATCTATCTTATTGCCTCCATCGCACAGAACAAGGGTTTTACCATGGCTATTTACTAGTTCATTTACCTCTGATATGGTTTCTGGCGAAAAAATATCTTTCTGTCTAAAGTCAATGTTTCTATTAGAAAATTCTGGATTATCAGTTATCCCTTTATCTGGTCTTTTTTCGTATGTTACAAATTTAATGTTGTGTTTCTTGCATTGGTCACTCAGGAACATAGAAAGTCCCCCGCCGCCAGAACCTAGTTCCACTATTAGTTCAAGGTCTTTATTTTTTTCTAAAAAACTATCGAAGACATTAAAGGCTCTAGGGTGTTGCTGCACCCTAGCATTCAGATGAATGAATGTACCATTGCCATTGAAGTTTTTCAATTCTTCTAAAGATTGAACATTATTTTGTAGTTTCTCAAAAAAATCAAAAACAAGACCGTTCCCCTGTATCATCTGAACATTACACAATGCTGGGTATAGATATGTTAGTATTGTATATATGGATTCCTCTGTACCCATATATCCCTCATTAAGAGAGTGATGAGCCACCTCTCTGAATTTATCAGAGAAAAACATACATTCTGTTTTCTTTCCTCCAAAAAATGTCGCTCTTGCAACTCGGTCTACATATTTTGTATTACTAAATTTATGCATCCCATCTCTTTTGAATCCATGTATTTCTCCATGACCTTCATAAGGAAAACACAAGAATAAGAATTTGTCTAGGTGCGGTAAAAGCCTATCTTCTAGCCATGGCTTTGAAAAATACCCAGGATGACACTGAGCATTTGCTATACCGGCATCTATCCATACAAAATATTCTGTATTGAACGGATTTTCTTCAGCTACATCTGACAGCCAATGTATCTTATTAAAAATTAATGGATTGTATAACTCTAAATTTGCTTGTGTAGATTCCGACAGCCATCCAACCTGATTTCGCCATTCATCATTTTGTCTTATTTTTTGTATTTTATCATAATATTCAGAATTACGTACAATATCTGCATCAATATGCTTAACTATAAGATTTTTGGTCTTGATAGATTTGATTAAATCTTCATTTTCTTTTTCTATATATATAACTAGATTTTTGTCCTGTAAATGTCTCAATAGAATAGATAATGTGTCAAGATATCTCCTGAAAGGCCTATTGAAAGTTTCAGAAGTTAGTTCAGATCTTTTTATGTCTAATAGTGCAGTGACAAAAGTTATATTGCTCATTTAAATTCCTCGTATAATTTTATATCATAATTATTGATAGATCTAATAAAATTTTCAGTTTCAGTATCAATATTACTAACTGATGTATTTTCTCTTATATGGTATCTAATATTCTGTATATCAAACATGCTAAGCAGATCATCTACAGTTTGCTTATAGTTTTCAAATAATCCTATGTATTTAGCTTGAGATAGATTTGATCTTGCTTCTTGATATATTGCTTCATTGACATGAATAATATTACTCAAGTCACACCCAGCAAAAACTTTAGTGATATAATTAGAGAAACCATTTATTTCATGATTAGATAAACCAGTGTGATCATTTTTTTGGTAATATTCTTGGAAATTTTTCCAAAAATCTAGTGCTCCAACTGCAATTTGTCCATTATCGGTCAACACTCTTTTAAATCCTCGTGACGACGTAACTTTTTTAATGAAAGAATACGTCCTATTTACAGGATCTCTTATTATAGTAATAAAGTCATATGAATAGTCTTTCGGTAGAAACTTTTTTATATTCAAAGAAAAATGTCCAGAAAATAATGTTGCAGTGTTCCAGTTGGGTATCTCTAGTAGACATTTTTGTCTAGCGGTGTCTGACTCTATTCTTTCTACAACCCCCAATTTATTAACTATTTGGCTTTCTGGGGTGCCAAAAAAATTAATAAATTTCTCTGGCCCCATTGAACAAAAAAGAGCTTCTAAATAAGTGCCACCAGTTCTAGGGATGTGAACAAATCCTACTTTATTTTGAATCATATATTATTTGTTATGTATGAGAGTTCATTTGCTTTTTCTTTGATTAAACAGTCGCCAACATGTCCGATATAATTAAGTATATTTGTATCATAATCTGGCAATCTGCTTGCATATGTGGGTATAGGTAATTCTGTGATTTTTTCTTTTTTGTTTTGAAATGGTATTTTTTGACTATTATTCAGAATGCCTCCAACATGAAATAATTTATGTGATAAAGATGCTTTATGTAGTACTTCTTCTTTTATATCGTTGAAGTCTAATGTATAATAATCCCATATTGTAAGATGTACAGTTTTAATATTTGGAATAGTCTGAAATAAGGTCGTAGCACCACCACTAGCAATAAATCTTACCCCTAACTTCATACTAGCCAATATTTGTGTGGATAGAAAGCTATTGGCATCTATATCCATTATAATATCTTGTATATTTTGGCGATTTGACCAAAGACTATCTTTAAAAATTAATTCTGGGATATTACCATATACATATTCTTCAAAGCTAATAAACTTAGGTTTGTGGTGCGTACAGAACCATAATTTTTCTGCTCCGGTCTTTATGCAAGCGTCCAGACAATCTTTGCTGGATGAATGTAGTATGATTGGTCTTGAATAAAGGGAGTTTATTGTATAATGTTTAATGTCATCATAAGAAATTTTTGACATTATGGACTCTGGGGTAGAGCCAATGTTTTTAGATATAAAATTTAATAATTTTCCCAGAATTTTATTATTGTCATAAGTTGGATTTACGGAAAATCTCGATCCAAAAATAATATCTGATTTAATTATGTTATTAAATTCTCTTTGTATATGTTCTATTAATACTTCTCTATTTTTATTGAATTTATGTTTGTATCTTTTGTATAAAGAATTAGCATTATGCACAATGCAGCGATCCGCATACAAAGAATAGAACGGCAGCATATTGGCCTCTCCATGCATTACGAGTTCTATATCGTATTTATTGCATATATATGAAACTGTTGCATATAACAGAGAGCCAAACATTTCTGGTCTAAAAGGAGAAATATGAAAAGATTGATTGTTTTTTTTATGCGTAAAGCATATTTCATCTTTATCTGTATTTATAGATATGAATTCTATCATTTACAGATGGCCCGTTAATGGATTAAGCCAGCCTTTCGAGATGCTATGCGGCCAAACTATCCAGCTTTTTGGTTGTTTGGTTGTATTGAATTCTCTCCATAATTTTATATATCCATCGGGGTCATTTTTAATTCTTTCTATTTCAGCAAGATCCGCGTCTTGTCTATATACATCTTGGTCATTTTCATCTCTGAAAGCAACACACCAAAAATCGTAATCTTTTTCAGGCACTTGATCATATTGTATGTCTATACAATGCTTGAAAATTCTACTTAAAGATTTCTGAAAATCTTCATCGCTTATTTTAATATTCTCAAATTTAGGAACTTTTTTATCTATTACATCTTGAGTAATAGATCTATTTCCAAAGCATATGCCTGAAAATTTTTCATATTCTTGTAAAGTTCTTTTTTCCCCGAATCCGAATTCTCCAAAATCTATATCTCTTTTTTCTCCATCCATCTCGAATAGTTTTCTGTTGCGAAGATGACAGGAGGTATTTCTATTATACCATTCTTTATCGTCATCCCACTGTTTAGTTCTGCCTTTTCTGGTATATTCATGCCAAATAATTACTTCATTTGGATGAAACATATCGTACCCATGAGTGAAAGCTCTAGCAGCAATACTGATCTCTTCTCCATGGAAATAATAGTTCGGGTCATGCTTTACTTCTTTGCAAAATTCTCCGACCGTAAATCCAAAATGGGCACTATAAAATCTTGATAACAAAGGCTTGCTGCTATCATCCCATGAGTCATATTCTGCAGGAATAAAGAATACAACTCCTTCTGGGGTGAATCTATCGAAATTCATCTTCCAAGGCTTCATCACTCTAGCATCCGGGTCATTTTCTGGATCAAAACTCGGAATATATGCCGTCAACAGAGGCTTTTCATAACCATCCTTTTGTAGTCTCTTTAACATTTTAATCAGTTTATCATCCCATCCTTCAACAAATCTATGATGGCTATCTAATTGCAGTGTATATTTTTCACCATCATATAATGACTGTACAGCATTCCTCGCCCAGCAAACACCCTTGCTTTCCGTA
>Ga0181577_10003086_pt1 | contig 12920 bp, 11 predicted proteins | sample 101ome_21_FD_132468 | JGI IMG/M metagenome (GOLD analysis project Ga0181577, IMG submission 132468) | Coastal salt marsh microbial communities from the Groves Creek Marsh, Skidaway Island, Georgia - 101413BT metaG (megahit assembly) | ecosystem: Environmental > Aquatic > Marine > Intertidal...
AACGGCGCAGCTGCGGGTCGCGTTTCGCTCAGTGCCGAAGACATCGCCTCGTTGAAAGGCACGTTTGATGCCTTCTTGCGAAACGTGTTGGGCCTGCAAGCTGAAGGCGCAGCTGGAGGTGCAGAAGGAGACCCGAGTGAAACCGGGGCCTTGCTCGACTTGATTGTCGACATGCGCACCACGGCAAAAGCGAACAAGGACTGGGGCACCGCCGACAAAATTCGAGACGTTCTCTCGGCACATGGCATCACCATTCAAGATGGCAAGGACGGAAGCTCCTGGACGCGTGGCTAAGCGACACCTCGTTTGGGTGGCTGCGGTGATGGCTCTGGCTGTTTCCTGCGACTCAGGAAACACCTCGCGCCCCTCTGCGACTTCGACGTCATCTGAGGCGCGACTCGATGTGCCTGAATTCAATGCGGACTCGGCGTACGCTTACGTGGCGAAGCAGGTGGCGTTTGGGCCGAGGGTCCCCAACACGGAGGAGCATGCTGCTTGTGCCGAATGGCTCGCCAGCGAATTGGCCCGTCACGGCGCGGAAGTAACGGTGCAAGAAGGGCGGGCCCGGGCGTTTGACGGCACGGTCCTCGAAATGAGGAACATCATCGGAACGTTTCATCCCGAATCCCGCGACCGAATCCTGCTGTTCGCGCATTGGGACACACGACCGTTCGCCGACAAGGACACCGTTCGGACTCGTGAACCGATCGACGGCGCCAACGATGGCGGTTCCGGGGTGGGCGTGTTGCTGGAAATCGCACGGCAGCTCGGCCAGGAATCGGCGGATGTCGGCGTGGACATCGCGTTTTTTGACGCCGAGGACTACGGCAAGCCCGAGTGGCTGCCTGCCACAGAAAATGGGTACAAGGACTGGTGCCTTGGAAGCCAGTACTGGTCGACCAACCCACACCGCCTCGGATACCGGGCGCGGTTTGGGATTTTGCTCGACATGGTGGGCGCGCAAGACGCGGTCTTTCACCAGGAAGGGACCAGCCTGCGGTACGCGCCGCACGTGGTTCGGAAGGTTTGGAAGCGGGCGGACGAGTTGGGGTTTGGGGAACGGTTCAACTCCTCGCCCACTCCCCCCACGATTGACGACAACTACTTCGTGTCGGACCTCGCTGGCATTCCTAGCGCGAACATTGTCGACTACCGGATTCAAGTACGCCCCATGGGCTACGGGCCATTCCACCACACCCACGGCGACAACATGTCGGTCATCGACCGCGAGACGTTGCGCCAAGTGGGCACAACGGTGCTGTCGGTGGTTCGCCAACCCTGATCTTTCCAGAGTCCAAGTCTTCCACGACGGCGTGTCAGGAAACGCGCGCCGAACGCCCCTGCGCCGGCAAAGGGCACGCGTACCTTGGGGCCTATGCTTTTCCAGCACCCTCCACGACGCTCGTTTGCGGCCCTGGCCGCAGTGATGTGCTTCGCGTTGCTCGGAGAAGCCAACACGGCGCACGCCTCCAGGCCGGAGGACATGCTGAACCGCGCGGACACCTTGCGGAACCGTGGCAAGATGGTGCAAGCCTTGACGTTGTACCGAAGCGCCATGGCCGAAGCCATTTCTGGCTGCGAAATGGCACGAGCCCACGTGGGAATGGGTGGCATTCAATGGAATGCTGGAAACCTATCTGAGGCCAAACCCCACCTCGACCAAGCCGCCCAAACGTGCGGAACATGCCCCGCGCACATCCGTACCGGAGTCTCCCTTGAACTTGCACGCTTGATGGTGGTGTGCGGAAACACCCGTGAAGCCTTGGCGGTGTTGGATCGCGAAATGCAGCTCGGTCCTGCCGCTTCGCAGCACGAAGAAGTGCAGTTGGCGTTGGTGGAACTCCACTTCGTGGAGGGCCATTGGGAGGAAGTGTGGAATGCTACGGCCTCCATGGATGGCGCCCGGGCCGAGGGGCTTCGGATTCAATCCGGTGCGATGATGGGGCACCCCCTGTCCCACCTTCCCCTCGAAGCCTACCTGCGCACCACCAAACCAAGCGAACGATCCATTGTCCTCTCGGAGTTGACTCACCTGCACACCATGCTTTCCGGATCGGGTCGCATGCAGGAAGCTCTCGATCTCTCCAGAAGCATGGTCAACCTCTCCGACCCCATCGCGGACGCGGAAGATTGGACCGTGGCACAATTGCGGGTGGCGGTATCCGCGGAACGCGCCGGAAAACCACTCGAAGCGCTCTTGGCGTTTCACGAGGCCGGACGTGTCGCTGACCAGGTGCAGGACATTTCGTTGCGCGCAAGAATTGCCCGCGAACAAGCCCGATTCGAACGGGAACGCGGCGCAACAAAAGCCGCCCTGGATCATTTGGCCTTGGCGGACAGCCTGACTGTGGCCATGCTCCACAACGTGCATCAGAACCGCGAGCCACGGCAATTTCAGAGCTTCCCCGTCCTTTCTGACGACCCGTTCGAAGTGGCCGCGGCGGAAGCGATGCGGCCGGCGTCGTCACCGGGAGCTTGGCCCTTTGCCTGCGCATTGATTCTCCTCGGCTTGATTGCGGCTGCGCTTCGGGCCAACGAGCTTAAGCGCGCGTTGCGAAAAGAGCGGGTCCGCGCATTCCGAATGCAACGCATGATTCACACCGAAGGCGACCCGTTTGCGACTGAGGACGAAGCGTTTTCAGGGTTGGGTGTCACTGAAAACGGCGAGGTTGAAGAAGTGCTAACGCGTCCCGATCGGCTCGATTTTGACGACGTCATCGCCTCACTGGAAATGGATCACGGCACAGCCGTGGAGTGGGAATTCGAAGGCGACCAAGAAGGCGCCAACGCCCCTGACGGCCTCCTCTCGCTCTTGTCCGTCACGTTGAAGCGCCTGCTGGAAGGCGAAGCCTCCGGCTCCTTCGCCGGCCGGATCAAAAACGACTGGCACGGCATTCACGTCGAAATCGAGGGGCCAGAAACGCCTTCGACGCGCGAACTTCAGCGCATGTTTGCGGGAGGCACGCACAGTTCCACTTGGAACCCCGTGTTGGTCCAAATCGAGAAACTCGCCGGCCGATTCACGGTCGAGAAGCGTCCGTCAGGCGAACTCGCGCTGACGTTTTTGCTGCCTCACAGCAAATCGTAACTCAAGGATCAGCGCTCACCGACAAACTGGTCGAGGAAGCGCCGGTCGTTTTCAAAGAAGTGCCGGAGGTCGCCAATTTGGTAACGCAGCATGGTGATGCGCTCGATCCCCATCCCAAACGCGTAACCGCTGTACACGCTGGAATCAATGCCGCTGGCCTCCAAGACGTTGGGGTCCACCATGCCGCAACCGAGGATTTCAAGCCAGCCGGTGCCTTTCGTGATGCGCTTGTCCACTTCCGTCCTCAGCCCCCAGTACACGTCCACCTCGGCACTTGGTTCGGTGAAGGGGAAATACGAGGGTCGCAACCGGATGTCCGTGTCGGGACCAAAGAAGCACCGCGCGAAGTGAAGCAGGGTCTGCTTGAGGTCGGCAAACGACACGCCCTTGTCGATGTAAAGCCCTTCGATTTGGTGGAACATGCAGTGCGCCCGGGCTGAAATCGCCTCGTTGCGGAACACGCGGCCGGGCATGATCAAGCGCATGGGCGGCTCGCGGCGCTCCATTTCACGCACTTGCACCGAACTGGTGTGGGTGCGCAGCAAAATGTCGGGGTCGCGCTCCACGAAGAACGTGTCCTGCATGTCGCGAGCGGGGTGCTCCGGCGGGAAATTCAATCCACTAAAGACGTGCCAGTCGTCTTCGATTTCTGGACCCTCCGCCACGGCAAACCCCATGTTTTGGAAAATGTCGACGATTTCCCGGCGAACCACCTGAAGGGGGTGGTGGGTGCCCAGAGGGACGCCACCTGAAGGACGCGTGGCATCTTCGCCCGAGGCTTGAGGCCGAACCACGGTGGATTCTTGAGCGTCTCGGACCTTGGCTTCAACGGCCTGCTTGAGTTGGTTCAGCATGGGACCGAGCTCGCGCTTTTGGTCACCAGGAACCTCCTTGAAGGCCGCCATCAAATCCTTGATTTTGCCCTTGCGGCCGAGGTAGTCGACTCGGAACGCCTCCACGGCGTCGGGGCTTTGCAGCTCCGCGCTCGCCACGTCCGCCAACATCTGTTCAATGCGATCCTTCATTCCGCTGGGGTTCAGGCTCTCAGTTCAAGCGCTTCATGCTCATCACCACATCCTCCAGAGGACGATCTCCGCGACGGCGATCGGTCGGCACAGCCGCGATGCTGTCCACAATGTCCAAGCCTTCCACCACGTACCCAAACACGGTGTACTGCATGTCCAAGAATGGCGTGCCACCTAACGTCTTGTAGGCCTCGCGTGCTTCCTCGGAATACACAAATTGGCCGTTCTCCACGTTGGCCAAACCGTTGCCGTACTCCAAGGCGAAATTGGCGATGCGCCCTTCGATGCCTGCAAGTTCGTTGTCGCTGAATTGTCGGCCCTGAACCAGGTAGAATTGGCTGCCCGAGCTGCGACGTTCAGGGTTGACGTTGTCACCCTGACGAGCTGCGGCGAGTGCACCTTTCACGTGGAGGTGGTCGGGACGAATCTCTGCCTCTACGGTGTAGCCGGGACCTCCGCTCCCCAAGCGAGCGTTGGCATCTGCACCTTTGCTCTGGGGGTCTCCTCCTTGCACCATGAACTCGCGAATGACGCGGTGAAAAATCAAGCTGTCGTAAAACTGCTCGTCCACCAATTTCAAGAAATTGTCGCGGTGCAGAGGGGTCGAGTCGCTCAGTTGAACGATCATCGAACCGAACGTGGTCTCAATCTCAACCTTCACCGGTTCCGAGGAACCACCATCGGCCGCCGGTGTCTCGCAGCCAGACGTGGACATCAACAACAAGGAAACCGCCATGGCGAAGAAGCTGGCGAAGAAGGTGGGGACGCTGGCGCGCATTTGGGCTTTTTTCATCATCTTTGGGGTCACGCGTCAAAGGTAGACGCGATGAGAGACACGACACGCCCATGAACCGCATTTTCTCCTTCTCCCTGATCGCCGCAGCCGGATTGCTGCTCGCGGGATGCTTTGAAATGGACGAAACCATCGCCAACGTCTACGTCGTACGTGAGGAAGGGGGCGTTGAAATCCCCGTATCGGATGCGGAAGTGCGCCTGTACGCCTTGGGCTCTTTGGACGATGATTTCCCAGGAGAACCTCGCTTTGACACCATTCAAGTGACCACGGACGAAGGCTTCACGTCGTTCAACTTCTCGAGCTTTTACGTGGCGGGGCAGGCGGGATTCGCTGTTCTCGACGTGGAATGCACCAAGGGCTCCTTGTCGGGAACGGGGTTGATCAAGATCGTGGAGATGGAGACCAGCGAGGTCACCGTCGTCATGGAATGATCCGCCGCCAACGGACACCCTCTCTTCACGCGTTTTCTGTGCCGTCGCGGCCGATCCAGGCTGCGAAATAGTCGAGCAAAGCCCGCTTCATCATCGTTTCTTGCTCCTCAGAGGTAAGCGCCGGCATCGGCTCTCCCAGTGCGAAGTGCGGCCAACCGTCCTCGTCCACCCCTTCACGGACGTAGTACCCCAACGGCTCCAAAAGCGTGCACACCCCGACGTGCATCAGGTCCATCTTCTCGTCCTTCTTGTAGCGACGAGCGCCTTGGCCTGCCTCCTGCAAGCCCACCGCAAACACCATCGTGGTGACGTCCGGCTCTTCACCGAAACGGTCCATCATCAGCTTCACCAAGGCTTGCCAATCTCGCTCGAATGCGTAATCCATGAAGGAACAAAGTTCGATTAGGGTACAAAAAAAGCCACGAACTCTCGTGGCTTTTGTCGGGATGACTGGACTTGAACCAGCGACCACACGTCCCCCAGACGCGTACTCTACCAACTGAGCTACATCCCGATGGAGGGGTGCAAATGTAGGTGATTTTCTTCCACGGAAAAAGCCTCCGAACAAAGTAGATTTGCAAGAACGATTTTGGCCTTTCTGAACCCCAACTCATGAAAATCTCTGCCCGCTGGCTCCGACAACTGTTTTCGTTTGATGTTCCCGTCGAGCAAGCCGCGCAGGTGCTGACCGCCACCGGCTTGGAGGTGGAAGGCGTGGAGCGCGTGGAGGACGTTCCCGGCGGTCTCGCGGGGGTGGTCGTGGGCCACGTCGCTTCCGTTGCCCCTCACCCCAACGCCGACCGGTTGCGCGTTTGCAAGGTGGACGTGGGTACGGAGGTTTTGGACATTGTGTGTGGCGCGAGCAACGTTGCCGAAGGCCAAAAAGTGCCCGTCGCCACGGTGGGCGCCACGTTGCACCCCTCCGAGGGCGAACCGTTCAAAATCAAGAAAGGCAAGATTCGCGGCGAAGTGTCCATGGGCATGATTTGCGCGGAAGACGAGTTGGGTTTGGGGTCCGGGCATGACGGCATCCTGGTGTTGGACGACTCCGCCCAAGCGGGCCAGCCCCTCGCCGAATTCATCGGCATGGACGGCGACGACGTGATTGAGATTGGGTTGACCCCCAACCGGAACGACGCCATGGGGCACTGGGGGGTGGCACGCGACTTGCGCGCGGGCTTGATGCACGGCACGGTAGACGGCGTCGGTCCGGTCGCCGTGGACGACTTGATTTTGCCGACCACGGCCAATCTGGAGGACGCCTTGAAAGCGGGAAGTTCGATCGCGTTGAACGTGGTGGCCACGGAGGATTGTCCTCACTACCTCGCCGTGGAACTTCACAACATCACCGTGGGGCCAAGTCCAGATTGGGCGCAGAAACAACTTCGCGCCATCGGCGTGCAGCCCATCAACAACGTGGTCGACGCGACCAACCTCGTGCTCCATGAGTTTGGCAACCCCTTGCACGCCTTCGACTTGGACCGCATTGGAGGCCAAACCGTCACGGTGCGCAAGGCCACGCAAGACGAGCCCTTCGTTACGCTGGACGACCAGGAACGCAAACTCGACGCGCGCGATTTGGTCATTGCCGACGACGCCAAGCCCATGTGCCTCGCGGGCGTGTACGGAGGTGCCGACAGTGGCGTGAGTGACGCGACGAGCAAAGTGTTGCTGGAAGCGGCGTGGTTCCATCCCGTGACCGTCCGCAAAACGGCGAAGCGCCACACCTTGAGCACGGACGCGAGCTTCCGCTTCGAGCGAGGCGTGGATCCGGCGACCGTACGCTTGGCGGCGGAACGCTGCGTGCACCTGCTTCAGGAGTGGGCCGGAGCGACCGTGGCGGGTGCCGTCGAACACGCCGACACCCCGTTGGTGAAGGATGCTGCCGTGGAGGTGTCGTTGAAGTGGCTGTTTGGGTTCTTGGGCACCACACTTGAACTCGACCGACTGCGCTCGATTTTCGCCTCGTTGGACATCGACATCACGTCCGAAGGCGACGACATGTGGCAGTTGTCCGTCCCGGCCTACCGCAGCGACGTGACGCGACCGGCTGACATTGCTGAGGAGGTCTTGCGCATCCACGGCTTTGATCACGTGCCCCTCCCCGACCGCATGACGGGCACCCTTGAGGTTCCCTCCAAGCCCAACCGCGAGGACGTGTTGTTTGGGTGGCGTGAGTTGCTTGTGAGTCTCGGGTTCTCCGAAATCATGTCCAACTCCCTGACCAAGGCCTCCTACGCGGAATTGGTCAAGGACCGCGACCTCACTCCAGAGGCGAGCGTGCACATGCTGAACCCGCTTAGTGCCGACCTCGGGGCGATGCGCCAGAGTTTGGTCTTCCAAGGGTTGGAAGCCGTCGCGCGAAACAGCAACCACCAGCATCCCGATCTGCGGATGTTTGAGTTTGGGCGAAGCTACCGGCGCGGAGAAACGAACGAAGAAGGTCGAACCTCGTACGTCGAGGAAGAGCATTTGAGCCTGTGGGTGACCGGTCGGGAATTCCCGGAAGCGTGGAACCGACCCAAAGGCAAAGAAGGCCAAGCCAATTTGTACACCCTAGGGCACGCGGTGGAAACCTTGCTTGAGCGCGTGGGGCTTGATGTGATTGCGGACCCTGAGCCTGACAATGAGGGACTGCTCGTGGAAGGAATCGTCTTACGTCACCGGAACGGGAACGAAGTTGGACGTTGGGGCATGGTCCAGCCGGAAGTCGCGGCAGCATGCGGCGTGGATGCGCCTGTGTACTGGGCGGATTTCAAGGTGGCCCAGCTCTGGAAGGCGGTGAAGAAGCGTCGGGTCAAGGCGCACGACTTGCCGAAGTTCCCGAGTGTGAGGCGGGATTTGGCCTTGGTGTTGGACCGCAGCGTGGCCTACGAAACGTTGAAACAAGCTGCCCTTGGCGCCGAAAAGAAGTTGCTCAAAGAGGTCCAGCTGTTCGACGTGTACCAAGGCAAAGGCTTGGAAGATCACCAAAAAAGCTACGCCATGGCCTTCAAGTTGCAGCACCCGGACGCGACCTTGAACGACAAGCAAATTGAGTCCGCCATGGGTCGCATTCTTTCGGCGCTCGAATCCACGGGAGCGAAACTGCGTTGATGGCCCGGGACATGAAGAAAACCCGCCCTGTCTTTACTCCGCCCGTTCAGGTTTCGCACCTGTACTACAGGTTGGCGCGCATCTTGGTTTGGGGCGGCTTGACACGGTACCACAAGGTGCACGGAGCGAAAACCATGACGGACATCCCCCCGGCCGGAACGCCCGCCATTTTCGTCAGCAACCACCAAAACGGCATGATGGACCCCCTCGTGTCCTGCGCGTTTGTTCCCCAGCAAATCCATTGGTTGACGCGGGCGGACGTGTTTTGGAATGGGGCGGCGAGGCACATCATGTACGGCTTCAACCAAATGCCGATTTACCGCCAGCGAGATCGATTGGAAGACATCCGCCACCGCAACGACATCATCTTTGATGTGTGCGTGGAACGGCTTCACGCCGGTGCGGCCATGGGCATCTTTCCTGAAGGCAACCACAACCCCTTCCCTTCTCTTCGCGAGTTCAAGGGTGGGTTGGCGGAAATGCTCTCCCGTTCCGCTCGGAAGCATGAAGACTTGAAGCACATTGCGGTCATGCCCGTCGGGGTGGAATACGAAGATTACGTGGAATTCCGTCGTCAGCTTCGCGTTCGTACGGGGCCGCCGGTTCCCTTTCACGATTTGTTGCTCGAAGACGGCACGTTGGACAAGAAAGCCTTCAACGCTCGCCTTCGTGAAGCGCTGGCCAAGTTGGTGGTGGACATTCAACCGGCGGACGCTCAGCCCTACCTCCACCCTGCAGTGCGGGCGGCTCGGCCCACCGAGTTGGAAGTCGAAGCCTGGGCGCAACTGTCCTTAACCCTTAACCGGTGGGCTGCGCGTTGGACTTCCGACGAAGCGTGGCGCGACGGCGTGAAGACCTCCTTTGAAGCTTGGCAATCCACCCAAGGAAAGACCCCCGGTCGTCCCGAGGCGTGGGGTCAATCCCCGGATGACATTCGAGACGCTCGCACGTGGACGCGCCTCTTGACGCCGCTCGCTTGGCTCGCCAACCTGCCGACGTGGCCCAGCGAACTCTTCATTCGGCGCTTCGTCGCGAAAACCGTCCGCAAGGCGGAATTTGTCAGCACCATGCGGATCGGCTACGGCATCTTGCTCTTCCCCCTGACCTGGATCCTGACCTCCCTTCTCGCAGGGTTGCTCGCTCCTGACGGCTCAGGTTGGTTCGCTGCGGGTGCCATGTGGGTGTGGGGACAAGGTGGATCCCGTTTCTACGCATGGTCCCAGTCTGAAACGCTTGCCCGATCGGACGCCGCGGAAGGGCACTCGTTCTGGCACAACGCCCAACGAGCACAAGAGCGTGCTGCTTGGGAGCGGTACCTTGAGGCCGTGAACGCCTGATGGCTCTCTGACATGGAGCGATGCGGGATTTTTGTCGCATCTTCGTGTTAAGACAGCGTTTACATGTCGTTTACCTCCACAGAACACAGCCGCGACGAACTTCGAGCCATGGGAAAGCAACGCATTCTCTTGGTCGATGACGAGCCGGACATTTTGGACTTCATCGAGTACAACTTGGTGAAGGAGGGATACGACGTTCACACCGCCAACAACGGACGGGAGGGCGTGGCTCTCGCGAAGAAGTTGTTGCCTGATTTGATTCTCTTGGACGTGATGATGCCTGAAATGGACGGCGTTGAGGCGTGCACAGAGATTCGCGAAGACAAAACCCTTGGGCAGTCCATTGTGGCCTTCCTCACGGCGCGTGGCGAAGACTACAGCCAAATCGCCGGATTTGAAGCCGGTGCGGACGACTACATCCTCAAACCCATCAAGCCTCGCGTTCTTCTTTCCCGCGTCCAAGCGTTGTTGCGCAGAAAGAAGGCGGCAAGCTACGTGGGCGGGGACTACGACGGCACAGGGTTGATGATCGACCCCGAGCGCTACGTGGTCATCCACGAAGGCAAGGAAATGTCGCTTCCCAAAAAGGAGTTCGAGTTGTTGAGCCTGCTGGCCTCCCAACCGGGACGCGTGTTCAGCCGGGAAAACATCTTGGCAAGCGTTTGGGGCACCGACGTGGTCGTCGGAGACCGTACCATCGACGTGCACATCCGGAAGCTTCGCGAAAAATTGGGCGAACACTACTTCAAAACTGTCAAAGGAGTCGGCTACAAGTTTGTCGGCTGATGGCAGGCAAGAGTCCGCGTTCCGTCGCGATTGAGTCCGGCATCGCCGTAGGGTTGGTGACCATGTTGGCCACCGGAGCAGCGTTGTGGGGCAACGGCATTGAGGGCCAATGGTGGCTTCCGCTGCTGTCCGGAGCCGCCGTCGGCACGGTGTGTTTTGTGCTGGTATACCGCCAGTTGGGCCTGTACATCCAAGAACGGGTCCGCATCATTTACAAGACCATCCGACGGCTGAAAGGTTCGACAAGCCACATCAACCTCGACATGCGCGACGACATCGTGGAACAGGTGAACCGCGACGTGATGTCGTGGGCCGAATCCCAAATCGAAGAAATCACCACCCTGCGCGAAACGGACACGTTTCGACAAGAATTCATCGGCAACCTCGCCCACGAACTGAAGACTCCCATCTTCAACATCCAAGGCTTCATCCTCACCCTTCTCGAAGGCGGGATGGAGGACCCGGAAATCAACCGCAAGTTCTTGCTCAAGGCCGCCAAGAACGTGGAGCGGATGTCGGGGCTGTTGGAAGATTTGGACGTCATCACCAAGATGGAGGCGGGCAACCTCGACATCGAACTCGTGCCGTTTGACCTGCTGGACATCCTCCGCGAGACCATGGAGAGTTTGGAGGCCAAAGCCAAGCGCAACAACATCCAACTGCGCCTGAAAAAAGGCATCGACGGGTCGAAAATCATGGTGAAAGGAGATGCTGCGAAGCTCGTACAAGTGCTGACCAACCTCATTGTCAACAGCATCAACTACGGGAAGGAAGGGGGCCACACGGAGGTTCGGTACTACGACGCCGACGACTCCGTCTTGGTGGAAGTTGCCGACACCGGGATTGGCATCCGCGAGTCGGACTTGCCGCGCGTGTTTGAACGCTTCTACCGCGTCGACAAATCGCGCTCACGCCACGCGGGTGGCTCGGGATTGGGGCTGGCCATTGTCAAACACATCCTCGAATCTCACGGCCAAACCATCAGCGTGCGCAGCACCTACGGCGAGGGTTCAACGTTCAGCTTCACGCTGCAAAAGGCCTGACCCGGCCGCATTCACAAACGGGTTGCCACGCTTTTCCGCGCCCACGGTTGTCGGTCCGCCGTGACCCGGCCACACCACGGTGTCGTCCGGGAGGGTGAACAGCTGCCGTTCAATGCTCGTCACCAAGTGCGGTGCATGGCACCCGGGCAGGTCGGTTCGGCCCACGCTTCCTTCGAAGAGCACGTCACCGCCCAACACCCAACCGTGCTCGTGGCACACGAAGGCCACGTGACCCGGCGCGTGACCCGGCACAAAGCGGATTTCGAGTTGCGCGTGCCCACAATCCACCACCTCTCCGTGCTTCAAATTGAGCTCCACATCTGGGAGCGGGTCCATGGGCACCCCGTACATCTGGGCCGCGATGGGGCCACGTTCGTAGGTTTCCAGGTCTTCCGCATGCATGCGAGGCAACAGCCCGTAGGTGTCTTTCATCCACTGGCATCCCATGACGTGGTCGAGGTGGCCGTGGGTCAGCAACACTTGGACGGGCTTGGCATCAAGCGTTTCGCACAGGGCCTGAAACGCCTCGCGTTCCGGGCGGGTTGACATGCCCGGGTCGACCACCGTCAGTTCGCCGTTTCCGTGATCCACGACGTAGGTCTGTTCTCCAAACACATTGCATGTGAGCGTATGCACCATGCGGCGTAATTTCGGGAAGAATGTTCGGTGCATCACTCTCCATGTGGAAGCGCTTGGCGCAACGGTCGATGGGGGCCGCCCTGCTCGGGCTGGCGTCCTTTTCCGCCGTGGCCCAATTCACGGACGGGCTGAATGTGGAGTTTGGCAAAAACCGCGTGCAGCACCGGACGTTTGAGTGGCAGTATTTCGAGCAGGGCATGTTCGAGATCTACCACTACCGGGAAGGAGACCAAATCGCCGGGCAAATCACCCGCATCTTGGAGCGGGAGGCGCAGGCGCTCAGCCCCATGTTTGGGCGTACCCTGGAAGGGCCGATCCAAGTGCTCGTCTTCAAATCGCAGGAGGAGTTCCGGCAGAGCAACGTTGGCATCATGACGTCGCAGGACCAGCAAACCAACATCGGGGGCACGGCGCGGCTCGTCGGAAGCAAGATGTTCCTGTACGGCACGGGCGACCGCCTGCGGCTGGAACGGGACGTGCGCGAGGGGCTCGCTCGCATCCTGTTCAACCAGGCGATGTACGAAGCGCAGTGGAGCGAGGCGCTGCGAAGCGGCAACCTGGTGCAGGTCCCGGAATGGATGTCTGAGGGGGCAGCGCGGTATGCTGCACGTGGCCTCGATCCGGAGAGCGAAGCCCGCATCCTCGACGCATGCCAAACCGGCGCGTTCCGTCGCATCGA
>Ga0181577_10003088_pt1 | contig 12917 bp, 7 predicted proteins | sample 101ome_21_FD_132468 | JGI IMG/M metagenome (GOLD analysis project Ga0181577, IMG submission 132468) | Coastal salt marsh microbial communities from the Groves Creek Marsh, Skidaway Island, Georgia - 101413BT metaG (megahit assembly) | ecosystem: Environmental > Aquatic > Marine > Intertidal zone...
CTACGGTTAGACAAACAAGCTAACGCACGGATTGTTATCAAATGTAACCACCCGTCCTGTACCTTTAGCGCTCTTCTATGTGAAAAGAATCTAACTATGATGAATCGTTTACTCTTGATGATGACCGGTTTGGGTCTCATATTTTCCACCTCTCATGCTCAAAGCCAAAAGCGAGTCGCAACCCTCAATCTTCAGCTAGGAACCTTTGAAGTGCCTGTGGATAGCGACGGAAAGTTGACCCAGGCAGATATTGCTGGCTGGCAAACCGTCCAAGGACGTAAAGTTGGTGTGGTTGCCCTTGAGCAATGGCCATCCAAACAAGAGCAAAGATCAATGAAGGAAGATGGGGTTGAGATCCTAGGGTTCCTGCCCGAACGCTTCTATCTCGTTGCTGTAAATGCTGGAGCCAATTTGGGTGTTATCTCTTCTTTTGGCATCAATCAGGCTGGGTCCTATCTAGATGAGTACAAGTGGGTGGCCGACCCCGTGGCTATTCCCTCACGAGCAGCAATGGGCAATAACCAGGTGGCGATCGTGGTACGCGGTTTCAAAGGTGTTTCACTCGAGAGATTGGCTTCGGACCTTCAGGCGCTGGAAAACATCGAGATTCGCGAGGTCAATGATGTGTTTGACTACATAGAGATCGCAATCAATGAAGAAACCCTTCCTGAGGTAGCGGCTATCGAATCGGTCGAAACGATCGAGTGGAGATATCCTGACGGGGAACCAGAGAACCACACGAGTCGCACGCTTTCAAGAACCCGCTTCTTGAGCTATGACAACAACAGTGGATTGAACTATGACGGCTCCGGGGTGTCCGTAGCAGTTCAGGATAATGGGGCTATCGGCCCGCACATCGATTTTCATGGAAGAATCGCGGCTCAATTCACAGCTGCCGACGAAGGCGATCATGGTGACCACTGTTCAGGTACGGTGACCGGCGCGGGAAACTTGAATCCGCGTCATCAAGGACAAGCCGAAGGGGCGGACCTATACATCTACAAGGCGTGGCCTGAGTACAACGGCATTGGAAGCATTGATTCGCATTATTACAACTACAACATCTATATCACCAGTACTTCATACAGTGATGGTTGTAATGCGGGGTATACGGCTAGAACAAGAACGGTGGATCAACAAGCTTACAATTTGGACCGATTGATCCATGTGTATTCAGCGGGCAACTCCGGCACATCGAATTGTGGCTACGGAGCGGGAAGCAACTGGGGCAACATTACCGGAGGTCATAAGATGGGTAAGAATGTGATCACGGTGGGTAATGTGACCCTGACCGATGGCTTGGCTACTAGCAGTAGCCGAGGCCCCGCACATGATGGGCGTATCAAGCCAGACATCTGCGCGCAAGGAACCCAAGTCACCTCTACTATCGCTGGAAACACATATGATACTTACACCGGGACAAGTATGGCCTGCCCAAATATTGCGGGTTCATTGATCTTGCTGTATGAAGCCTTTGAAGATCACAACGGTGAACAACCGGACGGTGGTTTGATGAAGGCCATTGTTCTTAATACAGCCGAGGATCTAGGAAACACAGGACCGGATTTCAAACACGGCTGGGGGCGTATCAATGGCCGAAGAGCCTATAAGGTGATCAGTGAAAGCACCTTCTTGAACGACTCTCTTTCTTCGGGAAACAACGAGCACATCCACCAGATTTCAGTGCCTTCTGGGGTTAAGAGACTGCGCGTAATGGTGTACTGGACGGATCCAGCCGCAAGTATTGGCGCATCCACTGCCTTGGTGAATGACCTCGACCTGCTTGGCTTCACACCCTCACTCGATACACTCAGGCCATATGTATTGGACCCAACACCCAACATCACCACATTGAATCTACCTGCACAGCCAGGTGAGGATCACCTGAACAATATGGAACAGATCGAGGTGTTCGATCCGGTTGCCGGAACCTATTCCTTTACGATTTCTCCCTATTCTGTTCCTGTAGGCCCCCAGGAGTATTTCCTGGTGTACTACATGGAAGAAGACCCATTGACGCTTACCTACCCGATAGGAGGTGAACCTTTTGTGCCGTTCACCAATGAAGTTATCCGTTGGGATAGCGAATTGGAAGGAAACCTCTCCATCGACTATTCCATCGACGGCGGCTCCACGTGGAGCTCAGCAACCTCTAGCGTCCCTGCGGCACAGGGGTATTATTCGTGGTACGTTCCTTTCTTGAATGAAGGCGATGTGAAGGTGAGATTGGTTCACGATTCGGCATCCGTTCAGTCGGAGATCTTTTCTGTGATGACCGTTCCGGAAAACATCCAGATCATGTATGCGTGTCCGGATTCGATCGGGCTGATGTGGAATCCGATCGGAGCGGCGCTTTCCTATGATGTCTATAAGCTTGGCGACAAGTACATGGATTCAATTGGAACGTCAACTACGGTTGAGTTTGTGGATTACACGTCAAACCCATACAGCGATATGCTCTGGTATGCCGTTTCTTCGGACGGGCCCGACGCAGCGAAGAGCATGCGTTCGATCGCAGTGAAGAAAACGCCGGGACTGCAAAATTGCTTCCTCGGAAATGACCTCAACGCGCTGATGGTTTTACCAGATGTCTCTGTGCTTACGGCCTGTCATGGCGGTGAGATCAATGGCAGCTTCTTGGTGGAGAACAACGGAGTAACCCCATCCTCTGCCTTCCAAGCCAGTTTGATCGGCCCCAATGGAGTGATCGCCTCGGATTCTTTTACAACTAGTATTGCCCCTCTTTCGATCGACACGTTTGACTTCACTACGCCGGTCAGTTTGAGCACAGGACTCAATGCTTACCACCTAGTGTTGGACATGCCGGGTGATCAGAATCATTACAACGACACAGCGGAGAAATACTATCTAGTAGACACGGCCGCCGCCCTTTTACCGCTTTGGGAGGAGCATTTTGATCAAATGAATTTCACTTGTAGCGACGAGGCGAATTGCGGCGCAACCACTTGCGAGCTTCCTGAGGGCTGGATGAATGTGGAGAACGAACTCTTTGACGACATTGACTGGAGGCTTTATGACGGGACAACTCCGTCATCGTTCACGGGTCCATTGGGGGATAACTCTACACCGGGCGCTCAAGGTAAGTACGTTTACCTCGAAGCAAGTGGTGATTGCGCATTTCAAGAGGCTCGACTGGTTAGTCCTTGCATTGACTTGAGCAACGCGTCTGGTGCTATGCTTACCTTCTACTACAGCATGTACGGTGTGGACATGGGCGAACTTCATGTCGATGTGTACGATGGGTCCGATTGGAATTTGGATGTGATGACACCACTCAGTGGAAATCAAGGAAGTGATTGGCGATTTGCCGAGGTAGACCTTAGCGCATTCAATGGTATGAACATCAATGTGCGCTTCAGGGGGATCATTGGAGATGATTACCGAAGTGATATGGCGCTCGACGACATCAGCATCATTCATCTTCCGGTGGCCAACTTTGAGTATTTCACACTGGTCAATGGCCAGACCGTTTTGTTCAACGATCTAAGCGAGTATGCAGATAGCATGAGCTTCGACGTGGGTGATGGCACTTCTTTGTTTGATACGGTTCCTGCCTCACATGACTACAACCAGCAGATCGTGTATTCGGTTACTCAGATCGTCAGCAATCCATTCGGCATGGACACCATGAGCGTTGACATCGTGAATTTAGGTGCCGATGATCAAGCGTCATTCGAAGCAGCGATTTACCCGAATCCGGCCAATACAAATATGACGATTGAAGTAGATCAGCAAGGCGTGATTGATAAGGTGGATTTGTGGTCTGTCGATGGTCGATTGATCAGTAGTACATCCATGCGATCAGTGAGTCTTACGACGCTGAATGTTTCTGACCTAAGCGCTGGCGCATACGTGATCAAGATCCATTCAGGTCATGTTTATGAATACCCGATCATGATTGCTCATTAGGCATCTTGGCACTTGAATTGTGTAGAGTTGTTACGAGAAACTTAAGGGATGTGGAACGACTCCGCAGAATCCGTTTATTTGAACCGCCTAAAAAAGCAAACCATATGAAACTCTTGAAATTCACATTGCTAATCGGATTGATGACCACAACCATGCTCGCTTCTGCGCAACATGAAGGTGTTGCAAGCGATAGGGATGGTGTGGTTTTTTACATCGAGAGCATGCCAGCAAACCAGTATCGTCACTTGGGAACGGTTGAATGCTCAGCTTTCAGTCCTGATGCAATTGATCCCCTCTTGGATCACGTCATTAAAAATGCACGTAAGAACTATGAGGAATTCGACGCGTTGATCTTCCGTTCCGGAAAAGGCCTGTGTAAGGCAGACGTGATTCAGTTCTACCGCGACCCCAAAGAGCGCCGAAGTAGAAGCCGCCGAGGTGATGAGCCAGAGGTGAAAGATGAGCACAAGCAGACCAAGGCACAACCTAGGGACGGCACGGTGGTCTACATCAAGAACAACCCCTCTAACCCATACGAGCTCCTAGGAAAGGTGGAAACACCTGTGACTTTCCGCTCGAAGGACGTCGAAGAATTGATCACCGAAGTAGTGAAGATTGCGAAGTCTCGTTACCCAGACTTAGATGCCGTTGTCATCATGGAGGGAACCGAACTGAGAAAGGCTAGCGCAATAAAATATAAATAGCACTCAACCCGCTTGGGTTGGAATACGTCTTATCTTGTGATTCCATGATCACAGATGACGTAATAAAGGCTTGCAGTCGAAACGATCGCATTGCACAACGGAAGGTCTACGAGACCTATTACGCCGTTATGTTAGCGATCGTTCGTCGTTATATCCGTGATCAGGAGGAGGTCTTGGACGTAGTGAACCAAGGTTTTGTTAAGGTATTCCAGAAGGTAGATCAATACCATTTTGAGAATTCTTTCGAAGGATGGTGTAAACGTATCGTGATCAATACAGCGCTGGACCACCGCCGTTCCAGTAATCGCTATAAAGACTTCTTTTCTTTCGACGCAATTCTTCCATCCCATCAGGTTTACAACGATGGCGTCAACAATATGTCCGTTGATGAACTGATGGAGGTCATCGACAGTATTTCACCGATCAGCAAGGTGGTGTTCAACATGTTCGCCATCGATGGTTACAGCCACAAGGAGATCGCTGATCAGCTGAATATATCCGTTGGCACTTCGAAGTGGCATCTCTCTTCTGCGCGCAAGCAGATCCAATCCAAACTCAAAGTAGCCTATCCCGATCTGGCGGTCCTCTATGGATAATTTTGAGCACAATATCGATGATGTCTTTCGAGAGCGTTTCGAAGGACTGAATGACCATTCAGTGGATCCAGCCAGTCAGTGGTCTGCGGTGGAGACAGCGCTGGGAGCGGGTGAAGCCGTGGTTGGCACCTCTGTTGCGCCAACAAGCTCCTCCGTGTGGCCTATGGCGGCCTCATTTGTTACTATTCTGACCATAGGAGGATTGGTGTCCATGGACGCTCCCCTTCATGTAGACCAAGAAAGAGTGATCGGAGTATCAGCACAAGCCGCGATCGACAGCCCATCAATACCAACGGAAAGCGCCGTCTCTTGGGCGGAAGCTACCCAACTCTTTGATGGAGGTCAAGACCAGGGGGACTCTCAAGACGCGGTGTTGGCAGAAACATCATATAGGTCTGATGACGCGCACAATGTGGAGCTTTCAGCTTCCGATGACATATCGATGATCGAGGAGTCTGTCGTCGCATTCGATGAGTCTACAAGCGCGCGGGATGAACTGACAAGGGCCTTAGAGCATGCGGCTCGTCGAAGCGGTTTGAATCGCATGGCTGCGTTGAGCTTCCTTTCTTTTACTCAGGGAGTTTTGGAGCGAAGCATTACTTCTGAGCCGGCTTATGTAGTCTCTGACGACCGCTCGGAGGGGTTATTTGTTCGTGGCGGTGTTCGCTTCGGTAGCGGAGAGAGCAACTCTGAGTATGTTGCTGCAAAGTGGAGGGTGAACAATGTTCTTTCTTTAGGTTATCAAATGGACATAGCGCCTAAAACGTTCATCACATTCGAAGCCGGTCACTTGAGAAGAAGTGGTAATGGCATCGAGCGCAAAAGAGGGGTTGACTTCAGCCCTGTATTGAATGTGTTGACGCCGTCATACAGTCCTGAGGATATTGCTACGGCAGAAACGGTATTGGAAGATGTAGATGAAAGCTTGGTGGCCACCACGATGGACTACATTCATATGCCTATCATGATGCATGTAGAGATGAATGATCAAACACACGCTGCCGTTGGATTCTTCGCTGATTACCTCCTGCGAGTCAAGAATGAATCGTACATGGTGTACAACTCAAGTGACTATGTGAGTGCTGAGGTGAATTTGTTTGATGACAATTCAAGAGAAGGTCTTAAGCCGATCCGCTTTGGTTTGACCGCGGGCTTTCAGCGACAATTGGCGCCAAAGGTCTATGCCGATGTCCGCGGCATGATTCCGATCACAAGCCAGTATGATCGTAAGAGCGACTTCAGGTTGGAGAGTGAGCCTACTTTCTTGGAGGAGCCAAGTCAATTGGTAGATTTCCAGATCTCTTTAGTGTACAAGATCTAAGTGAAGAGCTTGCTAGAATGAGTTCTGCTTGTACTTCTTGCGCTTACCGAAGTTGAGCTTCGGAGCTTTGAATTTGCGCTTTTTCTGCTTGATGCGCTTGCTGTTGTAGCTCTTATTTTTCCTCTCACGACGTTTATCGTGCTTCTTTTTCTTAGGATAGGCCTTGATTCTCTTGCGCTTCTTTTGCTTGAACTCTTTGTTCGAATAAGAAGGAACAAACGCCTTGCTTACGGTGAATTGCAAGAACATGTAAGTGTCATTGCTCTGTGATCCACCACGAGGCTGATTCTTCGTGTACCAGTTTCGGTCCGGGACGTTCTGAAGCGCGACACTTGGGTTGGCGAAATAGGCGGCCAGCTTTCCATCTCTTGCTCGGATGGCGTCATTGTCATAGAAATAACCACTGGCATCATCGATGTAATCAGTGGAAGTAAAACGCATGCCGAAGTCCAGACCAACGGTGAAGTTCTTATCCAACAACATATAGACCCCTCCTCCTAATGGAAAGCTGAAGGCCAAGCGACTATAGTTCGAGGGTCCGTCTTCGAATCCTTGTCCCTCAGTCCTCAATGGTTTGAGGGCATAGTACTGGGTTCCTAACTTGCCTTTTGGATTGTAGTAAAAGAGTCCGAGTCCCCCACTGAGATAGGCACCAAAGCGATTGCCATCAAAGATCTTAGTAGTGCTAGATCCGGCAAAGTGTATGAAGCTTGGCTTGAAGATGTGGAACTCATAAACACCACCGAGTTCGATGATATTGGACTTGAAGTTTAGGTTTCGATACCTACGATTGGGATAGTTTGTGAGGGCATCGTCGCCGCGAACCTGAGCGTAGCTCAACATTCCTCGAATTGCGTGATACTCTCTCACAAAGTAGCGTGCCCCGGCTGAAGCAATCCATCGGGTCATGGTCGGCTCGTAGTCGAAGATAAAAAGTTGTCCAGGTGAGTCTTGACCTCCTAGGTCTCCCAGAAACCCTGAGGCACCCCCTCCTCCCATGAACTCAAGTCGTGTCGACTTCCAATCGATCGAGCTTTTCTTGATCTTAGGGTTGTTATACAGACGCACACTACCCTTCTTGTTCGGAATCGAAGGGTCGGTAAGCTTTTGTGCAAATGCGTGCGTATTCCCCAAGACGAGAAACACCCCAAGCCACAATCCTATTTGTAATTGACGCAAGTTCATATGCAATCCTTACAAAGGTAAGGGACAAACCCTCATGTCCAGAACGAAAGAAGGTAGGGTTCGTTGCCTATTAGGCGGATTGAAGTGTGAAGTGGGTGATCTCTGGCAAGATACCGAAGCGACCGGGGTAGCCGATGTAGCCGAATCCCCGATTTACGTAAAGCTGCTGATTTCCTTCACGATACAGGTCCGCCCACTCCGGATAGAAGTAGCGAACGGGACTCCACTTGATGCTTCCTACTTCAATGCCAAACTGCATGCCGTGCGTGTGGCCAGCAAACATCACATCGATCTGTGGAAATTCTGTGACCACTTGCTCTTTCCAGTGACTAGGGTCATGTGAAAGAAGAAGCTGCACGGTGTCTTTTGAGAGGCCTTGAACAGCGGCGCTCAGATCACCGTACTTTGGAAATCGCCCTTTGGCCCCCCAGTTTTCTATGCCTACGACCGCCAGCTGTTCGCCATTCCTTTCGAGAATACGGTGCTCGTTGATAAGGAGGCTCCAGCCCAATTCCTGTCGCTGTAATTGTTTGAGGAGTTCGAGGTTCTTCTTCTTCTCTTCTAGCGAATTCCAGGGTACATAGTCGCCGTAATCGTGATTTCCCAATACGCTGTAAACGCCATCCCTCGCTGTGATCTTGCTGAAGACGTCGGCCCATTCCACCAATTCATCTGCGCGATTATTCACTAAGTCGCCTGTGAAAAACACGGCGTCAGCGTTCAGGTCGTTGATCATTTCGACCCCTCGCTCTACGGCGCGACGGCTCCAGAACGAACCGCAATGCACATCCGAGATCTGAGCTATGGTGTATCCCTCAAAGGACTTCGGTAGCCCCTTGATCTTGAGGGTACGCTTTCGTATGGTGTAGTCATGCGCTCCACTCACTACGCCCCACGTCATCGAAAGGACGGGTAAGGTCGCTGATAGCGCGCCCATTCCGGCCAAGAATTCATTTCTGCTGATTCCCCCATCTACGGACTTTACTGTGGGGTTCAATTTTTTCCATACCCATTGCAAGCCTCGGAAGAGATCATCAACAAGCAACCAAAGAGCAAATAGGAACTTGCCTAAGATGTTTGCCACACCGATGGTGGCGATCAACATGAGCACTTTGCGGCCTTTCTCGCTCGCAGATAGCGGCTCATATAGCGCAAAGGAGAGGAGGGTGATCACCGTCAACCCCCAAAAAAAGACTTTGGTTACCCGCTGAGCGATTCCCGGCCATCCATTGATGACCACCTTTAGGCCTTGGTAAGCGTAGAGATCAAAGACAAGAACCGCTCCGGAGAGGATCAAAAAGAGGACAAGTCTATTCATGAGGTAAATGGAACAAAAAACCCCGAACAAGTTCGAGGTTTGCTTTTGTTGGTGTTTTTGAGGTCTCGAGCGGATTCGAACCGCTGTGGATGGTTTTGCAGACCACTGCCTAGCCACTCGGCCACGAGACCTTATTGGGTCGCGAATTTAGCGATTAATTCTGTGTGCGATCAAGGGTAATGGTCGTTGACACGAATTGAAGATCATGATCCACCGGAGGTTTCATCTTTCGAATCGAAACCTCTGTCTTTTGAACGGAGGAAAAATCGTGTAACACACGCTTCGCTAGATCTTTAGCCACAGTCTCGATCAGATTCTTCGGTGTTTGCATTACTTCCTTCGCCAGGTCCATCAACCGAACGTAGTCCACGGCTTTTTCAATGTCGTCAAACTTGATCGCAGAGGAAAAATCTCCCCACACAATGACATCGACTTCGAAAGGACCTCCTGACTTACGCTCCTCTTCATGGCATCCATGCTTGGCATAAATGCGCATACCACGCACCTCTACCCTATCCACGAGATAGTCGTTCTATGCCATCGCGAAGACGTTGCAAGGTCTCCTCTTTTCCGATGAAGGCCATGATGTCTGACATGCTTGGCCCCATTCCTTTGCTCGTGACCAGCACGCGTAGAACAGGAAGCACGGCGCCCATGCCCAGCTCACGATCTTGTAAGAAACCATTGAAGGCGTCATGCAGCGCTTCAGAGGTAAAGGGTTCCACCTTCTCAAAGACTCCCATCAGGTCGTTCATGATGTCAGCTGAATTCTCTTTCCACTTTTTCGCTACTGTCTTATCATCGTAGCTTTCGGGTGCTTCAAGGAGGTAACGGCCCTCGAGCATATCGCTCACGAAGGTGGCTCGTTCCTTCATCAGGTTGACGTAGGCCGGCAACTGCTGCTCGGAACAGCTTAAACCTTCCTTTTCCAAGTTAGGCTTGAGTGCAGAAGCGAGCTCCTCGACGGGCTGCATGCGTAGCCATTGCTGGTTGAACCAACGCGTCTTGTCAGCATCAAACTTCGCCCCTGACTTACCCACACGCTCCAAGGTGAAGTCTTGAATGAGCTCGTCCATCGAATAGAGTTCCTTTTCCGTGCCTGGGTTCCATCCTAGGAAGGCCAACATATTGGTGAAGGCTTCGGGGTAGTATCCATTCTCACGATAACCTGAAGAGATCTCACCGGTGGAAGGATCCTTCCACTCCAGCGGAAACACAGGAAATCCAAGACGGTCTCCATCGCGCTTGCTCAACTTGCCGTTTCCGTCCGGACGAAGAATGAGAGGAAGGTGGGCAAATTCAGGTCGCGTTTCTTCCCACCCCAAGAAGCGGTAGAGAAGGATGTGTAGAGGAGCCGACGGCAGCCACTCCTCTCCCCTGATCACGTGGGTGATCTTCATCAGGTGGTCGTCAACGATGTTCGCAAGGTGATACGTAGGCATGCCATCCGACTTGAAGATGACCTTGTCATCGAGTTGAGACGAGCTCACTTGAACCCATCCGCGAATGATATCGTGAAAGCGAACATCTTCATTGCGCGGGATCTTTACACGGATCGTGTACGGGTCGCCATTGTCTAATCGAGCCTTTACTTCATCCGCGGAAAGCGTGAGAGAGTTTTTCATCGTCATACGCACCGCGGCGTTGTACTGTGGGTTCGGCACTTTGGCTCGCTTGAGTCGCTCACGCATTTCATCGAGCTCTTCGGGCGTGTCAAAAGCGTAGTACGCGTGTCCGGCCTCAATGAGTTGATCGGCATATTGACGATACATCGGCTTGCGGTCGGATTGACGGTAAGGCCCAACATCGCCACCTTTCCATGGGTCTTCATCGGTATCCATTCCGACCCAAGCCAAGGCTTCACGTATATAGTCTTCTGCCCCGGGCACGTAGCGCGTCTGGTCTGTATCCTCGATACGTAGCAAGAACTTTCCTTGATTCGCCTTTGCGAATAGATAGTTGAACAGCGCCGTACGAACACCACCCATGTGGAGAGGTCCGGTTGGACTAGGGGCAAATCTCACTCTAACTTCACTCACAGTCTAGAAATTATGGGGCGGCAAAGATAGCTGTTGCCAAGGGCAATGGGCTTTTGGGGTATATTTTCTTTACCCCGACTTAACAATGGCCGCAAACTTTCGTTGGTATCTTTGAAGAGAATGTATGGAAGACCTTCGTCGACTTCATGAAAACATTGAGGGCTACCTCAAGCGGTTCTACCTGAGTAAGTTGATCGCGGGCGGCTTGATCACACTGGGTGTGGCACTGGCGCTCGGACTGATCGTCGCCTTGGTGGAGTATGTCTATCGTCTCAATACCACACCGCGAATGGTGCTTTTCTTTGGTTTTGTGCTGATGGTGGGAGGTATGTTGGTGAGCCAGGTCCTCAGGCCATGGATGCAATACCAAGGATGGTTTCGCAATTTGGGTGAACCCGACGCTGCGAAAGCCATTGGTAAGGCCATTCCGGATATTGACGACAGACTTTTAAACGCGATCAGTTTGGGAGAGGGGGCCAACGCCGAGCTCAAGTTGGTCCAAGCAAGTCTGACGCAAAGGGCAGGAGCTCTGAACTTATTTGACTTCAGAGAAGCGGTCGATCTGAGGGAGAGCTTGAAGTGGGTCCGTTGGACCGCCATTCCCGTGGTTGTTCTTTTTGCGATTTCGCTGTGGGATGCTCGAGCGCTGACTGATAGTGCCGGGCGTATCATTCAATACGATGAGCAGTTCATTCCTCCGGCCCCTTTTAGATTCGAGATTCTGAATGCAGATCTTTCCGTTGTTGAGGGGAGGGCGTTTGAATTGAAGGTGCTGACCGAAGGCGAGGCGACACCGAACAATGTTTTTGTGGAAATGGACCAGGCTCAATTCAGAATGAAGAAAGGTGCCGACGGACAGTTTTCTTACACGTTCAACAACGTCAGGAACGATATTCCATTTCGATTGAGGGGCACTTCCGTCTATTCTCAACCCCTCTCTTTAAAGGTATTGTCTCAACCTAAGGTGCTCGAGAGTCGAGCGAGTATGGACTATCCTGCCTATACGGGCAAGCAGGACGAGCAGATGGTCAATCGCAGCAAGTTGGTCGTGCCTGAGGGTACATCGATCACATGGTTGATGAGCCTGAAGGATGTGGAATCGCCAGAAGTCCTGATCGGAGATGAGCTAGCTGCGGCGGACGTAAACAGCGATAATCTCTCCTTTAGCGGACGGTTTCTTGAATCCAATATGGTACGACTCCGCATGCGGTCTCCTTCGGCTATCGTGGATAGCAATTCAGTAGAGGTGGTCGCTGTAAAAGACGAGTTTCCTGTGATCCAAGTCGACAGCAGGGTCGATACCGCTCGGATGATCTTTTATTTCAATGGAGACTTGGAGGATGACTATGGCTTCAGCCGACTGCGCTTTGCAGTGGAGAACGAACAGGGGCAGGTTCTCCATGAGGAGGATATTCAGATATACCAGAACATGACCGAGCAGGCCTTCGTTTATGCTTTTCCAGCCGATTCTCTGCTGAAGGTCCCCGGCGATGAGATCACATACTATTTGCAAGTCTGGGACAACGATGCGATCAACGGAGCGAAAAGCTCTTCTACAAAGAAGTGGACCTACCGTGCACCTACAAGAGAGGAGTTAAAGGAAGAGAATCAAGAACAGTTTGAGCAAACCAAGAAGTCGCTCACCGATGAAGAAAAGGCGCTTCAAGACATGCAAGAGAAATTGAAGGATGTCCGAAAGGATTTGCTCGAAAAGAAGAAGATCGACTGGGAGGATAAGGAGGCGTTGAAGAAACTCTTAGATGATCGAAAGGAGATGATGGAGAAGCTCCAGAAGAAGGCGGAACAGCAGCGGCAACAGATGGA
>Ga0181577_10003089_pt1 | contig 12914 bp, 15 predicted proteins | sample 101ome_21_FD_132468 | JGI IMG/M metagenome (GOLD analysis project Ga0181577, IMG submission 132468) | Coastal salt marsh microbial communities from the Groves Creek Marsh, Skidaway Island, Georgia - 101413BT metaG (megahit assembly) | ecosystem: Environmental > Aquatic > Marine > Intertidal...
GCTGGCAGACCAGGAGCAGCCGCTCGACGTGTCGCACCGTCGGCCTTTTGTGATGCTCGTCGTGGGTGTTAACGGCGCCGGGAAAACCACCACGATTGGTAAGCTCGCACACCGATACAAGCAGCAGGGATTGAATGTGATGCTGGCCGCAGGCGACACGTTTCGTGCGGCGGCAGTCGAGCAGCTTCAGGCCTGGGGAGAGCGCCACGATGTGCCGGTGATTGCACAGCGTACGAGGGCCGACAGTGCTTCCGTTCTATGCGATGCCCTGGCAGCCGCGAGTGCCCGCAATGTCGATGTCCTGATTGCGGACACCGCCGGACGACTGCAAAACAAATCCCATTTGATGGATGAGCTCACCAAAGTCGTGAGAGTCATGCGCAAGCAGGACGAGACCGTGCCCCATGAAACCCTTCTGGTGTTGGACGCGGGAACCGGACAGAACGCGGTGTCACAGGCGGTGGAGTTTGATCAAGCGGTGGGTGTCACGGGTGTGGCGGTGACCAAGCTAGATGGCACCGCCCGTGGGGGCGTGTTGTTTGCGATTGCGCATAAGTTGAAGCGACCCATCCGTTTTATTGGTGTTGGGGAGCAGCCGGAGGATCTCCGCGATTTCGCTGCCCGTGACTTCGTCGATGCCTTGATCGATGAGCCTTGAGGCGCGCTCCAATTGATCGAATTTGACCGCGTCAGTCGTCGTTTTGGTGAGATTGATGCGCTGCGCCATCTCAACCTGACGCTTGAACAGGGAGAGATGGCCTTTTTGACAGGTCATTCTGGGGCGGGGAAAAGCACCCTGTTGCGATTGTTGCTTCTCTTGGACCGCCCTTCCGGTGGCGATATTCGCGTCTGCGGAGAGAGCACCGCCAAAATTCGACAGCGATCTGTGCCTCGTTATCGGCGCCGATTCGGCGTGGTGTTTCAGGATCACCGCTTATTGTTTGATCGAAGTGTGCATGACAATGTGGCGCTGCCGTTGGTCATGGCGGGTTACTCGCCCAGGGAATCACAGCGCCGTGTGCGCGCCGCATTGGATAAGGTTGGTCTGTTGGCCCTTGAACACGCGCAACCCGCCAGTTTGTCTGGTGGGGAGCAGCAGCGCGTGGGTATTGCCAGAGCGGTAGTGGCCCGGCCTGAGTTTTTGATCGCTGACGAACCCACCGGCAACCTTGATCCTGCGCTGTCCAGTGAAATCATGTCCTTATTTGAGGCTTTCAATCAGGTGGGGGTGACGGTGTTGGTCGCAACGCATGATTTACCGCTGATCTCTCGCATGCGCCACCGCATCCTGACGTTGGATTCAGGGCGTCTAGCGGGTTCAGAGGCGGATTGATGACGGTGGCGCGAGCTTCAGCGGAAAAATGGAATGCCGCGATGGCGTGGCGGGCGCAACATCACGTCGCTGCGAGCAGCAGTTGGCGGAAACTCATCGCACGCCCTTTTTCCACAGTGCTGATTTGGCTGGTCGTCGCCATTTCCCTGTCGTTGCCCAGTTCCTTGCTGCTGACTCTCGATAATCTGAGTCGGATCGTGCCGGATTTGGCGCAAGGCGGGCATATGTCCGTGATGTTGATGTCCGAGGTCGACTGGGAGATGGCGCAGCACGTTGAGCAGCATGTCAATGCATGGCCAGAGGTGGCCGGGGTCGACCTCATCTCCCGAGACCGCGCACTGACAGAATTTGGTGAACAAACCGGATTGTCCGATGTGCTGAGGTCGTTGAAAAAAAATCCACTACCTCACACTGTGCAAGTGGTACCGGCACCGGACCTGAGTGAAGTCTCGGTCACGGCGTTGGCTGAACGCTTATCAGAATTGCCCGAGGTCGAGCAGGTAATCCGCGACACGCGCTGGCTGGCGCGTCTGCAAGAAGCCCTGTTAGCTGGATGGCGATGGGTCACAGCACTAGGCGTTGCCATGGTGTTGGGCGCGGTTTTGGCACTGGTGAATACCTTGTATCTCGCCATCGACGCGAGGCGGGAGGAAATCGAGGTGGCCAGCCTCATCGGCGGATCAGCCGCTTTTATCCGCCGCCCATTTCTCTACACCGGACTGTATTTCGGCGCTGGTGGTGGTGTCTTGGCGGCCCTATGTTTATGGCTCTTCAGTATTTGGCTGTCTCAACCTCTGGAGGCGCTATTTGGTCTCTACGACATGGCTAGTCCCCTACGCGGGCCGGGCTTGCTGTATCCCGCAGGCCTTGTCGCAGCGGGGGCAAGTGTCGGCTGGTTGGCGGCGATTGTTGCCCTGCGTCGTTACTTTCAGGGACTCGAGACCCTATAAACACCTGAAAAATGGTAATTTTCTGGGTTTAGCACTCTGCGTGGGAGAGTGCTAAAATGACGACCATTATGGCCTTTTGGAGGCTTCAAACATGACACAGTCACAGCAAGCAGTCGCCGTACCGAACAGCGCGGTACTCAATATGGCACCCGGCGCCAACCTGTCTGCCTATATTCAGGCGGTGGGCGGTATCGCCGTGCTGTCTGCAGAGCGTGAGCGCGAGCTCGCTGAGCGGCTCTATTACGAAGAGTGCGTCGATTCTGCCCGCGAGTTGGTCCTCGCCCACCTTCGTTTTGTCGTACATATTGCTCGGAGCTACTCCGGATACGGGTTGGCCGAAGCTGATCTGATTCAGGAAGGCAATGTCGGGCTCATGAAAGCGGTGAAACGCTTTGACCCCAATAAAGGGGTGCGATTGGTCTCATTTGCCGTGCACTGGATCAAAGCGGAAATGCACGAGTACATCCTGCGCAATTGGCGCATTGTGAAAGTCGCTACGACCAAAGCTCAGCGAAAGCTTTTCTTCAATTTGCGAAGCCAGAAGAAATCATTGGGATGGCTGTCCGCCGAGGAAACCCGCGCCATCGCCGCCGACCTGGGGGTCGATGAAGCCGAGGTGACCCGAATGGAAGGCCGTTTGTCGGGCCGTGATATCGCCTTTGACGCGCCGGCAGACAGCGATGAGGAAGACAGTTGGCAGGCCCCCCAGTATTTTCTGGCCGACGGGCAAATGGATCCAGGCCAGTTGGTTGAGGCTGAGGATTTTGCTGAGGACAGTACGTCCAAGTTGCAGATGGCGCTGGGCGATCTAGATGATCGCAGTCGCGACATTCTCGAGCGGCGATGGCTGCTGGACGATAAATCGACGTTGCATGAGCTGGCGGCTGAGTATCAGGTCTCGGCTGAACGTATTCGGCAACTCGAAGCGAACGCGCTGAAAAAAATGCGCGCAGCCATGATTGCCTGAGCGAGACGCGCTCAACAAGGCATGATGTCGTCACTGCACGGCCAGTGGTTTCGCCAGATTCTCCTCTAACGTCTCGTATCCGCAGCTTCGTGATGCGGGCCGGGCGTATGACGCCCGGTCAGCAACGCGGCTGGGATGAGGGCTTCCCGCAATACGGGCTCTCCGCAGAGCAAGGTGCACTTGACTGGGATGACCAGTTTGGTGCGTCGGGCCGCCGTATTGTCGAGATCGGCTTTGGTATGGGCGACAGCCTTATACAGATGGCTCAGGCGGACCCTGGTGCGCAATTCATCGGGATAGAGGTACATCGCCCAGGTGTTGGCCGGTTGTTGTCGCGAGTGCTGGCTGAAAAGATACAAAACGTCAGGGTCTATGCGGAGGACGCAGTCGATGTTTTCGCGCAGTCTCTTGCGCTGGAATCGTTAGATGCCATCCACATTTTTTTCCCGGATCCCTGGCATAAGAAACGGCACCACAAGCGGCGTTTGATCCAACCTGGTTGGGTGCGCGAGATCACGCAACGTCTGAAGGCCGGTGGTTATCTCCATCTTGCCACTGACTGGGAGCCGTATGCGGAGCATATGTTTGATGTGCTCGAAGACGTCCCGTCACTTAAGAATGCGTCTGGCGCACCGCGCTCTGCCGTGCCCCGACCCGACTATAGACCGCTCACGAAATTTGAGGCGCGGGGGGAAAGATTGGGACATCGGGTGCAAGACTTGGTGTATCTCAAGGAACCCCTTTAGACAAACGTTCCTACCACGCTGTCCAAAAACCGATACCCCAGAGCTGAGGTGGCAAAACGTCCAGTGCTTGGGTCGGACAACCACCCCTTCGCGGTGGCCTCCGCTGCTGCGGTCATCAATGCATCGACTGGCAGGCCTGTCCGCTCGGAAAAGTCACTCAGCGGGACACCTGATTTTAAGCGTAGCGCGTTCATCGCAAACTCAGCTGGCAGTGCCTCGGCCGTGATCGCTGCCTGTGGTGGTGGTGCGAAGCCCTCCGCTTGAGCTTGCGACAGATAGTCGGAAGGTGATCGGGTTCGTTGCGTGCGTTGGATAAGACCGGAAGGTAGGGTGACTTTCCCGTGAGCCCCTGCGCCGATTCCAATGTAGTCACCGAACTGCCAATAGTTCAGATTGTGAAGACTTTCCTCCCCGCCGACACAATAGGCTGATACTTCATATTGGTTGAAGCCAGCGTGACTCAGCGTGGCTTCGCCCGCCTCCTGAATCATTTCCAGTGTTTCTTCATCGGGCAAGCTGGGCGGTGTGGACCAGAACCGCGTATTGCGCTCAATGGTGAGCTGGTACCATGAAATGTGACCTGCACTCAGCGCAATCGCGTCCGCAAGATCGGCTTTTGCCATATCGGCTGTTTGCCCTGGCAGCCCATGCATCAAGTCAATATTCCATCGATCAAAGCCGGCGTGCGTCACCATATCGAGTGCTCGCCGCGCGTCATCACCGCTGTGAATGCGTCCCAAGGACTGCAACAGAGGGTCATGAAATGTTTGGACGCCAATGCTGAGCCGGGTGATACCACCGGCCTTATAGTCGACAAAACGCTTCGCTTCAGCGCTACCCGGGTTGCTTTCCAGTGTGATCTCGGCGTCACCGGCGATGGTGAGTCGTTGCCCAATACCCTCCAGTAAGCGCGCGATCCACTCGCCCTCAAACAAGCTCGGCGTACCCCCACCAATAAAAATGGATTGAATTGCCCGCGCTGACATCCAGTCTTGCTGGCTACTCAGATCGGCAAGTAACGCCTCGGTGTAGGGTTTTTGCAGGTCAGAGGAAAACCCCTCATGGCTATTGAAGTCGCAGTAGGGACACTTGCGGGTACACCAAGGTAGATGAACATAGAGCGATAGCGGAATGCTCGCCGGTATCATCACGCCTGCAGTTGCTGGATCAGGTTGCTAACAGCTTGCGCGCGGTGGCTGACCGCGTTTTTTTCTTGCGAGGAAAGCTCGGCGGCATGGATCTCGCTCCCCTCTGGAATGAACAGTGGGTCATAGCCAAAACCGCCCTCGCCTCGAGGGGCTTCGGCGATTTTGCCGAACCAGCGGCCCTCGGCAATGACGGGTGTCGGATCTTCTGCGTGTTGTAAGAGCACCACGACCGCCACATAAAACGCTGCGCGGTGGTGTCCTGTTAGCGACGCCATATTTGCCAGAAGCAGCGCGTTATTGCCCTTGTCTCCTTCACCGGAGTAGCGAGCAGATCGCAGTCCCGGTTCGCCTCCTAGTGCCGGCACCACCAGCCCTGAATCATCAGCCAGCGACGCGCACCCGGTGGCGATACACGCGTGCCTCGCCTTAAGGAGCGCATTTTCTACAAAGGTGAGTCCGGTTTCGGCGGCTTCCGATACGCCAAGTTCACCCTGAGGTGTAATTCGCCAGCGATCACCCAGTACCTCATGGAATTCTTTAATTTTCCCTTGGTTATGACTGGCAATCACTAACCTCGGTCTTTCCGTTGAATTCACTGTTTAGCCCTGCCGCCAAAGCTGCACTTTCATTTTGTGTTCAAAGGGCGACTCGGCGCCCTCGGGCTGGAAGGTGAATTCGAAGAAGCGGTATTCCCGATCCAGAAATTCAAAGGGGATAATGTAGTAGGTCGCCCGACCTTCTTTGATCTCTTTGATCTCCATCTCGCCGCCCGTGATTAAATCCCAAGTGCGTCCCTCGATGGCCATCGGGCGTCCAGCAATTTCTCCTGAATCCACATTGCGAACGGACAGCGTCAAAATGGCTTTGTCAGCCCCGCGTGCGATACCGTATTCCGCTGCTACCTGGGGAGACAAGAAGGTGGTGTAGACGATGCTGTGATGGAGCTCGTACTGATCAAAGCGCGTCGATTGTTGAGCAAATGCTGAGGCGGTAGCGGCGAGGCATAGAACGACACCCGTGATCAGCCTCCCGAACGACGAATGCGATAGATGGCGCTGGTGGCAAAAAGGTTGGGGCGCCACTTCGCCAGCAGGTGCTGGGCATTCCCTGAGATGGTCGCCCGCTCGATGATGTCGATCTCTAATGCTGAGCACAGCGCTTCAAAATCCCTGACGGTACAAAAGTGGATGTTCGGCGTGTCATACCAATGTAGCGGCATGGCGCGCGACATCGGCATTTTACCTTTAATTCCCAAATGCAACCTGCAAGACCAGTGGCCAAAGTTCGGGAAAGAAACAATCGCTTCATCGGCAATGTCGACCATACGTTGCAAAGCGATGTGTGGATGGGTGAGCTCTTGAAGGGCATGGGCCAGCACCACCACATCAAACCGATTGGCGGTGAAGCAGTGCAAGCCGTCATTGATATCTTCCTGAATGACATCAAGTCCCTTTGCTACTGCGGCGACCAGATTGTTGGGATCGATATCGACGCCAACGCCGATCGCGGCGCGCTCATCTCTAAGACGCGCTAAGAATGTGCCGTCACCGCAGCCGAGATCCAGCACGCGACTGCCTGTGGGCACCCAGTCCAGCACCGTCCTCAGATCAAGCCGATTCATGACGGTCCCACCCGGCGCATCCACTGTGCGAGTAAGGCTTCATAGGTGGGATTGGGCAATAGGAAACCATCGTGGCCGTCATCTGTCTCGATGTTCGCGTATGTCACGGATTTCCCCGCCGCCATCAGCGCGTCTCGGATCTCAATGGATCGCTGAGGCGGAAAGCGCCAGTCAGAACTGAACGAGGCAATAAGAAAAGACGCTTGCGCTTGCGATAAAGCGGCAACCAGATCTCCCCCGTGTTCCGAGGCCAGGTCAAATAGGTCCAGCGCGCGTGTCATCAGCACATAGGTGTTCGCATCAAACTGAGTGGAGAAGCGGCTACCCTGATGCCGGAGATAGCTCTCCACCTGAAATACCCATTCGCGGTTATCCCCAGGCGCAAAACTGCCTTCACGGAGTTCTCTACCGAATCTGTCGCTCATCCCATCAGCCGACATGTAGGTGAGATGCCCTACCATTCTGGCCAATGCAACGCCTCGAGCCGGCAGCTTGTTCTGTGCAAGGTAATCTCCCTCGCACCAGTCCGGGTCAGATAAAATGGCGTGGCGAGCGATTTCGTTGAACGCAATGTTCTGCGCGGTGAGACCAGGCGCCGCGGCGAGCGCTACGCAATGCTCCACCCAGTCTGGAAAGTCCACCGCCCATTGCAGCGCTTGCATGCCGCCTAAACTACCGCCAATGACCGCGGCCCAGCGACCGATCCCAAGAGACTCGGCGAGTTGTTTTTGACTCCGCACCCAGTCGCTGACCTGTGGCTGCGGAAACGTCCCGCCCCATGCCTCCCCTGTACTGAGGTTAATCGTGTTGGGGCCTGACGAGCCGTCACAACAACCCAGATTGTTAGAGCACACAACGAACAGTCGATTCGTATCAATGGGCTTACCAGGTCCGATTGCCAGATCCCACCAACCCGGTCGGCGATCGTCTGCGGAGTGAAAGCCCGCTGCATGGTGAGAGCCTGACAGCGCGTGGCAAATCAGGACCGCATTGTCACCGGCATCATTAAGCTCACCATATGTCTCATATACGAGCTCGTGTTGAGCCAGTATTGATCCGTTGGCAAACGTAAATGGCGCGTGAAAATGAGCCGTCTGCGGCTTTACTAGGCCAACGCTATTTGCGGGGAGCTTGTTTGTCACCGCTTATAGCCCGAAGACAAGCCCAGTGGGCAATCCGAGGCTCATCGCGAGGTGCCGAAGTCCTATTTGCAGCACATTGAGGCCAACGAAAAGCAGGATAGGCGAGAAGTCAATGCCTCCCATGTTGGGCAGTAGGGACCGAAATGGCGTCATTACCGGTTCAGAGATTTGCCAAATGAGCTCTATTGCTGGATGCCGACTGCCCGGCGCGACCCAGCTGACCACAATCATGGCGATGAGAATAAAGAAATAAACATTGACCAACAGGCCCATTGCGCCGACCGCACCCCAGGCAATCAGGGTGGGTAGGCCTGGCAGTGACCAGCTGTCTCCAGCTACCCATGCGATGGCGGCGAGCATCGTTGACTGGAGCAGCACCGCAAGGAGAACCACCGCCCAATCAATGCGCCCTCGGGGCGGCAACAATCCTCTGAAGGGTGCTAACAGCGGGTTCGTCAGTCGGACAATGAGTTGTGAAATCGGGTTATAAAAGTTAGCGCGCGATGTGTGCAATACGCCGCGCAGTACCACAACGATTAGCAGTAGCGCTCCGACATTGCGAATCAGATACAGCAGGATCTCAGTCGCAGCGTTCATTAACCAAACTCCTTGCCCAGTGCCGAGGCGCGTTGAGCACATTGCTTAACGGCGTCGCTAATCACTTCATCGAATTGGCTCGCCTTCAGGGAGCGTAAAGCTTGCTCAGTAGTGCCACCAGGGCTTGTCACGTTCTCCCTGAGTTTAGCCACACCCTCCTCAGAGCGTAGTGCAAGGGCCGCGGCCCCCATCGCGGTTTGTAATGTCAGCGCGGTGGCGACGTCCTCGTCCAGACCCAGCTCTGTTCCTGCTTTTGCGATGGCCTCGATCAGCGCAAAAAAATAGGCCGGACCGCTACCCGATACAGCCGTTACGGCATCGAGAAGCTCTTCACGTTCAACCCAGACAGTCATGCCGGCAGCATTGGTAACACGCTCTGCTAAAGCTCTTTGCTCCTGATTGACTGCGTCCTGCGCAAACAAAGCGCTGGCCCCCAGCCCTATCATGGCGGGAGTATTGGGCATACAGCGAATGATGGGCACATCACAGCCCGCGGATCGTTGCAGCGATTCAATAGGGATCCCTGCGGCGATGGATAACAGCGCCGTCTCAGCACTCAATTGACTTGATATTGACGCCAGCGCGGTAGGCATAACCTGAGGCTTGACCGCCGCCACAACGAGATCAACGCCCGCGAAGAGATCGTCGCTCACGGTGCTCAACTGGCTAAGCCCCAAGCCACGCAGATTTTCCAAAGCGTCTGCGCTGGGGTCACTGGCTCGCAGCTGCTTCGGCGAAAAACCTTCTGCAATCAGGCCGTTGATCATGGCGCTGGCCATATTTCCTGCGCCGAGAAAGGCTATCTGAGGCGACATGGGATGACAGTCTTTTAGAGAGAGGGGCTAATTATACTTCTACCGAGCTCCAAAAAGGTCCGTCCCGATGCGGACAATCGTGGCTCCCTCGGCAATGGCCGACTCGAGGTCTCCTGACATCCCCATAGAGAGTGTGTCGAGGTCAGGGTATGAGGGTTGCAGTGCTGACATCAGATCCCGCAATTGACGGAAAGGGGCTCGTTGTTGCTCTGGTGTGCTGGCAGGTGCCGGTATTGTCATCAGACCACGCAGAGAAAGGCGCGGTAGTTCAGCAATCTCGGCGGCCAGCCCCGGCAGGGCTTCCGGCATGACGCCCGCTTTAGTGTCCTCGTTCGAGGTGTTGACCTGAATAAGGACATTGAGTGGTGCTCTTTCGGTGGGTCTGTGTTCGTTTAGACGACGCGCGATTTTGATCCGGTCAATACTATGCACCCAATCGCTGACCTTGGCGATGAGCGCCGTTTTGTTGCTCTGGATCGGCCCTATGAAGTGCCAGGTGAGGGGCAGGTCTGCCAAAATTTGCGACTTTTCCGCCATTTCTTGGGCGTAATTTTCACCAAATTTCGTTAAACCCTCGCAATGCGCTCGCCGGATCGCTTCAGCAGGCTTGGTTTTGCTGACTGCGAGCAGCGAAACCGATCCGCTTTTGCGGCCGGCGAGTGCTTCAGCAGCCCGGATACGCTGTTTTACTTCTGCTATATTCGCGGTCAATTCTGTTGGAATCATGTGCGCATCATAAGGAAGTTGATTCGCCATGTGTTAACCCGACCCTTGAGAGGACTGTGATATGGACATCACTGAACTACTCGCCTTTAGCGTAGAGCAAGGCGCTTCCGACCTTCATTTATCCGCCGGTTTACCACCCATGATACGCGTGGACGGTGACGTTCGCCGCCTCAACGTAGATTCGCTAGACCACAGCGGGGTGCAAGCCCTGATTTACGACATCATGAATGACCGCCAGCGAAAGGATTATGAAGAATTTCTCGAGACGGATTTTTCTTTTGAGATGAGCAATCTGGCGCGATTCAGGGTCAATGCTTTCAACCAACATCGTGGCGCAGGCGTTGTTTTTCGGACTATTCCTTCCCAGGTGTTATCGATGGACAAGTTGGGTATGGGTCCAGTATTTCGGGACATTGCTTCGCTACCCAGAGGCTTGGTTCTCGTCACGGGTCCAACTGGCTCCGGCAAGTCAACGACGCTTGCCGCAATGATCGATCATATAAACGACAGCCGCGAGGATCATATCCTGACGATCGAGGATCCGATTGAGTTTGTTCATGACAGTAAGCGCTGCCTGATTAATCAGCGCGAGGTGCACCGCGACACACTGGGGTTTTCTGAGGCGCTACGATCCGCGCTGCGGGAAGATCCCGATATTATTCTGGTAGGGGAAATGCGCGATCTTGAGACCATTCGCTTGGCCCTCACCGCGGCCGAAACGGGCCACCTGGTATTTGGCACACTGCATACGACTTCAGCTGCAAAGACCATTGACCGACTGGTTGATGTCTTCCCATCAGCGGAAAAAGCGATGGTGCGCTCAATGCTGTCCGAATCTTTACAGGCGGTGATTTCGCAGACCCTTCTTAAGAAAAAAAGCGGAGGGCGTGTGGCCGCTCACGAGATCATGCTCGGCACGTCGGCGATAAGAAACCTGATCCGCGAAGACAAAATCGCGCAAATGTACTCCGCAATTCAAACCGGCCAAGCGATTGGTATGAAGACGATGGATCAAAGTCTGCAAGCGTTGGTTCAGAAGCACGTTGTTTCAATTGAGGTGGCGAGGGCAAAGGCGAGGCAGCCAGACGCTATTACAGCTTAACCGTTACTTCACCGCTCATTGAGCCAAGTGGCCAAAATAATGGCTGCCGCCTGGTCATCAATAGGATGAGCGGCAAAATCTCCGCGATGACCTTGCGCCAGCGCGGTCGCCTTGGCCTCGCGGCTCGATAGTCGCTCGTCTACCAAGGTGACGTGAATACCAAACCGTCCTTCCAACTGCCGGGCGAATTTTTCCACTCTCTGGCCAAAATCGCTTTCCGAGCCGTCCATATTGAGAGGCATTCCGACTAAAAGCCTGTTGGGTAACCACTCTTTAACGACTCCAGCCAATGTCGTCCAGTCTGGCACACCATTTTGGGCAGAGATGATGGCTAGAGGCCTGGCTGTACCGGAGACCGTATTGCCCACCGCCAGACCGATATTGCGGAGTCCATAATCTAGCGCAATGACAGTTTCGTGATCGGATGACGTCACGCGTGACCTGCCTCGGCTGAGAGAAGATCCACATCAATCCCGAGCTGTTGCCCCGCGGCCGCGAGCCGCTCGGCGACATCGTGATGGAAAAGGATGTCTTCATCTGCCGCAACGCTGAGCCAACTGTTTTCTGCCATTTCTGACTCCAGCTGGCCCGGCGACCAGCCCGCATACCCCAGCGCCACGAGATATTCTCGCGGACCTGTGCCGCAAGCGATGGCCTGCAGAATGTCTCTGGATCCTGTTAGGCATATGCTCGAATTGACCGCCTGACTACCTTCCCAGTCGGCAGGCCCTCGGTGCAGGACGAAGCCATGATCAGTAGCGACAGGCCCGCCTGCTAATACCGGTGTGCCGGCGCCTTCCGAGGATTCAATCTCGAGGTGAGCCAACATGTCGGCCAGATCTAGACCCAAAGGTTGATTGACCACAATCCCCATCGCCCCCTCTGTGGAGTGTTGGCATAGGTAGGTTAGCGATCGATTGAAAAATCCGCTGTCGATAACCGGCGTGGCGATCAGGAAGTGACCGCTGAGGGAGTGGCTGTCTGTGCGTTCAGTAGATGAGCCTGACATCATAATGGAGTCCCTCAACGGCGAAATTGCCAGGTGCGGATAATCTCCAGTACTGGTGTTTTTTGGGCTAGTTCCTCGGGAAAGGGAGAGAACGGGGCCGATCGCTCCACTGTAGTCATCGCCGCGGTATCCAATGCCTGAATGCCCGAGCTCGACAGGATCTCTGCACTGTTCAAAGCGCCATCCGCGGCAATGACCACCCTAAGTCTTACGTCGCCATCCCCGTAACGTTGCGCCACATCTGGGTAAAACCTGTTGCCAAATCGCTCGATGCTTACCTGCCATTGGCGAATGTACTCTGCGTCTATGGCCGCCCGAGCTGCGGCCGGAAATCCTACCGTCGAGTCAGTTGTGCTCAATAACCTTTCGTCGATGCTGCCATGAGTGCTCAACTCCCGCGATGCGGGCTGAAAAGCCGGTTTGGGCGGCTGCTCAGACAAAGCCTGATTATGAATGCCCTGCTGATGATTGGCTGCTGTCATGGCACTCACTATTGGGGCATGGCGGCTGGGCGTCAACAAGACCGTCACCTCGCGGTTATCTGCCTGCAGTACATCATCACTCATTGGTGCTATCAGCAGGCCAAAGATCATCACCAGATGGATACCTGTGGACAGCAAAAGCGCCTGCGGCAACGCGGGCCGGATGGTGGCGTAAACTGATTTAACGAGGTCGTCGTTCAGTGTGACGCGCTCTCGGTCACGACAAAGTCGAGTAGCTGGCCTGCGATGTCCAGCCCCGTTTCGGCCGCGATCTCC
>Ga0181577_10003090_pt1 | contig 12914 bp, 9 predicted proteins | sample 101ome_21_FD_132468 | JGI IMG/M metagenome (GOLD analysis project Ga0181577, IMG submission 132468) | Coastal salt marsh microbial communities from the Groves Creek Marsh, Skidaway Island, Georgia - 101413BT metaG (megahit assembly) | ecosystem: Environmental > Aquatic > Marine > Intertidal zone...
ACCGCTTTCGGGTCCTCGAACAGGCGCCGGAAGTCGGCCCTCCGCTCCGCCTGCACCTCTGGCAGACGGGAATAGAACAGCGCATCGATCTCGCCGCTGCACAACATATCCGGTAATTTCCTGCCCGACGGTATCGGGGCGATATCGAAATCAGGGTTGTTGTCGATCTCTACCGTGTCGGCGTTGCCCACCCGCCATTTGATGTCTCTCAGCGATACGTTGTATTCGGTCGCGAGATCGCCCTTGGCGAGGACCGCCAGCGTCGTTTGAAATGACTGCAGCCCGACAACGCGTCCTTCCAGATCGGACGGCTTTTCGATGCCGGAACCGGCGTGCACGAATATCTGACCCTGGCTGAAAAGCCGTCGTGGAAAGACAGGGATAGCGGTGAACGGCAGATCCTGAGATTTCGCGACGATATAAGAGGCCAGCGACGTCTCCGCCGCGTCGAATTCGCCGTCGCGCAACATGCGTTCGTGGCGGTGAGTGCCGTCCCGCAATGCGCCGTGCTGACCGACCTGAAGGACCTGCAGTCCGGCGAGCCCGCCGGGCAATCCGACTGTTCCATCAAAGAAAGGCAGGTGCCGGTCGTACCGGTCGAGAGCGATCGAGATCATTGGGTTGGCGCCTCGTTGTTGCTGGGTTTGCTGTTCCGGATGGCTTCCTCCTGGCTCGGCGTTTTGCCCTCGTTCAGCCCCTCGCCGCCGTCCAGAAGGTTACGAAGGAAGCCCGGCGCGAGCGCTGAGAGAGGGTTCACCGACATCACCGGCTTTTCGACCGGCCCGGAAACCTTGTACGAGGCGGCAAAAATGCCGCCGCCTTTTTCGCCACTGAAAATCGTGCCGATCACGGGAATTTTGCCGAGCAGACTGTTGATCGTATAGGCGGGTACGATCGTCCCGGTGATGTCGATGGCGTCGTTGCCGAAATCGATAGTGCCGGATGCCGTGATCCCGAGTTCCGAACCCACCCCCTGCGCATCCTTGATTGTCGCGGTATCGTTTTCGAACACGAAGGGCAAGCGTACGCGGCTGAATGCGATGCCTTTGCCTGCCGCGAGGTTGCTGATCCCGGTCAGGGACGCGATGGTAAGGAGGCGTGCCATGTTGGGCGCGTTCGCGACGCGGAACCCTTTCATTTCCGCTGCGCCTGTCCACGGCGCATCCGATCCGCCTTTGCGGACGCCCGACACCTCGATCGATCCGCCGACGATCGTGTCCGTAATATCCAGCGCCTTCAGGAATACGCCGGCATCCGCGGAATAAAGCGCCATCACGTGACCTTCCGCATTCGGCAGCATGCGAATCTCGATTGCCTTGCCGCCGTTGGGCAGCGCGCCGACGACATCGATATGTTGCCAGTGTGCGCCGTCGTAATGCAGCTTCATATTCACATTGTTGGTCGCGGCACCGGGGCCGATCCAGAATTTATCGAACGCGCCCGTCAGCCGGAACGGCGGCAATTTCGGCGCATCAACGCCCTGCAGGTCGGGGCCGACGAACGGCGACGCATCGAAACCGCTGCCCTTAACCGCGATTGCATATGCCCCATCCCTGTTCCGTTTGACATCCGCGGCGAATTCCGTCGATCCAAGCTTGAACTTGTACAGCGTCAGAACGGCGATCGCCGGGGCGGTATTTTTTGTCGCGTTGGCGAAAGAGATCTTTCCCGAGGTCGAAAATACACCCGCTTCGACTTCGAACCGGTCGATGGTTTCGATCGCGCCGTCCCGAAAAGATGCGACGATCTGTGCGGTGCCTGGGCGCCCCGGTTGTTTCGCCCAATCGAATCCCGGTATCGAAATCTTGGCGTCTTGCAGGTTCAGACCGGCGGAAAGCGACGCGGAACCGTCGCGGCGTTCTGCGTAGACCAGTTTCAGCGGCACCGGCCCGTCGATAATTTCCGGATGGTTCAGGTCGAAAACCGACGCCAGGGCGGCATCCGCCGTCAGTTCGGCTTCCAGCTGTCGCTTCGTGTTCAGCGCGCCCGAGAAATCTTCGGTCCACGTGAAGGCTGTCTGCGTTTGTGCATAGTCGGCATTCCCGGAGGCGGTCAGCTTGTCGTTTGTCACGGTCAGCGCGACGCGTCCGTCCTTGACGCCCTTGCCTTTCAGAACGTCTGTCATCGCCAGCCCCTTGATGTTCGAGGTTGCCGAGACGCGCACTTCGTCGGCTTTAAGTGCGTCGAGCAAAGGCAGGTCGATTTGCAGGCGCGTGGCATGCGTGCCCTCGACGCCTTCAGTCGTCGGTCCGACCCGCCGCAGCAGGTTAAGACGCGGATGCGCCACAAGCTCAAGCGCCGGTTTGACGGGGCCGCGGATCAGGGCTGTAACCCCCAGCATTTCCCGCGCGCTTCCTATCTCGGTGATGTTGACCGCGCCTTCCTCGATGGCAAGTTCGCCGACGCGTCCCCGATGAACGGCGAAATCGAAACGCTCGTTGCTGAACATCGCCGTTGCGGCGGCGTTTGTGATTGGCGGCATCGGGGCGAGATAATCGACAGTCACATCGTGTATCGCAAAACGTCCGTTTATCGAATCGACATTCACTTCGCCTTTGTCTGTGCCCTTGATTCCGATGCGGGCGACAAGGCTGGCCGAAGCGTCGGAGATCTTGCCGTCGCGCATGTTGGCGATTACCCAGTCGCGTGCGCCGCCGCCTGTACCGGGTAACCAGAACTTCTGCACCGCATCGACCGGCAGTTCCGGCACAAGGAGGGTGGCGTTCAGGGCGGCGATGTCTCCGACCCGGGTAACGACGCCTTTGATCTCGGCCGTCGAGTCGTCGAACTCGGCGACGAGGCTGGATATCTGTATTTGGTCCGGGGACCTGTTCACGCGGCCGGACAGCGAGATTCTGCGAAACGTGACGGGCGGCGCGTCGACACCCGGAATCTTGACGGAGCCAGGCTCGGACTCGAGTTTAAAGCTGGCGCGTCTGATATCTCCGTCCAGCCCCATTTGTGCATCGATTTCGCCGGAGATATCCGTTTGCAGGGGCGTCAGGGCGGCAAGCGCTTCGAACCGCTGGCCAAGCTTCTGCGGATTGAATTTCCGGAAACTTGCGGACATATCCACGATCTTTTTCGTGCGATCGTAATAGGCCTCTCCGTCGATCTCGGGTTCGGAAGTTTTCAGGTCGGCGGTCAGGTCGAAAGACGCGCGCAGACCGATCGGCGCACGCTCCGCGGTCAGGTCCGCGTGGCGGGCACCCCAGGTAATGCCGAGCTTCCGGTCTTCCAGGCGCAGGGATGCGCCGATTACGCTCACCCGGTTGAGATAGCCCAGCCGGCCTTTCCCAACAGACGGTCTGGACAGTTCATCCAGCAGCTGTGTCAGAAGATCGCCCTCTGTTTCCCCGACCGAACCGTCAGGTTCGCCCATGCCGAAGCGGAATGAACCGTCTTCATTGCGGGACAGGCGGATGAGCGGACGAATGATTTCCAGACTGGTCGGCGCGATTTCTCCGCGGATCAGGGCGCGGGCGCTCAATGTGACGGAAACCTCGCGGATACGCGCCAGGCCCCGACCGCCATCAGTGGTATATAGTCTGACTTTCAGCGCGCGCAGGTCCAGCGCCCGTTCCCATCCTGCCCAGGTCAGAATCAGGTCGTCCAGGTCCGCGTGAACCGGACTATCGGCGCGCTGCAGCAGATCATCCGCGTAGGGCAACAGGAACTTTATCGATACCGGCCCCTGCGACAGGCGCCACGCCGAGGCCGCGCCAAGGATTCCCAGTACGACTGCGATCCCGAAAAGGACCTCAAGACAGATGATGGATGTTTTGCGAAACATGCGCGCAGAATACCGGAATCCGGACTGATCTTGACCTGGAAACGACGTGACCGCAGTGTGCGGGAATCCTGCCTGCTTTGAAACGGCGCAATTGACAAAATTCTTTGATAACTGGGCCTCGGTGGCCGGGTCTCTGCCTCTTGCGGCCAATGCGGATCAGGAAACCGTGCATATGGAACGCTGGATGGAGGCAGCGGATCGAAGTGGCGACGAATCCGTTGTCACGTTCGCGGCCGATGCCGCGAAGGATGAGGCAACGGGCGCGCTGCTGTCGTCCGTGTTCGGCAATAGCCCGTTTTTGAGTCAGTGCCTGATCTCCGACCAGCCATTCGCCCGGACGCTTCTGCTGCAGGGTCCGGATGAGGCGTTTGCCGAGGCGATGGCCGCCGCCGCAGACCGGTCGCTGCTCGGATCGGAAAATATCGACCAGGTGAAGCTGCGTTTGCGGATCGCCAAGCGTCGCGCGGCGCTGACGATCGGGGTCGCCGATATCGCAGGACTTTGGTCGCTTGAACAAGTCACCGGCGCCCTGTCGGATTTTGCGGCCGAAGCGCTCGGCGCCAGTTGCCGGTTTCTGCTGCGCCAGATGCACGAAAGGGGCGATCTGGCGCTGCCGGACCCGGAAGATCCTGAAAAGGACAGCGGGCTGATCGTTCTCGGGATGGGTAAATTGGGCGCGCGGGAACTGAACTATTCCAGTGATATCGATCTGATCCTCCTCTACGACCACGACGCGGTTCCGGATACCGGCAAGGACGGGTTGCAGCACCTGTTCACCCGGTTTTCCCGCAACCTCGTCACCCTGATGGACGAACGCACGAAGGACGGTTACGTGTTCCGGACCGACCTGCGCCTGCGACCTGACCCGGGCGCGACGCCGCCGGCTATTTCCGTGCTGGCCGCCGAAATGTATTATGAAAGCACGGGCCAGAACTGGGAGCGCGCGGCAATGGTCAAGGCTCGCCCGGTCGCGGGCGACGAACAGGCCGGGCTCGCCTTTCTCGATATCCTGCGGCCCTTCATGTGGCGTCGGTCTCTGGATTTCGCGGCGATACAGGATATCCAGTCGATCAAGCGGCAGATCAATGCCCATCGCGGCGGGGCCGAAATCGCCGTCGCGGGACATAACATCAAGCTTGGCCGAGGCGGTATTCGGGAAATCGAATTCTACGCGCAGACACAGCAGCTCATATGGGGCGGCCGGGATCCGGATTTGCGGGTCCGGGGAACCCTGCTGGCGATCGAACGGCTGGTCGCGGCCGGTCATGTGACTGACGACGCATATGCCGACCTGAAGGCCGCCTACGGGTTTCATCGACGCGTCGAACACCGCCTGCAGATGATCGACGACCGGCAGACCCATGAACTTCCCGAAGACGACGAGGGGCTGGAGGCGTTGGCGGTGTTTCTGGGGTATGACGGCCTTGCGGCGTTTACCGACGAACTTTTGCGGCATCTGAAATGCGTCGAGCTTCACTACGCGGCGCTATTCGAGGACGAGGCCGATCTCGGCGGGCCGGGAAACCTGGTGTTCACCGGGGCGGACGACGATCCCGACACGCTGAAAACGCTGGCGGAGATGGAGTTCTCCGAACCGGCAACGGTGTCGAGCACCGTGCGCACCTGGCATGCGGGCCGGTACCGCGCCGTCCGTAGCGCCCGTGCCCGTGAATTGCTGACCGAACTTGTACCGACCATTCTGGAGGCGTTCTCGGCCTCTCCCAACCCCGATCTTGCCCTGCGGCGGTTCAACGAGTTCCTCGAAGGGCTGCCCGCGGGCGTTCAGCTTTTTTCGCTGTTCAGCGCGCATCCCGGTTTGTTCGATCTCGTCGCAGAGATCATGGGCGCTGCGCCCCGGCTTGCCGGGTGGCTCAGCCGCTATCCGATTCTGCTCGACGGCGTATTGAGCCGGGACTTTTTCGACTTCGTACCGGGACCCGATGAAATGGCCCGGGACCTGGCCGAAGCGACCGGGCAGGCGCGCGATTTTCAGGACTTCCTCGATATCCAGCGGCGTTGGGCGAATGACGGTATTTTCCAGATCGGCGCTCACATGCTGCGCGGACGCCTGGCGCCCGTCGATGCCTCTGCGCCGTTGTCGGACATCGCCGATACGTGCCTGAGATCGCTTTTGCCGGAGATCGAAAAGGAATTCGCCGAGACGCATGGCAGGGTGCCGGGCGGCGAAATGGCCGTGGTGGCGTTCGGCAAGCTCGGCAGCCGCGAGATGACGCCGGGCTCCGACCTGGACCTGCTGTTTGTGTACGACTGTCCCGCCGACACCGACCAGTCGGACGGCAAACGCCCGCTGTCGCCGGGCCAGTATTACAGCCGGTTGTGCCAGCGTTTCATCGGGGCCATCACCGCGCCCACGGGGGAGGGCCGGTTGTACGAAGTCGATATGCGCCTGCGGCCCGCCGGTAATGCAGGGCCCATCGCGTCGTCGCTGGAGGCGTTCACCAGATATCAGGAAACCGACGCCTGGACCTGGGAGCATCAGGCGCTGACACGGGCGCGCGTCGTCAGCGCCGAAGGCAGCCTGGGGCAAAAGTTTTCCGACGTGGTAAAGGCCGTGCTTACGGCAGAACGGGACGCCGACAAGCTGGCGGGCGAGGTTGGTGAGATGAGGGAGCGCATGCGCAAGGAGCATGGCACCGATGACATCTGGTCCGTCAAACATATCCCCGGCGGGATGGTGGATATCGAATTCGTCGCACAGTACCTGCAACTGCGGCATGCCGCGGAAGCACCCGAAATACTGACGGGTGATACGGCCTCGGCGATCGCCGTCGCCGGAGAGAGAGGCTTCATCGCCGCCGACGTTGCCGCCGATCTCGTTGCCGCGACCATCCTGTGGCGCAACGTTCAGGGAATCCTGCGGCTTACCGTAGAGGGAGGGTTCGCGGAAGACGGAGCAGCCGTGGCATTGAAACGCGTCGTCACGCGGGCCTGTGGGGCGGTTGACTTCGACGCGTTGAAGCAAACAATGGAAGCCACAGCGGCGAAGAGCGCCGCGCATTATAAAACGTTTTTCGGCCCGTCCGAAAACGCATAGCGGACACCGATCAGGGAGCATTACATGCCGTCCAGGGACATCACCTACACGACACGCGACAACGAGACTTTCACGGGCTACATGGCGGAGCCCGACGGCGACGGCAAGGCGCCGGGAATCCTGCTGATCACGGCGATCTTCGGCATCGACGACGAGATGAAGGAGCTGAGCGACGCCTGGGCGGCGGACGGGTTCATCGTGTCTGTGCCGGATATTTTCTGGCGTGTCATGCCGGGGCCGACGGCCGACATGGAAAAGGCGTTCGGCCGCTACGAGGCCTTCGATGCCGAGCAAGGATATAAGGATGTCGAGGACCTGTTGGGCGACCTGCGGGCGCATCCGCGCTGCAACGGCAGGGTCGGGGTGCTGGGATTCTGCTTCGGCGGGCGTTATGCGCAATACGCCGTATCCCGACTCGGCGCCGACGCGGCCGGCGCTTTCCACGGCACGCTGATCGAGAAGGAACTCAACCCGATGCCCCCGTCGGACTGCCCGGTCAGCTATCATTTTGGAGCAGAAGATCCCGTCGTCCCGATGGACGTGGTCGACCGGATCAAGACGGCTTTTGCGGATCACGCACACGCGCAAATCGTCGCCCATGACGGGGCGGGGCATAACTTCTCGATGCCCTACAAGGACGGGTATCACGCCGGTGTGGCGGCGACGTCGCGCCAGGCGGTTCTGGAAACCTTCAACAAAATAAAATGACCATGCTGAATACAGGAGACAAGGCGCCGGCGTTCACCGGTGTTACGGACGGCGACGGCAAGATTTCCCTGAAGGACCTCAAGGGCAGGAAAGTCGTTCTCTATTTCTACCCGAAAGACATGACCCCCGGCTGCACGACCGAGGCGCAAGGGTTCCGCGACGCGATCGGGGACTTCGAAAAAACGAATGCCGTCGTCATCGGCGTGTCGAAGGACAGCGTCAAGCGTCACGACAATTTCAAGGCGAAGCACGATCTGCCCTTTACGCTGATCAGCGACGAGGACGGAAAAATCTGCGAGGCCTACGGCGTCTGGCAGATGAAAAAGAACTACGGCCGCGAATACATGGGCATCGTCCGGTCTACTTTCCTGATCGACGAGAAAGGCAAGATCGCCGAAATCTGGTCGAATCTGCGCGTCAAGGGCCACGTCGACAAAGTGCTGGAAGCCGCGCAATCGCTGTGACGGCGCAGCCGTGACCCAGACCCTGTCGGACCGTGTCGTCGGCGTACTCGGCACCGGAGATGCGTCGGCCAAGGCGGCGGCGGCGCGCGCCGTCGCCGCCGACTGGCGGTCCGGGATCATTCCCGAGATCGGACGCGCCCTGCCGCGCGACCGGCCGAAGCGGCCCATGAAGCCGGATTTGCTGATGCCGCGCGACATGCCGCGGCGTGGCAAGGCCCAGACCGAAGCGGGTCGTATCGCCCTGCTGCACGCCATTGCTCATATCGAGCTCAATGCCGTCGATCTCGCCGCCGATATTCTGGTGCGGTTCCCCGACGCCGGCGCGCCGCTCGACTTTTATAATGACTGGCTCGGCGTGCTGGATGACGAGGCGAAGCATTTCCTGATGCTGTCGGACCGTCTGGCGGCGATGGGGGCGTCCTACGGGGATCTGCCCGCCCATGACGGTCTCTGGCAGGCGGCGCAGGACACGGCGGACGATCTGCTGGCGCGCCTTGCCGTGGTGCCGCTGGTGCTGGAGGCGCGCGGGTTGGATGTCACGCCCCGGATGATCGCCAGCCTGGAGAAGGCGGGCGACGCGGACTCGGTAGCGGTGCTGAACGTCATCTACCGCGAAGAGATCGGACACGTCGCGGTAGGCCGCAAATGGTTCGAACATTTCTGCGGCGATATGCCGGAGCAAACGTGGCGTCGCCTGGTGAAGCAGTATTTCCGCGGGGCGGTAAAGCCGCCGTTCAACGACGATGCACGCGCCGAGGCCGGATTCGGCGCGGGGTACTACGGAAACGTTTCCTAAGCCAGTTCCAGCAAAATCTCCGCCAGAAGCTCCGGCGTGTCGATCATCACGTCGTGGCCGGATGCGACCGTGCGTACATCCCAGTCTGGTCTTTCGCTCAACGGCGTGGCGAACCGGTCGAAGCTGCTGTTGGGGTGATGTTCGGCCAGCAGATAGATCTTTTTCGGCACCGATGTCCAGGCGCCGGTCAGATGCGCCGGCTGCGAGAAGGTCTTGATCGGCTGCGGCACGCAGCGGCGCGTGACCCACTCGGCGTCCTCCGCATCCATCACGCCGAAATAGTCCGGCGGCATCGGGTCGATTTTCCAGCCGTCGCCTGTGGTGGCGACCTGTTCGCGAATGTGTTGCGCCCGTTCCGGCGGCCAGCCGTCCATGAGCGATTGCCCGTCCCGCGACACGAAGGCATCGAGCCAGATTGCCGCCCGGAATTTCGCGACCTGGCGGTCCAGCACCGGCGTGATGACCTGCCCGCCGTAGGAATGTCCGCACAGGATCACGTCGTCCAGTTCCTCGGCCTCGACCACGCCGAGCACGTCGTTGATATGGCATTCCAGATCGACTTCCGGGGTCGCCAGATGGGCGCGTTCGCCAAGGCCGGTCAGCGTCGGCGTGTGGACCGTGTGCCCCGCATCGCGCAGCAGTCTCGATACGCGCGCCCAACACCAGCCGCCGTGCCACGCGCCATGTACCAGCAGATATGTCGCCATGTCCGCTTTCCTTCTCTGTTGAGAGATAATCATGCGGCAGATCGCCCCCCCTCGGCAAATCGGCTCCGTGACAACCGTTCGCTTGCTAACGATAAAGATTGACGGACTTCCGGCCGGTTCGTAGCGTATTGGCAATAAACGGGAGAACACCCTGAGGGAGGGAACGACAATGCCTTATATCGATGCCGATTCGCATGTCTACGAAGTCGAGGAAACCTGGGACTATCTGCCGATGAAATACCGACACCGGAGACCGGTAGCTGTCACCATACCGCCCAAGGATGCGCCCTATATGGGGGTCGATAATTCGTTCTGGCTGGTCGACGGCAAGGCCATGCAATGGACGTGGGGGCCGGGCACCATCCAGATCGGTTGTCCGCTGACGACGGTCCATGCCGGGATGAAGGATTTTTCCGTCGGCAACCAGTCGCTGATGGATGTGCCCGCCCGACTGGCTGATATGGACAGGGCAGGTGTGGATGTTCAGGTCATCTATGCGACACTGCTGTTCGCGCCGATGACCGACGATGACGATTTTCAGGCGGCGCTGGAAATCAGTTACAACAAATGGATCGCCGAGCGCTGTTCGGAAGCCCCGGATCGTTTGAAGTGGGCGGCGTCGCTGCCGCTGCGCAGCCCCAAGGCGGCGGAAAAGGAAATTTTCCGTGTCAAGGATGCCGGCGCTGTCAGCCTGATGTGCTACGGCTCCGTCGGCGATACCATGCTGCACGACAAGAAGTACGACCGTGTCTGGGCGGCGGCGGCGGAATGCAATCTGCCCATTGCCGTCCATGTCGGCTGGCCCGGCCCGATGCGTCAGATGTGCGACGAGCACTCGTCGTCGCTGAACGTATCGTTCACCCTGCCGCTGCTCGCCGGGTTCTATTCGTTCGTGGGCGGGGGCATTCTGGATAAAAACCCGAAACTGCGCGCCGTTTTCCTCGAAGGCGGGGCGGGGTGGATTCCCTGGTATCTCGAACGCATGGATCATTACTATCCGGTCGCCGAATTCTTCCGGGAATCCTTCGGGTTCGAGCCTATCACGTCGAAAAACCCTGAAAGCTACAAGGACCGGGTCTACACCACCTGCGAGGCGGGCGAACGCCTGCTGCCGCAGGTGATCGACTATCTGGGCGAGGACAACATCATGGTGTCGGAAGACATGCCGCATCTCGAGGCGCGGGAAGGCTCCGGCGACGATCTAGGCGCCCGTCGCGACATCACCAAGCGCCAGCGGGAGAAAATCCTGTTTCACAACCCGTCGAAATTCTACGGTATCAAGGTGAAGGCCAAGAAGAAGCCCGGGCGCCGGGCGGCCTGATATGACAGAGTCTCCCGGCAATCATCCGACAAGCGGCGTGGCCTTTATTACCGGCGCGGGCGGCGGTATCGGCGGCGCCACGGCCGAACGGCTTGCCGAGAACGGCGTGCATGTCGCTGTGGCGGATCTGGATGCTGGACTAGCGGAAGCGGTTGCGGACCGGATCGTGTCAGCCGGCGGTACGGCGCAAGCGCTGACCCTCGATGTCACCGATTCCGGGCAGGTCGCGGCGTCCGTTACGGCGGCCGAGGCCGCGCTCGGGCCGATCGATTACCTGGTCAACACGGCGGGCATCTTCCAGTGGGCGAACGCGGAGGATATTTCGGACGCTGATTTCGAGAGCATGTTCCGGGTGCATGTCTTCGGCATGCATGCAGTCACCCGGGCGGTTCTGACCGGCATGCAGGCCCGCAAGGCCGGTGCGATCGTCAATGTCACGTCGATACACGCCATTCGCGGCCAGTCGCTAACCGCCCATTACTCGGCGGCCAAAGGCGCGATTCTCGCCTACACGAAATCCCTGGCGCGGGAAAAATCGCCGCTCGGCATCCGCGTCAACGCAGTGGCGCCGGGTCCCATCGACACGCCCCTGTGGCGCGGCGAACTCGCCGAGGACGAGATCGCCGAAAAGATGGCCCAGCGATCCACCGTCATTCCCATGGACCGGCTAGGCACCGCCGACGAGGTCGCGGCCGGCATAGTCTTCCTGCTGTCGCCGGGGGCGAGCTATCTCACCGGCCACATCATGACCATCGACGGCGGCGAAGTGATGAACTAGGGAACTGGAGCCGGTTTCTCGGAAAGTGACGAGTCGTCTCCGCCATGATACCTCCAGGTCATGCTTGAACTCGCCTGCAACGAATACGGTGCAGACGGCCCGCCGCTGATCGTGATGCACGGGCTGTTCGGTTCCGCCCGCAACTGGGCCGGGATCGCCCGGACGCTTGCCGAAACCCATCGCGTCTACGCGCTCGATCTCCGCAATCACGGCGCCTCGCCGCGCGCGTCGTCGATGACCTACGAGGAAATGGCGGAGGACGTGGCCGGGTTCATTGACGGCGCGGGACTGAAAGATCCTGTCGTCCTCGGGCATTCCATGGGCGGCAAGGTCGCGATGCGTCTCGCGCTCGATCAGCCCGGCCTGCTGAAAGGGCTCATCGTCGTCGATATCGCGCCGGTGACCTATGGCCACGACATGCTGGACTACATCGCGGCCATGCAGATGCTCGATCTGTCGGGCGATCACCGGAGGGCGGAACTGGAGGAGGAACTGCGTGAAGAGGTCGACGATCCCGGGATCACCGCGTTTCTGATGACCAATCTGGAACGCGCCAACGGTGGATTCCAGTGGCGCATCAACCTGCAGGCGATCGCTGCCGGGATGAGCGGTATCTCCGCCTTTCCGGTGCCCGACGGCGCGACGTATGAGGGGTCGACGGCCTTCATCGCCGGGGAGCATTCCGCCTATATCCGGGACGACCACCGCGCCCGTATCCTGGAACTGTTTCCCAAGGCGCGGACGGTGACAATCAAGGACGCGTCGCATTGGGTGCATGCGGACCAGCCCGGGGCATTCCTGAAAACGGTGAGGGCGTTTCTGGGGGCGGTGGAGTAAGGTTGCCCCGTCATTCCCGCGTAGGCGGGAATCTGTGTAAACCCGGACGAGATCCCTGCCTGCGCGGGGATGACGACGGGGAAAGAAAACTTTACCCGTTCCGCGGCAGTTTGAGCTCGTCGAGATCGGGCAGGCCGTAATCGTGCCAGTTGTCGGCGACCTCGCGCATTTTTTCCAGCGGCGGCAGGGAAACGGCGGGGTAGTCCCACTTCTTGGTCGCGTCGATCACCATTTTGGTGCCGCCGATATCCGCCTGGGTCAGGCCCGGTTCGAACGAGGACGGATCCAGTTCGACGGAGGCAGTATCCGGTATCGTCTTGATGTCCTTGTCGGGTCGAACCCGCCATGCCATCACCCAGTCGCGCATGAACGGATCGTTGATGTCGATATCGTCGTCGCAGATGACGATCCATTTGAAATAGCTCATCCCGAAATGGCCCATGGTGCCGAAGGCG
>Ga0181577_10003097_pt1 | contig 12903 bp, 11 predicted proteins | sample 101ome_21_FD_132468 | JGI IMG/M metagenome (GOLD analysis project Ga0181577, IMG submission 132468) | Coastal salt marsh microbial communities from the Groves Creek Marsh, Skidaway Island, Georgia - 101413BT metaG (megahit assembly) | ecosystem: Environmental > Aquatic > Marine > Intertidal...
GGCTTTATGAGTAGACAGGTGACAAATCGCCGTATTTAAAACTGCCCCTAGCTAGGGTCAAGCAGTGCTACAATGATGATAAATATTGAATAGAGGAATACAGTGTGGAACAGCAGTGGGATTTGTTTGTAATTGGTGCCGGTTCAGGCGGTGTCCGAGCAGCTCGAATGGCAGCCGCCAATGGTCTTAAGGTTGCTGTTGCAGAAGAATCGGCACTGGGTGGCACCTGCGTTAATGTCGGCTGTGTACCCAAAAAACTGTTTTACTATGGCTCTCACTTTAGTGAAGATATGCACGACGCCAAGCAATATGGCTGGGACGTTACCGTTAACGGCTTCGATTGGAGCGTCATGCGCACCAAGAAAGACAGTGAGATCGAGCGACTCAATGGAATTTATCAGCGCCTTCTGGACAACTCCGGCGTCACCGTTATCAATGGCAGAGCCCGCATTCTAGATAAACACAGTGTGAGCGTGAATGGCCAAACTCATACCTTCAAAAAGCTGCTGATTGCCACAGGTGGCAAACCTTACGTGCCAAACTTTCCAGGTAATGAACACGTTATCACCTCCAATGAAGCTTTTTATTTAAACGAACTACCCTCGCGGGTGGCCGTTGTTGGTGGCGGGTATATCGCTGTTGAATTTGCCGGTATTTTTCATGGCTGCGGCGCACAAACACATCTTATCTATCGTGGCGAGCAACTCCTGCGTGGCTTTGATAGCGATGTTCGGGATCAAGTGACACGCCAAGTTGCAGCAAAAGGTGTTAACGTCCACCTGCATACTGATGTTGAACGGATTGAAAAAAGCGCCTCAGGGCTGCAAATCAAGGTAGTAAATGGCGATACTATTGAAGTTGATCTTGTCATGTATGCTACTGGGCGCAGACCCTACACTGAGGACCTAGGACTTGAAAATGTTAAAGTACTCAAGCACCCTGATGGCACCCTTCAAACCGATCCCTTTTACCGCACCGACGAAGCGAGCATTTACGCCATTGGTGACGTCATTGGTGGTATGGAGCTGACCCCTATTGCGCTAGCCGAAGCGATGGTATTTGTTCACAACTTACAACTGGGCGACGAACGCGAAGCCGAATGGACAACCTTAGATTATACCAATATTCCCACCGCTGTTTTTTGCCAGCCTAATGTTGCAACGGTTGGTTTAAGCGAAGAAGTGGCCCGCCACCACCACAAGGTGAAGGTTTTTTGTTCGGACTTTAAAGCTATGAAGCACACCCTTACTGACAATGTCGAGCGGACCTTTATGAAACTGATAGTCTGCGCCGACACCGATAGAGTGCTTGGTGCACACATGGTTGGGCCCGAAGCGGGAGAACTCATTCAGGGCATTGCCATTGCCATTAAAGCAGGGGCGACCAAGGCAATCTTTGACAGCACCATTGGCATTCACCCAACAGCAGCAGAAGAGTTTGTTACGATGCGCAATGTAACAAGACAAAGTCACTAGTACACCGCCAACGTATTTAAGGAAGGCCTATGTCCAAGCAACTAGCGTTCAACGGCGTCGTTTTAGCCGGCGGGCACTCATCTCGAATGGGGCAAGACAAGGCCAATCTCAAATTTTATGGCGAGACCTTACTAGAACGGGCTAAATCTAGTCTTGTAAAAGCGGGAGCTGAAGAGGTTATTGTTGTTCGCAAAGGGGCCATTGAAGATATTTTTGCCGATTGTGGCCCGCTGGGAGGTATTCATGCGGCCATTCAATGTGCGGGCGATAAGCCATTAGCCATCATCCCTGTAGATTTACCATTGCTCGAGCATACCGATATCGAAATGATGGTCAGTGCCGGGATAAACGCACAATGCATAAGCCGCTTTAAGGGCCAGTTTATCCCGCTATTTATCCCCAAACCAAAGCAGCTATTAGAGGCCTTGACCGAGCGCCTTATGCAGGGGTCAAACTTATCGCTAAGGCATTTTTTTAAGCCCTATCAAAGCGTCGAAGTTGCCCCCACAAACGCAGATGCACTAGAGAATGCCAACACCCCAGACGAGTGGCAAAGGATCCTAGTTAAGCGCTCTTAGGCACACTTAGCTTTGCCACGGCTTCTTGTGCAATAGCATTGAGCTCTTGGCCACCTTGCTCAGCATAGTCAATGATCGAAATCTTCATATCACGGGACCAAAAGCGCTGTACGTGACTAGCCACGTCGTCAGCTTTACTCTTTGAGTGTGCCGCCAGTGGAACGTTATCAGCAATCTGATTAATCATTCCTATCAAAGCTTCCAGTTGATGAGTGTGCGCCATGCCATTACTACCTTAATTTAACAATACTGACTGTGCCGTCCAGGACGGGCAAAGCCGATTAACGTCATACCGACACGCTTAGCTAATTGGCAAGCCAAAGCGCTCGGGGCGGACAGCGTGACGACCGTTGATACGCCAACTACCGCTGCCTTTTGAATAATTTCGTAACTGCCGCGGCTACTCATAAGTACAAAACCGGCCCGACAATCAACACCGTTCGCCACCATATACCCAATAAGCTTATCCAAGGCATTGTGACGACCAACGTCTTCAAATACTTGCTGAATACTTCCATCCTCATGGCACCATGCCGCCGCATGGACACCACCGGTCACTTTCTGCAAGGGCTGCCGTTGATGTAAACCTTGTACGGCAGCATCGATAGCCGAAGAGGAGATCCTAGCCCCAGGTGATACGTGATCTACGTCACGCAGCACATGCGACAAAGACTCAACGCCACAGAGACCGCATCCTGTCCTACCAGACAACTGTCGGCGCTGTACGCTTAGCTGACTCATACAGCGAGCACTAATTTCTAACTCAACGGTATAACTTTCTATTTCGCCGCCATCGTGCTGATGGACATCGATACCATAGATATGCTCTAGGCTAGGCACGATGCCCTCAGTGAGACTAAAGCCTCTAGCCAAGTGATCTAATTCCGAGGGTGTCGCCATCATGACCGCATGACTTATACCGTTATACACCAAAGCAACAGGGCACTCTTTAGCGACACAGTCGTTATTGTGCGTCTCATCAACCTGAGGTGGCCAACGCGTTATTGGCCACTCCAAATAATCCAATCTAAGCTTCCTCGCCTTGTCGCTCAGCCTCTGCCAAAAATGCCTTTTGCTGCTCGTCAAATTGTTTGAACTGAGACTGCCATGGTGAGTCATTGGTCACTTGAGCTACTTGCACTGCAGTCACCTTGTACTCAGGACAGTTTGTTGCCCAGTCAGAATTATCCGTTGTCACCACGTTCGCCCCACTATTGGGATGGTGGAAGGTGGTATAAACCACGCCGGGCTGCATGCGATCCGATACCTTGGCATGCAACACTGTGACACCCACTCGGCTAGTGATACTCACCTTATCACCGTCACGGATACCGCGATCTTCAGCGTCAACGGGGTGAATTTCCAATAGGTCTTCAGTGTGCCAGTGTTGGTTAGCCGTGCGACGTGTTTGAGCACCGACGTTATACTGCGACAAGATACGCCCTGTCGTTAATAACAGCGGGTAGCGACGGTTCGAGCGCTCAGGTGTTGCCACATACTCCGTCAAAGCAAAGCGTGCCTGACCAATCGGGAACTGCTCGATATGCATAGTCGGCGTACCATTCGGTGCCTGGTCATTACAAGGCCACTGAATACTGCCCATGGCATCTAATTTTTGGTAATTCACTCCAGTGAAGGTCGGCGTTAAGCTGGCAATTTCATCCATGATCTCTGAAGGATGATTGTAATTCATGGGGTAACCCATCGCATTGGCAAGGGCTTGTGTCACTTCCCAATCAGCCATACCTGCAAGTGGCGCCATCACACGACGGACTCGGTTAATACGTCGCTCCGCGTTGGTAAAGGTGCCATCTTTCTCCAAGAAGGAAGAGCCCGGCAAAAAGACATGGGCAAATTTGGCAGTTTCGTTCAAGAATATATCTTGCACTACCAGGCATTCCAATGAGCGAAGTGCCGCCTCAACGTGGGTCGTATTGGGGTCAGACTGAGCAATATCCTCACCCTGAACATACATACCTTTGAAATTGCCATCGAGTGCTGCATTGAACATGTTTGGAATGCGAAGACCCGGTTCATTGTCTAAGGTGACACCCCAAGTCGCTTCAAAGCGTGCCCGCACACTATCATCAGCAACGTGCTGATAACCAGGGAACTCGTGAGGGAAGGAACCCATATCACAAGAACCTTGAACGTTATTTTGACCACGCAAGGGGTTCACACCTACACCTGGGCGACCAATGTTACCTGTCGCGAGTGCCAAGTTGGCGATACCCATCACCATAGTCGATCCCTGGGAGTGTTCTGTCACACCCAAACCATAGTAGATAGCGCCATTGGGCGCCGCCGCAAAGGTTCTAGCCGCATGGCGGATATCCTCAGCAGGAATGCCCACAACTTCTGACATCACTTCCGGCGAATGGCGCTCGTCTGCAATAAAATCACGCCACTGCTGGTAGGCCGCATTATCACAGCGCGATGCGATAAAATCGGTATCCTCAAGGCCTTCCGTTACCACCACGTGAGCAAGTGCATTAATCAATGCTACGTTGGTACCTGGCATCAATTTAAGGTGCACTTCGGCTTTGATGTGTGGGCTGCTGACTAAGTCAGTGGCACGAGGATCAGCCACTAAAAGCTTTGCCCCCTGGCGAATACGTTTTTTCAACAACGAGCCAAACACAGGGTGGGCATCAGTGGGGTTAGCACCAATCACCAAGATGGCATCTGAATGAAGGACTGACTCGAATGTCTGGGTACCTGCAGATTCGCCCAAGGTCGTTTTTAAACCGAACCCTGTGGGCGAGTGACAAACACGCGCGCAGGTATCGGTGTTGTTATTACCAAAGGCTGCACGAATTAATTTCTGCACTAAATAGGTTTCTTCGTTGGTACAACGCGATGATGTAATACCACCAATACTCTCACGACCATATTGCTGCTGAATGCCGCGCAACTTATTGGCTGCAAAGCCAAGCGCTTCATCCCATGATACTTCGCGCCATGGTTGATCGATGGTCTCTCGCACCATAGGTTTGGTAACACGATCTGGGTGAGTGGCATAACCAAAAGCGAAACGCCCCTTAACACAGGAGTGGCCCATATTTGCCTGACCACCTTTATAAGGCACCATACGAATTAACTGATCACCTTTCATTTCGGCTTTAAACGAACACCCTACCCCACAGTAAGCACAGGTTGTTACCACCGCTCGATCAGGCTGACCGTGATCAATTACCGATTTTTCAGTCAACGTGGCGGTCGGACATGCTTGTACACAAGCACCACAAGAAACACAGTCAGAGTCGACGAAGTCTTGCTGCACACCTGCCGTGACTTTGGAATCAAAGCCGCGATCACCAATCGTTAGGGCAAAAGTTCCCTGTACCTCTTCACAGGCCCGAACACATCTAGAACAAACGATACATTTGCTAGCATCAAAGGTGAAATAAGGGTTGGAAGTATCTGTCGGGGCATCGAGGTGATTATGGCCTTCATAACCGTAGCGAACTTCCCTAAGACCCACAGCCCCAGCCATATCCTGTAATTCACAATTACCGTTAGCAGGGCATGTCAAACAATCCAAGGGGTGATCAGAAATGTACAATTCCATGACGTTGCGACGCAATTTTGCCAGACGAGCATTTTGTGTGGTGACACGCATACCCTCTTCAACGGGCGTGGTACATGATGCTGGAGTACCTCTGCGCCCTTCAATTGAGACTGCACACAAACGACACGAGCCAAACGCTTCTAGGTTGTCTGTTGCGCAAAGTTTAGGAATATTAATGCCGTTTTCAGAAGCGGCACGCATCACCGATGTCCCGGCAGGGACATCTACTTGAACACCATCGATCCATAAAGACACTCGCTCGGTGGACAGGCTTGGAGGTGTGCCAAAGTCCTTATCTACTTCAAAAAATTGTACAGTCATTACACTTCTCCCCGCTCAAAGTCTTCCCCAAAATGGCGCAGTGCACTCATCACTGGGAAGGGGGTCATACCACCCATAGCACATAAGGAACCATCAACCATGGTTTCACATAGATCTTCTAATAACGCAATATTCTCATCGCGCGACTCATTGGCGCGAATGCGATCAATCACCTCAACTCCGCGTGTCGAACCTATCCGGCAAGGGGTACATTTACCACAGGACTCCTCAACACAGAATTCCATAGAAAAACGAGCCTGTTCAGACATATCCACCGTGTCATCAAAGACCACAATACCGCCGTGACCAAGCACAGCCTGCTCAGCAGCGAAAGACTCATAATCCATCGGAGTATCCCATTGTGATTCCGGGAGATAAGCTCCCAATGGACCGCCAACCTGAACAGCTCTCATGGGGCGACCGCTGAACGTACCACCACCAAAATCTTGCATTAATTCTCGTAGCGTTACCCCAAAGCCTAATTCAACCACTCCGCCACGCTTAATATTGCCGGCCAACTGAAATGGCAACGTGCCTCGCGAGCGGCCATAACCAACATCTGCATAAGCCTGAGCGCCTTCACGGACAATAAAAGGCACCGCAGCAAGGGTGAGAACGTTATTCACCACTGTAGGTTGACCCCAAAGACCCTTGATAGCAGGCAAAGGCGGTTTTACGCGCACCATGCCCCGCTTACCTTCCAAGCTTTCAAGCAGAGCCGTTTCTTCACCGCAAACATAAGATTTAGCGGCTAAACGCACTTCTAGAACAAATCGCTTGCCAGAATTCAGTATGTTGTCGCCTAAATATCCCGCGCGCTCTGCACGCATAACAGCTTCGTTGAGAATGCGATGGGCTTCTGGATATTCAGAGCGCAGATAGATATAACCACATTCAGCGCCAACCGCGAGACCGGCAATAGTCATGCCCTCAATCAATTGATAGGGATCAGCCTCCATCGCAAGCCTATCTGCAAATGTTCCGGAATCACCTTCGTCAGCATTGCAGACGATGTACTTAGTTTGACCCGGATCTGCAGCGACATCGTGGACGGTTTGCCACTTAATCCCAGTGGGGATAGCCGCACCACCGCGGCCCCGCAAACCCGATTGCTTAACTTCATCAACAATGGCTTGCCCAGACATGGTCAAAGCCTTTGTGAGTCCCTCATAGCCACCGCTAGCGCAGTAATATGGCAAGGATAGTGGATCATCGATACCTGCCCTTGCAAACGAAAAACGCTGCTGCTTAGCAAGATAGGGAATACTTTCTGTGTCACCTAAATACAAAGGCGATTGATCACTTCCGCTCAGTAAATCTGCAGCTAGGAGCGCTTCAATATCTTCTGGCATGACTGGGCCATAAGCTACCCGACCCGTTTGGGTTTCAACTTCAACCAAGGTTTCTAGCCAGAACATACCGCGCGAACCATTGCGTATTAACTGAATATCTACACCATGCTGCTCAGCATAGGCATCAATAGCCATCGCCACATCATCAGCACCAAGCGCTTTAGAGGTTGTGTCTTGTGGAACAAATACTTTAATCATCACTTCACCTCTACGCGCACAGTTCGAACGTCATCCATCAAGCGATCAAAGCGCTCAGGTGTCACACGGGCATAAATCTTGTCATTAATTCTTACAGAAGGAGCACAGGCACAATTACCTAAACAGTAGACAGGCTCCAAACGAATTTCGCGATCACTCGTGGTTTGGTGGTAATCAACACCAAGGCTGGCTTTAGCATGAGCCTCAAGCTGCCTACTACCCATCGCCTGACAAGCTTCAGCACGACAGATTTCAACCTGATTTGCACCGCCGGGCGCCGTATGGAACTGGTGATAAAAGCTGACGACTCCATATATTTCAGCAGCGGTTTGATTGAGCGCCTTAGCAATATATTCGATGGCATCCGACGGAATATAACCAATAACTCCCTGTACCGCATGCAGAATTGGCAGAAGCGCACCTGGCTTATGCTTGAGACTCGCCACTGACTCGACTACGCCACGCTGCCAAAGCTCTGGGTCCAAGGCTTGAATTGAATTATTGGGTAAGACGTCACTCATAATTTATATCTTCTTATATTAATATCATCTACAACAAAGGCATGGCCTTTCAATGCCAGATAAAGGCAGCAGCAGCATACGCCATCACCGAATTCCAGCTGCTTAAATCTCATAAATCACTATATGGATAGGGCCGCTTAATCGCTTATCTTTCTGCGTTGCATTAGCTGTCTAAAAGCGACATTCCGAGCGATAAGATACACAGCTATTCACGCCCATAAAGACTGAAAAAACGAACCCCAAAGGACTTTTGAACTTTTTTAGACCACCAAATACCAATTACAGTCTAGCCAAACATTTTTTTAGGCAAAAAAAAGGCACCCTCTGAGTGCCTTGATGTATCGAGAAAATGCCGCCTAATCTTTGAAAACGACTGTTTTAGAGCCATTAATAAAGACCCTATCTTGCAACAGATAACGCACGGCTCGAGCCAGCACTCGGCGCTCAATATCACGACCTTTTCTCACCAACTCTTCAGGCATATCAACATGACTAATATGCTCGATATCCTGCTCAATAATAGGTCCCTCATCGAGATCTGATGTGACTAAGTGCGCCGTTGCACCAATCAACTTAACTCCACGATCAAATGCCTGATGGTAAGGTTTCGCCCCCTTAAACCCAGGCAGAGAACTATGGTGGATGTTGACGCAACGACCCTCTAAAAAGCGAGACATATCATCTGATAGGATTTGCATATAGCGGGCCAGTACAACCAACTCAGCACCAGAGTCGGTAATGATCTGCTTCACCTGGGCTTCCTGCTGCGGCTTTGTATCAGCGGTAATCGGCAAATAGTGATAAGGAATATCATATACCATCGACATCTTGAGCTTACTCATAGGATGGTTAGAGATAATCCCCACAACGTCCATCGCCATTTCACCGATACGCATGCGGTACAAAAGATCACCCAAACAGTGATCCAAATGGGACACCATTATGACCACTTTTTTAGCGTGCGACTGATCATGTACCGAGATATCTGCTTCAAATCTATCCACTAAGGTTTGCAGCGAACCGGCAAACTCTGACTCAGTTGCATCATCTCTATCCACCGAAAAGCAGACGCGCATAAAAAAACGACCAGTACTTGAGTCGTTAAATTGATGAGCGTCAGTAATGTTTGCGCCCTGCTCCATCAAAACACCAGTCACGGCATTAATGACACCTGGACGATCATCACAGGAAAGTTTTAATACAAAATCACAACTCATCAGAGAACTTCCTTAAAAATAATGAGGATATTGAAAAGGCACATCTTATATTAGCGAATATCTAAATGCACTCAGAACACCGGCCGACCAACACAGCCAGAGAAACATTTTGCGACAAATTAGCAAAATTGTATACAATTTATATTACCGACCAACACTAAAAAAAATATCATTCTCACAACACCCCATATTTTATCTCCACATATAACACCAAATACGACGCCAACCTTGCCAATTGCGCCACAAAAACCTAAAAAATAAGCGTAATTTTTGTACACATTATAAGACGTTTACCGTATATTTTTTATATGGCTTCAAACACCATCACTGATAACAATTAGCGTAAATTGCGTACAAAATATGAGCAACCAATAACAATAATGGCGACACATTGGAGACAACCTATGAACTTTGCACTGGCGGATGAGAACATGGATCAAACAACACACCACATAACCAACAATTATTCTATTGAAATCACAGCGAAGGATATTGATAGTTTTCCCGCCATCGCAAGCACACTGCCCGCAGGGACGTCAGTTGCCGTTACGTTTCTCCCTGGAGAGACCATAGATGCAAGAGTGGCTGCTGCAAAAATGGTTCGCGAGCTGGGTTTTGATCCACTGCCTCACTTTTCAGCAAGACGCATTACAAGCCACGAAGAGTTTCAAAGCATGCTTGAACGCATGGTGAATGAAGCAGGAGCAACACGCTGCTTCGTGGTAGCTGGAGATCCATCAGAGCCTGACGGCCCCTTCCCCGACACATCGAGCATGATTGCTACCGGCCTCTTCGAAGCCAATGGCATTAAAACTATCGGTATTGCTGGTCACCCAGAAGGACACCCTAATATGACCGATGAAGAGTGCCTTCAAGTGCTTAAATCTAAGTGCGAGATGATCGAAGAACGTGGCATGACGCCGTTAATTGTGACCCAGTTCGGTTTTGACTCTAAAGCATTTCTTGATTGGTTAGCGGGCATACGCACTTACGGGATACAGGCCACTGTTCGTCTTGGCGTTCCTGGCCCCACTAGCATTAAAACCCTGATGAAGTTTGCTGCACGCTGTGGCGTCTCAGCGTCAACCTCAGTTCTCACTAAGTACGGCATTTCAATTACCAAACTTCTCGGGACCGCTGGTCCTGACAAGATGGTTGATGACTTTGCCAATAGTTCAACGGCAGCTCACGGTGACTTTAAATTACACTTCTACCCATTTGGCGGCTTATCAAAGACTATTGAATGGGTCACCGAATACAACAAATAAAACAATTAACGGCGCCGGTGGCGCCGTTTTTTTTGAGGTTTACCCCTCCCTTAGATTAAGCTTTTTCAGCAAGCTCGCTTTTTGAACATGCCCATGCTCTTTAAAAATCGCTTCAGCCCTCTCGCCATCACGAGCCAATAACGCCTCAAATAAAGCATGATGCTGGCCATGCGCCCAGAAAAGATGTGTATAAGCACTCTCAAGACCCACTTCATCAAACAACAATACGGATGGAGCCACGAGGGGTGCGTGGTTAATTTTCTCAAGCGTGGCAATTAAGGGGGTCGACCCACAATGTTCAACGATCAAAGAATGAAAGCGCACATTCATATCGGCATATAATGATTCATCAGCGGCCTCCAGATGGCCCTTAGCAAACAGCCTATCACCATCTTCAAGGGCTTGACGCAGTTGTGACTCAACCTTACTAGAGAGTCCTAACACTGCCAATTTCTTAGCTGCAGCGGCCTCTAATAACACTCTAAGCTCAAGGGTCTCCAGGCACTCCTTTGGATCAAAACGGCGGACGGCAAAACCTCGTTTTCCAACCGTATCCAACAGGCCATCGGCGGCCAATAGTGGCAGCACAGAACGGATAGGTGTTCTAGAAACACCCAAACGTTCCGCCATCGCCATTTCTGTTAACCGCTCACCCTCAGTCAACTCACCACTGAGGATCATATGGCGAAGTTTTTCCAATAAAGCATTACTCATAACCGACCCAGCATATCCATTTCAGGTCATACTAATCAAAAGCGACAAACAATGAAAACCGCATCAAAAACACCCATGCGCAAAGCAATTGAACAACACTCAATTGCCAATCACTCACGCAATAGTGCATCTTCTTCTGACGGCTCATCCAATGGTATCAATTCAGCGTTAACCTGTGCTTCAGGTATGACTGGCATCACCTGTTCTTGATACTCTACCGGAATAGGCGCTTGTTTTGCTTGACGATACAACGTGATAGCCACAAGCACCGACAAAACAACGACAAAACAAGCAAATAATGCAGCAGGGGCAATCTCCTGCATGACCCAAGATCCTATCAAGGGCCCTAAAATACTCCCCACACCATATACCAACAACAAAGTAGACGAAGCCCCTATCCTCTCGTGGTTTTCAACCAAATCGTGTGTAATAGCAAATGCCATGGAGTAAATCGATGCACTAGTCGCCATAATCAAAGGCACACAAATATAAAGTAGTTCAGGCAAATGCCCACCAAACAACATTGTCATTAACGATGAAGCAGCGCCTACCAAGGTTAAACCCAGCATCACAGAACTGCGCGGCACCCGGTCCGCCAACCACCCTATTGGCCATGCAAATATCATTGCCGCAGTCACAGATATCGACATCAACGTTCCAATATTCTGCGATGATAGACCGGTCATGGTGCCATAAAGTGGAATCAAGCCATAAAAAGCCCCAAGTAAAAACCCTCCTACCAAAGCACCTACCAAACCTAGCAATGCTCGTCGCGCCATACGAAACGGGTTCATAGAACCAGACTCATCTACCGAAGGAGACTGTCTACTTGAAATCGACAACGGGATACTCGACGACAAGATCATCATGCCACCCACAGCAAAAGCGATATACGTTCCCATAGCCACACTGTAACCCACAGTGAGCTGCCCGACGGCCGAAGCCGAGTATGTCGCTAAAAGATAAAACGAGAAAATAGAAGATCGGTTTTGTGGTGTCGAAATAGCACTAAACCAACTCTCTATCACAAGATACAAGCCGGCCACAAAGAAACCACCAATAATACGCAGCGCCGCCCAAAACATGAGCTCATCACTCATCGGATAACTAATCGCTGCCATACCTGCCATGCTTGCCATAGCGGCAAAGGCTCTAATATGCCCAACTTTTAATAACAGCTTAGGGGTTAATAAAGTACCAATCACAAAACCCAGTGAATAGCAGCTCATCACGTAACCCACGTGTAATGGCTCAACGCTTTTTTCACCCAGATGAATACCTATCAAAGTAATGAGATAGGAATTACCACCACTAATGAAAGAGAGGCTAATAAATAAAGAAATTAACGGAAGCAACATGTGGTGCATGCGCACTCACCTCGACACGGCAAAACTTAAAGACAACGAAAATTACACACCAAACAGAAATTATCTCTTAAAAAGCCATGTCGTAATATACAGTTTGCGACAAATAAGAACGCATATTGATAAAAGTCACCCTCTTCCAAGAAAATGGCGACGCGCTAAACCACAAATTAAAACACACTGTTTGCATGAGATAGTGCGTGATCGAATTCAACCAGCACAGATGAAACCCTATTGTTTAATGGGGTTAAAGCTTGGCAGCCTGAATACACTGATCGAACGTTGAAATTCGCATCGATCACTGCAAGATCACGAGGCTCGAAA
>Ga0181577_10003098_pt1 | contig 12899 bp, 12 predicted proteins | sample 101ome_21_FD_132468 | JGI IMG/M metagenome (GOLD analysis project Ga0181577, IMG submission 132468) | Coastal salt marsh microbial communities from the Groves Creek Marsh, Skidaway Island, Georgia - 101413BT metaG (megahit assembly) | ecosystem: Environmental > Aquatic > Marine > Intertidal...
GGGCGAAAGTTCTTCTTGTTACGGGCTGGCATCTTGTCGGCTTTACGGGCCATATGGTTTATCCCCGCAGGAGGTTCCTGCTTTTATCACGTAATTAAAAAGAGGTCAAGGGGGCACGTGGCCCCCCCGACAGGTTAGTTAGGCGAAGGTTGCGGCAGTTGCCGGATCAGCAGGGACCGGAGTCATAACTGCGACAACTTTAACAACACCTGTGAACGCATCAGTCGAACCGTTAGTCATAACGATATGATCAGCAGCGTTATACAGGAATCCACCTGCGGTGCCTGCAGCCGGAGCAACGCCTGCACCAGAACCGTCGTAGGCAGCTACGTAGCGGTTCGGGTCGGTATCGTCACCCAAGTCGAGATCACCGGCACCAGCAGTCAGAACTTCCAAGTAGGCGTTCAGAACGATGGTGTCTGCAGGGACGTGCATCACGTCGATGGACTCGGACGTACCAAGATTGGTAGACGAGAAGTCCAGCTTAACGACAGCGACGTGTGCGCCGCCACCAGCAGGGATGCCAGCACTCTGTGCAGTAACGGCAGAAGATTGGTAAGTAGCCATTTAAGCCTCCCTCTACAGTGAGATAACGCCACGAACGAGGGCTTCCGGGCGAAGGACTTTACGTCCAAACACATGGAGACCACGAACGATGTCGCTAAAGGTTTCGGTGGAACGTACAACTTCAGTCTTCGCGATGTGCGAAGCAGTTGCAGTCGAGGACATGTGACCAGCAAGGATCGGGAATTCACCCGCACCCAGACCAGTTACGTCAACGGTGTCAGTACCAGCAGCATTCATTGCAGTGGACTTGTAGCAATTGAAGCCAGCAATGTTGCCCTGCATAACGAGGCCGTTACGCAGCGGCGAAGTGCCGTCACCAGTGACCTGTACCTCTGCAAACTTGGCACCTGCGCCAAACAGCTTCTCGTAGAAGGCCGGTGCTGCAACAAACCAACGGTTCTCTTCCGGAACCGACTGATCGTCGAGGGCACGTGCCATCTTGAGCATCAGGTTGACGAGGTTGTCGCCAGTCTGCGAAGTCAGCGGGGAAGCAAGCGTACCCAGACCAGTGATGGTCTCGGTGGCTGCACCCGACTCAGACGAGAGACCTGCGCCATCGAACATGGCGGTCAGGATGTTACCGTCGTACTTACGCTTCAGCGAGTATGCACCCGAAGAAGTGGCCAGAGCCTCGAAGTTGACGTGGGACTGACGCTCTTCAATGTCGTCAATCTTGAACGCAAAAGCATTCGCCTGATCTACAACCATAGTGGTCTGATCGTCAGCGAGGTCTTGCGGGTTTACCACCGAGCCACGGGAGTAGCTAGAAACGGTGATTGTAGGTTCTTTGATGATACGGACGGTATCACCGTAGTTCTCGATTTCGCCAGCGTAGTCGGTATTCGTGATGTCTTCAGCAACCGAAGCGCGACGGAAGAACTTGAGAACCTTTTGACTAAAGATTTCCGGAGTAAAGTTACCGGAAGGCAGGTTGTTGTAACCTGATGCACTATCAAAAGCCATGGGTCTTTCCTTCCTTTGTTGAGGTTTAGTTTAGTTGTTGTAGTCAATACGACCTTCGGCACGAGCCTTGTCCAGTTCTGCTTCCATTTCTTCGAACTGCCAAGGTTTCATCTTGCCGATTTCAGAGGCTTTCCAAATCCGATCACCACCCCTTGCTTCACCCGTAATGTCACGTGCCTTGGGAGAGTTTACAGCCGCTGCAGCAGACTCACTCTTCTTGGTACGTTTCTTAGTAGTGATGCCAGCATCGACCTTGTAAAGGTCAAGAACGCGAGATGCCCAACGGGCGTCAGTGTTGTTCTTCAGGATGCCGTCTGAGATGTTCTCGGGCTGTTCTTCGAGCCACTGGAGAAAACGCTCATCCGTACGTAGTTCATTAAAGTCCGGATGTTTGTTTGTAAGTTCTTGGTATGCCGCTTGAACCCGTGTATTCTGTTCCTTTTCGCGGATTGTTTCGAGTTCCTTTTCCAGTTCCCCTGCACGTTCTCCCGCTTTCATGGTTGCAATAGTCTCGACGACATCGTATACGTCGGGGTACTGCTCCTTGAATGCTTCGAGTTCTTCAGGTGACTTGGGCAACGAGATATTTTGTTGGCGAGTAGCTTGGGTAAGGGTCGCCGTCATTTCTTCTTCTTTTGCCTTGAACTCGCTAATCTTTGCATCGTAGTGCTTCTTGAGATCGTCGTAACGCTTCTTGTAATCGTGTTCCGCTTTCTCTTGCCCTTGTGCAAAGTTAGGTTCGGACTGCTCGTCCGATTCGGATTGCTCCGCTTGTTGTTCTACAGCTTCCTCGTCGTCGTCTTGGTATACCTCTTTACGGTATGCACCTTTGTAGAGCGAGTCACTGTCGATGGTTCCAAAGGAATCGTTGGGTTTGTTGGCACGATGGCCGCGAACTTTTTTTGCCATTTTATTTACCTCATTAGCGGGGCTACTTTGGCGTGTAGGTAGCCGCTCCGGTTGTGTCAGGGCCGCGAATGAACGTAGCGGGTAGCTGACTAATTACTTGCGAGTCCCTTCTGGGGCCGCGTCGAGAGCGTAGTAATCATGCCCTCCATAACTTTTAACAAAACGCATTTTAGGATTTTTTTCAAAATCCTTTGCTAGTGGTGCGTTAGGTTTTGTGTAAAACATTACATCAAATGGTAATACGGGGTCAGACTCTGTTTCAGGATTTAACAGATTATCTGCCGCAGAAAACGTCTTTGTTACCGCGCCCGGAACACGTCCCTCCATTACCTCTTTCAGTCTCTTACTAAGAATGCCGGGTTCAAGTCCGTCGTACTGAAACATCTTGCTTCCAGAGCCGCGAGATGATCGCTGCTTCATGACAGATGCAAGATCGTTTACTTTAGAAAAGCTTGGACGGTTTGTACGCGCACGGTTAATAGCAGTTTGACCTACGCCCATCATAGATTCGACGGAGTCAGTAGCTGCAGTTGTTTCAGCCAAGGCCAGTACAGCAAGACGCTCTCTGTCGTCCATGTTATCAATGAGCCTTTCAACATCAGCACGTTGACGACGACTCTTCAAAAAAGTATTGAATTTGTTTTTAGTGGCGTCGCTAAGTTCAATCTTAGCAAGAGGTAGTTCTCCGCCTTCTGCGTAACCCTTGATGAACCCGCCATCAGCAGCAGCTTGCCGACGATCTACTTCGGCCTTGCCACCATTATTAAGTTGTTCGAGAAATGAGTACCCAATGCGCTGGGCTTCTTCGGGTTCGATAACGTACTCACCCTTGGACAGGGCTACGTCCATCAAACCACCTTTGCTTGCTTTTATTGTAGTGTTTTTACCTGAATTGTCAACCCCGGTAGGCAACAGTCCGGCTTTTTGAAGCTTTTCGGTAGTAGGCGCGTTAAGAACAAATGCTCCTTCGCGCACTTGACGATTCTCGTCATCGGCTACTGTCTGTGCTTTGGTATAGTTGTCAGGAGAGCCGGAAACGAAGCCTGTTCCTTGAACAGTACCGCCATCAGCCATCATGGAGTAGCCTCTGTCCGCAGGATTGTTGCTGCCACCGCCCCCTATTGAATACTCGTTTCTAGGCTGATCTCTGTCAGAATCATCACGTGGAGTCGTTGCCCCGCCTGTAGGTGCCGGACCCGTGTCGCCACCGGGATCACCATAATAGTCAAAGGTATTCAAAGACGGACGGTAGTTAGGATCGGGACGATCTGCCCCAATATTTATGAACCTAATACTTGATGGATCATCCCCTCGATCACCTGCAGGGGGGATACCCATGACAAACGCAGAGGGGTTGATACTGTCAGGGGGGATTGTCCCGCCTTCGTAAGTTCCTGCGCCGAATCTTGTCTCAGAGTAGGTACGTCCGGTCTTCAGGTTAGGGTTGTCCGCTGCTGATCCTCCTATGCCTTCATCAGGCTGGAATCTTGATCCGGACATCTCAAGAAGCTGTTGTGCAATGCTCTGTCGTTGCTTTACGCTTATCCCTTCAGGCAACATACCTGACAGCACGGGACCGCCTATTCCGGGGGAGACGCCTACAATACGCCCGTTAAGCATACCGACAGCATAGCCTTCTTCACCGGCTCTCTGTTTTTCTTGAATTCTAGTGAGATTATTTGACGACATTGCTGCCCCCAGTGCAGCAAACGGACCCAAACCTGTTCCAGAAATCGCTCCGGTAACACTACGAGGCATACCTCCAAAGCGATCCCTAACGTCTGTGCCTATTCCTGTAACAACAAGGTCTCCCCTGTAGACAGCGTCGTCTCGTTCTGAAAAGGCTGCTGCGATTGCAGCGGCAGCAGGACTACTTGCCGGTGCTGTACCCCGATAGGGAAGAAAGCTACGACTCATGCCCGTGTCTTGGTCGTACGGACTAGGTGCCCCTGTCGCTCTCTCTGTCAGGACTGTCGATATGTAGCCTTGAACTATTTCATTCATCTCGCATACTCACCGCTGCTTCGTAGTCAGCCTTCAGCCCCTTGATCTGTTCCAGTGAAGTTATTTTCCCCTGCAGCCGGAACACTTCCAGTTCCGATTGTGCCGCCACCAACGCCCGAAGCGTCATCTGGATTTGCTCCCGGAGGTACTCCTCCAGACTGTCCCATGCCTCCTTGTTGGTCACCAGTTGGCTGACCTTGCTGGCTTGCTTCTTGTTGAGCATTGGCTAATCCCTTCAACATCTCTGCGAAAATCTGTGCCTCGTTAACATCGTTGACGAGACTGTCTGGATCAATGTCCTGTGCGATAGCGAGTTCGCGCATCAGATTCGGAATCTTGATGAACGGTGCCAGCATCGGATTCGATACCGTTTGCAGCAGCGTAGTCAAACGCTGACTTCGTACTTCTTTTTGCATAACGGCTGCTACACCGCGTGGCTTGATCTCTAGGTCGCCTTCGATGTCAGGAGAGTCATCGTTGAACTGCATGTTCCACTGGAAATACGCCTCACCAAGCGGCTTGAGAAGGCTGTCGTCAATGTTCTTGATTACCGTCTTGAGTGACAGGCTTGCACCGCCAAGCAGCATAGAGAGGCCGGATGCTGTGCGTCCTGTGCCTGCTACGCCCGTCTGTCCGTGCATGATGGATGGCAGACCTGTCTCTTCGTCTGCAAGCTGACGGCTGATCTGGTACATCTGGATGTTCTCAGGTGCCGTGTTAGGAAACTTGAGACCGTTGATTGCTGTACCAGTGACGCCCGACTGACGACGGAATATCTTACCGGGGAAGATATCCATGTTCTGTCCCGGCACAAGAGATGCTTCGTCCACGTCGAATACGAGGTTGCCAGCAAGAGCAAGGTTGTCGATAGCCATACGAACGTGGCCGTTCATCAACATCTGCGCGTCTTCCATGTTCTCAGCAATACCAACGCCCCAGATTTGATAGGGGTTGATCTCGTACGGGAACACTTGGTAGGGAATGCGTGCAGGTGTAAACGGGTTGAGAACGCAGCGCAGCACCATTGTGCCACAAATCCAGATGTTGACCTGAACCTGATCGAACTCATCCATGCTGTCAGCTACGTCTAGACCTGCCTCATCGGCCATCTTGGAGTCAATAACACCCCAGTATTCTAGTACTTCGTAGCGATTGCCCTGATAGTACGGCTCAGTCTCATCCTCACGGATGGTATCTTCGTAGTACTTGTCTTCGTAGTTCGGGCCTTTTGCAAGGCATTCTTCGATTGCATCTTTGTAGAAATACGGTTGTGCAATCAGCCCACGAAGCTGCTGTCGATTCATGCGGTGACGTTGAATAACGTACTCACAGTCGTCTACGTTTGTTGCAGACGGATCGGGATGAAAGTCCCACGGAGATACGTGTTCAATACGTGGAACTACCTTTTCGTAGGGAACGTACTGCCGACCCTCCGGACCCGACTGCCACTTGTGGATTCGCTTGTAGTGATTGAACGGACCCTTTACAATACCAGTTCCCAGAAGTGCGGACTCAAAGATAGAAGATCGAAGAACATTAACAGCACTTGTGTCAAGGAGTTGGTCATGGATTTGCTTCTCCATGTTCAGTGCAGCCTTTTGAGCCGGACTGATCTGGGGTTCGCCCATGAGGGCAGGACCGGGTTGGATAGGTGCATTAGCGTATCGCTGCTGCAACCCACCAAGAAAGTCCATAGACGGAGTTGCCTCTGTTGCACCAAACGGCATTTCTCGCCCGTCGCCTGCGTAGCCGTACGGGTCTTCTACCATCTGATCCAGCGGAGTCTCAAGGTGTGCAAACTCCGCGATACCTTCCGGTACGGGAGTCGGCTCAACAACCATCGGAAACTTCTTGTTAGCAAACAGAATGTCTACGATCTGACCGTATGCTGCCAGCACCTTGGTTTTGGTGATCTTGATGAACACCTTTGACCGCTCAGAATCACGGTACTGTGTAGTTGTATCGTAGATGCCACGGAAGTTCTTGTACGCTTGCAACCATCGCTGTTCGTACGAGAAACGTCCGTTCTCTGCGTCTTCAAATTTACCCCTGACGTACGCCGCTAGGCCCGGAAACTGTTCTTCCGGGTTTTCTAGCGGAACTGCTGTATCGTCAGCCGGTTCCAGAAAGTTGTCAGCCATATCGACCTACCTCTTAGTAGTCGCGTTGTTCAGCCATCTTCATCAGCGAAGGATCAACTGCAGTCTTGGACATCTTCTTAGGCATGTCCTCAGTCAGCACGCCCTGTGCGGTCTTGGTGTCGAATTCGAGACCTTCACGGTAAAGCTGATTGGCACCCATCTGATCATCAACAGACGTAGTGCAAGCGGCGTTAATGTATGCTTCGCCGTAGTTGTAGTTGTTGTTCGGCATTAATGCCTCCCTATAAAGTTTGTGGTTGTACGTCCAGCAGGGACGTGGTTTGACCGCTACGTGCGCGGTTTTCTACGTCTTGGACATTAGACGCAGCGTCTTCTGCCTCAAGTGTACCTGTCTGTGGCGGGGCCGCATCAGGAATGCCCCTCGTCAAATTAAGAATCGGGGTCTTGCCCAGCAGCGACATCATCTGGGCGCTTGTACGGGCTGCACCCTCGGGGTCAGCAACAGCACCGGTAAGCATCTCACCTACTACGCCTGCTCCCCCGCCTATTCGTGACAGAAAGCTATCTTCCGGCTGACCTGTCAACTCGGACACAAAGGTACGACCCTTTTGTTCTGCGATGTCGTAGCTCTCTTTATCTACAAGACCGCCTACTAAATCAAACACGGGATTGGGTGCCTTTGACAGCAGAGTACCTGCAGTAGCCAGCCCAGCCAGCGCCGAAGACTTGAGATTACGTGGGTCTAGCATTTCGCGCAATGCGTTGCGGTGAGCTTTACCTCTGTTTGCAGCAGACTCTTTTCGTGCGCTAGAACGAGCCTCAGACTGCACTTGCGCTATTTGCGCTTCGCCTTCTGCGACAGTGGTTGCAGCAGCAATTTCTTCTGGCATCTGTGCAGCACGTTCTATAACCGCTTTTTGTGTTTGAAGAGCTTCTGTTGCCTGTACACGAACAGCAACAGCAGTACGTGCCTTTGCCTCTTGTGTCTCGGCTTCAGTAAGTTCGCCTGCAATTAACTCAAGCTGTTCTTCACTGAGAAGACTGCGATCAAAATGCTGGGCGTTAGTTCCGCCACCGAATCCACTCTGGGCAAAGTTTTCAGGATTTTCCAGAACCAGAGGGAGGTCTTTATTTGCTGAGATGCCAATATAGTTACGGTCAATCGTATCGGCATTGATGTGTCCCATCAAGCCCTGAACAACGTCTTTGTTGACTTTGAGTTGCTTATGCAGGTAGTGTGGGACAATCGAACGAATAGCAGACGGAGTTGTAACTGCGCGTTGCTGAATTTCTACTTTACCATTGGGCAGAGTGACTTTAACGTCCGCCTGTGGAAGCACATCTTTGTATTCGGCAAGTCGTTTTCCGACCGTATCATTAAACGCATCATTGAACGTGTCGATGTCAGTATCAAAGAGAAGATCAGAGGTGCTGGAATTCTTTGCTTCTGTCAGCAAGCGGCCCATAGGGCTACTTGCCTTAAAGGTCAACTCTGGACGACCCTTGTGATCTGTCTTGGTTGTCTTCTTGCCCTTGACGGTTATGTTGTCGCCATCGACGATGACATCTGTAACCTTCAAACCTACTAGTTGTTCTGGACGCTGGAAGGTGTTGCGATGGTATTCTACGAGTCGGCGTGTATTAGCGTTGTACTTTGCTTCGACTTCAGGAAGAGCATCCGCGTATATTGCATCCAGCTTTTCCTTCTCAAGCAGTCCCTCCATAGGACGTTCGCCAGCAAGACCTGTACGCTGCGTACCCATTGGATTACCTGCACCCGCAAGGCGCGGATACATGGACTCTTTAATGCCGTCGCCCACATCCTCAGTGATGGCTGAAAGACCATACTTGTCGAGGTTGTGAAACAGAATGTTTTCGAAGATTTGATAGTTATAGGCTCGGTTCGAAAGATCAGGAGAACCATCACGACGGAACAGAAACACGATTTCTGCATTCCGCATATCTTTGAGAGGCGTGTCTAGTCCGAGAGGAAAGTCATCAGGAGCCAGCTTTTTAAGCGTCTTCATGTTGTTGCGTACCGTATTCATCTGGGCACGGGCAACGTGGACGCCTTCTTTGTTAATTGACTTGTACGACTCAGGCATAGGGACACTAGGATTAGATACGTAATCCAGTGCTTCACCGATAGTCAGAGTACCCGCCTCTGCCTTTTTTACTATCTCAATAGATAAATCTTTTACGGTCTTTTTTGCCATCAGTATCCGAACGTCTCATCTTGGACTTGGTACACCTGACTCTTAATTGCACCAAGTTGTTTGTGTATTGATGTGTATCCGCTCATGCGTGTCATTACCATGTATCGCAGAGCGTCGTATGCGTGATCCTCTGCCTTAGTATCTACATCTTCACTGTTGGACTTAGAAAGCGGAATGCCAGCCAGTTGCTTAATTATGTTTTGGCAACTGGAGAAGATACGTAATCGAGGTTCTTCTGTGTAGGGATCATTAGCAAGACGGCGATGAACTTCCATCTTGCCCTGTATGCGATTACGATCAGAAGGTGTCCAGCGGACTCCGGCTCTCATCATTGTTTCGGCAATCGACGGACCGAATCCTGTCTTGTTCCAACACGACGAATCCAACACGGTGTAGTGCGGTGTTGGGTCGAGTTGTTCTGCTTCCATTATTTTATCAGCTAACTCTTCCGCTGTCAAGTGTTTAGCATATAGTTCGCGATAAACCCAGATATTGTTATCCCAGTCAATAGCCCCCCACAGAACGCACGACGGACTCGCATAGCCGTAGTCTGCCGCTCGTATACGGGGCCAATTGGTAGGTAACTCGAAATGTTCGACAACGTGCCGACTCCTTGAAAATTCTGGGAAGGCTGCTCCCTCCGCCACATCCCAATCCCCTTCGAGAAGCCGCTTTCGCTCGACTTCTGGGAGCGACCTGAGCATCGCCTCGTACTGACCGTCTGCCATCAGGTAGGGATTGTCGGTCAGCCGCGCCGGTACAAACTTGCGAAGGAACAGCGGTTGACCTGCCTTCTCGTGACCTGCTGGCCACACAAAGGGCTTTTGTGTCTCGATGTCAAATGCGGGAAAGGCTTTGTTGGGTTCTAGGCCGTCAATGTACGTTTTTTTGACCCACCAGCCCCCAATGCCTCCGGGGTTCGCTGTGCAACGCATATAGAGGTGTTGTTGGAGTTCAGGGTCTGTTGAGCGAAGACGAGAACGAAGGTAATCCCAAACGTACGGTGTGGGGTATTGCGTTATCTCATCGATACCTATCCAGTTGAACGCCTGACCCTGAAAGCGGGTTACGTCCTTATCTCTGTCAAGGTACGTAAACCATATTGTTGCTCCGGATGGAAACACCCACGTGGTTTTTGACTCCCGGAACTTTGCACCCGGAAAGGCTTTGGGGTACAGTTGACGTGACTTGTCGATTAGTTCGGTGAGTTCATCCAGTGTACGACGGAGAAGAAGACCACGATGATTAGGATTGTGGCAGTAACGTAGCGGATCAGCAAGAAGTGCAAAGCTCTTTCCACCACCGGCAGCACCGCCGTAAAGTACGTCTCGCTCACCCGCACTGAGAAAGTCTGTCTGAGGGCCATCATTCGGCTGAAAGACAATCTCGCTTTCGCTAACAAGGTCACTGACTGCATCTGGCAGTACATCCAAATCCCCAAGATCGATTGTGGCAGACTCGTTGCCAACCAGAGCCTTTTCAACCTTTGTTGTAGTTTGTTCCAGCTTTCGGGCATAGCGTCGTTTGTCCTCTGCGGCTTTGCTTGACTTGACTGCACGACGTTTCGCGGCATTAACACGTTTCGTCGCCGCACGTCGCGCACGTTCCCTCGTAGAGAGGTTATATGTGGCCTTTGGCGCATTGGGGTCTTTTTTAGGTCTACCGCGCTTTTTCGGCGCTGATTGCTGCTGGTCGTCCACGTGGCCCCCTCATAGGAAATCTATCAGTATCTGCATCAGTAGTAGGATCATATTTTCCAATATGTCTAGGCTTTGGATGCAACGTGTTTGGTCGGTATGGGCCAGTTGCTCGGGTAAGACTGGTGCTTTGATTGTCATACTTGTACATATTCGTTACGTCTCCGCATCAATTACTACTTCATTCTTGGGGGGAAGCAACACCACACCGTGTATTGCTTGTACGTTGTGGTTGTGGGTCTCCTGTTTTGCAACTCCTACGCGGTTAAGCAACGATTCTGCGGCTCGTAGCCTTAGTTCGTCGCCTCGTTCGGGGGCGGGATTGTCAATTGTGGAGACAATACGGTTTGCTGCCTTCAGAGCATTGACCGAAAGTATGTTTTTTGTGCGTTCAATGATCTCTTCTGCCAACGTGGACTTCAACCACTGGACAGAACCACGTGAATATCCTGCATCTATGGCTGCAGCCGTGGCATTACCACCGTTTTCGAACAAAAGTTCAAGAAACTGGGTCTGTTGAGGGGTAAGTACCCGCTCTTTTTTTTGTTGTGGGAGCAAATTCATTGTTTTTTGCAACGGGGTTGGAGGCGTGGGCGTCTCACTTAGCCATATTCGCCGTGATTCAAGAGAATATTTCACAGATGTGTGGGAATATACCGTACGTGAAACAGCCCACGGTACCATATTAGGGTCGATAAGGCTGATTGTCAACAAAAAAATTATTTCAGAGGGGTGTTCTGACGAATTTACTTGACAGAATAAACTCTCGTATGTACAATGGGTCTAAGACCCGCCGGGATATACCCCCACAGTACCCGATAGAGTCCGTTAGGGAGTTGCAAAACTTTCCCGCAGGGGAAGACGGGTCTACCCGTAGGGGTTATATAGTGGGACATGCAAACATATCCATACAGATAACCCCAAATCCACAAATCAAGGTCGAGATTGCATACAAGTACTGGTACCCCCCCGGTGGCCCTAGCGACCCCCACACCGGGGTCAGACCATCGATGATGGGCCGACTACAAGCGCCATGATGTTTTGCAACAAGCCGGGAACCCACCGCCCTTATATGCCGCGCCATCGTGCGCGGTTTTTACGTTGGGCTGACATTATTTCCGATATGGGTTACCTGCCGGGCTGTCTTTCGAGGTCATAAAGCGCAGCATATCCCGAAACCCCAGCCCGCCGATTTATCCCGCCAGTTCAAGCCGCAAGCTATTAATGCAGCACCCGCCCATAAAAAACCCCCAGCACTAGGGCCGGGGGCAAGTTAGGGAGGAACCCGGCTATTCACCCCGCCGGGAGGGTATTTCGTTACGCTTCGATGCGGTTGCCCTTTTGTTGATTTTCACGCGCTGAGATAACTTGCAAATTCCACGGCACGTGCAAGCCGCAAACATTCTGGCCCTGCAGCGGCACAATGTGATCGACGTGATATGCGATCTTTCCGGCTTTTCTGTTCTTGCGCCTCATAGCTCTATAGATCGCTCTCAATTCTGCAACATCTACCCACGGTGGTTGAGCCTTTCGTTGCAACACACGCCTCGCCGCCTGATATGCCGTCTGATACTCCATGTACCTTTCTTTATTTTCGATCTGATATTCCCTGACGCGCGCACGTATTTTTTCGGCATTAACCGCGCGATATTTCCTCTGATGTTCTGACCGATATTCTTCAGTCCTGCGAACGGGGGCCTTTTTGTTACAGCAAAACGCAAGATCCCACCTTGCTCTCGCGCAAATTACACAATGCGCGCTGCTAGTCCAACGGGCTGCAATATGCCCCTCTTTACATGGCTGTCCCGTAAAATAGGTTGTAAGCCCTGACGCCCGTGCCTCTTTCCTAGTCATCAAATACTGCCGCAGATGCGCCGGGACAGAATGCTTTTGTGGGCGCTCTCTATCGCCCCAATATCTGCGATCTAAACATTCCTGACACGTGCCACCAGCCGTCAAACGCTCGGAAACATGGCCGTGTTTGCACGGCTTCCCGGTGAAGTACCTTTGCAACCCCACCGCCTTCGCTTCTTTTCTGGTGATGATTTCCATCGTTCCTTTTCCCTTCCCTAAGCAAAAACCCCGGCACAAAGGCCGGGGCGTTGTTCCTGTTTCAATCGTCTTTCGTGATCTTGAAGTCACACGCGGCAACGGAACGCGGGCTGCTGCCCATCCATTTTTGCAACCCGATCGCATCCATGAATTCATCGAGGGCCGATATCTGATTTTCAATGCCGGTGATCATTATGCGGATCGTGCGGATTTCCCGCTCGGTGATCGCAAAAACCTCTTTAGCTTCAGAGGTGGTCAGTTCGCTTTTGATAGATGTTTTCATCGTTTCGTCCTTTCGTGTGGTTGAGACGGGGCAACCGCGCCCCGCCCCCATGTTGTTGCAAAACTAGCCGGTCTTGGCAAGCCGGTAAATGTTGCGATAGCCGCCC
>Ga0181577_10003103_pt1 | contig 12887 bp, 10 predicted proteins | sample 101ome_21_FD_132468 | JGI IMG/M metagenome (GOLD analysis project Ga0181577, IMG submission 132468) | Coastal salt marsh microbial communities from the Groves Creek Marsh, Skidaway Island, Georgia - 101413BT metaG (megahit assembly) | ecosystem: Environmental > Aquatic > Marine > Intertidal...
TCTATCTATTAATAATCTGCGTGCCACATCTGCATCGGCCAACGCCTGCTCTAATCTGACCTCGGCTTCAGCCACTCTTGCCTCGGCACTCGCTACCGCAACGCGATAATCTCGGTCATCGATTTCCACTAAGACTTCACCCGGTTTAATCGCACCACCTTCGGTAAAGGCATCGCTCAAACTGACAATACGGCCAGATACTTGCGCGACGAGATCGATCTCATTGCGGGCGCGAACTTCACCTGTGACATTAACATTAAGGGTTTTATCAACTTGCCTAACCGACTCAACAAATAGCGACAAAGGCCTAGGAGGCTCGTCATTTTTCTCGGGTTCTGGTTTGGTGGCGTGCAGTAATTGGTAGACACCAATACTGACAACGAGGATAAGCAAGGGAGTTACTATCGTTTTAATTTTTTTCACTTCAGTGTCCTTAACATTGCAGCGTCTTTTGAACGATGCATTTTTGAGCGGGGTTCTTTGGTAAGACACCCCAAAAAGAGGATTTAGATGCAGCTTAGTAGAAATATTTAAATTTGAACAAAAAACCCGACATTTAGTCGGGTTTTAAAAAGATCAACATGTAGAAAATCAAATCCTCAGAGCACTCCGCGGCCTTTTTTGGCGGCAATACGCATTCTGAGTGCATTCAATTTAATAAAGCCCTCAGCATCTTTTTGGTTGTAGGCGCCCGCATCATCTTCAAAGGTTGCAATGCTGGCATCGAACAGAGAGTCATCCGATTTACGACCAACAACGATCACATTACCTTTATAGAGCTTGACGCGAACCACACCATTGACGACGGCTTGTGACTCATCAATCATGGTTTGTAGCATCTTGCGCTCAGGGCTCCACCAGTAACCGTTATAAATCAACTCAGCATATTTTGGCATGATGCTGTCTTTGAGGTGGGCCACTTCACGATCGAGGGTAATGGATTCAATTGCACGGTGAGCACGCAGCATAATGGTGCCTCCGGGAGTTTCATAACAGCCACGTGACTTCATACCCACGTAGCGGTTTTCAACGATATCCAATCGACCAATACCGTTTTCGCCACCGACCTTGTTGAGATGGGCTAACACGGTAGCAGGCGACATATCTTGACCATCAATGGCGACAATATCACCACCTCGGTAGGTCAACTCGAGATAAGTGGGCTCATCTGGGGCGGCTTCGGGACTTACGCTCCAGCGCCACATTGACTCTTCAGCCTCGGCATAGGGGTCTTCGAGAATGCCGCCTTCATAGCTGATATGCAGCAAGTTGGCATCCATCGAATAGGGAGATTTCTTTTTACTGTTTGAAAAATCAACTGGAATTTCACGCTCTTCACAATACTGCATGAGTTTTTCACGTGAGTTCAAATCCCATTCACGCCATGGTGCAATCACATGCACACCAGGTTTAAGTGCATAAGCACCTAGCTCGAAGCGAACCTGATCATTACCTTTGCCGGTCGCGCCATGCGAGATAGCATCAGCACCCGTTTCGTTGGCAATTTCAATCATGCGTTTGGCAATCAGAGGGCGAGCAATAGAGGTACCTAATAGATACTCACCTTCATAAATGGTATTGGCACGAAACATCGGAAAGACGTAGTCACGAACAAACTCTTCGCGCAAATCATCGATATAGATTTCTTTAACACCAAGTGCTTGCGCCTTAGCGCGAGCAGGCTCAACTTCTTCGCCCTGCCCAATATCAGCGGTGAATGTCACTACTTCACACTGATAAGTGTCTTGTAACCAACGCACAATTACTGAGGTGTCCAAACCACCCGAGTAGGCGAGTACGACTTTTTTAATGTCAGTCATTTATTCGCTCTCCAAAAAGCTGGCGGACTTGAGTATCCGCCTAAAAATAAAGAGCGATATTTTACTTCATGCACGTCGATTTTTCAGCAACTATTCAATAATAAACTAGGGCTGCACATCCACCGGCGTTGGAACATCACGCTGAGCCATCGCTTTATAAAGCTTATCGCGAATACTTTCGCTGGGCTCTTTAGCTAACCGCACCGTAGTGCGACGATTTAATGCACGGTTACTAGCATTGGTATTGGGTTTGATGGGATAAAAATCGGCATGGTAACGAAGTGCAACAAAATCTGGATTTACCCCATGTTGAATAAGGTACAGGGCAACTTGCTCGGCACGCTGACGAGACAATTCAAAGTTTTCATCACGATCACCTATATTATCAGTGTGACCATCAACATAGACGGCATTGACTTCGTTATCTGCTATTACATATCGGGCAATAGCTCGCAGATGCTCTCGATCACTCTCGGTCAATTTATAGCCACCTAGCGCAAAACTAATTTTACTGCGTTCAATTTGCTCGAAATTAAAAGGTAAGAGCTGGGCCATACAATCTTGAAATTCACGATAGGCTGCTCGAAAGCGAACTGGCACAACTGAAATACGGTCACGACGCAAGGAGCTTTGACTGGTATCTCTAATTTCTGCTGAAAAACCCAGCAGCAAGCCCTCAAGTAGTTGCTTGGCTAAATCTTCCTCAAATCTTAATCTGTCTCTTCGTGAAGATGAGAACTGATAGACCTCACGACCATTTAGAAAATTATTCCAGGCGGGAGCAACTAGGTTAACGCTAGCGCGCTCACGGAGGGGGAATTCGCTTGACGCTTCCATCTCAAAGGTTAAATCAGCACCAGCTCGCTTATAAAAATGTGCCTCACCCATATCAGGAATAGCCTGACTTACTCTACATTCAAAGGGCGAGCGATCCACCTGCCATTGAGCTTGAGATACATCGGCACTGTAGTTAATCGCTTGGGCAGGCAATACCGCCATCAGCCCAGTCATAACCATTGTGTACAATCTAGCGATCATCTGTATTCCTCCGTCATTTGAACTATCGGCATCGCGACAAAATTCTGAAGGAGTCTGTATGCGGAGTGCCAATTAAGATAACATGCGTACCAACTAATCAAATTGATCAAAGTGGAGATTTGCATGCAGCGGTTAGAAATTCGTCGTCCTGACGATTGGCATATTCACCTACGCGACGAACATTATCTAGCGTCCACCTGCCGCGATGCAGCGCGTTATTTTGGCCGCGCCATTGTCATGCCCAACTTAACACCGCCAGTAATGAATGTTGATCAGGCATTAGCCTACCGCGATAGAATCAATGCTGCACAGGCAGATTGTCAGCGCCAATTTGATCCTTTAATGGTGCTTTATCTTACTGATAAAACAAGCCCTGAGGACATTGCGGAAGCAGCCGCCAATCCCTATGTACACGCGGCAAAGCTTTATCCTGCCGGAGCGACGACTAACTCTGATTCGGGTGTCACTGACTTAAAAAATATTAGTGAAACGCTAGCGGCTATGGAAAAACATCATTTCCCTCTACTGGTCCATGGAGAAGTTACCGCATCACATGTTGATATTTTTGATCGTGAAAAAGCCTTTATTGATCAACAACTCAGTTGGATTTTACAGCAGTATCCCAATATAAAAATGGTGTTGGAACATATCACTACGGCCGATGCTGTGGAATTTGTGATGGCAGCCGGACCCAATGTAGCGGCGACCATTACAGCGCATCACTTACTTTATAACCGTAACCACATGCTCGCCGGGGGCATCCGCCCGCACTATTACTGCCTACCTATTCTCAAAAGAAACACCCATCAAGAAGCTCTTATCAAGGCAGCGACAAGCGGTAATCCTAAGTTCTTTTTGGGCACGGACTCAGCACCTCACGCCAATCATCGCAAAGAAACAAGCTGTGGTTGTGCCGGCTGCTACACAGCCTTTGCAGCTATTGAGATGTATGCGGAAGTTTTTGATCAGGCCAATGCCCTCGATAAACTAGAAGGCTTTGCCAGTGAATTTGGCGCTGATTTTTATGGTCTTCCGCGTCATGAAGAGAGCATTGTCCTTGAACGCAGTCACTGGACAGCACCCGATACTATCGATTTTGGTGGAGATCACCTCACACCATTACGCGCCGGCGAATCAATTCAATGGCGCGTCGTCGCCTAAGGAACCACCATGGATGAAGCCTTTCTAAACCCCGAGGTCTATGAAAAGTCGCCGTTAGCACTGCGCTTTAGGGGGTTTTTACCTGTCGTTATCGATCTAGAAACTGGCGGCTTTAACGCCTCTACCGATGCCGTATTAGAAATAGCCGCGACGATTATCGAGATGGACGAAGACGGCGAACTTTGCCTTGGGCCAACCTACGATTATCAAGTTGAGCCGTTTGAAGGCGCTAATTTGGAATCCTCGGCCCTCGATTTTACGGGCATTGATCCTTATGACCCTGAGCGCAATGCACAACCAGAAGAAGAAGTCCTCAAACAGTTATTTAATCATGTGCGTCGCGCAGTTAAAGACAACGGTTGTACACGAGCAGTGCTGGTCGGCCACAACGCGCATTTCGATCATGGCTTTTTGCGTGCTGCAACAGAGCGCAGCGCGATTAAAAGAGACCCTTTTCATCCCTTTTCCTGCTTTGATACCGCCTCATTGTCCGGATTAGCTCTCGGTCAAACCGTTCTCGCCAAGGCTTGTAAGAGCGCAGGCATTGAATTTAGTAATAGCGAAGCACACTCGGCTAGATATGACACCGTAAAAACAGCAGAATTGTTTTGCTGGATCGTCAATCGGTGGAAGAATCTGGGTGGATGGGATAGCGAGCGCCACCTACCCAATATGGAGTAGGTGCCAACGCCCCCAAACTATTCATTGGAGAGCTCTATGCGAAAACACCTTTTATCTATTATCGTAGGTAGCCTGATCAGTCAGTCTGCCCTTGCTGATGTTATTTATGCTGGCAAGCTCATTGACGGCAATGGCGGAACACCTCGTGACAATGTTTCTATTGTCATTGAAGGCAATAACATCAAGGCTATTGAAGACGGTTTCATCAATCCCGCTGGCGAAAAAGTTATCGATCTTCGTGATCACACCGTGCTACCCGGCTTAATGGATATGCATGTCCATTTGGATGGTGAGTACGATAGGTCTTCTTACTTGGGTAGATTTACACGCAACGCGGCTGATTACGCTTTAAATGCTGCCTATTTTGCTGAAAAGACCCTCATGGCAGGTTTTACCACCGTCAGGAATCCCGGTGATAACTTTAACTCTACCATTGCCCTTCGCAACGCCATAGCCAATGGCAAGGCTTCAGGCCCCAGAATTTTCAGCGCCGGTAAAAGTCTCGCTACCACCGGTGGGCACGCGGATCCTACCAATGGCTTTCGCCATGATTTAATGGGTACCCCTGGCCCTGAGGCCGGCGTTATTAATGGTACGGCTGATGCTTGGGAAGCTGTGCGCCAACGCTACAAAGATGGAGCAGACTTCATCAAACTAACTGTTACGGGTGGCGTTTTGAGTGTTGCAAAAAGTGGCGACAACCCTCAATTTTCTGATGAAGAACTGCAAGCCGTGATGGCTGCCGCCAAAGACTACAATTTTCATGTAGCCGTGCATGCCCATGGTGCTGAAGGCATGAAGCGAGCACTGAGAGCGGGTGCCAAAACCGTTGAACACGGCACCTACATGGACGCTGAGGCCATGAAACTGATGAAACGAAACAAGGCGTTTTACGTCCCCACTATTACCGCGGGTAAATGGGTCGCTGAAATGTCAAAAGAGGATGGCTACTACCCAGAACTCGTAAGACCTAAAGCCGCCGCGATTGGACCTCTAATTCAAGATACGTTTGGACGCGCTTACAAGAATGGTGTACCCATTGTCTTTGGTACCGATGCAGGTGTATTTCCTCACGGCTTAAATGGTAGAGAGTTTGGTTACATGGTTGAAGCGGGTATGCCCCCTATGGAAGCCATTGTGAGCGCCACAAAAACTGCCGCAGAACTCATTAATATGGACGACAAACTGGGTACTATCAATGCCGGCAAACTCGCCGATATCGTCGCGGTAAAAGGCGATCCATTGGCTGATATTGCTCTACTTGAGAACATTACCTTTGTGATGAAAGACGGTGTCATTTACAAGCAAGACTAGTAAATCCACCATCTAGCTATTGGTGTACAGCACGGTGCACCAATAGCTGACAACCCTCCTCCAAACCGATCCATCTACTTTATCTTAAAGTATAATTTCACTAGATTCTGACTGATCTTTTTCAACTTTAGGCACAAGGATATCGCATGCAGATTTTCACCACTGGCGGAACCATCGACAAAATTTACTTTGACGCACAAAGTGAATTTAAAATTGGTGAACCACAAATCGCAAGGCTATTGCATGAGGCTAATGTTAACTTTGACTACCAAGTGACCTCACTGCTTAAAAAAGATAGCCTCGATATGAGCGACGACGACAGAACGGCGATTAAGGAGGCTGTTTTTGCCTGCGACGCGAGACACATTTTGATTACCCATGGCACCGATACGATGGTGCAAACTGCTCAAGCGATTGGTGACATCAAAGATAAAACGGTGGTTCTCGTGGGTGCCATGCAACCTGCGCGCATTATTGCCAGCGACGCGGTGTATAACATTGGCTTTGCCTGCTCGGCCTGTCAGCTATTACCGCCGGGGGTATACATCGCCATGAACGGTGAAATTTTCCGGCCAGATGACGTGACTAAAGACCGATCCACCATGAGTTTTAAAAGCCTCTAAAAAAAACAGCGACCCATGAGTCGCTGTTTTTTTTAATATGCTGAGTAGAATGCCTTTAGAAAGACACCCGCTTGTAAGTTCGATAATCAGGATGCCACCAGAAACGCTCTATTCGGGAATCCATCTCACTTGGGTCTCTAAGCTTAGCGTAACCATCCTCAATGGCTTGTTTATAGACAGCGAGTGCTATGGCGTGGCTAATTTGACGAATATTACTTAACGGCGGCAATAAAGAACCACTGCCCGATTTAACTCGCGGCGACTGCCTAGCTAATTCTTCCGCCGCCGCCATCAACATATTGTCACTGATTCTAGTGGCCTTACTCGCCAATACGCCCAAACCTAAACCTGGGAAGATATAGCTATTGTTGCATTGTGCGATGGGGTAAGTTTCGCCCTCCAACTCCACAGGAGCAATTGGACTACCGGTGGCAATGATTGCCTTACCTTTTGTCCATTTCAGAATATCAGCGGGAACACCTTCCATATGAGAGGTAGGGTTCGACAATGGGAAGACAATGGGCTGTTCGGTATTACGCTGCATAATATTCATTAGCAATTCATCAAACAAACCCGCCTTACCAGTCACGCCAACCAAAACCGTCGCTTTAGAGTGATCTACCACTGAGTGTAGGACTTCACTGCTTCCCCAATCACTCAGAAGCTCGTCTGGATAAGCCAGCTTTTGTTGTCCATTGGTCATGTTTTCCATGCTCTGGCGGAACAAACCGTGTCGACCTACCAAAAAGATACGACGGCGAGCCTCTTCTTCATCGCTTCCCTCGCGAACCATTTTCTGAATAATCGACTCGGCAATACCACAACCTGCTGAACCACCGCCAACAATGACAACTCGCTGGTCTGATAATTTTTCACCCTTGGCATGGGCTGCAGCAATCAAGGTCGCAACAGTGACCGAAGCCGTACCTTGAATATCATCGTTAAAAGAGCACAGCTCATGACGATACTTCTCAAGTAAACGACTGGCGTTTTTATTAGCAAAATCTTCAAACTGCAAAATGGCATCAGGATAACGACGCTTAACCGCCTGAATGAATAGCTCGATAAACTCGTCGTAAGCTTCACCCTCGATGCGCTTATGACGCCATCCCATGTAGAGAGGGTCATTCAGCAACTCTTCATTGTTACAACCAACATCTAACACCACAGGTAATGTATTGGCAGGGCTAATACCACCACAGGCTACGTATAGCGAGAGCTTACCAATGGAAATACCCATTCCACCGATACCTTGGTCACCCAGACCAAGTGTTCGTTCGCCATCAGTGACCACGATGACTCGCACATTCTGCTTGGTAGCATTGTGTAAGATCTCGTCAATGCGATGACGATCTTCATAATTGATAAACAAACCACGAGCGCGACGGTAGATATGCGAGAAGCTCTGACAGGCCTCGCCCACTGTCGGGGTATAGATGAGAGGCATGACCTCTTCGAGGTTTTCCACGACCAATCGGTAAAATAAGGTCTCATTAGTATCTTGAATATTTCGCAAGAAAATATGCTTATCTATCGGCTTGTCAAACGAAGAAAGCTGCTCATAGGCACGACTTACTTGTTCTTCAATCGTCTCAACAATTGCGGGCATCAATCCATCGAGATTGAATTCTGCGCGCTCTTGAGGGGTGAAAGCACTGGCTTTATTCAACAGAGGAGACTCCAGCAACATATGGCCGGCATAAGGTATAAAGATAGGATTAGAGCTCATTGAAGATATTATTTCCGTGATAATGATTTTTTATAATAGTAGCATTGCAAATCATCAATGCTAAGTACCAAATATTAAATCCTACATTAATTTGAACTAATACGATTTTGCCAACGCCACTCTCGATTGATTGCCTCGCTCTAGCCTTGCAGAAATACCCCTACCAACCTCGATTAATTGGGTTAAGTCGACACCGCACTCGATACCCATATCTTGCAGCATGTAGACCACATCCTCAGTAGCGACATTACCATTACTTCCCGGCGCATAGGGACATCCACCCAAACCCGCTACCGAAGCATCGATGCTTGCAATACCGTACTGTAAGCCACAGGCGATGTTTGCCAGCGCCTGACCATAAGTATCATGACAATGTAATGCCAACACTTCAGGGCCCAGCGCAGGTACTAATACATCTAATAATCTTGACATACTACCGACGCTACCGACGCCAGTGGTATCAGCCACAGAGACCTCATAACACCCTTGGTCAAGCAGTCGTTGGCATACTTCAAGCACTAAAGCTGGCTCTACAGGACCGCTGTAAGGACAACCAAGAGCACACGAAACATAGCCTCTTACCGCGATATTATCCGCCCCTGCTGAGGTAAAAATCTCGTCGATTCGAGTAAAACTTTGCTCGATGCTGCAATTTATGTTCTTTTGGTTAAACGCCTCGGATGCAGCGGTAAACACTGCAATTTCAGACGCCTCAACCTCAAGTGCTCGCTGGTAACCCTTCATATTGGGGACTAGGGCCCGATAACTCACCCCCGCATGACGCTGAATTTGCTCAAACACTGTCTCACTATTGGCCATTTGTGGTACCCATTGGGGGTTAACAAAAGCGCCAACTTCAATATTGTGTAATCCAGCCGCAACTAAAGAATCCACGAGTAACACCTTGTCCTCAACAGTCAAAGGCATGGCTTCATTTTGTAAACCATCACGCGGCCCAACTTCAACTAGTTTGACTTGAGGTGGCAAACTCATACCACGACCTCATCGGCGACAAAATTAATCAACAACTGCCCTCCTTCAACCAGTTCATCAACTCCTGCGAGGAAAGACTCGACGACACCATCGAAAGGCGCCTTTATTGCATACTCCATTTTCATCGCCTCCATAATCATGAGTGTCGACCCTTTTTCTACCCATTGCCCAGCTTCAACACTGCAGGTAATGACCCTACCGTTCATAGGGGCTAACAAGGCGCCATCATCTGCTGCATCGTGCGTCATCCACGTGGGTAGAGGGCGACGTACCACTGCTGACGAAACGCCTCCAAAAACACGCCAACCTTCATTAAACGTTGTCACAAGGTACCTGTACTGGCGTCCCTCAACATTGACTAGTAGATGGTTGCCATCGCGTTTCGCCTGAACAATAAAATTTTGATCCCCGCTACTTAAACACCAGCTCTCGGCACTTTGTTCGACATACCAAGCACCATTGTCAAACTGGTACTGCCCCTGTAGGGGTAAGTTTAGTCGCCAGTACGGGCGGCTAAACCAAGGCGTCGCACTCGCAGGAGACAGTATTTCAAACAGCGCGACTAGAGCTGATGGCGGTATAACTTCTTGCCAAGACATAATCGTATCTAACCGCTCACTTAGGAAGGCCGTCGAAAAGTGGCTCGAAACAAAATGTTCATCCGCCAGAACTCGATACAGAAAATCTAGGTTGTGTTTAATACCCTCTATCTGGAAATTGGCTGCGGCTTGCTTAGTGAGGGCTAACGCCGCTCGTCGAGAGGGTGCCGTGCCAATAATCTTGGCAATCATGGGGTCGTAGAAAGCACTAATTTCATCGCCTTCAACAACGCCGCTATCGATGCGCAAACCTTCAATATTACTGGGCTCTTGATAAACCTTCAGCTGTCCCGCAGCAGGTAAAAAGTCCTGCTCTACATCTTCGGCGTAAACGCGTAACTCTATGGCATGGCCTTGTAAAACTACATCAGTCTGTTGCATTGAAAGTGGCATGCCCGCTGCAACTTGCAATTGCATTTCAACGAGATCTATACCCGAAATGGCCTCGGTCACTGGATGCTCTACCTGAAGGCGAGTATTCATCTCCATGAAATAAAACTCACCATCCTCGTACAAAAACTCGATCGTACCAACACCACTGTAATCAATTGCTTTTGCCGCCGCTACAGCAGCATCTCCCATCGCCCGGCGGGTATCGTCCGACAATCCAGGAGCGGGCGCTTCCTCAATAATTTTTTGGTGCCTTCTCTGAACCGAGCAATCTCTATCACCAATATAAATCCCATGGCCAAACTGATCGCATAATAATTGCACCTCGATATGGCGCGGCGTCAAAAGACATTTTTCGATCAGCATGTGATCATCACCGAAACTTGCCTGTGACTCTCGCCTTGCAGCGGCCAATGCCTCGCTAAAATCTTCCGCGCTATCGACTCGCCGCATCCCTTTGCCACCACCGCCAGCGGCGGCTTTTAACAATACCGGGTAGCCTATTTCATCAGCAGCAGCTTGCAGCGCAACCTCCGTTTGGTCTTCTCCGTGGTACCCTGGAACTACTGGCACGCCAGCAGCCTGCATAATCGCTTTTGCACGCGACTTGGAGCCCATTGCTTGAATAGCATCGCCACTGGGACCAACAAAAATCACCCCGGCGTTGTCACAGGCCCGACTAAACTCAGCATTTTCACTCAGAAAACCATAGCCCGGATGAATGGCGTCTGCATGGACTTGCAAGGCGAGTTGTAAAATAGCCTCTGCTTGTAAGTAGGAGTCTTTGGCGGAGGCTCCTCCGATACAGTAGGCTTCGTCAGATTGAATGACGTGCTGCGCTCTCTCGTCAATGGTGGAATAAATAGCAATGGTTTCAATGCCAAGGCGCTTAGCCGTTCTAATGATTCGACAGGCTATTTCACCGCGGTTGGCAATCAGTAGACGCTTTATCATAACGACACCTTCCAAGCAGCAGAACGCTTTCCTAAAAAGGCACTGATCCCTTCCCTTCCTTCGATAGAGCCGCGCATACTCGCAATCAAATGACTAGTGTGTTGCTTAGTCTGTGGACCAATCTCACGGTAGGCAACATCATTGGCTAGCTGTTTGGTTGCCGCCATAGCCTCAGGGCCATTTTGCAGTAACTGCTGTGTAAGCTTCTCAGTCGATTGGTTTAATGTGTCTTCCTCTGCCAGATGAGACAACAACCCCCAATGTAAGGCTTGCTCTGCACTGATACGCATACCACTAATAGCCGCGCGTTTGAAAGCCTTCACCCCAATACACTCAATGACAAAAGGGCTTATCACAGACGGTGCAAGTCCAAGCCCAACCTCAGACAGACAAAACAACGCCGAAGGCTGGCCAACCGCAAAATCACAGGCGGCCACAAGCCCCACACCACCGCCAAAGGCTGCGCCATTAACAACGGCAACCGTCGGGATTCGCATGTGATAAAGAGTATTGAACATATCGGCCATTCTTTCTGCATCACTGACATTGGTATCAAAATCATACCCCGCCATACGCTCCATCCATGCTAAATCAGCACCGGCACTAAAACTTTTGGCATTGCTTTTCAACAGCATCACACGAGCACGCGGCTCATTATTGACCTCATCAAAAATCTGTATGAGGCGTTCTATCATGAGATCATCAAAGGCATTTTGCACTTCGGGCCGAGAGAGCGTTACTGTCGCCACGCCCTTATCATCTAATTGATAATTGACTGTTTGAGACATACTGACACCTACATTCTAAACACGCCAAAGCGCGTGTCTTCTATTGGAGCATTTAACGACGCCGAAATAGCCATCCCCAAAATATCTCGCGTATCGACTGGATCAATAACACCATCATCCCAAAGGCGTGCAGAGGCATAATAGGGATGACCTTGCTTGTCATAGGTTTCCAAGATTGGACGTTTAAACGCGGTCATTTCTTCGTCACTGATCGTCTGGCCTTGTAATTCGGCCCGATCCTCTTTTAACTGCCCAAGCACTGCGGCAGCCTGCTCCCCCCCCATGACTGAGATACGCGCATTGGGCCACATGAACATCATTCTTGGGTCGTAAGCGCGACCGCACATGCCATAGTTGCCCGCCCCAAAAGATCCTCCAATAATCACCGTAAATTTTGGTACATTGGCACAGGCTACTGCGGTGACCAACTTCGCCCCATGGCGAGCAATACCGCCAGCTTCGTATTGACTGCCAACCATGAAACCGGTGATATTTTGTAGGAACAGCAATGGGATTCCCCGCTGACAACTTAGCTCGATAAAGTGAGCCCCCTTGGCGGCTGACTCGCTAAACAAAATACCGTTATTAGCAACAATTCCCACCGGATATCCGTGGATACGCGCAAAACCACACACCAGCGTGGTGCCAAAAAGAGCTTTGAACTCATCAAAATCAGAATCATCTACAAGGCGAGCTATCACTTCGCGCACATCATAAGGTTGCTTAAGATCTCTTGGGATAACGCCATAGATCTCTTCAATGGCATAACGCGGGGGAAGACTTGGACGACAATCTAA
>Ga0181577_10003110_pt1 | contig 12881 bp, 11 predicted proteins | sample 101ome_21_FD_132468 | JGI IMG/M metagenome (GOLD analysis project Ga0181577, IMG submission 132468) | Coastal salt marsh microbial communities from the Groves Creek Marsh, Skidaway Island, Georgia - 101413BT metaG (megahit assembly) | ecosystem: Environmental > Aquatic > Marine > Intertidal...
AATTGTTTGTGTACCACTAACCGTTAGGTCACCTGCAACAATAAGGTCGTTACCAATATGAGCGTCACCCTGTACTCTAAAGCTGTTAACAGAGTGGTTCTGTTGGTTAATAATAACCTTACCCTCAGATGAGTCTGACAGAATAACCCAACCGAGACACATTGGATAGTTAGGATATGAAGGTGGAGCATTCTGAACTGCGCCAGGTGTTAGACCTGCGAAGAAGTTTTGCCCTGCAGTTAGTGAAGATGTATCAAAGCCATCGATTACACCTGCAACTACAATGTGACCGTATGCGCCATCCGCAATATTTTCAGCAGCAAGACCTTGAACGTTGTACGCTGATGCCGAAGTCGCATCTGCCAGAGCTACTGTTGGGGATTCAACACCAGCCGTATCGGTTCTGTTTCCACTATAGTAAAGTGGTGCACCTTTATTGATTTGAGATCCAGTATTGTTATAAACTCTTTCAACGATTTGCTGACCCAATTCAATTGGGTGATTAATATCTGTATAGTAGTTCAGATTTTTATGGTAAGGATCGTACCATACTGCACCTTCTTCAAAATTAATATGATCTGTGGTCCAATCTGTTTGGAAGCTAACTTGTCCCAGAGAAGCAGAGTCGCCAGTAATCTTGGCAAAAGTAACATCAGATGTTGTCGAAAGGGCTTGGTTCGTATCGGAAAGATCAGTCGCTGCAATTGTAATATCTCCGGTACCATCAAAACTTTGACCGGCTATATTTCTTGCGGTAGTAAGTCTTGCCGCATTGTTAGCAACCGTAGCAGCTGAGGCACTGTCTGCGCTTGTAGCATTACCAGTAATACCACCGGGTACGGTTAATGTTCCGTATACATTTACACCAGTTGATATAGTTGATAATCTTAGGTCACCCGATGAATCGAAAAGTTTTACGCCATCATCTTGACCTGCAGTCAGATAGATTGGGTTACCATTACCTTCATCTGCAAGGTGGATTTGTGGGGCTTCAATGTATAGATCGCCAGTTTTTTCTCTAATAACAGTGTTTGTTGGGTTTCTAATAAGGAGAAAGTCACTATCATTACCCATGGTAATTGTAACATTGTCTGCAAAATCTAGGCCAGCAGCAATTTTTGCATCAAAGGCAATATCAAAATCACCAGAGTCAAAGTAATCTACTGAAGCGCCTGCAGCCTGTGAAATTACACCAGTTGCTGAATCATATTCGATACCAGAACCAGCAACCATCGCTCCTCTTGCTCGGGCGGTTGTAAAGTATTGGTTACTGCCTTCGGTAAGATCGTCTGTTGTTTTAGTCGCAAGGTCAGAATCAAAATTTGTCTGGGTATAAGAAGTAACACCGCTCAGACCAGATCCGTCACCACTAATGGTACCAGAAACGGTAATGTTACCGGTAGCTTCGATATCACCTGTAACGTCTAGACCGTTCTTTACTATAAACTTTTTATTTGCCACGGTTCACTCTCCCCTGCAGCTTATTGAATTATTGTTTTTGTTGTTCTCAATGTTATAGTATTAGACGGTCTTCTCTGGAAGAAGAGTCGAATGTTATCACCAGATACGTCTACTGTGTACGTACCTAAATCACTGTCTCCTGTAAAGACAGTACCGTATTCTGTACTGGATACGTTTGTCTTATCATATGCAACCAGAATCTTAGAAATCTGTGCTTCACCTGCAGAATCGTTATTCGCTTGTAGCAAATATTCAATCGAAGTAAAGTCAGATCCGTGTGCAGTATTATCGATTAATGTATTCGAACCAGAAGCGATTGAAGTGGTTGATACATCATGCGTAAGTACGCCACCTGTTGTTGTGACGTTACCTACTGTAATTGCATTTGTAGTAGTTGCACTGTTGTCTGTAACATCGTCAAGATCTATAAGGAGTGCTTTTACAAACGCTCTTGTAACCAAGTCTGTTGCATCTGAATCTGCTCTTGCTGTTGTATAGTAGAGGTTCGAACCTTCAGTAAGATCATCAGTCGTCTTAGTGCCAAGAGATGTATCAAACTTACCTTCAGTGTAATAGAAGTTAGTAGAACCTGCTGCAAGATCGTCTGCATCTTTTAGGGCAAATTGAATGTTAAAGATCTCTAATGCATCTGAATCTGCTCTTGCTTGGGTATAATAAAGATTTGTTGAACCTTCAGTAAGATCATCAGTCGTCTTAGTTCCAAGATCAGAGTCAAAGTTAGTCTGATTATAAACACTGGAAGCAGGATCAGTATAGCTAAACTGACCTGTAGCAGAATCATATGCAAGGTCACCAGATACACTAAACAGACTGCGAATATCGGTATTGGAAGGTCCAGTGTAAGTACCAGAACCATTTGAGAAAGTAAAGGAACCTAGACCACCAGCATCTGTAAAGCTAATTCCTGCTAGTGCAGCTGCAAGAGCATCGGAATCAAAGTCAGAAGGTTGATAATTACCAGCTGCAGAATCATATCTGAGATAAGAACCATTTGCTCTTAATGTAGCTTCTGTTGCAATAACATCTGTAAGGTCTGCCATTGCATTAACAATAACACCCGAAGAGTCACCAGCGAAGGCAAAAGTAATATTACCATTACCATCTGTAACCAAAGCCTGGCCAGATGTACCATCAGTTGTTGGGAATGTTAATCCTGCAATAGAGAATCCAGAAGAAGCACTTAGTGTTGTAAATGCACCAGTTGATGGGGATGCAGCACCGATAGTAGCTCCGTCAATAGCACCACCATTCAAATCAATAGATGAAGAGGTGAGTGTTACACCTGAAATTGCACCACCAGTAATCTGAGCATTACTTGCCGTTAATGTTGTAAACGTACCAGCTACTGCAGAGTCCCCACCGATTACTACGCCGTTTAGTACACCCTGATTGATAGTGGCATATGCAATCGTAGCAGAATCAGTTACTGTCAGATTTTGAATATCAAGTTCATCTGGTGAGAAACTATATTGGTTTTGTGCAGAGTCTTTGTTAAATCCTGCTAGAATATAATACTCATGCTTTTGAGTGTCCGTATTCCAAAAGAGTGCAGCATTATTCTGCTTATCGGAATCATTAACATCCTGTTGATTGGAGAGGTTTGAAACTCCGGTTACTGGAGGCGTTCCAGCAATTACTTGTCTTACTTGAACCATTATTACTTCTTCCTATTATTTCGTGATTGACGGTTCGAGATATAGGACGCCTTCAGCGACGCGCTCCACCGTTACTGTCCCATTGTTATCATATACGGTTTCGACATCATATTGGTATCTGCCTGCTTTAATAAGGTCAGTACCTTCATTAAACAATCTCAATGAAATAGCACCTGCGGTTGGCGGATTGGCAACCTCTGCAAGAAAATCATGCTTAGTAGATGAGCTGTGGTGCTTAGCGAATTTCGCCCTGACTGTATATCCAGTTAAATCAACGGTGACATCATTGTCGTCTACCAATGTAATAAGGAAGACGGTGTCAGCACCTTGATTTGCATATAGATCTGTATAAGTGGTCATTTTCAGCCCATTGTTATATCGTTAGTTTATGTTATTTATAATAAAAAATTTTCCATTCCTGAATAAAAATGGTCTTCGTGACAACCATTAAATATACAAATTGACTTATTTGGATCGAAAAATACCCTACATGATTGAGTACCTATTCTTCTGCCGTTTTCGTCTATTTTAGGAAATGTAATGCTTTCATTTTTAAGATCTTCTATTTCTTGATTAGAAAACAGATTTTTTCTATTATACCATTCTTCTTCGCCTATGTCACTGAATTTAACTTCATCTATTTCGTAAGTAAAGAATCTGTCAATACCTAGATATACTTTTTGATACAGCTGTGCATTCTCTACAAACTTATTGTAGATTTCAGCGTTTTGATTATTGTACCATATCATAATAGAGGAGTTGTATTCTGGGGCGGTAGTAGGATCAGAGCTATGAAATATGTACTCGGTCCAATCACTGTCATCGACTATCAAGGTTATCTTATTCGATTTAGCCTTACTAAAAAGATGATCTATGTTCTTTTGAATGACAACATCTAAATCGAGAAAAAGATTAACCCCTTCAGACCAATTGTTTTCTTTAAACAGTGTTAACTTCCACCACCACTTTTCTAAATCTAATGATTCGTCAAGTGGAATGATATTCACTTCATTGTAAATGCCTATCGGATCTTCAGTGTAGCAATAAAAATTGAATGGCAAAGTTATGTTTTTCTTTGCCATTCTATAAATTCTATTCACATGTTCTGCGGTGAACTTGTCACCCCACTTAACTACAATTACGTTGTATTCCAAAGATCCTGTATCCATTGTGATTTTTGCTCAATCATATTATCATCGTAAATAAAATGAACCAACTTTACTTGTTCACCAAACTTGTCTTTTTTTATTAATGGTGCATTGTATTGATAATAGTATTTATTTGCTAAGTCTTGATCATACCTTTCAGAACCTTCTGTATGAACACCTAACCATTGACCCGGAAATTCATTTATCCAATATACCGAATCATATACGAAGTCCTGTTCACCCTTTCCTAACTCACCAACTATTTTTCCATAGTGTGAAATCCAAAATCCGGGATCAGCGTAGAATTTATCTACAATTGACCAAATATTTGGTCCTGGGTTAATCTTATAGAAGCCACCATTAATAGGGCAGCCACTCCGCCGCCACCATCTGGGAAATGCACCTAGACAATTCTTCTGGATTTGATAATCAAATAGCTCGTCCAGATTTCCTGTGATAAGCATATCGATATCCATAATGATTCTAGGATTATCACACTCGAAAAATCCGATTTTATCCCAGTGACCATTCGGGCAATTCGTTTCTACTAAAAAATTAAAATCGCCAGAATAATTTCTGGCGATTCCATTTTGAAGATTATCGATATACTTAGTATTGTACTTGTCGCCGAAGTATGTAACGCAGATATCAATCATCCGTCCCTAACTCTTCAATAACATCTTCCCAAAACTCTTTATGGTCTCTATCAAAGATATAAGAGATAGTCATTCTCCAACAATCTGTTGATGCCATATGATAAACTAGGTTCGTGGGATCGTCTTCATACGAACCAAAGTAAAAGGCTTTACACTGCCAACCTGGAACGTCTTCTACTAGAACTTCTTCACCGGTATAAGGATCAATGTGTTTCCAGTAACCATCCCCAGATTCGGACCATGTAAAGATTAGATTATATGCTGATGCGTTTGCGTTATTATGCCACGCAATAAATCCGCCTGGGGGATATACCGAACACAGTGCATTATTTTTGGTACTTAGTAGAACAGTTAACTGTCTATCCAGTTCAGAATACTTCCTAAAAAATTCATTATCCCTTACTTTTCTTATATCGTACCCTTCTAAAACTTCGGGATATCCATTGTGGGCGTTGCCCATATTCATAATTTTATGTTTATATTCATTAGAAATATAATTAGATCTGTGTTCCGGATCAACAATAACAGAGGGATAGTGTTCTTCTAATTTTTCTCTATCATCCCACCATATATCTTTAAAATCATTGAGGATTTTTAAAACTTCGCTATTTCCAATTTTTACAGATTTCATAATATCCATAATTCAACCTTTGTATTTCTTTTTTATTTTCATACCAGATGCGTGAAATATAACAATGCCTTTATCGGTATAATTTTCTTCTTCTCTAAAAGTAAAATACCAATTCCATCTTACTTCTTCGTCAAAGAATTTCAGCTTAATATTTTTATATTTAGGATTATGATTTAATAGCCACCATAGAGTAAATTGGTCCCATTCTTCTAAATGTGCTGGGTGTTTTGAGTAATCAGGTCGGCCATCTTTCATATCAGGCCACCACTGTTTCAGTCTTTGCATTCTATAGTAATGATTCCAATCTTTCATAAAATCTTGTACAATAGAATTTCTAATATCGTATACAAAGACCCCACCGTTTACTTCGAGCCTGCCATGATCCCATTTACTATTCTTAAAATAGTCTGCTCTTTCTTCTGTTAACGGAGTAAACATAAGATCATGCCCATCTAGCATATCGAAAGCGGTACCAATATCTTCGTGCTGTACTTCACAGTCTGCATCAATGTACATTGTAATATCAAAGGGGGTTTTTGATAATGCAGTAAGCTTTTCTCTTCCATGATCATAGCAATGAATCAGATGGTCTGCTACAGATTCTCTTCCGTCACAAAATCTTTCCTCGGTCACGAAACAGACTTTCGCATCCTCGTCAAAATCTTTGATTGAATGAATTAAATTGATAGCTAATTCGTAAAATTCAAATTTTAAAGAAGCTACTACTAGGTATCCCTTAGTCGGCGCTTGACTCATTATTCATTTCTTCCATTACAATCATCATCGAGAAAATATTCACTTCAACGATATTCTTAGCTTTTCTTAGCTTAGATTTTAATGCTCTATTTTTAGAGTTCTTGATAGAATCAATTTCAAAAGCTTCGATTTTATACTCGAAAAGCCTTTGAAGCTTGTCTGCTTTTTCTCGCTCTAATTTTTTCTGATGTTGTAACTCGCGCTCTTTTACTTTTCTTTCATTTCGAGCGGTAGTATTTTCGCTGATCTTTTCTTCACCAACTTGATCAAGAATTTCCTGGAAATCTGGATTTGGATTTCCTTCAGGATCAAATCTGGAAACAGTCAGTTGTTGCTTGGTTTCTCTGCCTTCGTCATCAACGGTAGTTAGAATACTCGTGATTCTGTTTTGATCATAGCTTTCCCAAAAAGAGTCACTAGCCCATTTTCTAGTAGTCATCATTATCTCCGTATAATTAAGCTGTCCTTACGTAAAGGGTATAAGTTTCAATAGTAGTATTACCAGATTGGATTGTTTCGCCTTGATAGTTACCTACATAGTTACCAGTATATTGACCGGTATAGTTACCTTCAAAGTTACCAGTATATTGTCCAGTATAGTTACCTACATAGTTACCAGTGTAGTTACCTGCGTATGAAGCAGGTCCTAAGTAGTTACCGATAAAGTCACCATAGAAGTCTCTCGGTTGGCTTTTACTAAAGCCGGGAAATCCTGGTCTTGGGTTGCCCTGTGAAAAAATAAAGGCTTGGGTCCGGTTTCTTGTATACTGAATAGCGTTAGGATTTGTATAGTTACCAATATATGTATCTGAATACGTAGCTGAGTATGTACCAGAGAACTGTGCGGTGCTATCGATTATATACGTACCAGAGTAATCTGCAGAATAGTCAGCTGAGTAATCTGCATCAGCTGTAGTATTTTTAGTATCAGTAGCTGTACCACGTGCTGCCCATGTTCCTGCTGCTACTGGTGCGCCATCTGCAGAACTGCGTAGCTGATATGCACCAATGTTATCAGTAGAGCTCATAATACGGGTTTTCATTCTTTGACCAAGGGTGTAAGCAATCTCAGTATTGCTCATTTCTTTCAGACCATCAAATGATGTCACGTCATTATAAACTTTACAACACTTAACTTCAGTTGGCGGCGCTGCGATCGATTGTCTTTGATAAAGATTATAAACTACACTTGTTCCATCTGCTCTGGTATCAGTAAAAACAGAAGCTTTATGCGTATCATATGTTCCACCAGGAGTCGATGAACTGAGATAGTAATCACCCGGATAACTATTAGCAAATACTAAACCTAGAAGACGATCAACGAGAGTGTTGACTTCCGTATCGTCCATTTCTTCAAATGCGGAACCGTTCCAACGAATCGGTCTGTGGAAATCCCCGCCTGCTTCTGTAGCAGTGCCAGTTTGTTGATAAACAATAGTTGTAGTAGTACCACTTGAAATAGAAGAACCAGGATGGGTACCAACAGCTTCATTGAAAAATGTGTTTGAATATGAACCAATGTTCGTTCCGCCGGAAGTAGTAGTTAAGGTAGCTACATCAGCTTCATTTGCTGCAGCAAGTTGTAAACCACACTGATAAGCCAACCAAGCTTCTTCGCCTGTTGTCATTTCCTTTAGGTCGCCACTGCCACCTTCAAGTTTAATTGGAGTTCCCATATCTTATTCCTTACGTATTCAATAAAACGCCACTTGAATTATATACATCAACTAATCTTCTGTCAATCTCATTGATAGCGCCAATAATAGAGGTTTGGTCAGTTGTATTTAGGGCAGATAAATCTAGCACAGTACCTGAGCTATCACCGTAGACATTTGTTCTTAACGATAGTATATCACTATCTAGCCCCGCTTGTAAACCATTAATTGATGCGACAATTGTTGCCGCTGAGTCAGTTAACGATGCAAGATCGCCTAGATTAGTAGCAATCTGGTTGGTTTTAGTTCTCCAACTTGCAATGGTATCCGAAAGATCAATATTAATTACTGACATTATAGCTTCTCTACAATTTTGCTTAACATCATCTTAATATCTGCAACGTCACTTTTAAGCTGGTTAATTTCTTCACGTTCAACCCTTTTAAGCTCCCTTTGGTTATGTCGAAGCTCTTTAATTCGATTGACTTCAGAGCTATTTATATTCAAAATAGCTCCAGTATTTTTATCTCTTGCTAAACCAGGTTGGCCTTCAACTTTTATCAAATCCATATTATGTACCCAGTGCGATTGTTCTCAGCGCTTTAAATCTTGGAACATCCGTAGATGAAGTAGAAGTCATAACAATTTTAATTTGGTAGCTACTAAACGGGGTCAGCTGACCAAGATAATCTCCGCCAATTGTATATCTATATTCTCTAAACAGGTTTGCATTTGTATCAGTAGGAAGATTGTTATGATTCGAGGACGGTTCCACTTTTGACGCTAGGGTCCAATCTACATCTTGAATAATTCCCCCTGCACCGGTCTCGAGTGTACGATAGTAAAGGTCAAAGTTTGTACCGCTCGGTCTATTTACATCGACAAGAACCTTAATACCTGTAGCTGGCTCTGCAAGAACTATAGGGACAGTAATATGCTTAGCTGCAGCTGAACCGAAGTATGTTGTTGTCTCAGAGACCCAGTCGATTGGTACGTTGTAACCACTTGTAGCAGAGGAATCCTGATTATCAATAATATTATGAATAGCGATAACAGAAGCTCGCTGAAGATCGACTGAAGGCGCTGCGTAAGTACTGGTAGCAGACAATTCCAAGTCGAAATAGAGAGATGATCTACCAAGTGCAGCATCACGGGCAGAGGAAGCAATGACTGCAGGATTACGAAGGAGAGTATCTTCTTTGTTTGGTGATACTAAGTTATCAATATCTGCATAAGCCGTTTCGGATCCAGCATACGATTTGGAAGTAGCCAACTTAGCAAACATATTATAGTTTGATCCCAATGGCTGAAGAATTTCAATATTCGGTTTAAACGCATCCATAATATACTGCTGTGTTGCAAGAATACCATCACCACCGCCAAAGATAGATGAATCTGCTGCAGAATCCATTTCAAAAGTATATCCAGTCCAGTCTACAGCTGTAATAGTTCTGGACCCAAGGATACTTGAGCCAAATACCCCGTTCACTGTGCTAGAAGAATCAATACCACTTGAATCAGCAGAAAGATATACAGTATCACTTACTTGGAAACCGTGATGCGGGTGATAGACCCTCAATGTTGCATCCGAGGCAGTAAACCTAAACGGATCCGTCTGCAGCATTTTGTTCGGGGGAGGGGCTGCATTAAATCTAACTTTGGAGTTTTGATATTTGAAATCTGCTCTATAAAGATTAAATGTTAGATCACGGGTTTGATCAGGTTCAAATGTGCTACCGTTTGATGATTTAAAAAATACACCAGAATACGGATCTCTTTGAATTCTTTGAGTAGTACTGCCTAAAACAAAGTCACCCAATTTAGAAGTATAAACCTGATACGCATCACCTTTTGCATTTGATAGCATACAGATAGCATACTCTTTACCTCCTTCAAGGTACACAGGTTCTTCGAATGTAAATGTAGTTTCTGATGTAGCATCCGCTGAAGTTGTGATAGAGCTTGATGCTTTAAATACTACACTGTTTTCGAGTATTCTACTGTTATCAGGCACCCCGTTGATAGTAGGTCTGATGTGAAGCTGGACTGGAAAATCTGTTGCATCTGCTTTTGCAGCGAAATAAACACCGACCTTAGTCGCATAAATTCCAGATGCGTGATTGACCTTAAAGGTCTGTGCTATAGGTTGAAGTCTTTCAATCGTTCCGCTAGGCATTGATTATTCCTTTAATATTTATTTAATCTGACCAGCTCTGTCAGCGTCCTGGAAGGCATCGGTGTGTGTTTTACCGTAGTCTTTAGTCGCACCACTTGGTGTATATCCACTACCTTGCCATGTACCATTAGCACTGTAGAAGTTATATGGTCCGTCATTATCATCGTTATCGCTATAACCTGGAGTAGTAACTGTTGAGATATTAGTTTGTACAGTATACTTACGGGTATGTTTAATTGATTCTTGCCAATGCTGCAATGTGCCTTCGGATGTGAATTCAATTTGTGCATATGAAGTAGAATTAGCTTTATTCAATTCACTAATATCAATCAAGGTGAATGTTCTTGTACCCGTTAAGAACTTAATACTGTCTGTATTCGGAACCAAGAATACGCCTTCAATAGTACCATTGCTATCACTATATATTGAAGCTGTTTTACCACCAAGTGCAGATGGGAACTCAGTAGCATTCTTATAAGAATCGCCTGCATCCAAGTATGGGGAGTTTGTAGCAAGAGTTGCAAAATACTGGAACTTACCTGAACCAGTACTTACCCAATTCGATACATCTTTACCGTCATAGAATGGGAAGTAACGGGTATTTGGTCTAAGCCCTTGTACCTTAAAGAAGATAAATCTACTTCTTTGATACTGAATAGAAGTTTCGTACAAGATCTGATCGTTCATAGATGTTGCAACGATTTCATCTTTCTTAACAGTACTTGTTGCAGTAGTTGTTGTACGACCTTCTTTCTTTACTTTAGACTCCGAATAGTCGTTCTTCAATTTACTTTCAGAAACGCCTGACCAGTTGAATCCCCAGTCGTTCCAGAGAGATCCGTTTGCTGGGTCAATTTTAACTCCGCCGTCAATAATCTTAGCAGGAAGACGATCAACATCGAACCAAGTGTCAGATGATGGTGACATCTTAATGTGTCCGATAGTAACGCCCAAGTTAAATGCATTGACTGGAACTGCAGATGAAGCTTGGTTGTTCTGAGTATAAACTACTTCATCGTACAGCGGATACACCGTATCACCAATCAGAGATACATACTCTGAGTTATCTGAGTCATATACAAGTTCAGAAGCACGTGAGATAAATGGGGGTCTAAGCTCTCTGTTGAATGCGTCAGTAGAAGCTCTATACTCGATACTAGTCCTTGCGCTTTGGAAGTGATCGGTAAAGTTATCTGCAGTAAGACCAACTTTAAATCTATTGTTACCAGAGGAGTCCAGAACCTCGAGGGTAGCTGTCTCGAGTTCTAGTAGGTTCAATGTGGTGATCTCTTCAATCTTGTCCATACGAGTCTCAAGATCGGCGATATCACGCATTGTGTATCTTCTATTATCAACGTAGGTCAGAGATACGTCACTATCATTTAGCGTATAAGGATTAACTGCCAGTCTATACAGTTCCATTGTATTTTCTGGAGTTGGTGGATATATCGGATAGAATGCCCTATCACCGCCAATTGCTTTAAAGCCACCATCTTGACCAAGTACGATTCTATATGCTTGACCAAGATAGTAAGCAACGTCTGCAGTAATCAAATCGGTGTTAGCAGGGATCTCCATACGAACTGCGCCAGTACTGGTAAAGTCACCGGCCGTATTTGCTTTACGGGGTCTAAAGTCAATGGCGTCTCTTAGTTGAATAGTTTCGCCATTGGTTTGTCTGTATGCAGGGATATCTGCATAATCAACTTGACCTGTATAAGAGTTAACTGCAAAGAAGTCACCTGAAGCGCCGTGTGCAAAGAAGTCAAAGTCTACATAAACGTCGCCTGCAGGTGCAGAATATCCACCTTTGAGAATCAGTTTACCTTCTGCATAGAAGTTATCTCTTTGACCGTTATCAACGATATAGTAATTTGTAATATCATTTCCAGAAGCTGAACCATCCTTTACAGAGTTAATTCTGTAAATGTCCGCTCTTTCTAGTTCAACACTGTTGTCAGCCTCTGGTGTAATAGTTGCCGTTCTGTTCGTAAGAGTTTTTGTCTTGACAGTTGCAGAACCTTTGTTAATATATGCAGCCAATGTAACTGCAGAAGATGTTGGAAGAGTTCCAAGAGTAACAGAAGCAGTACCGTTACCACCAGCGGTAACACTAACAGTTTCTTCATTACCAGAACTGTCTGTCATCAAGATCCAGTTAGATGAGTTAGCAAATGTCTCACCAGAAGCTGCCAAGTTAAATTGAATATTACCAGAACCGTCCGTTGTACCAGTCAATCTTCTTTGAGTTGTCAGAGAGATATCTGTAAGTGCAGATGGTCTTGTATTTGAAAGGTTAAACAACAGGTTGTTGTTAGATGTGTCTTTTAGAACAGCCACACCATTTTCAAGAACTACGTCTGCATAATTTACTGTACTTGTGCCAACACTACGTACGTCTCTGAATACTTGACCAGCACTCATAGCAACATCGAACAGATAAAGTCGATACTGGGTACCAAACTTTTCTACAGCTCTTACTCTTGCTGTGCCGATTGTAGAACCGCCGTGTGTTACAGCAGAACGAAGGTTGACAGTGGCAAAGGTATCGAATGTAGGAAGGCCTAGTAGTGTATCACAGACAACGTAGTTACCATATTCAGCAGCAATAACATCATTGTTAATTGTTGCCGTAGTTCTTGGTCTGTCGATAGGAATACGAATCGGGTTGAATGTTTCGTATCTATAACCTTTTACGTATCCAATACCAGGAGCGATTGTA
>Ga0181577_10003121_pt1 | contig 12858 bp, 9 predicted proteins | sample 101ome_21_FD_132468 | JGI IMG/M metagenome (GOLD analysis project Ga0181577, IMG submission 132468) | Coastal salt marsh microbial communities from the Groves Creek Marsh, Skidaway Island, Georgia - 101413BT metaG (megahit assembly) | ecosystem: Environmental > Aquatic > Marine > Intertidal zone...
AACCCCTCGCATCAAAGAAGGAACCGGAGTCAGCATTCGTAGATCACTACATCAAGCAATGCCAAGACGGGAAAAAACTTGTATCCAGCTTCACAGACATCTCCGTTGTTCAGCGAAGCGTGCTTCCTCGATCTGACTTCTACAGAAACTATGACCTGAGCGAATTCGGTGGAAAGATCATCGTGAAGCCGGAGGATTTCATGTCGGATGAAGACAAAAAGCGCGACGCTAAGTTCCTCATGTACTTCCAGCAGGAATCCGACTTGATCTACTACGCATCCTATTCTGACAAGAACGAAACGGGTAAGGATCTCTTCTTCATCCAAAAACTCCCTACCGGAGGATGGAGTGAGCCAAGCAAGTTGCCCGACATGATCAACACGAAGTTTGACGAAGACTACCCATTCATTCACCCCGAAGGAAGCACCTTGTACTTCGCATCGAAGGGACACAACAGTATGGGAGGGTACGACATCTTCAAGACAGAACGTAGAGGTGATGGTACGTGGACCCAGCCGGTCAACATGGAGTTTGCGATCAATACGCCTTGGGATGACTTCATGTTCATTACTGACCTCGAAGAAAAGTCTGCCTGGTTTGTTAGTAACCGCGAGACTTCAAATTCACAGGTAACCGTCTATCGCATTGGAATGGAGCGTATTCCATTGGATCTCACATTGATCAAAGGCGAATTCCAACATGAAGCCTCAAGAAGGATCAAGATCACCGTGGAGGATATGATCCAGAACAAGCGAGTCGGCGTCTATGAGTCAGATAGTCAATTTGGAACCTACCTCCTCGACCTGAAAGGAAGCGGTAAGTACAAGTTCTTAGTAGAAGCTGAAGAAAGCGAGGTCATCCACAGCGGTATCGTCGAGATCCCGCGCGAAAAAGGCTTGAAGCAGTTCCGTCAAGAAATGCTCTTGGTCGATGTAGACGGGCAAGAACAACTCCAGATAATCAATCACTTCGACGACCCGATCGAAGACGAGAACCTTCTCACTTCCGATATCTTGAAGAAACAGGCGAGTCTGTCTGTAAACTCATCCGAGGATGAATTAGAGCGAAGTGTCGAGCTGCTCGATGATGGAAGTCCGGGAACTCAAGGCGGCACCTCTGAGGATGAAGAAGCGAATCGTCCGGAAAAACGAGCTCTCGCCCAACGCGCAGTAACGACACTTCAGGAAGAAACCAAAAACCTCAATGCAAAGGCATCTACCCTTTACGATGTAGCGCAGCAAAAGAAGAACTCCAGCGACCCCAATGAGATCGCGGAAGCATCTATTGCCGCTGAATTAGCTTCGATGTACAGACGCGAAGCTGAAAAACGTGAAGTAGCCATCCAAGGTATGGAGAGTACACTGTCTCTTCTAGATGGCAACGCACTTGACGATGCGGCATTCAATGCACAGTATGCCCAATTGGCGGCAACAAAGAACAATTTCACTTCACAAGAGAAATTCGAGTCGAATGTGAAAGAGTCCATGGAGAAACGATTGGACCCTACCCTTTCTGAATACGAGAGCAAACGGGCTGAAGTAGAGGATTTGGAAGATGTTATTGAGTCGATCGATGAGGAGATCGCTTACTACAAGCAAGAGATCGAGAACACGAAAGACGACATGATTAAAGAGGAGCTGCAACTGCAAGTAGCTGAAGCCGAGGCAAACAAGCCGAAGAAAGAAGCCTCTTTGGATCGCGCGAGCAAGGAGCTAGCGAACCTCGTTACTCAGAAGAACAATGCCATGTCCTATTACGACATGACCCAAGACTTGCTTGAGCTCGCCGATACCTATCAAAATGAGAACTTGGTGAAGGTAGATATGCGGACGCTGAACAACCTCCAAGGCGCCCTAACTGAACAAGCAAAGAATGATCCTGCTTTACTCGCATTTGTCGCACCTGAAGAAGCGCGTATCGCCATGAACGAATCATTGAGTGAAAGTCGAAAAGAAAACGACAATGACTCTTCGGAGGATCGATCGAACAACGAACAAGACAACGACATGGCGACTACCGAACTTGATTCTTCTTCCGAGACTACCAATGAGAATACCACAGATGGGAGCGATGAGGGCGACCGATCAGAACTATCACTGAACGAACAGATCAGGGCCATCGAAGCCCAGGAATCTCAACCCGACGTGGTGGATGGAGACTACGAACAATACTTCACGCAGGAGATCGAACAAGCTGGCAATGCCGAGGACCCGATCATTGCTGAAAGTCGAAAGGCTGAGTTATACGATCAGTGGGCTGAAAACATTGGAGTACGCATCGATTCCCTGAAAGAGGAAAAACGTCAGACGTCTGATGGGCCTGCTTTAGTACGAATCGATGATCAGATCAAGGAACTGGAAGCTGAAAAGCGTGAGAAGGAGGGTCTTGCGATGGAGAGCTATCATAACATTGCAAGTCTGAGCGACCAAGCAGCAGCCGGTGGTGTAGCAGCTAGTTCGGGTGAAACAACTGAATCGAATGAAGCGATCAACGTAAATGATGATCCTTTCTCAAATGAGGTGGTCTTTGATGCTTCGGAGCGAAACGGTAACATGGAGGACGGCGATCAAGACATAAGGACCGACGCTTCAATCGATCGTATGGCGGATCAAAACAATAGTGAAGAAACCGAAGAAAACCTGGCTGAGAACTCCACCGAGGAATTCTCTTCCGTGGGACTCCCTCCTAGTACAGTCTCCATCAATCGTTCGTTCGAAAGCTTTCAGGATACGCTACCACCGCTGACGATCAATGCTTCTGCGGATGTGAAGCTTAAATACGCACAGTTCTACAACAAGTGGGCGGACTCACTCACAACAGAGTTGATTTTCTTCGGCGACCTGATCGCCAATGCGGAGACCAGCGAGGAAGAAGAAAGCCTACAAACCATCGCCAAGGATATAAACGAGTTCAGATCGACCCTGCAGCAAAAAGCGCTCGACATCACGGAATCCGTAGATCAAAAAGAAATGCAGGAGAAGAAGTTGCTTGCGCAAAACGACCTTCAGTCTCAGTTATATGAGTACGTCGAGAACTATAATGCCAACGCCTTCCAACAGATCGAAAGTCAGGTAGAGCGAGATCCCAATCCTATCACTCGATCCGCACAACTCGAAACCTTGCACAAGAATTGGATGATCGCCATTCAGAATGAGAAGGTGAAGACTGAAGCCCGTATTGCCAACACGGACAATCAACAGCAAAAAGAGGCACTTGAGAAAAAAGTCACTGATCTCAATATCCAGAAGAGTCGTGTACAGAACGTATTGGACTCTTTGCATCCGGAAATGATCGTGGATGGTCCGTCCGCACCTAGCAGCGTGAAGGTGAAAGGGAGCGAGCGATTTGAAGGCTATGTTCAGGTTGAGGTAGAGTCATTGGAAGAGTACGAAGAACGCGCCGAGAAGCGCTACGTCACCGTGGAAGAACTGAATGCTGAAATCGACTCTATTCAGGCACAGCTAGATGAGACCAAGAAGAAAAAGAAGCGCCGCGAAATGGAGGCTACCATGAAGGAGCAAGAGCACAAACTCGAGCTCGCCAAGATGGAATCCAGCTTCTACGAGGAAGCTCAAACCAAGTTAGCCGCCGTTGAGACCAGCGTCTTGACCTTAGAAGAAGGCGACTTATTGCCATCGCAGGAACAAGCTGCTATTGCCGCTGAACTCAGAGCCGAAGCCAAGCAAAAGACACAAGACACCGACCTGGCAATGGAAGAAGCTGTTGCCATCAAGAAGAAAAAGGTTCGACTTCCTGCCATCGATGAAGCCAAAGAGATGCAGAAAGAAGCTGAGGTACTTCGCAATAACGCTCACCTCGCTGAGCGACTCGCCGAGGAAATGGCCGATATAGAAAAAGCTACGATCGAGCAAAACCACATCATACTACCCGGTAAAGAAGTTGTGCTTCCGACAGTAGAGCGCACGCTTAACCCGAATGAAAAAGAAGACGTTCGATACACCGTCGAGTACTTAGACTACAACGACCAAAAGGTAATTGCCGATTCGATCCGCCGTGAAGTCAGCAAACTGAAACAAATGCAGGAGCAGTTCACCCAACGTGGACAAACTTTAATGGAGCGTTCAGCAGCCGCCTCATTGGATGGCTCAAGTGCTGGAAACCGAATGGCACTAGCAGAGCAGGCCTATCAGGATTTTGAAGAAGCCGACAGTCTATCCAAGATCATCGCCCAGCTGACCAGAGAAGCGACCTACATTGAAAACGAAGCCAACCGGCAGTTGCTTTCCAGACCCGAAGAGGCATATCTGAATGTACTTGCATACTACAACGATGAACCAAGAAATGCTGAACTGGCAGAAAATGTAGAGATTCCCTCGATCGACCCGCAGACTGAACCGGTAACGGAAGATGACAACGCAACGGCCGATCAAGTTGACCCATTGAACGAAGGAGATGCCTTCCGATTGAATGCTCCGACAGTAGAAGACAACAGTCGCCTTCAGGTCGATATGGACGTACTCACCAAAACGATCTTCGAACTGGATGAAACCGCACCTCAAAGTCAATACAGTGAGCGAAACCCGATCCCTGTTGATCCGCCGCTACCTTCCGGATTGATGTACAAAGTTCAGATCGGCGCATTTCGCAACGCGATTCGTCAAGACGTATTCAAGGGCATTTCTCCGATCATCGGCGAATCCACTCCTCAAGGATTCACACGCTATTCCGCCGGTGAGTTCAACAGCTTCGCTCCTGCTGACGCAGCAAAGGACAAGATTCGAAACATCGGATATGGCGATGCCTTCGTGGTGGCATACTTGAACGGACAACGGATCTCCGTAGCTCAAGCACGTGCGATAGAAGGAGGCGCATCGGTAGCATCGGTCGTACCTCAAGGAACAGGCACAAGGCCCCAAGGAACCACCGGAACGGGACGACCACAGAATACAGGACAAGTCCAATCTCCAACACGACCAGCCATCCAGCCAAAGTTCATCAAGCAAGGTCCGATGGAGATCCAAGCGGTAGAGAACATTCCTGGCAGCTTCTTCACCGTTCAGGTCGGAGTCTATTCCAAGCCTGTGACGTCAGATGACATTTTCAATATCTCTCCCCTTCTACAAGAGAATCTTGCGAATGGATTGTACCGATACACTACAGGTAAATTCAATAACCGCGAGGACGCACTTCGCGCGAGAGATGAAGCACGCGCGATCGGTGTAGCCGATGCATTCGTGACGGCCTATCGAGATGGTGTTCGCGTAGCTGTCGAGAGCTTGGATAGAGGCACCGTGACCGCCACTCCTCCACCGACTCGCCCTGTCACGCCTCCGACCACCGCTCCATCGAACAACGAAAAGTATCGTATCCTACTCGGTAAATACAGCGGAGAGGTACCCGTTAGACAAGCATCTCAGATCCTCTTACTGAGTGGCGAAGGCGTGCAGAAGATCTCGAATCCAGATGGCTCTAGCAGCTACTATTACGGTTCTTTCGACTCACAAGCTGCTGCCGAACAACGGGCAGAGGAACTTCGAAATAGCGGATTGACCGACGCTCAGCCTGAGAAGTTGTAATCAAGTCTCCTAGCGCTTATTTTTGATGTCCCCAAAACCAAGGGTTATGAGTCTTGCAACAGAAACCGAGGAACTTGTCGAAGAAAAAGTCGAGCGCGAAGAGCCATTGGCTTTGATGCTCTATAATGACGATGAGAACACCTTTGATCACGTCATCGACTCCTTGATCGAGATCTGTCGACACTCGGCTACCCAGGCCGAACAAGTGGCATGGATCGTGCATACCAAAGGCAAATGCGATGTGAAGCACGGGGAGTTCACCAAGCTGCATCCGATGTGTAAACAACTTCAAGAACGCGGTCTATCAGCCGTAATAGAACAATGAGAACTTCTCTTTCCCTCCTACTGCTCGCTCTCTTTGTCGTAGCATGCTCTAAAGTACCGATCACCGGTCGACGACAAGTACATATGCTTCCTGAAAGCCAACTCATGTCGATGAGTTTGACCCAATATCAAACCTTTCTCACGGACAACAAGACCTTGGATAACGGGGCTGTGCAAACCAGACAAGTACGCGAGGTCGGAAACAAAATTGCCAAGGCTGCAGAAAAGTACCTCGAGGACAATGGCCAAAGCAAACGTGTAAAAGGATTTGAGTGGGAATTCAACGTAGTAGACGATCCTACCGTGAACGCTTGGTGCATGCCAGGTGGGAAAGTGGTATTCTATACTGGTATCTTGCCGATCACCAAGGATGCAAATGGCATTGCGGTGGTAATGGGACACGAGATCGCTCACGCCATTGCTCGACATGGTAATGAGCGTATGAGTCAGGCTCTAGCGGTTCAAGCAGGAGGCATAGGTCTATCCGTGGCCCTTCAAGAAAAGCCAGAACTTGCTCAGGGACTGCTTCTCCAATCCTACGGAGTAGGCAGTCAGCTAGGTATGTTGAAGTTCTCCAGAACCCACGAATCAGAGGCAGACAAGATGGGCTTGGTCTTTATGGCCATGGCCGGATACGATCCACAGGGAGCTCCGAAGTTTTGGGAACGCATGTCGGCGAATGGCGGTCAGAAGCCACCAGAGTTCTTAAGCACTCACCCAAGCGATGAGACGCGCATCAAGGATCTACAGGAGTTCATGCCAGAGGCACTGAAGTACTACAAGAAATAAGCACATGACCCCCACGATCATCATCTTGCTCTTGGTTATTGCCATTGGACTGGTGTTGGTCGAGATCTTTCTAGTTCCAGGTGTAGGCATCCCTGGAATTGCGGGTGCGCTTTTGATGATCACTTCATTGTTTTTGGCGTATGACATCAGCGCAAGATTCGGTCATTTCACACTAGCCGGCACGGCCGTTGCCTCGGTGCTTCTCATCATCCTAGCCTTCCGATCGACGACCTGGGAAAAGCTCAGCCTTAAATCAGGTATCGACTCGAAAGTGGAAAGACCCATTGATGGACTCTCCATCGGTGATATCGGCGAAGCTATCAGTCGACTCAACCCCATGGGAAAAGCCATGTTCAACGATCATTTCTTCGAAGTGAATTCCAAAGGGGACTACATCGAGGCGCACGCCTCGGTCGAAATCGTTAACATTGAAGGAAACAATATCACAGTAATCAAGAAACAATAACACTATGTTCAGCGGAATCGGATTGTTAATTCTCGTCGTTATTCTATCTATTGTCGGACTTTGGGTACTTCTTTATTTCATCCCGGTCGGACTTTGGTTCCAAGCGGTATTGACCACAACGAAAGTGTCGTTGATCGACCTGATCTTCATGCGTTGGAGAAAGGTTCCACCGAGCGTGATCGTCAATGCGATGATCAACGCGAAAAAAGCGGGTATTGAGATCAGCTCAGACAAAATGGAGGCTCACTACCTAGCAGGCGGACATGTCCAGAACGTAGTGAACGCGTTGATCTCGGCTGACAAGGCCAACATTCCTCTAGACTTCAATATGGCCACCGCCATCGACCTGGCGGGTCGTGACGTATTCGAGGCGGTGACGATGAGCGTAAATCCAAAGGTGATTGACACTCCTCCCGTGACTGCCGTGGCGAAAGACGGTATTCAGTTGATCGCAAAAGCGCGTGTGACGGTTCGGGCAAACATCAATCAACTTGTAGGAGGGGCAGGCGAGGATACCATTTTGGCACGTGTCGGTGAGGGTATCGTTACCTCGATCGGTTCTGCCGAGAGTCATAAGCAAGTGCTGGAGAACCCAGATAGTATTTCAAAGGTGGTATTGGCTCGAGGACTGGACTCAGGAACGGCCTTTGAGATCCTCTCCATCGATATCGCGGACGTGGATATCGGGAAGAACATTGGTGCAGAACTCCAGATCGACCAAGCGGAAGCGGACAAGAACATTGCCCAGGCACGTGCAGAAGAGCGCCGGGCTATGGCTGTGGCTCAAGAACAAGAAATGAAGGCTAAGGCTCAAGAAGCTCGTGCTCGCGTGATCGAAGCGGAAGCCGAGATCCCCAAGGCGATCTCTGAAGCTTTCCGCAGCGGCAATTTGGGTATCATGGATTACCAGAAGTACCGCAATATCATGGCCGATACGGAGATGCGCGAGAACATCGCTAAGCCAAAGGACCGCGGAGCAAGCGGAACTCCGAATAAAGGAAAGACGGAAAAATAAGATCCACTGATGGCTAAAGGAAGGAGACCATTCATTGTCCTATTGGGACTTCTACTCGGTTTCCTTACCAGTCCTTTCGCCCAAGTGTACTTGATCATTGACGGGATCCCTGGCAACACACCTGCCGGGGATCCTCTTTTTATTGCCGGGAATTTTCAAGTCTGGGATCCTGGTGATGTTAATTATCAGTTCGCCTTCGACAGTACTCAAGCCGTTCATACCCTCACGCTTGATTCCGGTTTGGGTGGACTCGAATTCAAATTCACTCGCGGTTCATGGGCTACGGTTGAGGGAAACGAAAGCGGTGGATACATACCCAATCGAACCCTTCCTCCATCGGATGGTGATACCGTCCATTTTACGATTCTGGGTTGGGAAGATCTAGGTGGCGGCGGGTCGGGCAACAGCACCGCAGCGGACAACGTGAGCATCCTGACGGATAGTTTCTACATGCCTCAACTCGACCGATACCGTCGTATTTGGATCTATCTACCTCCAGACTAATCTACCAGTGGGATCAATTACCCGGTATTGTACATGCACGATGGTCAGAACGTTTTTGAAGCTTCGACCTCCTTTTCCGGCGAGTGGAAGGTAGATGAGACCTTGAACGAATTGCATTCGGATGGAGATCAGGGCATCATAGTGGTCGCCGTTGACAATGGAGGAAGTTTGCGTATCGATGAGTATGCGGCTTGGGTCAACTCCAACTACGGTGGCGGCGAAGGCGAAGACTACATCGCATTCATAGCAGAAACACTCAAGCCATACATCGACCAAAACTATCGCACCATGACCGTCCCTGAACAGACTGGCATCATGGGCAGTTCCCTAGGCGGATTGATCTCCTTATACGCAGCCGTGCAGCGTCCTGAAATCTTTGGAAGGATAGGCGCCTTCTCCCCTGCCTATTGGTTCAATCCTGAACTCTTCAATTTCGCTTATCAAGGTGGCGTTTCATCTTCGAGTCGGATCTATCAGATCGGAGGAACTTCGGAGGGTGCGAACATGGTCAAGTATATGTTTGACATGGAAGACACACTCATCTCGAGTGGAATGAGCGAAGAGCAGATTCAGAGTCTTGAACACTCCGACGGACAACACTCAGAATGGTATTGGGCTCGTGAATTTGAGGATGCCTATCTGTGGTTGTTTCGCAGAGGGCCGGCAGGAAATTCCGAAATCATAGAAGATTCTAGTCCCATCAAATTCTACCCAAATCCTTCAACTGCGGACGGCATGCTTCAATTCGAACTACCTGAAGCGAAAAAAGTAGAAGTCAAAGTATTGGCCTCGCTGGGTAGAGAAGTGATCAATCTACCACCGTCTGTTTATCAGAAAGGCTCACATCACATCAAGGTCTTGGAAGGGTCATCGCTTCCATCAGGCACTTACATCATCCAAACGGTGATCGGAGATCAGGCCAACCGACTGACGATCCTTCTTCAATGAGTCTAGGCGCGAATGATAGCGCTGAAATCTTCCGCTTTTAGCGAAGCTCCGCCGATCAATCCACCGTCGACATCGCTTTTAGAAAGTAGTTCAGTTGCATTACATGGCTTCATGCTCCCCCCATACAAGATTCTAATACCATCTGCCATTGTATCACCGAATCGATCTCGGATCAGTTTCCTGATATGTGCATGCATTTCTTGGGCTTGTTCAGGACTTGCCATCTCTCCTGTTCCTATCGCCCATACCGGTTCATAGGCTATCACGACCTTCTCGAACTCCTCCTTGGTCAATGTCAAGACCGTCGAAGTGAGCTGGTGTTCCACAACGGAAAAATGATTTCCCGACTTACGCTCTGATAGCAATTCGCCACAGCAGAAAAATGGGGTAAGACCTTCCTTAAGTGCTAGTTTGGTCTTAGCTAACAGTTCTTCGTCCGACTCCTTGAAATATTCGCGTCGTTCTGAGTGTCCGATCAGTACCGCCGAGGCTCCAACCTCACGCAACATACTGGCCGAAATTTCGCCGGTGTAAGCTCCATTCTCCGTGGAGGCACAGTTTTGTCCCCCTACTATGATCTGTGACTTGCTATTCTTTCCGAATTCAACCGCCGCCCTCGTATAAAGAAAGGGGGGGAAAATGGCGACATCAGCGTCGCTCCAGTCCTCAGTTCCTTCTGATCGCACTAAGTCAGCCACAAGGGTCATTGCCTCGTTGTAGTGCATATTCATCTTCCAATTTCCGGCAATCAGTTTCTTTCGCATGGTGCAATAATAACACCTGCCGACCACAGGAAAGCGAGAATTGGTCAGGAGATGACCTGATCGATCATTTCAAATAATTGGCCTTGATCTCGTCGTAGCTTGGAATGTCGTTGTAATGCCACTTACCGATCACGGTTCCCTCCTTCAACAGGATAAGTCCCGGATTTGAGCGAATAATCGTCTTAAGCATGGTAGCATCGCCCGTAAGTACATCGTACATCACTTGATGCTCATGCCTGTATTCCTCCACCTCTGAGTATGCATTTGCTGCAAGACCGTACATGTATGGACCTCCGTCAGGATCATTGCTTGCTCCGTCACTCACTGCGTTCAACTTCGATTGTGCCTCCCCTTCCGCTTTGACGATATCATAGGTGATGGCCAAGAATATGTACGGTTCTGCGAGGATATCTTCCGTGTAATCCATGCCATCCGCATCTTCCAGTACGAAATCATGAATCGGCGGTTCGCAGCCCTTGAAGATCAACTCTGTCTCGCGATCAACGAACTCAGCACCTTCAATGGTCCAAGGCTCATCCTCCGTTTTGAATTCCTTGACCTCACCATTGACTTTGTAGAACCAGGTATCCTCATAAATATCCTGTGGGGCATCAGGCGGACACTCCTTCAATTTAGCGATGTTATTTCCAATCTTATACGGACGAAAATCCTTGACCGGTAAGTGCTCAATACAGTAGTATGAAAACCCAAAGCTGATGAACGTTGCCGCCACCGCCATGTACCAGTCTTTGACATCAGACTGCATAAACTGTTTAATGGCCAAGAGTGCGCCAAAGGTGATGATGGAGAATAGGACCGGGAATCCCCAACCAAGCATTCCAAAAGAGAATCCGGCGATCAACCCCAATGAAATCCCGAGATTGATCACATCAGTGCGCAGATCTCCAACCTGATCTTCATTTCGATAGCGGAAGATGATGATCGAGAATACCATCAATACCACATCCTTCAAGAAGGACTCCCATGGGTTAAGTTTGATCGCATCGCCAAAACAACCGCAGTCTTTCATGTAGCTGTAGTCTTCGCGAATGGTGAAACCAAATAGATTCTCAAAGAAGTTCGTTACACCGGACTGGTAGTTATCAAAGAACCAATTCGCAATGGCCGTGTATCCGGTGAGGAAGGTGAAGAAGATCATCAATAGTAGCAGCGACCAGGCACCCAGCTTCATCCTAGCACCAAAGAGTACCGCCACTCCAAGAACGATCTCTGCCACACAAACGAACACGCTCAACTCCAATGCAAACTGGTCGAAGAAAGGCATGTTGAACACTCCCGGAGCGAAGTAATCATTGAGCTTGTAAGAAAACCCTACAGGATCATTCGCCTTAATGAGTCCAGAAACAATGAAGAGCGACCCGACGAGAATGCGTGATATTCGATTTAGCATGGTTCTTTGGTTTGAAGTGGACAAAAATATAACCTGAGTCGTGCGGAGAAGTTCGATTAACAGGTGGTTAACGCCTAAGTATATTCTTCGTGTTTTTGGCGTTATTGTTTTACACTACTTTCACCCTTCATAATGAGCGAAGCACAAGGCATACGGGTCAACAAGTTCCTGAGTGAGGCGGGCATCTGCTCGCGGCGTGAGGCGGATCGAATGATCGAGCAAGGTCGGGTCACGATCAACGGAAAAGTACCGTCGACCGGTCAGCGGGTTCGCCCCAAGGATCTGGTCCGAGTAGATGGAAGACCCATCGAGAACAACCAGGAAGATCGGGTATACTTAGCCTTTAATAAGCCCCCGGGGATTGTTACGACTACGGATACCAAGGGTGAGACTGACAACATCATCGACTATGTCAATTACCCCAGCAGGGTCTTTCCGGTCGGTCGTTTGGACAAGGATAGCGAAGGATTGATCTTCCTGACGAGTGATGGCGATATCGTGAATAAGATCCTACGGGCCGGTAACGAGCACGAGAAGGAATACGAGGTGACTGTCGATAAGCCTTTGACCGAAGATTTCGCTCAGAAGATGAGTCAGGGTGTTCCTATACTTGGTCAAGTGACTCGAAAATGCACGGTGGAGCAGATAGCTCCATTCACCTTCCGCATTGTATTGACTCAGGGACTGAACAGACAGATCCGGCGGATGTGCGAGTACTTTGGCTATGAGGTGACCAAGCTAAAGCGAACGCGTATCATGCATATGAAGCTGGATCAACCGAGCGGACAGTGGCGCGAGTTCACCTCTGCGGAGATCGAACAGATGGAAAAGATCTTGCAAGATTCGAGCAAGGAAGCTCGACCCAAGAAAAAGAAGCCAAGTCCGGGAAAGAAGCCAGTACAGAAAGGTGGATCAAAGCCTTCACAAAAGAGTGGCTTCAAGCCGTCAGGCAGTCGTCCACCGAAAAAAGGTGGCCCCAATAAGGGTCGCAGCCAACGCTCAGGAGGGCCTTCACGAAAAGGGAAACGGCGATGAGTTCATTGGATCGCTCCCAACTCCTAGCATCCATCCATAGTCACCTTTCCGAGCGGATCGAGGCG
>Ga0181577_10003128_pt1 | contig 12841 bp, 14 predicted proteins | sample 101ome_21_FD_132468 | JGI IMG/M metagenome (GOLD analysis project Ga0181577, IMG submission 132468) | Coastal salt marsh microbial communities from the Groves Creek Marsh, Skidaway Island, Georgia - 101413BT metaG (megahit assembly) | ecosystem: Environmental > Aquatic > Marine > Intertidal...
AAGCCTGCGCTAAGTCCTAGATACAAAAGCCTTCTCCTGTACAAAAGTTCCGGCTGTTTTCTTATTTCCTTCTTGCCATCCATATGCGCTTAGTATGGATTTCACATCATTATTAAATTCTAAACTTCCACAAATCATTACTTTGTTTTTGCTTGGATTTAGTTCTGGTAGAATGATACCTGCACTAATTTTTTCAGTTATTCTTCTATTAAATCCTGTCCAAGTTTTATCCTGTGTAACAATTGCCATAAAGTTTATAGGTAAATTATATAACATTTCTGCATAACTGTCAAGGTCTTTGCGTTCGCGTACACTCCAAGCAAGTGTTATTTCGTCAAAGCAATTGTAAGTTTCTGGATCATTTAGTATGCTAATAAATGGTGCTACGCCTGTACCAGTAGCAAGTAACCATAAATGCCCGCCAAGTTCTATATTAGCAAGTGTTAGTGTACCTGTGCTTTTTTCACTTATATAAAGTTCTTCCCCTGGCTGTATTTTAGCAAGTTCTCCAGTAAGCGGCCCGTTTGGAACTTTAATGCTTAAAAACTCCAAGTAGTCATCTCCTGGGCCACTAGTAACGCTATACGCTCGCTGTACACCCTGTTCGTCTAGTGCAAGCATTACGAACTCGCCTGCACTAAAACGAAATGTACTAGGTCTGTTCGTGCGAATACGAAACATACTATCTGAGTAATGTTGCACTTGTGTTACTGTTAGTTTAATCATTTGTAGATAAAAGGATCTCTTTTGCGCAATTCTTTTAGACGTTTACGATAACGTATTTCTAATTTAATTTTATTAATAATGCGTTTAAACCAATTTACCATTTTCTCTCATCTCTTTACGAATTTTTGTAGCACTTATATCGTGTACAGTAGCACCCAAGTCATGTTCTGTAAACGAATATCCTACACCTCTGCCATAACTAATATCAACAATGTTTGGTACACGCATGATCAAATACTGCTCTGTGTAGGGATATCCTGCTGCCGCTAGATTGTCTCTGATGTTGTGCCATACAGTCTCATAATCAAATGGATTGTCCTCCCAACCTTCACAGTCTCTGACTTGAATAATTACTTGTCCTGTTTTTTCTATAGCACGTTCAAACAACTGTGTGTGTCCATCATGCCAAGGTTGCCAGCGTCCTAGCATTTGTACTGTGGGCTTTTTCCAATCAAACATCATAATCTCTCCGTGGGTTTGTCTTGCTGTCTCAGCATGTAGTTGTTGACAACTTTCACAAGTTGTGCATGTGTATCATCAAACCATTTATTAACGTGATAGTTACACTGTGGTGGTTGTTCAAACATCTTATTTGTATCTTCGTATTGTCCTGCTTGTATTGTGTCCATCCATACTGTGTAGTCTGGTGCAAATTCTGCTCTTGCTGCCTCAGTTGGACACACAAAATCTGCAACTGCAATCTTTCCTGCTAGTACAACACCATCTGCCAGATGTTTCATACGCTGAGCTTGACGCATACGTCCTTCCGGTGTAAAGTCCCAGTCATCATAGTGTTCTCTAATTCTATCAGCATTTATCCATACTCCGCCAATTAGTTCAGCAAACGGTTCTGCCAGTGTGCTTTTACCACTACCAGGTAATCCAAATATTAATATTTTCATCTTAAACTTTCGAGCTGTTTCTGTTCGTGATCACTATCGCTCCAATGATATGGATAAGTTACGCTATAGTCACCACATTCGATTTTGTATATATCTAGGTAGTCGCCCATGCGATTCCAAATATCTTGAGCGTTAGATGTTCCAAAACTATTTAGTAAATCAACATCTCCCAGTTTAAGATATCCTAAACTTAGTTCAGGATCATATGGATCATAATTATTTTTTTGTAGCCAATTCTGAAAACCATCAATCTCTGCACAGTGCCACGGCGAACGCATGTCATACATAACGTCATTGCCCCATTCAATATCAAACTCACCACTATAGTATTGTAAATGTGTAATTGCTTCGCATACTGTGTCTGTGAGTTCAGGCGCACCTTCGTCTCTGTACACTTCCATTAGTGTTTTACCAATTTGACACCAATGCATATACACACCACCAAGTTCTCTGTCGTAACTATTTTCACTGAAACCTTCACGGTGTTCTGCTGTCAACATATGCCGCGGACACTGTAAAAATGTTGTAATTTGACTAGGACGTACCCAAAAAGGATCTTTAACTAGTTTGCGTTGACTTAAACATAAACTTTCAATTTCATGACATATATTGTTTAACTGTCGCACTGCATATGTAGTTTCAGCAGTCATGTATTGCGAATATTCGCTAGGGTTTTCAACTGTGCCTTGTAATACTTCGAAATGATTGTGCAATCTGTTCATTGTTTCGTGTTTAACACGCAAACCTAAACAAGGACTGTCGCCTACTGTGTAACTATCACTGTATCTAACTACATCCGGAGCAAACCAATCTTCAATAGTATAGCCTATATTACTTTGATTTATAGTGTAGATGTGTCGATTAAGTTCATTACACAAAAATTCTAAATTACGTTGCGTATGAGGAAAGCCGTGAAAGCAATAGTTTTTTTCCAGGTGCAAACTTTTTTGCAGTACATCCTGCTCTAGCGCCAATATCCAGTCTCTGGCAATTGCACTATCACGAGGTACAATATTATAATCTAATTCTGCACCAGTTAAATAGTTTCTTAATACAACTTTAATAGATTTCATTCCACCACTTTCTTACATCGTCTCTTTTTAATGTATCAGCAAATGTTATTCCGCCGCGTAGGTTATCCATTGCTTGCATACGCCATTTACCTTGTGTTCTTGCTTTTTGAAAAGTATCTGGGAACTGTTCTTCAAAGGTAGGACGTTCTAATAAACTTTTAAGCATTTCTCTTATTGTACGATTATCTACCCCATGTGTCAATAGTATTTCATTTATACTACGTTCTAATAATTTGCGAGGCAAGAACAAAGGCGACATTGCAATGTCTGGAGTAAATGCAAAAGTAACCTTTGCAAGTATATCTACATTTAAATCTCTAGCAAGTCTACATATGTTTGGTATTTCCCACAGTCCTGGCAGTGTAAGTGTAAAGTCTATGCGCATTTTACGTTTATCGCTTTTTGCAGCGTGTACACCCATAGCAAAATATTCTACCCATTCATTATAGTTTAATCCTGTGCGTATATATTCTCCAACTGCACCAGTGCCATCTAAACTTGCACAAATTTGCCAATCACGAACGTTTGCTAGTATATCTTTATATAAGTCTATACCTTTGTATTCTACTCTGCTCAAATTTGTGTTGTAACGTGCATATAATCCTGGTCCATCACCTAGTTCAATTATACGTTGCATATACTGCCAGTGTTGTTCATACATCAGTGGTTCACCGCCTACCCAGTATACTTCTTCAACTTTATGTTCTTCGACTGCTTGTGCAAACTCTTGTTCTACTGTATCTGTTTGAAATTGTTCTATACTTTGTTTGACAGTCTTTTCCATCCAAGGTTCTATTTTGCCTTGTTTGCGAGCCTCTGTTTCCCAACTGCTACTTAGCATAGGTCCACACATTCTACACTTAAAGTTACACAAATTACTAAATCTATAATCCCAACTTACAGGTTTCATTGACGTATATCCATCCCACTCTGTGTTTACTACAACGTCTTCCCATTTGTGTGCAAACAAATGATTAAAGTAATCTCTGTATACGTCTTGATTAAGCAGTCGCTTGTCGCAAACCTCGCACTCAGGCGGCACTTCGTTGTTTAACATCTGCATGCGGATACGACGAATGTGTTCGCCATTCCACCATTCATCCAGTGTCTGCGGCCTATACTCGTTAGTGCCTTCTTCAGTATCTATGTATTGCTTGAAGTTTTGTGCAGGTTCACGACTAGCACAACACAGTCTGCGTTCAGTTTGTGGACTCAAGTAAGTGTGCGTCCACGGTGCCATACACAAGTTTTCTGGTTTAGAGCTCATACCCAATTGCCTTTGCCATTTTTGCATGACTTTGTGCAAAGTTTTGATTTCTGTACAAATCTGTTCGACGCAGTTTAGTGTGTAGTTCAGTAGTGCTATCAAATTTACTAGATACAACGATCTTTTTTAATGCATCAATATCACTAGCATACTGTGTCCATTTTACTTGTTGCTTTTGCAAATAAATCATAACTTGGCTTTGTGCTCTAACGGGTATACAACTCAAACTAAACTCAAACGGATCATGCAATACATTAAAATGAATGCTGTCAAAGTTCTTAGTCTGTGCCCAGGTTAATATTTCATCCATGTAGTAAATGTTGTGTACATTCCAAGTAGTACATAATTGTGTTGTAATAGGATAATTTAGATCGTCTCTGAGAGCATTTACTTTCTTTATATTAGTATTTGCACGATTCCATTTTGCACCATAGCGTTCATATTCAAAACGTTTGCCTGTGTTGTCTACACTAAATGCAATTTGGATATGTTTAAAATGTTTCCATATACTAGGGTCTTTGGGAAACTGTGTAGCATTTGTATTGTAGTCTATATCAATACCCTGTGCAAAACCCTGATCAACTGCACGTTGTAATAAATCAAAATGCTGTTTAATCATCCAGGGTTCACCACCTGTAAATTCAAAGTATTTAATATCTGGCAGTATTTCATCTAAATGATCCCAAAAAGTTTTGCTTTTTCTGGGCCACTGACCATCTTTTAACCACTGTGTAGCAGCATGATCTTTTGCTGGAATCTGATCAGCAACATAATCTATTTCTTCTTTAGCCCATTTGCTACTACTCCAACTACCGCAGATACGACATTTTAAATTGCAAATATTTCCTAATTTTAAATCTAAAAAATGTAAACCGTTGCCTTGTTCAACATTTTCCCAATCGACTTCAATATGTTTAAACTTTTCTAACATATATTCGCGTTTGCTTTTCTTTCCAGCATCTTCTTCACGCCAGCAGTTACGACATTGTCCAGGTGTCTTACCGTCTCTAAAAGCACTACGAAGATCTACCATATAGTCACTGGTAAATCCATCTTGCAGTGTATGTGTTTTTAAATTCATATCTGGAATACCATTAGTAGTCAAGCAACAAGGACGCATTGTTCCCATTGGTGTTGTTTCAATACTAATCCATGGTAATATACATTTAGGCATATTGTTTCAAACTCGCTAGTTCTGGAAATACTTCATAAAAGTTTTCTAATCTTAATTTATCCAATTGTTCAGTAACTTGATTAAATTTTTTAAGATGTTTTGTATTGTCTTTATTATTCATAAAACTTATTGTACTACGAAATCCATTTGTTGCACGTTGTAAATGATCCTGAGGACTTAACCATTCAATATGTTCTTGGAGTTTTGCTGTAATATCCTGTTTCATATCCACTGGTAAACAATCAACACGATACCAATCTGGACTTTGTAAAACATTAACATTTAAATCCTGTGGTTTTAACAATTCCATATTTACCCAGGCACGATGAAAATCTGGTATATGTTGTACATTCATAAGGCTGACTGTAGGACTAATATAAAAATCAACATTAGGACATACAGTCAACATCCTTATCCTATTTCTAACAGTTTTATCCCAGTTACTTCCTTTGCGCATAAGTTCTGCTCTAGTACCACTAGCGTCTAAACTAGCACCTACACTTACACTTTCAAATAGTTTCCAGTAGTCTAGTACATCTAAATCTTTATATAGTGTCTCATTGAAGTTTGTATTATAGATTAATTTTACATCAAAGCGTTCACGACGAACAAGTTCTTTGAGAATATTGTAGTGTTCCTGCATAATTAGTGGTTCACCACCTGCAAAATATATCTGTTCAATGTGATCAATATGTGGAACCATCTGTTCCCAAATGTCGTTTTTATCGCGCCCTGCCCATTCAATACGTTTGTGATTAGGTGCTTGCCCATGCATTTTTACATGATCATCATACCATAAACTGCTAAACATAGGTCCACAACTGCGACACTTTAGGTTACATTGATTGCTGAAACGTATATCCCAATAGTTTATTTGAAAATCCGGTTTAGTACCTTGGTCGACTTTATCAACATGATGCCCAAAGTGTTTGTTGTGCGAATTACGCATACTAAAAAATCCCTGTGCTTCCTGTTCATAACAACGGGTACATTCTTTGCAGGGTTTCTCTGCCAGCATATTCTTGCGAATCTGTGTATAGGCTTCACCATTCCATATTTCTTCAAGTGTATTCTCCCGCATGTTTCCAATTGGATGCGCCATTTCTGCCAAGCAACAAGGATATGCTTCGCCTGTGGGAAAGCCATGTATATGTGTCCAAGGAATCATACAAAAATATCGGCTCTCCATTAAACGCTTTTGCTGATCTTCACGTAAACTTTCTAGTTCAACAAACACAGGGCGTCTACTGTTGTAGTCATATGTTTCGTAATACTTTTCTGTTTTAATCTTTTTCATCTATTTCTCTAATTACAAGTTCCGGCCATAGATCACGCCAATGTGTATTACGTCTACGATCTATTTCATCAAAATAATTGTATAGTTCTTTTATTTTATCTACGTCATTATCTGTTCGTGTGCGCATTAAACTTTGCAGTCCACTGAAAATTTTGATTGTTTGCTGATCTTCTATTGTTTCACTGCGCATACTGCTATATATTTTATTCCAGGTTTGTTCCCAAGTTTCATAAGCAAATACTTCAGGACGCATAAAACTAAACCCATCTACCAACATAGCGTAGTGCCCAATGTGTCTATGCTTGTTGTATTTGTTAAACATCCTAATTAGATCAGGCATAGTTTTCATTGTAAAACTGCTTACTGTTTGATTAACATTTAACCATAAAAAATCCTCAGGTTGTTCTGCTGCAAACGCAAAATTTTCTTCGAACTTTTCACAGTCTAATCCATAACGCACATATTCTGCTTGTGGACCCCAACAGTCTATGCTTGCTGTAAGATCAAATCTGCCTATATTTCCTTGCTTCCACAAATATTTTATTCTATCTAGGTAGGTTTTAAAATGCTTGTCTGGGGGATTAAAATTGCTAAAAATACACAGTTGCAAACCTTCACTGGGTTTGCGTTCCAATAAATCAAGTGTGCGATTCATTAGTTCATGTTGTATAAAAGTCTCGCCTCCCAATAAATGGAGCCTAACAAGTTTGTGTATGTTTTCTTCTAGCCAATCGAAAAAATCTTCGAAAAGTTTAGTTTGTGATTTTTTATCTAAAATTCTAGATGATTTTTTATAATTTGGATCAAACTGTTTTGTCTCCTGTTCTATCCTACTACTCAAAAAATCGTTACAATATACACATTTAAAATTACAAGTATTTTGTGCAAATATTTCAAGTGTAGTTGGTGTTACATATACTTCATTGGGATTTTCTTTAAGTTCACGCGGTGCCATTCCAGGAATATCATTATTGTGCATACGATCACTAAAACCACCTGCTTGTTCTATATCTCTACAGTATTCACATCCATCACCGGGCCATATGCCTTTTAGCATGTCCTGTCTGTTTTTAATTTTACCTGGTAGATTATGAAAACTAGCAAAATTGTCTAAAGGTATGTCAAAATCATCACACCTATGACAACTGCTACTCGACGCATTGTTAAGCCAAATAGTACTCCATCCCCATTTGCTGGTACAGGCAGTATCGGTCTTTATAGGAAAATTGTAATCTAAATCTTGTTTCATAACGTTTCATACCAATCTTCCAACGTTGGAAATGCTCTTGCAAATGTGTGATTGCGGCGTATGTCATATTGTGTATAAAACTTTTTAAAATCGTTGTGTAGTTTTGGCATTTCAAAACTTTCACTATGTGGTGTTTCAACAACTTGCAAATATTCTATTAATCTATCCAACTGTCCGCGTTCCCAATCCTGCATATTAGTTAAATCAAGTTGTTTTAGTCTACTAACACATTGATCTTTAATTTGCTGTGGTAATACCAAACAACTTTGAAAACTAGGAAAGCGTAGTATATTATAACTCATAGTAGCAAAATTATCACCAAACAATGTTCTTGCTTGTAATATTTTATCTATCATGTCTGGCAGTGTGGGCAAACACAGGGCGTTAATAGTCATCATACAATGTGTATTAATATCAGCAAAATGTAATTTCAATAGGTTCTTCCACCATTGTTCAAAGTCCAATCCATCGCGGATATATTCTGCACTGTAGCCTGTTGCTTCCATACTGGTGTATACATCCAAACTAGGCAAATATGTTCTTGCTTGTACTAGTCTATCTATAAGTTCAGGCTTGCCGCCTAGGTTACTGTTAATAGCAAGTTTTGTTTGGCTTTTGTCTACATTGTCTCTAAACCAATCAAACAGTCTCCACAGTTCTGCACTCATAATAGGCTCACCGCCTGTGATGCGTAATTCACGTAGAGTGCGGTGAAGGTCTGTGTCCCACCATTTAAAAAATGCTTCTACGTAGGGGTTTGTCTCGCCAAACTTATACAGTTGACTACTGTCATGAGGATGTGTAAAGTGATTACGTCCATCACTTATTAGCCCTGTGTAACCGCCATGCTGTTTAAGATCTTTTACCCACGTTGTACTAAATGCGGGATTGCAATAACTGCAAGCAAAATTACATGTTCTGTCAAAGGCAATTTCAAGGGTAATGAGATTAATGTCTCTATCCACTGGAGTGTTGTATGCATCGTGAAGTTCCTCACTAGTATATATGTTTGATTTATAAACTCTATCACTTATAAAGTTAGGACCCATGTCCTCAATCTTCCAACAGTATTCACAACCCTTAGGACGTTCGCCGCACTGCATCTGTCTGCGTTGTTCTTTCTTCTCTGGTGTGTTATGTAATAGTTTAGGGTTGTGTTTAAGTTGTTCTACATCAATTTTATGCGGCAGAGGATGGTGACAACTTGTAGTCATGCCACTACCTAACCAAATAGTTGCATTGTACCATTTAGCAGCACAAAAACTTGCGCTTTTTGTATCTAGATGATTTACTTTAAATATTAGATCTGTTTGCATAATACTCACACTGTTGCCAAAAACTGCTCATCTCTGGAAAGGTTTCTAAAAAGTTTGTGCTGCGTCTGCGATCATGTTCACTAAAGAATCTATAAAAGTCTGCACGTTTGCGTTCTACGTCTGTTGTGCCCTGTAACATCCAATCCAAGTCACGCCGCATTTTAAGTACTTCATAGTCTTTAAAGCCATGCATTTCATGCATGTTATCTTCCATGTAGCGTATACATTCTTGCAAGACTATTTGATATTCCATTGGCAGTATTTGCATGCTTTGCCACTCAGGTGTGTACAGTAACGGAGTATCAAACCATACACGTTGGTATGTATCGGTGTATGTTTTACGCAAGTATACAATATATTCTAACAGTTTTTTGAGGGAAAGTATACTTAGATTGTTCATTGTAATAATGAACGTCAAACTGCTTCTGTAAGGAACATCTCGAATGAATTCTTCACATCTATTTATCGCTAGATCAAAGTCCAATCCGTGACGTATATACTCTGCTTGCTTTCCCCATGTGTCCAAACTTACAAACTGCATGAAGTGTTCGATCTGTTCCCCTTCACATAGCCGCTGTACATAGCCTTTATACTTTTTCCATACACGTTGATCCACACTAAAGTTACTTGTTGTGTTTAAATGCAGATCAGGTTTAGGATTATCCAATACATAATCAAACACACGGTATGTGTTTGGATCCATAGTGGGTTCGCCACCTGTCATACGAAAATGTTTTAGAGAGGAGTATAGCGTGGGCCACCATCTCCAGAACGCTTCTCTGTAGGGGTTTTCTTCTCTGTTTGGGATAGCACGCCTGCTCCCCCTGAAGTGGGCAGGGTCATTGTGTGGTATTTTGGTTGGATATGCTCCATGTTCGTTTGCTTCAGCGGTCCACATGCTGCTAAACTGAGGACTACAGTAACTACAAGCCAGGTTACAAACATTGTTAAAATTTACCTCCACATAACTTGGATTTACATCCGCTTCTGGATTATTTACTATTTCGTCAAAACTTTCCATAGCCCAAGGCTCGCCACTGCGATAATGGCGATCACTCATGTTACCTTGTGCTTCTATGTTCCAACAATAATTACAGTCACTACACTTCGTGCCCTGCATCATTTCTCTACGACTTTGTTTTTTGTGTTCTGTGTTGTGTAGCGCACTTGGATTGTATGCAAGCGGTTCCACGGGTATAGGATGCAATGGTGGATGATAACAACTGTTTGTATGTCCAGTTGTTAAATGTAAACTTACCTGTTTCCATTTTGCTAAACAAAAACTATCACTTATTGTTGCAAGTTTATGTTTTGCTATAACAGCATCGTTAAAATAATCGCTCACCAGCCTTCATGCCTTCTAATTGCATCTATTTCAAGTGTCATTGGCTTTGCTGGACAATATGTTTGTGCGTAATATTTTTTAAAAAATTTACTTTCGTTACTGCCTAAGTTTAGCATAGGTAATCCCAGTCTAGACATAAGTGCTCCATTTACAACTGGCATATCAACAGGTTCTTCATATATACGATCCAAATTTTCAAACCACTGCACTTCTGTAAAGTCCCAGTCTGTAAGCATTGTTTTGTATGTGCCTAACCTTGCACCATTAATTGCATGAATACCGTGTTCTACATCTGCACCAACATTATGCCAAACGCTTAGTCTGTCAAAATTACTACGGTGTATCATATCCTCAAATTCTTCAAGTGTTGGTTTGGCGCCATTACGCAAGCACATCTTTACACCTTCACGGAATCCAGCACGCCATGCATGTTTAGCACTGCCATTGGGATATGTTGTGCTGTACACATTGTTCATTGCTAGATACTTGGGATCATAACAAAACTCTACTGCTGTGTCATCACTACCATCACTTGCTTCGTGGGTGCGCATGTTATATATAAAGTCTTTAGTCCAGCAACTTAATCCACCATTGCCATACATTAATCCGTTTATGTGATTCACTGCTTTCCAGCGAAATACACAGTCCTGATGTTTTTCTTCAATGTCGAGAGTAATATCAAAAAATTCTGGATAAGGTAAGTTGTCACCGTCGATAAGAATAAACCGTTCCGTGTCACTCGCTTCTGCCGCCGCTTTGTGTGCAGAATCACTGCCTTCTACACCATCAACACGCTTTGCCCATGGTATCATGTTTTGTATTTTTACCCAAAACTCTTCTTTCTTTGGTTCATCGTAACTTAGATAAACACAATCTAAATCTGCAACATCAACTTTTGACATAAGGATTTCTCGCTAGTTCTTCTTGTGACAGATTCCATGTACGTTGTTTAGGTGGCGTGAATTCTAATTTACCGTCAACAACTTTGTAATCTGTGCGTTTTTGATAGCACATACTGTACTCATCTTCTGTGATTTCGATATACTCACCATCCAACACATCGTAACTAATATTGATTATAGCACCGTTTTCATCATAATACAATTTATGACTTTTTCGCACAGGCTGTGTTTGCATTTGATCTGCTACTTCAAAAAAGGTGCTGTAATCCATGTTCGTATCTCGCTATTAATTCTGGTGTACAAAAGTCTTTGTGAAAGTAATGAAAAGGTCTAGTTTGTGCATATCCATTAACACAAAAAATCATATCATCCGTAAGTGTCCAATGACACGCATCTCGCCAGTCATCTGTACTAAAGTTGTTAATATGTTGTTTCATATGAGTAAATGTAGGATAATCTAATGTTGGAATATAGAATTGTTTACTGCCCAATTCAGTTGCGGCAATACTCATAAACACATCTGTATCTGCAGTGTTGTGTCTACAATTACTTAGCACAGTTGATTTGTATAGATCAAAGTTTGCTAATACAGTTTTGCAGGTATCAAAAAACTGTTTTGTTTCTACACAATGTCTAAAGTACATAAAGCCGTTGTAAGCATTGCATAGATTGTTTTCATGCCACATACGTCTGTGATGTTTGTCTTCTACTACATCTCCTCGGTAGTTACGCACTTGTGTAGTAAAACAAACATCTTTAAGTCTAACACCTGTCCACCAATGATCTATGTTGCTTGTTATAAGCATGTCGCTTTCTACTTTGAATGTTTCTTTGAAAGGTGTAAGTTCCCATGCTAAACATTCATTAGCAAATGGCGCCATTGTAGGAATAGTAATGACCTCATCAAAAACTTTGTGCATTTGTTCTGGCACAGTAGTTGCTTCATCAACTACAACTGCAAATGCATTTATTTTACAGTAAGTTTTGACACTGAGTGCAAGCAAATATGCGCACTGTAAATACTGCGCACCTTGTGCAAAAGTCAAGTAGCCTTGTTCACAAGTTTTTGATCTCATAGTTGATCTGCCACTTCTAATAAACTACGCTTGTTCATTACATGCAAATCGCCTGTATAGCGCATAACATTATGTGATTCTTTGTATTGATATTTTAACAACCAGCGTCCATCGTTATAGTCAAGTACACTGTCACTGCTACTGAGTGCAGGCAATGCATAATCAAATGTGCTGGTATTTGCGTACCCGTTGCAAATTTGATGCGCAATACTCATTGCAAAGTCATTGCGGAATGGTGTTTTGCGAAAACCAAACAAATCAGCATAGTATGCATAATTTTCGTATACTTTGCGCCAGGTATCAAAAATATATTTTGCAGGTGGTGTCTTTTTGAAATACAAAACAGTTGCCCAGCGCATTTCAAACCAATTCTGTGCCATGTACTTGTCATGTCTAAAAACCTCATTACCGGTCACATCCCAACTTAAATTATGACAAATAAAATCATGATCACTATTAAAGTAGTTTGCAAGTGTATTGTTTTGCACCATGTAATCACAGTCTAACAGAATAG
>Ga0181577_10003130_pt1 | contig 12841 bp, 9 predicted proteins | sample 101ome_21_FD_132468 | JGI IMG/M metagenome (GOLD analysis project Ga0181577, IMG submission 132468) | Coastal salt marsh microbial communities from the Groves Creek Marsh, Skidaway Island, Georgia - 101413BT metaG (megahit assembly) | ecosystem: Environmental > Aquatic > Marine > Intertidal zone...
AAGAAGACGGTAATGAGATTCAAGCAGCGGAGTAATGCTACATGCCTCTGACCAAGCTCCAATTCAAGCCGGGTATCAACCGCGAGGGCACGAACTATTCTAACGAAGGTGGTTGGCTTGACGGGGATAAACTCCGTTTTAAGTCCGGCTATGTGGAGCGTATTGGAGGCTGGCAGTCTGTAGCTGCAACAACGTTCGAAGGTAGCTGTCGCAACATGCTAGACTTCGTAACACTAGCATCCCAAAACCTTTTGTTTATGGGTACGCACAAAAAAGCGTACCTCGAAGACGGTGGCACCTATAACGACATAACCCCGATTCGTACAACTCTGACGCTTGGTGTAGACCCAATCACTACAGGAGCGGCAGGTTCAGGGATCGTGACTATTGCTGCTACGGCTCACGGAGCAGATGCAGGTGACTTTGTGACTATTGCTGGTGCGACAGACACAGACGGAATACTAGCTGCTGACTTAAATAAAAACTTTGAAATACTTACAGTAGCAACAAACTCTTTTACTGTTGATACAGGCGGTTCGGCTACTGCTGGATCTGTTGTTGGGGGTGGCAGTTCTGTTACTGCTGCTATGGAAATTGGCATTGGTCTTGATACCACGATCCTTGGTAATGGTTGGGGTGCAGGAACTTGGGGTCGATTTACCTGGGGATCTGGTGCAGGATCTTTGGCTGGGCAAAACCTACGGCTATGGAAATCTGACTCTTGGGGTGAGGATCTACTAGCCAACCTTGTAGACGGTAAACTTTACTATTGGGATGCAACAACTGGTTTAACTGCAAGAATGGTAGAGTTAAACAGTGTTGCGGGAGCCAGTGGTGTTCCTACAACGGTTAGACAGGTTATGGTGTCAGACACAGACAGGCACGTTCTTTGCTTTGGTGCAACACCAATTGGTAGCTCTACCTTTGATCCTTTGCTTATTCGTTGGTCGAGCCAAGAAAGTGTCACAGACTGGACGCCCACAGCGACTAATACAGCGGGAGATTTAAGACTGTCACAAGGTTCTGAGATTGTTTGCGCTGTTCGAACAACTCGTCAGATACTTGTGTTTACAGAAAACAGTTTACACAGTGTTCAGTTTATCGGTCCACCATTTACTTTTGGTACAGCTATTCTTGGTACAAACGTCCGTATTGCAGGTCCTAACACCGCGATAAGTGTGAACGACTTGGTGTTTTGGATGGGTCAGGAAAACTTTTATGTCTACGATGGTCGTATAAACCCTATCCCTTGTAGTGTTCGACAGTATGTGTTTGACGACATCAACCGTAACCAGTCGTTTAAATTCTTTGCAGGTAGCCTATCAAGTAACTCTGAGGTCTGGTGGTTTTATTGCTCATCAAACAGCAACGAAGTAGATCGTTATGTTGTTTATAACTATCTCGAAAAGGTTTGGTACTACGGCACTTTAACAAGAACCGCGTGGAACGACAGGGCTTCTGGTAACCGTTTGTTTCCACAGGCTCCTAGCACTGACGGTGTTCTTTACAATCATGAGGACGGGTTAGACGATGGAAGTGTAAATCCTCCTGTAGCTGTCAACGCATATGTTCAGTCTTCGGACTTCGATATAGGTGACGGGCAGCAGTTTATGTTGGTTAATCGAGTGCTACCTGACCTTAACTTTACAGATTCAACAGCAACGTCTCCTGCTGTTTCTTTTGTAATGAATGCTAGAAACTACAGCGGTAATGCTCGAGGTACAGTAAAAGCTATAACACTGAACGCTAATCCTTTGACAACAGATACTGCTCTTCCAGGAACTCCACCGATTACAAATGGTGTTATTACGATAAAGGTTCCTAATTACGCGGCAAAAGTTGGAGACTATCTAACGCTATCTAACGCAACCGCTTTTGATGGTCTGACAACAACGCAGTTAAACAAGCGTTTTAAGATAACTGAAAGAGTTACACAAACTCTTGGTACTAATCCTTTGACAACGGCTACTGCTGTTGGTGGTGTAACAAATGGTGTTGTCACTGTTTCTGCTACAGCGCATGGTGCGTTGGTTGGAGATTACGTTAACATCTCAGGATCGCTTCAGTTAGATGGATTGTCTGTTAGTCAGATAAATAATCGGTATATTATAACAAGTGTTCCAACTGTGGATAGCTTTACCATAGACACAGGAGGCGAGGCCACCGCAGGTAGCATTACTGGTGGGGGCGCTAACGTACAAGTCGCATTTGATCGGTACAAAGTTGACACGGGCGGAACAGCAACAGCAGGGGACATAGCGGGTGGTGGTTCTTCTGTTGTAGCGGAGTTTGAGGTTAGCAAGGATGTCACACGCACGGCTATCGTAAACGGCGTTGAGGATTATACGGATCAAGTGTTTATGCGGCTGCGCGGACGACAGGTTAACTTGAAGATTGAAAGCAATGACGTAGGCGTAAACTGGAGGCTGGGCGCACCTAGATTAGATGCAAGACCAGATGGTAGACGATGAGTAGAAAGATTATTCGATCTATTATTCCTATCGCACCTCCACAATATGACCCAGCTTATGTCAATCAATTAGCTCGGTCCTTGGACAACTTTATCGACGAGTCTCGAAACCCGATTGTAAACCTTTCTAACATTCCAAATGAGGGGGTTGCCAATGGGTTGGAGATTGGTGATCTATATGAGTCAAATGGTTTTTTAAAAATAGTTCGTGCTGGAGACGTATTTTCTGGTACATTTCTTGTAACAAGTTCCGTAGGGACACCAGTAATTTTAGCAGAAGCTGATGTTGCAGCGGCAACAAACGTCGGTACATCAGCGACAGGAACAGTAACAGTGGTGATAACATGACAGAAATACTTATTATGCCAGACGGTACGAGGTGGAAACCTTCGTCAAGTTCTGATACAGTAGAATGTGTAAACTGTAATAACGCGGTGGACACGCCTGAAGAGATTGCTTCTTACCCTGACGGTAACTGCCCTGATTGCGGTGAGTCATGGACAGGAGACGAAAGGCGTAGTACAACTATAATAGTAACGATGCCTGAACAAATTACGGGTGGCACATAATGGCAGAAGAAAAACAAACAAACAAAAAGACAGGAGATTTATTTTCCTCAATTGGCGCACTTGTTGGTCTTGTTGCAGGTGGTCCAGCAGGCGCAGCATTAGGTGGTGGCCTTGGCGCTTTATTAGGTGGAGCCAATCCACAGCAAGCTATTCAAGCAGGCATCGGTAGTCTCTTTCCCGCAATGACAATGGGTAAGGCGGGACTAGCTGGTAATATATTAGGTGCAATGGGCGGTGGGCCAGGCCCACAGCAACGCGGTGCAGGGTTGATGGGTATGCTCGGTGGACAACCGACTAATCCGATGTCCATGGTTATGGGTGGTGGTCCAACAGCCGCTGTCCCTGGTATTATGCAAGCTCTGGGTGTACGCAATGCTCAAGGACAAGAAGATCCAATCATGGCTTCTATATTACGTGAGATGTTAGACCAGCAGAAACGTCCTCGATTTGAGAACCTAATGACGGATTTGGAAATGCGACAGTACCAAACTGGTGAGCGTAATCCTGACTATCGTGGTACACCTGTGATGAGAGCACAGGGTGGATACATTGAAGGTCCAGGCACAGGAACCAGTGACTCAATACCTGCTGCTATCTATCAAAACGGTGGTAGAGTGCAGGAAGCGGCTCTGTCTGATGGCGAGTTTGTTATGACTGAAGCGGCTGTTAGAGGTGCAGGAAACGGTGACCGAGATGCGGGTGCTGCAAAGATGTACCGAATGATGGATCAATTTGAGAGGATGGCGTAATGGCAGAGACGGACAACATCGTCAAACAGATGACGCTTCTTCCTGAGTATCAGGAAAACTTCTTAAAAGATCTGTTAGCAAACATATATCAAGTAGACCCTGTTACCAAAGAAGTAACGGGCATTGCCTCTAAGTCACCCTTGTATGGGGACGCGATCCTTGATGCTTCTGGTAACCCTATGTACGTCGGGGCAGATGGAACCCCCACGTCTAACGCAAGTGAAGCGCAAGTAGATCAGTATGGCAACCCAGTGTTTGCTACTGAAGGAGGCGTTGCACAGCCAGACGTTATTCGATTTACAGACGCTCAACAGAAAGCGATCAATCTTCTAACAGGGGATGTCGATCCTGATACTGGAGAGTATACTTACTCTGGTATAGGCGCATTTCAGGACGAGCTTGATAGAGCCAAACAGGTGCAAGAACTGGGCATCAGTGCTGTAGAAGGTTCTATGGGTCGATATGATCCTAGAGGTCAGGTTGTTTTAGACGCAGACGGCAACCCTGTCATTGATCCTACCACCGGAGAGCCTATGCGCGAAGGTGGATATAAAGATTTCTACGATCCGTTTGTTGAAGACGTGATTGATACAACCCTTGCTGAGATACAAAGAGAGGGTGACATTGGTAAGATTGGTGAAAGAGCCAGAGCCATTGGTGCTGGTGCCTTTGGTGGATCTAGACAGGCCATAGCCGAGCAGGAACTACAGAGAAATATCTCCGATCAAAAGGCCAGAACAGCGGCACAACTTAGATCTGCTGCATACACAGGCGCACAGAACCAAGCACAGTCCGCGTTCGAAAACCAGATGAAACGAGGCCAGAGTGCAGGTCAGTTATTCCAAGGTCTTGGTACTGGGATCGGGGCACTTGGAGAAGCGCAACAAGCTCTTGGTCAGAAAGACGTCAACGCACTGTTTAACGTAGGATCACTAGAACAAAGTCAGTTGCAGTCAGAATACGACGTGCAACGTGCAGCGCAACTTGAGGAAGCATACGAACCCTTTGCTCGGTTCTCTTACATGCGAGATATTTTATCGGGTGTGCCATCGAGCGGTACGTCATTGTCTGCGGCGGCTACCCCACAAGCTAGTCCTCTTGCAAACGTCATTGGTGGCGCAGGAGCAGGCATGATACAGCAAGGTCAACAGCCTATTTTAGGTGGGCTTGGTAGCATAGTATAAGGGTTTTGTAATGAGTTTAGGTGGCATTAATAACAGGGAATTGTTTGGAGCATCTGAAAAACCTCGGTTTGCAAGAGACAAGATTAGACAGATGGGTGGGATTATGGCCTCATCTTCTGATCTTATGGAAGCTGTTCAGCAGTCTAACCCTGCCCCTGCTCCCGCACCTACGGCTCCGTCTATGGGCGCAGGTCCGATGACCACACCTATACAACCATCCTTGCCAACACAGGTTCCACCTCCTGCACCCATGGCTCCCGCACCTATGACCCCTGCCCCTGCCCCTGCTCCTGCTCCTACACCAGGTCAGCCTGTGAACGCGGCGTTAGCTGGTAGTAACCCAACAAGTGCTGCACTCAATGCACAGGCTGCTAGACGTCCTATGCAGATGAAAGAGGGTGGTGACGTAGACGTAAGTAAAACTCCTGTAGCACCTACTAAAACAGGAAGCGTTCTTCTTGCTTCGTTAGCCGCGACCCCTGGACTATCTATGATTGTTCCCGGATTAGTAAAAAGATTTGGCAGTGAAGAAAAAGCAGAAGAGGAACTGACTAAGAAGAAAGCAGCCCTCGATGCTTCTGTTAGTTCAGGTAACACTGAGAACATAGCAAACACCTTGTTAGATGTTTCCGACCTCCCGATAAACGATGAGAACAAAAAAGAGTTTGTTAGCAACGTTCTAGGTCCAGACAAGGTGACTGACGACATAGACAAACTAAACGACATGATGGCAGGAATAGCGGTGCAAGGTGCTGGAACAAGCGGTGCAACGAAAGAATATATCCAAGCCTTGTTATATGGTCTTAACCTAAAAAGAAATACAGCAACAGCCAGAGCCGCCGCAAAAGCGGGTGGTAAATCTGGGATGTCGCCCCTTGAACCTTTTGCTGATGCCGTTCGTGATCTAGCAGGGAAGATCATACAGAGCACAGGTAAAGATGCACCCGAAGCAATGAAAGAGGCGGCGGATACTTTACGTCCGTTTTATCAAGGGAATGTTAGTGTACCACAAAGCACTCCAACCGACCCTCGTAAACAAGTAGAGGAAGCTTTGAGGGTGCAACCTGAAAGACGGGAAGAGATACTTAAACAAGCCAAAAAAGATGGTGTAAATACTGAGGGGCTATAATGGTAAACCCATACATAAAAACGGCTCCTTCGACCTCAAATCCGTATATCCAAACTGAAACTGAAGATGATGGTAAGCAATTCTACGATGACACTATCGCAGGAGAGCTAGTTGAGGGCGTTGTTTCTGGTGCTATAGGTATTGGTGAAGGACTCGCGGGTCTTGGCGCTGCTGCTGTAGATATAGTTGCAGACACAAACTATGGGGACAAGGTCACAGAAACGGCGGAAGCGGCTCGTGATGCTTTGGGTTTAGATCCAGAAGGTTTCGTTGGTAAGGGAGCGGAGATCGTTACACAGTTCGTTGTCCCTGGGATTGGCGCTGCTTCTAAGGTAGGTAAGATGGCACAGGCTGCCCGTGCCGCGAAAGGTCTTGCTAAAACTCCTATGACGAAAGCAGAGCGTTTTGCTTTAGCTGGAAAAGAACTAGCAGCCGCAGGCATTGTGGATGCCGCTGTGTCTACAGACGGAATGACTACCGTAGGTGATTGGGTAGAGATGGGGCCTACACAAACCAGTGATCTAATCGGTCTGAGTGGTCGAGAAAAAGCTTTAGCTCGTATTGGTAACAAATTGAAAGTGGGGGCAGAGGGTGGCCTTCTAGGTGGTGTAGCTCAAGGTGCTCTGATGGGAGCAGGCAAAGCTGTCACTGGTACGGCAAAGACTATAGGGGAAACAGAGTTTGGTAAGGTTAGTGCACAGGCTGTAAATCAAAAGCTTGATCAGGTTGGTAGAAGCATCGATAGCCTTTTAGAAAAGCGTATGTTGGCTAAACCTGGGTCGTCCGAAGAGCTTGGCGCTTTTAAAAGTAAACTAGCCGATGCAATTGCCTTTAGTAGATATCGAGGGTTTTTACCTGGTCAGATTGCCGACAAACGTTTGTTGTTGGATGGTCAGGTACAGATACAAATCAAGAAAGCGGATCGTATTCTTTCTGATTTGGAAACAGAGATGGATTCTTTTATCAAGAAAGCACCAGAAGGTGATGGTAACTTAGATCGAGTTGGCATTATGTCAAAGGTAGAAAGTTATCTGACAGAGTCTGACGATGCTGTGAAGAAACGTGTGCTTGGTGAGCTACCTCAAGGCGTTAGACAGAATGCTGTGCGTATGCGAAAGCACATAGATGAATTAAGTAACGACGTGTTGAAGTCTAACTTTCTCAAAGAAAATAACTTTGTGACCAAGAGTGGTGAGAATATAAAAGACGTCGTTGAGCAAAACATAAATAGCTATCTTCGTCGTCGTTACAAAATCTTTGAAGACTCAAAGTATGTGCCCACAGAAGAGTCTATAAAAGTTGCTGATGATTTCTTCCGTGCAAATAAAAGAGCCGTTGAAAAAGAACTAACTAAGATGGCTCGTCAAGATGTGTCAGAGTTCACAGAACTAAGTGACGACTTCATGGCTAGAAATGGTCTGAAAAAAGTTAGAGATGAGGATGGTATTAGAATAGAGGTCGGTGCAAAAGTCACAGACGAAGTAGCAAAGAAAGCTCGTGAAGGTTTCTTAAACGAATATAGTATCAAGGCTCGTGAAAAATTAGGCGGTGGGCGCATGGCTCGTGATCGTTTAGAAACAGGAATGTTTATCTCACGGGAAAATGTGCCGAAAGCTTTGCGTCAACTGCTTGGTGAGGTTGATGATCCAGCAGAAGCGTATCTTGGAACAATCGCCGACCTTGCACAGTTTACAGCGGTTGATGATTACTTTGGCACCGTAGCAAAACTAGCCGATCAAAACTCTGGAATTGGTAAGTTGTTTATCAATGGCAACAAATACTCACCAGAACAACAGGCTGGACTCCGCAGAAAAGGATACATCAAACTAGGCGGGGATGATGGCGCAAGCAGTGGGGTACAAGCTGTTGGTCGAAAGGCTACGGAAGAAGAACAGCTAATAGGTAGATCTGGTTGGGGTAGTTTAGACGGATACTATGTTCCTGAAGCTGTTTACAAAAACCTTACACGTCATGTGATGGGAGAAGATACTATAGGCGCTACAGCAATGCGAGGATTAGTCGGAAGTTTCCTCAAGCTCAAAGGTATTTCTCAGTATAGTAAAACTGTTTTATCTCCAATCACACAGGTTAGAAACTTTACCACAGCTTTAGCTTTTGCCACGGCCAACGGTAACATTCCAGTGATTGGTCGAGGCGGTAGTCTCAAAGATGCTAGTCAAGCTGTCTTTTCAAACATTACAAACAAAGCGGCTCCTACCTCTGGAGTTGGTAAAAAAGTAGGTAAAGCTTTTGGTCTTGGTGAAAAAGAAGCCGACGTAATCTTTGCAGATCTTGCTGATGCACAACAGCGGGGAGTTCTTGGAACAAATGCAGAGTTAAGAGAAATACAAGATACTTTAAACAAGGGCCTGGGGATTACTGCTCGTGATCCTAAAAACTTCGTAGAAGCTGTAGCAGGAAGTGGGGGCGGAGCCAGGGAAAAATTAGCCAAAGGTGTTGGCAAGTATGCCAAGAAGTTTGAAGACGTCTATCAAGGCTCAGATGATTTCTGGAAATACTTTAACTATCATGCAGAACAATCTCATCTCCGTAATGCACTGAAGGGCGCAACCCCTGAACAACAGATAACCTATCTCACCAAAAACATGGACGATGTTTCTATTGAAATGTCAGAAGCCATACGTCGTGGTGATGTAGATATTGACGAGCTTATTAAAGACAGAGCGGCACAAATTGTTAGAGACACTGTACCTAACTATAACAAGGCTGCATCTGGACTTGTTCAACTGGGGCGTCGATTACCTCTTGGTAACTTTATTTCGTTTCCTGCGGAGATATATCGAACGGGGTTTAACATTGTTAAGCAAGGATTAGATGACATGGCGTCTGACATTCCTGCTATACAAACCAGAGGTCGTAACCGTTTACTTAGTTTTGCCACCACCACTGCGGTTATACCAGCCGCTGCGCTTGAAATGGCCTATGCAACTACAGGTGTTAGTCGTGAAGAAATGGATGCATATAAACGATCCTTTGCCCCTCGATGGGAAAAAGGTTCTGTGTTATTACCTCTTGGTAAAACAGAAGATGGTAAGATTGAGTACATAAATTTTAGTACATCAAACCCATACGACACATTGTTTAGATTTACCAATCGTGTTTTGAACGAAGCAGATGACGCTGTTAAAGAAGGTAAAGATCCTAGCCAAGTTATTAGTGATGTAGCTGGTGCTTCTATTTTTGAGGCTGTTGAGCCGTTTTTATCCGAGGCTATGTTAACCGAATCATTGTTTGATATTACTGCTAGAGGTGGTCGTACTGGTACAGGAGCAGAAGTTTACAACCAAGCTGACAATCCGATGTTAAAAGTTTGGAAATCTGTAACACATGTTGCTGATACACTTGCTCCAAACATACTACCGTTTGATATCAAAGGCGGTAAGCTTGAGCCTAGCCGTTTTCTTCGTGGGGTTGCAGGATCTGAAGAGGGTGCAATCAGTAGCATAGATAAAATGGGTAGAAAAAGAGATCCAGCAGGTGAGTTACTAAGACAAATGAGCGGGGTATCTAAGTTAGAGTTTGATCCTAAACGCGGTTTAGAGTACGGCGCATATCGATTAGGGCAGTTACAAACAGATGCAAAAAGAAAGTTTAACCGGGTTACTGATGACTACAACGCTGGATCAAGTACACTGCGTAACGCTTTTCAAGCTGCAAACAACGACAAGTTCAGAATAGATAGAGAATACTTTCGTATGATAGAAGACCTACGAGCAATGGGTCTATCTGATACAGACATCAGAAAAGTATTTAAGAAAGAAAACATCGGCGGTGTCAAAGGTATTATGCGCGGTGTGTTTGAACCGTTCAAAGTTAGTCCTAAAAATCTAAGAGAAATGCGGGACGTAGGAATAATAGATAAGTTTCCTCGTCAAGAAATCGAACAGATCAGACGCAACATGAGAGGCATACCCCTCGATCCAAAGGAAGAAGTACAGCGTTCAGCGCCGACGACTAATACTAATCCTTATATAAAGAATTAATCTATCTCACCCCAGTTGTCCTTGAGTTCGTCGTCAACTTTAGAGGGGACTTTCAAGACGTCCGACAGCCCATTCTCCATTATGTCCTTGATGCATCGCGCTTGGTCGTCACCCTCTACTGAGAAGCATAACTCATCATGAACCGTAAGCATAGGTAAAAGTCCCTCTGAATAGCAATCAGCCATAGCTTTTTTTGTCTGGTCGGCTGCTGATCCTTGGATCAATTTGTTTAACGCCTTGTAAGTAAACGCTCTTTTCAAGGGCTGACCGTACTCTTTCATTGCATCTTCGTAAGGCAACGGCTTCTTGTATCCAAATGTTCTTGGCTCCCACAGATGAAAGCGACAGCGACGCCCTAGTATCGTGCGAACCTGTCCTGTGTTTTCTGCCTGTTTACTTGCCAGATCCGCAAGCCCCTTAACGAACGGCACTTTCTCACGGTGCGTTGCCAATAGTTCTCCTGCTTCGTCAGGTGAGATGTCTAGCTGCGCGGCAAGTTTGCCTTTGCCCATACCATACATGATGCCCAAGTTTACGACCTTCGCTTCCTTACGCTTGATCCCTGCTATGTCAGCAACCATCTGGTGCAGATCCACATCACCACTGTGGTATTCCTCTACGATTGTATCAACGATAGGATGCTTGAACGCTCCCTTCAGGCTTGCCGCAAAGTGCACCAGTAACCTCGGCTCTTGGCTCGAATAGTCAAACGATCCCCACTTGGTTCCTTCTTCTGGTATAAACAAACCACGGATCATCTTCTTGATCTCAGGATCTCGCGCAGGAATTTGCTGTAGGTTTGGGTTGGACGACGAGAATCGCCCGGTCACAGTCCCACCGTCATCGGATCGAAGCTGATGGAACTCGCAATGGATACGACCGTTGTGTTCGTGCTTCATGATTGTCTCAATGAACGTACTCTCTGCCTTGTCAAATTCACGCAGCCTGACAATCATTTGTGCGATAGGGTGCTGATGGGTATTGAGATACTGTTTGGTGAATGAGGGAGCGCCTGCGTCAGTCTTAGGGTATGCTAGGTTCAACTCCTCAAATACTGCGGCTACTGAGGCCGCTGCCCATGGCTCTATCTTTATCTGTGTTTGTTTAAATATCTCGTCTTTGAGTTGCTTGGATTTAGTTTTGAGATGTTTCTTAGCTTGCTCTGCCTTATCCAGATCTACACGTACACCCAATTGGCGCATGTCACACATCATCGGGATCAGGCTTGTCTCTAGGTTCCAGATGTTCCAGAGATCCTGCTTATCCAATTCGATTTTCAGACGCTCCCACAAACGCAGAGTCATACCCGCATCCTGTTCCGCATACCGTCCGACAGACTCTGGTGGTAACCTGTACATCTCTGCTTTGGGATCAAAGCCCCACTCCGCTGCGGATACACGTAGTAACTTCTCATCTTTACGTTCATCGAGGTAGTCACGACCCAAGTTATTCAGGCTGTATGACCAACGGTTCTCATCAACCACCGCCCCTGTAATCATGGTATCGATGATTCGACCCTCAACCTTGATGCCCTCGGCACGTAGCCAACCCAGATCGTAGGTTGCGTTGTGCATGATCTTATCTATGTGTGGCGTTGCCATTTGTTTTTGTAGCCATTTGAGCGCGATCCTCGCGTCCATGTTGTGACCGTTCTCATGGCGGATCGGGAAGTATCCCTGCCAATCCCCTGCGGCTACGGCTATACCTACGATGTATCCATCTTTACGAACCCATCCTGGCCCTAACGTCGTCAGGTTTGGGTCACATGTTTCCAGATCGATTGCGATCTGCTTATACTGTGTCAGGTCAGGAAACTCTGATGGAATGTTCCACGTTAGTTCCTTTCCTTGGTTCATCTGCTTTGCGATGACATGATCCTTCTCAAATAGATTACCTTGGCTCATCTTCAAACTCTGCTCCCAATGCTGAATATCCGCACTTGTCGATCCACGAATCTTTGTGGTCAATGGTCTCCAACAATCGACAGGTCTTCACCCAGTCCATCATCAGAGCCACATGCTTTGCTGTTATTTTATCGTGTGTTGTGAATGCGTCCTGTACTATTACATTCCAACCAGTTGCTATTCGGTCGAAGTTATCCTTCGCATCTCCATAGTCTTTTGCTCTGTTACCGTTGATCAGTTCTTTCGCTGTATCTAGATAGTCGTTGCGTTTCATCCTGTACATTCTCCCTCATCTTTTTGGCATAAGAAAGCTTCGTCATCGAAGATCCAATCCCCCTGTCTGCCTACAAACTCTCCCAGTTCTTTGTACGTGCGTACATCATGGAATGATCTGTCCTTTGTTTCCTCCCAGTTCTGCCACCACTTCATGCGGTCTGGATACTCACGCCACATAGCCGCTAGTGTCGCTTCGCTCTTCAAGAAACAACCGTCACAGTTCCCTGATCCTGGGGTAATCTTCAGATCGAACTCATGTTGTTTCCAGAAAAACATGACATCCTGCTTCGTGACCCCTGCATCTGCCAACGGAAACCAATTGTCCCACCGTTTGTCCTTGCTTGGCTTTACCCGCTTGGCTTCGTCTGCACGGATACCGATGGTGTTTGTCCAGTGCTCCCACCCGATAGACAGCAGATACCGACGCATAGTTTTGACCTTCAACTCCTGAGTGCAGGATCTACGGAATACATTTGGTAGCATGTTGAAAGAAAGATACTTATCAAACGGCTCCCCCTCTCGCGCAGCGGAGTTCCAACTGACCGTCTGAAAGTGT
>Ga0181577_10003133_pt1 | contig 12838 bp, 8 predicted proteins | sample 101ome_21_FD_132468 | JGI IMG/M metagenome (GOLD analysis project Ga0181577, IMG submission 132468) | Coastal salt marsh microbial communities from the Groves Creek Marsh, Skidaway Island, Georgia - 101413BT metaG (megahit assembly) | ecosystem: Environmental > Aquatic > Marine > Intertidal zone...
CTTATTAAGCAGTGGCATTTATTTGGTGCGCATTCAAGGGAATAATTACAGTCATACCAGTAAGCTGATCATGCGTTAAGCCAGCAACTGTTCTGTGATTTAAAAAAGTGCGCCACTCTGGCGCACTTTTTTTTATAAACGATCGACCTCTTAAGCCCTGGAAAATCTTTACGACCATCCAATGATCGAATAAATTGATAACCACCCTTTGGTGGCTGCCCACATCAGTCTAATCAAGCTGAGATTGAGTGCAATGATCCCTTAGCACAGGTTTTCTAAAGTACTGAGTATGTCTTCAACACTCAATCCGCAAAGGGCGTAAAGTTCTTCTGGCTTGCCATGAGGCACAAATTGATCTGGGATGCCCAGTCGTCTTAATTTAAGGTCGTATTGATGACTGGTGAGAAATTCTGCTATGGCACTGCCCAGGCCACCATTTAAACAGCCGTCCTCCACAGTGACGATGGCCTTATGGGTGCGACAAATTTCGTGCAATAGCTTCTGGTCGAGAGGCTTTAAAAATTGCATGTCAATATGGCTCACTGCCGACGGGTGCTCCAAGCGCTCAATGGCCAAACTAACCTGGTCAGCGATGGTGCCGATGCTCAAAACAGCGACTTTTTCACCGCGCTTTAGGGTTTCTGCGTGCCCAATTTTAATGGGTTCAAAGGGGGTTTGCCATTGGGCCATTTTGCCTCTGCCTCTGGGATAGCGAATAGCGATGGGATGATTGAGTCCGCTTTGCGCGGCATGCATGATGTTGCGCAATGCCCTGGCATCACGTGGAGCAGCTATAATTAAATTTGGAATGGGGCGTAATGAGGCCAAATCAAAGACCCCGTGATGAGTCGCTCCGTCTTCGCCCACAATTCCTGCCCGATCCAAACAAAAGATCACCGGCAAATTTTGCAGACAGACATCGTGAATGACTTGATCATAAGCCCTTTGAAAAAAGGTTGAATAAATGGCGCAGAATACCACTTTGCCTTGAGTGGCTAGCCCTGCGGCGAGGGTTACGGCGTGCTGTTCCGCGATACCCACATCGATCGCGCGCTCAGGGAAGGCTTCCATCATGAAACGCAGGGAAGATCCTGTAGGCATGGCCGGTGTAATGCCAAAAATTTGCTCATTTTCTCTAGCCAATTCGACTAAGGTATGTCCAAAGACATCCTGAAACTTTGGTGGAGCAGCGACACTGGTTTGATTGAGGCGCTCTCCTGTTTTTGGGTCAAATTGCCCCGGGGCATGATAGCCCACTTGATCTGCTTCTGCCTGTTTTAGTCCTTTGCCCTTTGTGGTGACTACATGTAAAACTTTTGGCCCTTGAATGCTTTTAGTGGTTTCCAATGCTTGGATTAGGGCAGATAAATCATGCCCGTCAATGGGCCCGGAATAATGAAAGTTCAAGGCCCTAAATAGATTGTCTGTTTTGGTTAGATCCTGCGCTTCTTTTTTTCGGGTTAAGTATTCTTTAAATGCCCCGACACTCGGATCAATACCGATGGCATTGTCGTTTAAGACAATCAATAGGTTGGTTTTGGAAACACCCGCATGATTCAGGGCTTCAAATGCCATGCCGCTGGCAATACTCGCATCACCCACTACGGCGATGTGCTGTTTGTTTTTCAGACCATCTTGCGCGCTGGCTAAGGCCATGCCCAATGCGGCAGAGATTGCTGTGCTGCTATGACCCACCCCAAAGGTATCGTAGGGGCTCTCCTTGCGAGATGGGAAACCACTGAGTCCGCCCAATTGTCGGTTAGAATGGAAATCGCCTCGACGACCGGTCAAGATTTTATGGCCGTAGGCTTGGTGCCCAACATCCCAGACCAGCAAATCTTCGGGCGTATTAAAGACATAATGTAAAGCGATGGTCAATTCTATGACGCCCAGACTCGCCCCAAGGTGACCTTCTTTAATGGCCACAATATCAATGATAAACTGTCTCAGCTCAACAGAAAGTTGCTCCATTTCAGCCAAAGAAAGCCTGCGCAAATCTTCAGGCAGTTGGATGCGATTTAGGATGCTTTGATTCATCGCTATAAAGATACGCTTATTCGATTGTCTGTACAGGGATCAGGGCTTAATTTGTACCTTTATCCCATGAATCTAAAGCCTTTAGATCACGATTATTTTATGCGTCGCGCTTTGGCTGAGGCTCAAGCTGCTCTGGCAGAGGGTGAGGTACCCGTCGGTGCTGTGGTCGTAGCTGGCGATCGCATCATTGCCCGAGGACATAACCGCACTCAAGTCTTAAATGACGTTACAGCTCATGCAGAGATGCAGGCCATCACCTCTGCGGCGAACCACATTGGGGGCAAATACCTCCATGATTGTACCTTGTACGTGACCCTAGAGCCTTGCCAAATGTGTGGTGGAGCGCTTTACTGGAGTCAAATTTCAAAAGTGGTTTATGGGGCGAGTGATCCAAAGCGAGGATACAGCATCTTGGGGACCCAGTTACACCCGAAAACCGAAGTCATTACTGGTGTTTTGGCCGATGAATGTGGTCAACTAATGGATGACTTTTTCAAGAGCAAAAGACGCTGAGGTCCGTATTCACAATTCTTAATTCACGCTTATTGCGGGGACAAAAAAACCCCGAAGCTAAGCTCGGGGTGTATCATTTTTGAATGGCTTTAGGGTTAATCGTGCAGCACACGAACTTGCGCCGCTACCCTACCTTTTCGCCCTTCTTGCTCTTCATACTCAACTTTATCACCTTCATTGAGCGCTTCTCCATTGAGCCCAGTGACGTGAACAAAGATGTCTTTTCCGGTGTCACTGTTGGTGATGAATCCGTAACCTTTGGACTCGTTAAAAAATTTTACTGTTCCTTCCATAGCAATAAATAATGTATTAATTAAGATTCCAAAGTTAATCTAATTATTGACCTAGAGGGTGATTCCGCTCAAAAATTTATGAAAATCAATGAATTACACCCTTAATTTACGGAGTATAGACAGGCTTAAAACTCCTGAAACGTTCAGACAGGGCGGACTTATTTCGTCTTTTTGTAATCGTTCATTTTCTCGATGCTTTCTTTAGTCAACATATAATCGCTGACTGATCGATTTTTCCAGCGATGGTAGATAAAAAAAGGCATCCATAAAAAAAATAATCCCGAGATTCCGGCGCCGATAAACGTATCTGCCATTGGGTGCCCTGAGGACTGTAGATAAAATCCAACAGCACAACTTATCACGACAAGCATAAAAACGAGATGAAGAAAAAATTTCATTTGAGTGGTTTTGTAGAATCTTTTGAAGGTCGCAGGAGCGGATTATTCCTTTAGATCGATTTTTAAATTCAGTTCCTCTAACTGCGCTTGATCCACTGCAGCTGGTGCGTCAATCATGACATCGCGACCTGCATTGTTTTTTGGGAAGGCAATAAAATCACGGATTGTCTCTTGACCCCCTAAAATGGCGACCAATCGATCCAGGCCAAAGGCAATCCCGCCGTGAGGAGGAGCGCCGTACTGAAAGGCGTCCATCAAGAAGCCAAATTGAGCTTTTGCCTCTTCAGGGGTGAATCCAAGGTAGTCGAACATTTTGCTTTGAGTAGCCTTATCGTGAATACGAATGGACCCGCCACCAATCTCGTTGCCATTGAGCACTAGGTCATAAGCATTGGCTTTGACCGCGGCAGGATTTGTTTCCAATAGGGTCATTTGTCCTGGTTTTGGCGAGGTAAATGGATGGTGCATGGCATGGAAACGCTCAGTTTCTTCATCCCATTCCAACAAAGGGAAATCGACCACCCAAAGTGGTGCAAATTCGTCAGGTTTTCGCAGGCCAAGACGCTCAGCCAATTCCATGCGTAAGGCACTGAGTTGCCCTGGCACCTTATTTTTGGGCCCGGAGAGCACACAGATCAAGTCGCCGGACTGAGCTCCGGTGATTTTGGCCCATTTGGCCAAGTCTTCCTGGGTGAAAAATTTATCGACACTGGATTTGTAACTCCCATCTTCCTGCACCCGACAATAAACCATACCGGCAGCACCTATTTGCGGTCTTTTAACCCATTCGATAAGTTGATCAATTTCTTTTCGTGAATAAGCATTACCTCCGGGAACGGCAATTCCAACAACCAGTTCAGCAGTGTTAAAAACGCCAAAATCACGGTGCTGTGCACAGTCATTGAGCTGGCCGAATTCCATACCAAAACGAATGTCTGGTTTGTCGTTTCCGTAACGCTCCATAGCCTGGTCATAAGTCATGCGGGGAAAATCGCCGACCTGCACTCCGACGATCTCAGAAAGCAAATGACGGGTGAGCCCTTCAAAGGTATTTAAGACATCCTCTTGAGTCACGAAGGCCATTTCACAGTCAATTTGGGTGAACTCGGGTTGGCGATCGGCCCTCAGATCTTCGTCTCTAAAGCACTTGACAATTTGGAAATAACGATCCATACCGCCCACCATAAGGAGCTGCTTAAAGGTCTGAGGAGATTGGGGTAGGGCGTAAAATTGTCCGGTATTCATGCGACTGGGCACTACAAAATCACGCGCACCTTCAGGGGTTGATTTGATCAGATATGGTGTTTCGACCACGATGAAGTTTTGACCAGAGAGATAATTCCGTACGGCCATACTGACTCTGTGACGAAACATTAAATTGTTGCGAACGGGTTTGCGTCTAATGTCTAAATAGCGGTATTTCATGCGAAGGTCCTCGCCGCCATCGGTTTGATCCTCTATGGTAAACGGCGGGGTCAAGGCGCTGTTGAGCAGGGTCAATTCACTGACCAAAATTTCAATGTCACCAGTGGCCATATTGGGATTTTTAGACTCGCGTTCTATGACGGTCCCTTTGACCTGTATGACAAATTCACGTCCTAATTTTTTAGCTGCTTCTATGGTTTTTGCATCCGTACGTTCTGCATCAAAGATGAGCTGGGTGATGCCATAGCGATCCCTGAGGTCTACCCAGATCATGAATCCCTTATCTCTGATTTTTTGAATCCATCCAGAAAGAACCACCTCTTGACCCAATTCATTTAGGCTAAGCGATCCATTGTTGTGCGTTCGGTACATATCGATTAAATGAGCCACAAAGTTAAGAAGAACCGTGTGAATTGTTTTTGGTCTTTGGCACTGATTTTAACTTTGTAAGGGATGTTTTCCCAACAAGCGCAATAATTTACCCTTGAATTGATGCACCATTAAAAACAGCACAGGCACAATAATTAAGGTCAAAAAGGTCGCTACGAGCAGTCCGTAAATCACCGCCCATGCTAATGGTCCCCAAAAAATCACATTGTCTCCTCCAAAATAGATTTTAGGGTCAAAGTCTGTGAATAATGAGAAAAAGTCCATGTTAAAACCAATGGCCAGGGGAATTAGTCCCAGAACTGTGGTGATGGCTGTAAGCAATACGGGGCGCAAACGCGCCTTTCCTGCCTGGATGATCAAATCGTGGAATGTTGTTTCCGGGATTAATTGGGCGTGTTCAACCTCGTGCTTTTGCTGATGGCGATCAATTAAAAGCTGAGTATAATCGAGCAAAACTACCCCGTTGTTTACTACAATTCCAGCCAAAGAGATGATCCCCACCATGGTCATCATGATGACAAATGAGGCCCCGGTAATCAAGATACCACCAAAGACCCCAATGAAGCTCAAGAAAATGGCCAGCATAATGATGGTTGGCTTTGAAATGGAACTGAATTGAAAAATCAACAGAAACATGATGAGTCCGAGTCCACTGAAAAAGGCACCCATCAAAAAGGTCATTTGTTTGTTTTGTTCCTCAATCTGACCAGTGTAATCAATATCTACTCCCTTGGGCAGCCCACTGAAGTTGTCCATATGGCTTTGAATTTGTCCGACGATGGCCCCAGCATCGGTAAAGCCTGGGGCTAGGGCAGAATATACCGTCACCACTCGTTTGCCATCTCTGTGTTTAATGGCGCTAAAAGAGGAAGTATTCCGTCTTTGGGTAACCGCGGAGAGCGGAATGTTTTTGAGTCGTCCTGTGGCTTGATCCCGGAAGGTGATGTTCTGGTCAAACAGCGCACTTTTGGTTTCTCTTTGGCCCTCTTCAAAACGAACATTGATGTCATAATCTTCGCCATCTTCCTTGTAAATGCCTGCTTTTTCGCCAAAAACAGCACGCCTTAATTGACGTCCTACTTGACCCGCAGCCACGCCAAGTCCTCCAGCTTTTTCACGGTCCACAAAAATTTCCATAGCGGGTTTGCCCTTATTTACATCGATTTTGAGCTCATCGATCCCGGGGATATTTCGTTGGTTAATGAAATTGCGCATCAATTCAGCTGTTGCAATCAACTCATCGTAGTCCTTGCCTTCGAGTTCGATATTAATCGGATAGCCCGCTGGTGGCCCAGTAGGGTCTTTTTCTACCGAAATTGAAACGCCAGGATAACGGCCTTTCAATCGCTCTTGAATGCGCTTGCGTAATTGTTCTGAGTCGTGTCCTTGACGAAATTTGAATTCGTGCATTGTGGCGGTAATCTTGCCTCGATGCGGCATCTCTGCGGCATTACCGGCGTCAGTCTGAGGATTACCCGCTCCTTCGCCTACTTGAGAGACGGCCGCTTCAACCAATACATTTTTGCCAGTGACCGGGTCTTGATACATGGGGTCGTTAACGATCTCATAGACCTGATTTTCGATGTCCAAAGTGATGGCGTTGGTTTTTTCGATATCTGTTCCTTGGGGATATTCAATATAAATGATGATTTGATTGGGCTTGTTGTCAGGAAAAAATTCTACACTGGTCCTCTGACTTCCTACCGAGGCCCCGAATAGACCAAAGACCACAAACAAGAGGATGAAGGTCCCCCCAAAAAACAGTCCAGGACGATAACCGGTCAAGGCGAATCTGAGCAGTTTTTTGTATTTGTTCTCCAGCCATGGTAAGGCGCGTTTTTGAAACTTATTGGCCCAATCTTTGATGCCGTATTTGTAGGCCCAAAATAGGGCTACAGTAAACAGCATTACGCTGCCCAATCCACGCACTGAACCCCCGGTCAATAGAATTAAAAGTCCCAATCCTCCCATGAGGTAGGTCAAGCGAATTAAACTCTTGCGTTTGATGATGCGCTTATCAATTTCCATGAATTGTGACACGAGCATAGAATTCATGAAAATGGCGACAAACAGGGATGAGCCTAAAACCACCGACAAGGTAATCGGGAAAAAGATCATGAATTCGCCCATGACGCCCGGCCATAAACCCAATGGAATAAATGCAGCTACGGTCGTTAGGGTAGAAATGATGATGGGAAAGGCAATTTCTCCAATCCCTTGCTTGGCCGCTTGAATTCTTGGGAGGCCCTCTTCTTCCATCAATCGATAGACGTTTTCTACCACCACGATGCCATTGTCTACAAGCATGCCTAACCCCATAATTAGTCCAAACAAAATCATGGTATTCATGGTAAATCCGAGTAGTGACAGGACCATGAAACTCATGAACATTGACATTGGAATGGCAAACCCGACAAAGAGGGCATTGCGGAACCCTAAAAAGAACATCAACACAGTGACCACTAGAATGACGCCAAAAATAATGTTGTTGACCAAATCGTCCACTTGATTGATGGTTTTGGCGGATTGGTCATTGGCAATGCTGATTTCAAGATCGCTTGGGAATACTTCAGCCTTGGCATTTTCAATAATGGCCTCGACTTTTTGCGCGGCTTCTACCATGTTCTTACCCGCTCTTTTTTTGACGTCTAGCATGACGACATTAGCGCCAAACTCGCGCGCATAGGTTGTGGTTTCTTTTTCTTTGAAGTTGACTGATGCGATGTCATTCAAATAAACGACTCCGCCCTGAGTTTTGACCACAAAGTCTGACAGGGCTCTGGGGTCGTCAATTTCGCCAATAATGCGAAGAGAGCGCCGCTGACCACTGGCAATCAAATTGCCCGCTGACATGGTCATATTCCCATTGCGGATGGCCCCCAGAATATCGTCAAAACTGACCTCGGCGGCCATCATTTTATAGATGTCCACTGCAATTTCAACTTCAAGATTTTGGGCCCCTCTGATGTCGGCCTTTTTGATTTCTGGCAAATCTTCAATTTCCTCCTCTAAATACTCGGCAAACTCTTTGAGTTTTTGGGTTGGATAATCTCCTTTTATGTTGATGTTGCTAATGGGCGCTTCTTCTGAGAAATTTAAATCAAAGACATTCGGCTCGACCTTAGCGTTGTTAAACGTTGGCCAATCCTCGCTGCTTTTTTCGCTTTCGACCTCATCTTTGACCCGTTGCTTTGCGGCCTCAACAGCAATAGATTCATCAAACTCTACGGTTATGATGCCGTAATCCTCTTGAGCAGTGGCAATAATTTCCACCACATTACTCAAGTTTTTGAGTCGATCTTCGAGAGGATCCACAATCAGTCGTTCGATGTCTTCGGCCGTGTTACCCGGATACGGGGCGCTGATGTATATTTTTGTCTCTTTAATCTCAGGGAAGGTCTCTCGCGGCATGTCATAATAGGCCTTTCCCCCTAAAATCAAGACCACCGTGATCAATACGTAAATGATCGTTTTGTGGTCAATGGCCCATGAGGCCAAGCCAAATTCCTTATGGAGATTTTTTTTGAATTTACTCATTGGATTCTGTCTTGAGAATTGAAATGGCCTGTCCGTCTTTTACGCTTCTTGCGCCCTCTGAAATCACGGTGTCTCCTGCCTGGATCCCCTCGAGAATCTCAACAAAATCACCTTCGGTCTTGCCGGTGACCACGATACGCTTTAAGGCAGTACTTTGCTCGCGCTCTTGGTCGTAAAAAGTGGTGTAAACGTATTGTTGACCAGCGGCGTTTTCTGAGATTACTGACTGGGGTACCAGCAGGGCTTGTTCGCTGGTGTAATCGTTGATCTGAATTTGCGCGGTAAGATTCGGCTTGATTTGTGACGTCTGCTTTGGTAAATCGACTTCGATGCTAAAAGTTCTATTTCCGGGATTAATGTAACGCCCGACACTGCGCACCTTTGAGGCTACTTTTAGCCCCAAAACGGGAAAATCAACCATTACTTTCTTGCCGGCTACCACTTCACTTAAATAGCTTTCTGGAACATCAGCCTTTAAGTACATATTGCTTAGATTGACCAAACGAAATACGGGACTTACCCCTGCGCTCACTACGGTACCTGCTTCGGCCAATACGGCATCAATGGTGCCGTCAAAAGGGGCGATGATTTGAGTTTTTTCCAGTTGCTGACTCAGTTGTTGGGTCAGGCTTTTTTGCGCTTCATATTGGGTTTTTGCTTGTAAAAACTGAAGTTCGCTTCCTATGTTTTGTGCCCAAAGTTTTTCTTGGCGTTCAAAAGTGGTTTTGGCCAGAGCTTCTTGCACCTTAAGTTGATTGAGTTGTTGGCTCAAACCATTGTCGTCTAAAGTGGCTAAAACCGCACCTTTTTTAACTTCATCTCCCACAACTACGTGGAGTTTTTTAAGTTGACCCGAGAACTGAGGGTAAAGGACGATGTTTTGTTTTGTCGCCACATCCCCTTGTACCTGAACAAAGTGTTCAAAGCGTTCAGGTTGAACGACCATGGCCGTAACCAAGGATAATTTCTCGCTTTGGTCGAGTTTCCCGATGGCCCGATCCAAATCCGCTAAATCTTGGGATAGGGCTTGATGCTGGGCCCCCAAATTCGCTCGAGTGGTTCTTAGCTGAGACAAGTCATTGGTGGCGATGACCTGTTCTACGGTGAGGGTTTTTTCCTGACAACCAAACACGGTCAGGCTAAGGAGAATGAAAGAAAGGATATGTTTTGTCATGGACGTGGATTAAAAGGTTTGGGGATCGGTGAATGTGTCTAAAACGGTTTTGGCATTGAGTAGGGCCAAAAGCGTGGTGTAGTAATTTTGTTGTGAACGATAATACTGTGACTGGGCTTGATACAAGTCAAAACTGCTCGAGAGGCCCTGATCAAATTTGATTTGATTTTTTTGAGCAACGCGTTCTGCCAGATTCATGCTTCTGAGGGCATTGTTGTAGTTGTCCTTAGTCAGGCTATAGTCACTCTTGGCGTTTTCAAAGGCGATTTGGGTGGCTTGTAAGGTTTGAGTATAATCTGTTTTGGCCTGATCCCAAGCAATTTTGGCTTGTTTGCTCCGCGCACTTCTAAAGCCACTGCTGAACAGAGGCAATTGCATTCTAAACCCTAACATGGATGATTGAAACCATTGCTGATCACGCTCTGTAAAACTAAATTCGTTACTGAATCCTTGGGTGCTGTAATTTAAAAAAGCCGAAAAACTGGGTAGGGCTCTACTGCGTTCGAGTTGCCATTCCAGACGTCGTTGCTCCTTAAAGTTCTCAGCAATGCGCACGTCAATTTGACGATTGAGATCGAGTGTTGATTCTGAGGAGCCCGGCATCGAGGCGTTTAGCACTAAGCTATTGAGGTCATCGGTGAGGATCAATTCAGTCTCAAGGGGGACGCCCAGTGTTGCTCTCAAAAGGTGATAGGCCAAAAGTTGGCTGCGACGGGCATTGTCCAGGAACCCCTTGACCTCCAAAAGGGTAATTTCTAACTGTTCCAGAGATTCCAACTCGGCCATGCCGTTTTGATAAACGATCTCTAGTTCTCGATAAGATTCTTTTAAGGCCTTGTGATTGTTTTGAAAAACTGAAACCAGCGCGTCAGACATTAAGGCGCTACCATAGGCATTTACGACACTTTTTTCAACCTCTATTTGGGTTTTTTCATAAGCGTTTTTAGAAAAATCGAGAAAGGTTTTTGCTGCTTGAAGACCAACCAAATAACTCCCGTCAAAAATCAATTGTTCTAAAGTCGCTTGGGCTGCTGCGTTTTGCTCAGTCCCAAAGATTACTGGGGTAAAAGTCCCTGGAGCGCCGCCTGCAATCTCACCTGGGATGAGGGTTACGGGTTGTTTTAGGTTGTTGTTGTAGGTGATCGATCCATTGATTTGTGGTAAACCAGTAGCGATGGTTTCCCACTTTTTCTTCAATGCTCGGGTCATTTCTCGACGCGCATTTAGACTGGCATAACTGCTGTCTTGGGCCAAAGTAACCGCCTGTGATAGGCTAAGCGTGTAGCTTTTGTTTTGAGCCAATAGGGTCATTGAACATAGGCCAAATAAAAGAAGAAAGGGCAGTGATCTCATGGTGTGGATTGATCGATGTATTTATTGAGCACCGACAAGCCTTTTTTGGTGACGATGCCGCGCAAATGATATTCGAGATAGGATTCTATCAGATTTATTTTTGGAAATTCAGTGATTGGAAAAACCGTATCGTCTTTGATTCCGGTCATGCCGATGAAATAAATTCTGGCCACAAATTCTACGTTGACATTATCGCGATAAAGGCCTTGTTCAATCCCTCGCCTGAGGTTGTTCAGGGTAATGTCATGGATGAGCTCAAAATTATTGCCTTTGATTTGCTGAAAAATCTCTGGATAATATTTTTGAAGCTGAAATTGTGGTGATGATTTTTCATCCTTGAGTTGCAATGAAACAAATTTTTTGATCTCATAAAGTTCTTCGATTGGATTGAGTTGTTGTTGACAAATCCAATCTATGCCGCTGGTGACCGTCGAGTAAATGGATTGAGTCACAGAACTCACAAGCGCGGATTTATTTTCGAAGTAACTGTAGATGGTTTTTTTAGACATGGAGAGTTCACGGGCGATGTCGTCCATGGTGATGCTCTTGAACCCAAAATTCAAGAATAACTCGGTGGCTTTGTCTACAATTTTCTCCTTCACAGCGGGCAAATGTAACCAAGAAAACTTTTAGAACAAAAAAAGTTTCCTGCGTTTACAAAATTTTAACAAAGCTGCGTAAAGGCCAGCAATGAGTATAGATTCTGCGGGTCAGTCAGTAATATTTTTACCATAAATGCCCTTGAGGACCTGCTTAAACTGTATTTTAGCAAAAAATCTCGCATGAAGACGTTGGGTCATTATAAAGAAGTTTTTGAACAGGCCTTGGCCAATACCCATTGGCCAAGTTCGCCTCAGGGACTCTATGTGCCGATCGATTATATCATGCAGTTGGGGGGTAAGCGCCTGCGTCCCATAATGACCTTGATGATTTGTGATTGTTTTGGCGGAGATCATCATAAGGCCATTCCTGCAGGACTGGCGGTGGAGTTGTTTCATAATTTTTCGTTGATTCACGATGACATTATGGATCAGGCGCCTTTGCGTCGTGGACAGGCTACGGTCCATCACAAATGGGACCTCAACACAGGCATACTTTCTGGGGATGCCTTATTGATCTTGGCGTATCGACATTTTGAATCGTATCCACCAGAAACGTTTAGCGCCTTGTCTAAATTATTCAGTCAAACCGCCATTGAAGTATGTGAAGGTCAACAATACGATATGGATTTTGAGCAACGTATTGAAGTCTCAAAGCAAGAGTACCTCAAGATGATTGAGTACAAAACCGCTGTTTTAGTGGGCGCGGCCATGAAAATGGGGGCAATTGTCGCCGGTGCTGAGCTCGAGCAGCAAAATTTAATTTATGAATTTGGTCGTTGCTTGGGGATTGCCTTTCAGTTGCAAGACGATTATCTGGATGCTTTTGGTGATCCAAATGTTTTTGGAAAACAAGTGGGCGGAGATATCCTGAGCGGCAAAAAAACCTATCTCTATCTCAGTGCCTTGGAAAAAGGCAACGCTGAGCAAAAAGAGCGACTTTTAGAATTGTACCAAGCCAACGATGTTTCTCCAGAGGATAAAGTGGCAGAGGTCAAATCTTTATTTGAGCAAACTCAGGGCGATAAGGCCGTACAGCATGCCATAGAAACCTTTACCAAACGGGCCTTCGATCAACTCGATCAGACGGTTATTTCTCAAGAAGCCAAGACGCATCTA
>Ga0181577_10003148_pt1 | contig 12808 bp, 35 predicted proteins | sample 101ome_21_FD_132468 | JGI IMG/M metagenome (GOLD analysis project Ga0181577, IMG submission 132468) | Coastal salt marsh microbial communities from the Groves Creek Marsh, Skidaway Island, Georgia - 101413BT metaG (megahit assembly) | ecosystem: Environmental > Aquatic > Marine > Intertidal...
AGAGCTCTTTGAGAACGGCAGTGAATACGTCGGGCAGCAATTGACTGTTCGCTACCAGGAACTCACCGATGACGGTGTTCCTCGGTTCCCTGTCGGCATTGCTGTTCGTGACTACGAATGAGGCGAAAGCCAACTAGATGGGAAAGGGAGGAAAGATGCGGCGCTGCAGTCATGTCGATAGGCAAACTGGAGAGAGATGTAAGGTCTCTCTAAAAGCGCCTAAGAGTAAACTTCGTGTTTTCTGTAAGCGACATCGCTGGCAGCACCGCCCAACTAACAAGACCAAAGTCATCGTCAAGAAGAACAATCGGCTAAACGCTAAGCTATCTGAAGACGATGAAAACTAGATGAGTAACGAAAGAATTGACGTCGAAGCATTGTGGCACCTTACACATAGCCCCGACTTAAGTGATTACAAAGTCAAAGATTACGAGGAAGAATACAACGAGATGCAAGACATGGCTCCTTCGGAGTACCTTGATCGAGTCTTGGAGTTCCGCAGTAATATGATTTCTATCGTGAACAGATGTTATGATAAAATCGAAGAGCTCGAACAAGAACCGAGAGTAACGATTGACGAATGGGATGATGAACGCCCATGTGTCACCGTCCGATACAATGGACGAGAATACGTTGGGACTCTTGAGGAATGGGAGAGTGAGGAGGAGTGATCCTCCACTAGATGAGTGACGATTTCAATCCTGAAATCAGAATTGTGCCTGAGCCGTGCCCTAACTGCTTCGATTGCAACGTGGAAGCATATCTCCTCGATGAAGAAGATATGATCATGAATTGCTGGAAGTGCGGATGGGAAAATCACACCAACACCCACGAATGGGAGTGGGATGATTTCGGGCTAATGGAAGAGGAGTGACTAACTCACAACTAGATGAGTGAAAACAAGTACCGAGGACTACTCGGTGATGATGGCTATGTTGATTACGACGGTATTCTTCATTTGATTGAAGAGAACGACCGACTGAAGGAACATATGCTCTCAGCCAACAAACAACTGGAAGCATTGTGGGACCGCCTAGATGGGTGGGATATGTGCATGGATGACTATTCCATGCATTATCCTGATGATGGTCTAGACGAAGAGTATGCCTGGAAGGATGGTGTTGGTATCATCCTGAAGGAACTCTATTCCTACACGGAAGAAGATGGTTGGCAAAAGAAAGAACCTGCCTCTGAATGAGGCAACTAGATGAGTGACGATCCGCTATGGAAGCGACTCAAGCATACCGGCTTTGTGAAGCCGGATGACCGAGTAATCGGTGAAGTGTACACCTCACGGAGGGGTGTAACTGGAATATGGGATGGAAAGAAGCTTCGTTGTAGACACAACAGACAACGAAGCGAGTGCAAACAATGCGGAGGTGCTTCTATTTGTGAACACAACAGAATACGAAGCAAATGCAAGGAATGCGGAGGTGCTTCTATTTGTGAACACAACAGAATACGAAGCTTGTGCAAAGAATGCGGAGGTGCTTCTATTTGTGAACACAACAGAGAACGAAGCCAGTGCAAGGAATGCGGAGGTAGTCAAATTTGTGAACACAATAGACGACGAAGCCACTGCAAGGAATGCGGAGGTAGTCAGATTTGTGAACACAACAGAGAACGAAGCAAATGCAAAGAATGCGGAGGTAGTCAAATTTGTGAACACAACAGAATACGAAGCCAGTGCAAAGAATGCGGAGGTGCTTCTATTTGTGAACACAATAGACGACGAAGCCAGTGCAAGGAATGCGGAGGTAGTCAAATTTGTGAACACAACAGACAACGAAGCCGCTGCAAGGAATGCAAGAAATCCTGACCAACTAGATGAGATACTACATCTATACTGATGGAAGTGCTATTGGGAATAACAATGTGACGAAGGATACACCTGCTGGGTGGGGCTTCGTGGTGGTCCGGGGAGATCCTGGGCCGAAGCACGACGGAGGAGAAGTTGTGGCTCGCCTGAATGGGCGTGTCGTGACGGACCCGAGCAACCCGCTGTTTATCGGGGCCGAGGTTGGCTCCAACAACACCGGTGAGCTAAGTGCGCTGAACGAAGCCCTGGAGTGGGCTCGCCTGCGTGGCAATGTTGAACCTGAAATGGAAGTCACGATCTACAGTGACTCTCAGTATGCGCTGAACCTAGTGTTCGGCAATTGGAAGGCTAGCGCAAACAAGGCGCTAGTTAAGAGAACCAAAGAACAACTGATGGGAGCCGAAAGGGCTCTCAAGAGTGAGATCATGTGGGAACACGTTCGTGCCCACAGTGGCTACCATTGGAATGAGGTTGCTGATCAGCTTGCGTATGACGCGGCTAATCAGTGACTCAACTAGATGAATCACTACACTTTCTTGCTGGAAGATGATGAACGTGATTGTGAGTTTGCGAAAAGCAAGTTAATCCCAAGAAGTGGATTGCTGGGCTTACTAAAACTCAAGCGCAAGGTGATAGAGCAATGTGAGTACAGAGCAACTCACGGAGAGGTGTGGGGAAACGACACTGCTCACTATTGCGACCAGCACATCTCTCCCTCATATGAAGAAGAGTGATGTGCTAACTAGATGTTAACTGATGAAGAAGAAGCAAGATACCTCTTTGCTGCTATGGCGTATGCCGAGCATGGAGAGGCCTTTAGAGAACTTCTATTGGACCTGTACGAGGGTGTGAAGGAACACACTCCTGTCAAGAAGATATACCAAGAGCTGGTTGATCACTTTGAGGCAACCCGGGCATTGATGCCGGTTGATTCAAAGGAAGTCGATCACAAGCGAGCAGCCCGCATTGGAGCGGCTGCTATGAGCATTCGATTCTTGGATATGATGATGAGAGAGGAAGCGATTCCGCTATTCGAAGTTCAGGTTGCTGAAACCATGGCTGATGCCATGAAGAGCGAACAAGAGTTCAGAGAAGACAATGTCTGATCTGGGCAACTAGATACCATATGTCGGTAAGTACTAAAGCAAAAGCTACTGGGCGCAGGTCAATGAGAACCTACGACCGAACGTGGGATGAGATCGATGAGATGCTTGAGCAGGCGCGACTGAAGCGCCGAGAGTGGAGTATCCACTTTGAGAGAGCAAAGAAGATCAACAACGCGCAAGCGATGAAGGATGCAGCTCGCAACGCCAAGGCCCTTGAGGGAGTCGAGAAGACTCTCCGCTGGGTCATGGGCGAAGCGGGTGTTGATCATCCTCTTCACTGAGCAACTAGATGGAAATTGTGTGTAAAAACGGATGTGAAGATCCCGGATGGTTCAACGTAACTGCACCGGTAGGTGCTGCGGTTAAGCCAGATGGATACTTCATCGAACAACACTTGATTGACCTAGATCTGAACAACGAAGCACTGGAAGAAGTCCTACTATGTGGTAACTGCGAAGGACCTGTTTCGGTGACCGGCGATTAGATCAACTAGATGAGTAAACTAAACTTGAATGAGTTTGAAGGACACACACCCGGACCTTGGGATTATGAAATACCTGAAATGGGCGACGACATCGTCATAGATAGCGAAGGTGCACTTGTGGCTCAAGTGCCCCACCGTGAAGATTCTAAGAATGCACAGCTTATTGCCGCCACACCTGACCTGCTTGACTTGCTGAAAGATGCACGTCGCATGGTGAAGGAACTTCACGCCCTGTTGGAGCGCGTAGGACACGAAGACGACGCCTATGAATGGGCGGTCAGAAACATCGGTCACGAAGAGATGGCGTGGTGGAATCCTGAAGGATAAGTGAGTCCTTTACTCAACTAGATGAGCGAAGTAAATGAGCTTAGGAGCTTGATTGAGGACCTTGTGTTCTACATCGAGAACCAGGGTGACTACATTGGTGATTTGACGGAAGAAGGTGTGAGGAGAAGCTCCTCTAGCTTCATCATGTCGAGGATCCGAGAAACTGTTACATGGACGCCAAGGCTGAACCTTGACGACCTAGTAACAGAGAGTCACTCATACAACCAGTGATGAAGATCACAACTAGAATACCATGGGATACGATATGGTGAGAATGAATGAAGACGGAGATCCTATGGAGATCTCTGATCTTAACGATGATGCGTACTTCAGATTGAACATCTGGGGTATGGGTAGGACTAGGCAGCTCGCTCTTTGGGGAGCAGGGCTGGCTAGTTCTGAAGAGATGCTTGCCTCGGAAAGAAAGTGGCAAGAAAAGTACAACTACGAAGGCCAGAACCTTGACTTCCACGAAGCAATGGTTCGGATCGACGAAGAAGTCGTCCAGATGGGTCGGCTTAACGAATACCACGCTGATACCGATGACGGAAGCTGGTTGGAGCCCTTTTGCTCTAACTGGAATGTCGCCACGGCTGAGCAGTGTCTCGCGTTCGCCAATGGGTTGCGCATTGCGCAACGGCGGATCGACGAGGCTGTCGTTAAGTTCGATGTGGACTACGAGTACTACTGGGAGTTTGCCGAATGGCTAGAAGCTAGCCCGCACGGAGTGTTTGTTGGATGAATGGGACTGAACAGCTCATTCTCGGAATGCTCGGTGCGATTATTGGGCTCACTTACCTCATCGCGAACCGATTTCGATCTTTGATGGATAAGATCGAATGTATCCACGACTTTGTGCATTGGTACGGAGATATGATCGACGAGAGCAACCCTCTCACGATCGAACCAAAAGAACCGTCTCCGTTCAACAGCACAAGTCGCCCAGAGCATCTGAACTCAGTTCGGAAGTGGGATGAAGGCCCTTGAGGCCACTAGATGAGCCAACACAGGCTATGGAAGATTTTTGGTACCATTAGTGAAAACCGCAACATCCCTTCAGAGGTCACCGCCTCTGTCTATCGGATCATGACGAGATTCACTAGAGGGCAGCTGACTGAAGAAGAAGCGATTCGAGTGATGAAGAGTCATCTGAATCGAATGGCTGCTGGTGCTAAGCACTACCAAAACCTACTCTCCGCTCTTGAAGAGGAGTGAGGTAACTAGATGAGTACATCAGAAACGATTGATGAAGTGATGGCTATCGCCAAAAGATCTCTTGAGGTCTATGGTGGTGACTACAATGAGGCCATCGCATCTCTAAACGACAAGGTCGATTTAGAAGCAAGACATCTGCCGGAAGGCTGGAGACATGGTAACACCCGGGGCATGAAGCTGAATCTGGGTGCCAGGGATCTCCTGATGAGCTTGCGGAATGCCGGCCTGTGAGTTATCGTTTGACTAGATGGAAGAGAAACCAAAATTCGTGTGTACACAGTGCTTTGGTATCATGACGAACTATCAGATGGGGATTGCTCTAGAGCACTCCGCCGCTAACTCTGAGAACGTCAGATGCAGCAGTTGTGGAACCACACACCCTAACTTCCTTTCCTATGTGAAAGTGAAGGCAGAGGAGAAGATCCTCTGCAACCTCCCAGATGTTGCTGAGACGACTTGGGAGAACATTCTTGCACCATGCCGAGCCTTGCTCGAAATGGAGTGAGCACTAGTGAATTGTCCAGCATGTGACAAGAAGATTACAGAGCAGCGACTTCGAGAAGCTCGAAGTAGAGCTGCTAGAGATAAGAGGAGAGAGAACCACAAGGTATACTGTGATAGAGCGTGCTTCCTTAATGGAAGGGTCTCTAGGACAACCGTGTGCAGTTGTGGTCAGAAAAAGAGTGGCAACGCCATGCTTTGCAAGGAGTGTCACGACGCTCGAGTATCTCAGTTCTTCCTGAATGAGGAAGTACATTATCTCGCGGAGATCAACCCTGGAGTCGGCCTTAGGCGATTCATACAGATGGTGGTTAACCCGTACACCCTTAGCAGAGGAGTTCCAGGGCATGTTTACTTTCGAGTGACGGAGTTTTTGGAGTTCTGTGGAGAGATGTTTGGGAAGGACTACATCGAGTGGATTGACGATCCTGAAAAGATGATTGAGATCAACTCGAGAAATTTGTCGAATCTAACCAAGTATCAACTACAGTATCTTGAGAGCACGCAACAAAGCGCTACCGCGACCAGTAGGATCGCGAGTAAGCGTAGACGCCGAGAGGCGGTTGCTGAAGGAAAGGATATAACCAAGTTTGGTAAGATAGGTGGTAAGACCGTGAAGGTTCCACCTGAGTTTACCTATGGTGACTTAGAGGTTTGATCTACTAGATGAGTGAAAAGCTGAAGCTCAAGAGAGAGCTTTCTGAAGCATGTCAACTGAATGACATGTTGCGACAGCAACTTGACGAAGCAAATGCAGTGATTGCCACCTACCGAAAGCTGGTGACTGCTGCATACACTGCCGTCAATGAGCACCTAGAGGAAGAATGATCCTCTAACTAGATGAGTGAAAACACTGATACTGCGACGATTCATGCGTCACAGGAATTACAATGGATGTTTGAAGTAACGAGAGAACAAGTTCTGAATTTCGTGAAAGAAAAAGAGCTTTACGCTCTAGACGAAGATGCTTACGAAGTTCACTTTGATAACTTACTGAATACGAAGTATCGTCAGTATGTTACTCAGTGGGCTGATGAAGCTGAGACGAAGGACGCAGACTATGATGATATCCCGGACGAGCTCCTGCTTGAAGCAGTGGAGCTTTGGGCCAAAGAGATGTCAATGAATGATCTGATCCACTGCATTAAGTATAATGGATGGATGGATGACTTCGCTCTATTTGCTGACTTCAGCACCCATCCAAACGACGCAACTATTGGCTCCAGCATTGACTGGATTTACTGATCAGTTGCAACTAGATGAACGATAGCCAATTATGGGAACTCGTTGAAGCATACGAAGAAGCACACCGAAGCGCTAGAGCTGCAGATGCCTTGAGGACCGACATTAAGCGGACCATCATGGAGGAGCTGACCAAGCGCGAGAAGCGACAATGCTACCAAGGACGCAAGCGCGTTCGAATGGTGGAGACGAAGAGTAGAGACTTCTCTACGACGCACCTTCGCGAGAAGTTCGGTGATGACTTCGTGGATGAGAACAGTCTCATCCGAACCTCCACGAGCCTTGAAATCAAGTTCATGGCACGTGCCCCCAAGCAGGGGTATTGAGGCTACTAGATGAAATACGATATACTGCAAAGTAGATTTACTGATGTTGATTGGGCTAGAATGCTGCAAGATCTGCAGCACAAAATCAATTATGATGAGTTTGAGATCAGGCAAAGGAGGTTGCTTCTTTCCGAGATTCACAGACTCAGAGCAAACAATCAGCTGCTGATTGCTGCTATTGAGACGATCAATGAAGAGCTTACAAATCCCAAGACTCGGGAGATGATTAGCCATATCTTGATCGAGATCGCTAATGAGCATGAGTACAAACCGGATCCATATTCGGAGGACGATTGATTACATCAGAACTAGATGAGTGCAATCGCTGAAAGGCGTTTGAAGAAGATATTGGAGGGGCTTAGGCCTGGTGCGATCATTACCGCTTACAACTTGAAGATGAAGTACATCGACAAGCACGGTACGCACTTTCTCCCGAGTCGAGTACAACTTGGAATGTTGATGTCCAGAATGGACGGTGTAGAATCATACATCGAAGATAAGGTCGTCTACTACCGTAAAGTTTGACTCACTAGATGAGTAACCAAGGAAGGTGTTGGCATTGTGGCCAACCTAGAAAGGAAATTCATGAAACTCTGACTTGTGGGTCAGAGGAATGTGTTACTGTTGCGTTGAAGCGACGAGAAAAAGCTCAGCAAAGGAATGCTGATGCGAAAGCTAAGCTACGTGAGAAGAATCGTGAGTACAGTCAACGCCCCGAAGTGAAGGCTAGGGCGCGCGAGTATATGCGTGAGTACCAACGTGAGTACACTAAACGCCCCGAAGTGAAAGCTCGGAGGCGTGAGTACAACCAACGCCCCAAAGTGAAAGCTAGGACGCGCGAGTACCAACGTGAGTACAGACAACGCAAGAAAGCACAAGAAGAGGAGTGATTCTCTTACTAGATGGAGGATGAAGTACTGGATGCAGTGACTGATGTTGCGAGATGGGCCAGACGAATGGTAAACGAGAAGCCAAAGTGGCAAGCACCGTTGTACATGGTGTTGCTAGTTGGGTGGGCCTTTATGGCGCTCGTATTCGTACTGCTCATCTTCCCATTGATGTGGCTCAAGGAGAAACTTATCTGAGCCCATACTAGATGACGTGTATCAACGAATACATGGATGATATTGAATCGGCTAGTGATATGCTATGTGAGATGCTAAGGGAAGACCTTGGTGACAAAGCTTGGAGCTATGCCCAACGAAACACGATGTGGGACAGTATTGCTGATTGGATCATTGGTGATCCAGATCAAGACGCTGCCCGCGCTGAATTGTACCATGATGTTGCTGAGGCAGCTGAAAAGTACTTCAAGACAACCCTGCTCGGTACGTACTGAGCACTAGAGGAATTACCATGGGTAAGAAGAGAAAGCCTTGGACTCCAGCTATGGAGTCTAGGGCGAAGAAACTGATGAATGAGGGAGCCAGAAACGCCGAGATTAGTCTTGTGCTGGGTGTGACGACGAATAGCGTCTACAAGCGCAGGAAGACTTGGGTGGCAGCTGGACTTGTGCCGAAGGCACGAAGAGGCCGCCCGCCAAAGGCAACCTCTCAGAAGGAAACTACGAGCAAGAAGCCCGCCAAGGGAAAGGTCACGAAGGTCAACATCTCAACCATGGGATCGCTTGACGCAATCGACCATGCCCTGCAGGTTGGTCAGAAGGAGATTCAGCGCTTGGCGCTTTATGTCCAAATGCTCGAGAAGCGCAACAAGGCCTTGCAGGCCGAACTTGACGCCCTCAAGGGGAAGAAGTGATTCTTCTCCAACTAGATGAAGGCTGGATGGTACAAAACCATTGAGGAGTTCATATACTCTGAAGAGAGACGTCACTAGATGAGTGAAATCAAGGATGACTTGAATGACGTGATCGATACCGATCACTTAGTTGACGCAATGCATTGGATGGCCAGAACAAACCCGAGGCTCTTTCGCTTGATGGCGGAAGACTTTGTGAGGGGTTTTGTGATGCGCCGAAGCAAGTGGAGCAGCCCAATCGACGGTTACACCGTCGAAGAGTGGCTCGAACATGGGTACGAAACTCAGCACATTGCTGAGCTGTTTCCTGTGGGCACAGAGCATGAACCTCAGGCACTTCCTGGGGCTTCGGCTGATTGGAGTGGAGACACTCTTCTGATCATGATGGCCCTCGAGCAAAAATTCGGGGGAGATCACTACCGTTGGGATATTGCTACCCGTGACCAATTCATCCTCCTCGGCACAGTTGCCTTTGGTGGAACCAGAGGTGTCATGCAACAGAGCCTATCAATTCAGATGGGCCTTGGTAATCATGACCGCCTGGTTGGATCGAATGTAGTGAGAGCAGCGAAGATTGCTCTGACTCGAGCCATTCATGCAGTCGCTGGGAAGGATCGAGAGATCTTTGCGAAGGCTGTCGGGAACGGCGGTCGGCGTAGACATTGGATTGCTGATGACAATCTGCGGCGAGCGATTGCTGCTTACTGTGCTTCGCACCCTGGGAACATTATGCTCCCAGAGCCTGACTTCGACACCTTTGTTGAGGCTGAGCGGATGCGTTTGACTGAGGAGGAGTGATCAACACTCAACTAGAGGGATTACCATGAGTTGGAAAACCGTACATGCTGGGTCAGATGACCCTGATGATATGCCAGGACACGTTGCTGAAGCCGAAGGAATCACCTTCGATCCCCCGGTGCCAATCACCGAGGTTCAGAGTGTTCTACTGGCTATGGGTAAGGCTGCAAGTGCTTACGTGAAAGCAGTCGTTGAGGCGAATGACCGATTGGTCAAAGCGATGCCTAGTGATGGGCCGCTACGCCAGATTGCAATGACGAGACTTGAGAAGACTCTCAAGAAGCACGCAACCGAGAAGGGACAAACGATTGCGTTTGTTCAGTCCGAGCAGTCGCCCGAAACCAAGTCCCCTGAGTGGACAAACCAACACCGTGAGCTGGTGAAGAAGCTGAAGGTGGGCAAGGACTTCATTCCTGAGAATGACCTGTCCCGCGCTATGCTTCTCAAGACCTGTGAGAACGTGGTGTTGCAGCATTTGAAGAAGGCTGGTGAGCGACTGAACATTCGCGTCACCCCTCGGATGCTGCAAGAGATTGCGAAGGATGCGCACCCCGAAATCCACGAAACGATCCAGACGAAGCTGCTTGCTACGCTGGTCAATGACGGATGGGTGTTGTATCAGGTTGAGGAAGAGATTCGCGTACTGCCTTACGGGCAGGGCGTTCCTTGCTACGACCCCGCAAAGGAGAAGCGTGACCACCCAGCGTGGTCTCGGGATCCTAAGTCTGATTGGACGGCTTGGACTCGCTAGAATGATCTAGCAACTAGAGGTATTACTATGGCTAGAATGACAAGTGATGCAAAGAACTGCATTAGTGTAGATTGTAACGTCAAGCTAACAAGAACCGGCAAGAAGGCAACGCAGTATTGCGATAATTGCCGACCGGTGATTCGGCGGTATCGGAAGTTCCGGTACGCATGCCGGATCGTGCGGTGCCGATCTCCTGCAAAGGAGGATGGTTACTGCGAGGCTTGCCGACCCTTCCCAAAGGACATGGTGCCCGTGATTCACGGGTGGAACGAAGGGAAGTTCGTAGTGGAGGACAACAATCCCGTATGTCCTTACGCCGGTGCACCCAGCGAGGGTGAAACGTACCGCTGCGCTGATGCAAACGAAGTGATCAAGTCGATCAGAAGCATTCTGAACGATTGATCGGGAACCTTCAATAGTCGCCCGGGATGACCAAAAATCATCAAGGAGGCTAACTAGATGGCTGAAAGACAAACGGCAATTGATGAGTTTATGAAGGGATACCAAGAGCAAGTTGGGAAGGATGAATCCGCCCAATCTTCCGGTGAGTACGAAGAGAGAACCACGCTCAAGGCTGAGCGTGATACTGTTTACTCTGACTACATCATTGAAAGCTACCAAGGTGACATTGAAGGCAAGTATGGCACGAACACTGCCATTCGATTGACTTCTGCTGATGGTGAGAAGCAGACCCTGTGGGTCAACGGCTTCGAAGAGCAGCACTTCAACAACTTCATCGAGAGATTGCAGAGCAAGGGTATCGAACTTCCTGTGAAGGTCGATTTCCTTCGGACGCAAGAGAAGAGCAAGAAGAACGAGGAGCGTACCTACAACATGATTCGATTCATGGAGAAGGCTCACGGCGAAGAAGTTCAGTTCGAACTCGACTCTCTCTGAAGCTAACAGGGGCTATGCCCCACTAGATGGAACCAAGAAATTTGGATATTACCGGGAGACGCATACCCGAAGAAGAGATGGCCAACTTGCGCCAATACTTCAACGGTATGGACTACCTGACTGACACGATGAACATTGTGAATGCAAACATTGTCGATGCGCAAAATGAACAAGCTGCCCATACTTGGGTTCAGTGGCTTGTTAACGCTGCGTTGCGATCGTTTGATTCAAACATTGGATCGATTCGTGGAGAAGAGGAGTGATTAGCTCCCACTAGATGCAAGAGCTAATGATCGTTGAAGGGTTTGGGATCCAAGAGGTCACCAATCGGATAAACGAGTATCTCCGTGAAGGGTGGTCCCTTCATGGCGACATGACAATCGAGTTTCGAAATGTTCGAGACTGGAGTAAACCTCGCTGGAGATACGAGGACACAATTTACTGTGTTCAGGCTCTCGTCAGAGAGTCCTCTTGACTAGATGATACCAATGAGTGACCTAAAGCTCGCCACGAGTGAGCTGCGGTTCACTTGCGGCCTTTGTGGCTGCGAGTGCAGTGGTTATGAGGTTGAAATGAACTTGGGCAAAGACATCCTTTGCTTTAGTTGTATGAAGGCCACTGAAGAGTGGTCGCGCTCACTCCGAGGTATGGAGTGACGCACTAGATGTATAAGGAAGAGAAAGAGATGACTATGATGCATGCTTGTGAAATTGCAGATGAAGTCATCCTGTATTTGCTAGATGAAGGTCTAGTGAATCATAGTATTCTATACGATGAATCGCGTATCGCTACTGAGGAAGATCCTGAGGGATTTACAGAAGCTGGTCGTGATCTTTTCGAGATGATCTACAATAGGGTCCTGGGACTCTTTGAGTGATCATCACTAGATGTTTGATGATTACAACTATGAGTCCCAGATGGAGAAGGACGATGGGCGCGTTATGTGCGCCAATTGTCTCCAGTGGATGAAACACGAGGAAACTCTCGTCGTGGATCAGAAACTACTTATCATCTGGTGCCTTGAATGCATTGACAAGGAGGATTGCTGAATGTGGAATGAAGAATACGAAGGCCAATACTTCAGTGTACGTGAGTCGGTAAAGGACGAAACGACTGATCTGATGAACTCAGAGGAAGTTAGAGCCCTGATGACTGACGTACTGAAGTTTCTGGACCCTGACCACAAGGCTAGCTACGAGCAAGATTACCCGCTCTTTGAGAGGGTTCTCGGTGCTCGAATAGAAGCCGCAAAGGCCGAAGGCCTTGATGATCCAGACAATGACTGCCAGGATGGAGCCCTTTCGGGCACCTGTCAGGAAGTCATCTGGTTCATGGATTTGCAAGGGGTGTCCTGATGAATGGACTAACGACTGCACTACTACTGATTGTGCTGTTCTTTGCTATGTACGACCTGATGGTTCGTATGGAAGCTTCCATGATGCAAGAACATCCGATTGTTCCTGAACCTTGGAACCTAAGTGGTTCTGATGAGCAGGAGTGATCTACTAGATGACATGGAAATTGATTGAAATAAGTCAATCAAGACTAAAAGCATTCAGTTATGCTCCTATACGATACATGATA
>Ga0181577_10003149_pt1 | contig 12807 bp, 14 predicted proteins | sample 101ome_21_FD_132468 | JGI IMG/M metagenome (GOLD analysis project Ga0181577, IMG submission 132468) | Coastal salt marsh microbial communities from the Groves Creek Marsh, Skidaway Island, Georgia - 101413BT metaG (megahit assembly) | ecosystem: Environmental > Aquatic > Marine > Intertidal...
AGACACGTCTGGCGACCTCGCAGCCAAACTGAAAGACGCTTTGAAGTATTTACCTGCTTTGGGAATCAAAGGCGTAATTCAAGGCGACTTTCTGTTTGGTCGGGGTGACGTAAAGGCTAAGAACATTGACGGTAAAAAATACGTTACCTTTCATCCTAATACTATTGTGTATGCAGTTCCTTTTGAACAGTCTTCTCCTATTCGTGCCGCTAAGATTGGTATCGTATGGCATACAACATACACAGGCAACACATTCGAGTCTATGCGAGCATCGTTTGGTGTTGATGTCAAGTCTCTAAAGAAATCACTAAACGTATGGTCGCAAGACGCATTCCTACGAGACGTTACTAAAGCGACAATGACGAAAGCCGAGACGGATAGTGTTAACGAAACATTATCTGAGATTGGTACACTGTTTAGATCCATTGCTGGTTCTACTTTGCGTGAGTTAGAAGCAAATCAAGAACTCGCACAACACATCGAGACGTTCAACAACACTTACGTAAGACGTGGTGAGATTATCAAGAATGAAGTCGCACACGCCGAGAAGTTGATTCGCTGGATCAAAGATAAGTACGGTAAAGAAGCGGATAAACGCAAGACGGCTGCAGGCAAAGCAACACAACGACAGAAGCGTGATGATTTGCTAAAGTTTTTCTCTCTGAAAAACAAAGTCAATCTTGTAGATATGTTTAGATTACAAAAGTTGATGGTCATCGCAAAACTCAAACTCATAAACAAACTCAACGAGTTACAAAGTCTTGACACGTTCGTAAAGACAAATAAAGGCTACAAAGTAACTGGTGCAGAAGGTTATGTCGCTATCGACAAACTCAGTGGTGGTGCTGTCAAACTCGTTGACCGAATGGAATTCTCATACAATAATTTTTCACCAGATGTCGTAAAAGGTTGGGACAAATGAAATCATTCAGAGGCTTCATACAAGAACAAAAAGAAAAAGAAGCATTCTTCACTTTCGGTAGGATGAATCCTCCCACAGTGGGTCACGGAAAACTGATGGATGTGCTTTCCTCAAAGTCTGGAAACAAGCCATACTATATATACTTGTCTCATTCGCAAGATGCTAAGAAAAATCCTCTTACGTATGAGCAAAAGATTGGACATGCACGAAAGATGTTCCCAAAACACGCTAAGAGTATTATCTTAGATAAAAAAGTCAAAAACGTTTTTGATATTGCTAACTCGCTACACAGCAAAGGCTTTAAGAAAGTCACTATGGTTGTTGGTCAAGATAGAATATCTGAATTTGAAACGCTGTTGAAAAAGTACAACGGCGTAAAGGCCCGCCACGGATTTTACGACTTTGATAAGATTGATATTGTTTCTGCTGGGGATAGAGATCCTGACGCAGAAGGCGTTGAGGGAATGTCAGCATCCAAACAACGAGCGAATGTCGCAAATAATGATTTTGATACATTCCTTAAGGGTGTTCCCTCTAGTATGTCGCGCCCTAATGCTAAAAAACTGTTTGACGATCTAAAGAAAGGGATGGGAGTCAAAAGTTAAATAATCATAAATAACATAATGAAGTGCAGTAAGGCTAAGGCAAACCTGTACATGGATAAGACTAAGGTAAACTCCAATGGAAAATCAAAACGAAGCAGTATTAAATCTGCGTCAACGCCGTAAGCGTGGAATGCAACTTCGCCGTCGTAAGGCTCGTATTAAGAGACAACGAGCGTTACAGATGCGTCGATTTGCTGATAAAGCACGTATCACAAAAAGAGCCAAACGAGGTGCCCGAAACGTTCTCAAGAAGAGATTCGCGGGTGGCAAATCGTATTCTAAGCTATCCACAGCACAAAAAATTACAGTAGACCGTCGCGCTGAAAAGATGAAGAAGGTCATCGGGCGCTTAGCTGCAAGGCTAACTCCTCAATTCCGCAGAAAAGAAATCGAAAGAAAGCGTGGAATGAGCAAAGAAGAATTGGATTTGGAGTTTGATAATCTGTTTATCGAGAACTATGATGAGCCTGACACTGACGGCTTAGAGATGGCAGAAGCGCAACTGTACGACATCGCAGAAGATGCTGTTGCTATTATTGAACTAATGGATTCTATGGAAGAAGAGCCTGATGAATGGGTTCTGTCTAAAATCACTCTTGCTGCTGACTACATTTCTACTGTGCGAGACTTCCTCGAATATTACGAAGAAGAGGAAGACGAAGAAGACGATGATGATGAGGAATACTCTGAGTCTGCTATTATCGAAGCAATGTTAGACCTTGGTAAAGAAGAGTTAGAAGACATTGAAGGATTCTACGAAGAGTATTCTAATCTTCGAAACAAAGCAATCCGTCATGAAGTTCCGTTTGACATTGTGCTAGAAGTATACAATCGTGGTTTGGAATCATACGAAGATGAACGGTTCAAGACTCCTCAGCAAGTTGCATTTTCACGAGTAAATACTTTCCTTGCTAACGGAGATACTGACGCAGACCTACAGGAAAAAGTTTTGGAGTATGGCACAGACGACTCTCGCATCTACTATGCTAGAGCAACGCCTGGTCAGAATCCAGATATCGTTACGATGAAGTATTCAGTCGATTCAGTTATGAATGCTTTGAACGATGTCAATACACAACGCATTAAGAAGATTCACGAGCGAGTCGATGATGAGTTCGCTGAAGTGTTTGGAGAGAAGAAATGAAATCATTCAAAGAACATAGAGCCGATTCCATCGACTGTACTTGCGAATCAATATACGAAGAACTTGAGATTACAGAATCAGAATATCAGGGTAAGAAAGTAGAACTGAACAACCCTTTTAGACTGCCTTCTGGGTCTAAGAAAAAGTTTGGGGTTTATGTAAAGAACGATAAAGGGAATGTTGTAAAAGTGACTTTTGGCGACCCAAATATGGAAATCAAGAGAGACGACCCAGAAAGAAGAAAATCTTTCAGGGCGAGACACGGGTGCGACAATCCTGGTCCCAAGTGGAAAGCCAGATATTGGTCGTGTTATCAATGGCGTGCGAGCGCAAAAGTAGATAACTAAGAGGTAAACAATGTCTGAAGAACGACTTCTTCGTATTGAGGAGAAGATTGACCGCCTTACTGAAGTGACTGTAACACTCGCACGAGTTGAGAGTAAGATACAGGATTTAGAGACACGCAGGTCAGAAGCGTATGAAAGGGTCAATCGTCTATCAGCGTCTATTGATGATGTTGATGAAAGAGTAACGTCATTAGGTGCAAGGATGGACCTAATGTCAAAGATTTTATTGGGTATCGGGCTGGCGATTGTGACAGCCTTGGTAGCAAACTTAGGAACTGGGCCGGGGTTATGACAGACAATATTGATGAAGCATTGAAAGTTACGCAGGGTCAAATCAAAGATGCTGCGAAAAAACTATCGTCTAACTATATTGAAAGAAGCCCTATTGACAAAGTAATAGAGTTGATTAAACACATTGGGAAGAGAGTAACGATGAACAAATCAAACATTTCAAAAGCGACATATACAGTAGAAGGCAAGAAGTTTTCGTCTTTCAGAAAAGAACTTGTTGAACAGTATATCGAAGAGGAAGAGTTGGAAGAAGCCAAGAAGAAGTATGCAAAAGAGTCACTCGAACTTGATGAGAAATACTCATTCATTGTTCGTGATAAAGATGGGAAGATTGCAGGTGGCACCAGTTCTGAACGTGAAGCAAAGATGATGGCATCCCGTATCAAGGGCAAAGTACAACCTCTTAAAAAACCCATTTCTAACAAACAATTAGATAACATGAAAGTAATGGGTGAATCAGTAGATCTTGATGAAGCAGCACTGAAAACCAGTGATTATCCCAAGGGTACCTCGATGTCTGCTCAGAAGTTTAAAGACTCTCAGAAAAAGATGAGCAAACAACGTGCGTTGACTACTAAAGATTATCCCAAAGGCACTTCGATGTCGGCTACTGCTTGGAAAAACAGACAAGAAGAAGTAGAACTTGAAGAGAATCAAACAGCATTCACTCGCAAAGAACTTGAAGCAGGTAACATTATCATTCGCAAAGATAAGAATGGATATCGATATCTGATTAACAAGTCTAAGAATGGGGCTATGGGCCCGTATCGTAATGACATACAAGTTAAAACTGCCATTATGAAGATTCAGAAAGAGTCGGTCGAACTTGATGAAGCACCAAAAGTTCCTGATGGTATGAAGTTTCTTGGTGCTTATGAATATAAGGATGCGAATGGTAAATATCACAGTCACCGTCACTATAGTAAAGGCGGGAAGATGAATTCTCCAGTTGTTGTATACATTGACGAAAAAGAGTGGGAAACCTTTCAATCATTTACCAAAGCAAGAAAAGCAGCTATTAACCACATCAAGGGTATGAAGGAGTCAGTAGAACTTGACAACGAAATCGATTTGATGGAAGTAATGGTCAAAACAGGCGGTAAAGAAGTCGAAGTATCTAAGATGACGCCTTCACAGATTGCTCAACTGAGAAAAGCATATGGCAGCATCGAGAAAGTAAATGTTGCTGGACCTGCTTACAAGAAAGCAAAGAAGTTTATTGCTAGTCTTAGTAAAGATGAACTGATGACAATGGCGAAAGCAAAGATTCGATGGTTGTCACAGTTTGCAGCATCAGAACTTCGTTTGACACATAATGTCAAAATGAAGCCTTCAGAATACATGAGTGAAGGTTGGGAACCGTTAGAAGAAGAATCAATGTACAAAGTTGAAATCGAAGGTATGCCAACAACATTTGTTCAGGGTGATAGCGTCGGTGGAGTAAAAAATACTCTTAGACGATTGCTCAAGAAGCCTGACTATATTCAAATGGTCAAGCGTGTTCCAGACACAGAAATGAAGAAGTATTTCCGTGACCGTATCTCAGGAAAGGAAATCGAAGAATCTAAAATTGCATCTAATGCTGATAAAGCAGTTATGAAGAAAGTTGAAGCAATTATGGGTCCTACGCAAAACGTTGATCAAGCTATTGCTGCTGTTGCTAAGAAACTGACTGGTGGAAACAAGCTTGCTGCTAAGAAGTTAGTGACACAAACTCTCAAGCAAATGATGGGAGAAGAAACGTTAGCAGAAAAGTTGAGCCCATCTGATTCTATCGACAGATGGATAAGCGACTTTGTACACTCTGATGATAAGCGCTTTGACGGTAAGACAAAAGAAGAGCGTATTCGTATGGCAAAAGGTGCTTACTATGCAGCACAACGCAACGAAGCGCTTGACCCTGTAGGTAAAGCAGATGCTGATATCGACAACGACGGTGACGTAGATAAGTCAGATAAGTATTTGCACAATCGTCGCAAAGCAATCAAAAAAGCAATGAAGAAGGAAAGCAAAAAAGAAGAGCCTTCTGAAAACGATGATGCTAAGAAGATTAGCGGCAAAAAAGAAAAAGTAACTATCAATCCAAAGGTTGGTGAATAGTTTTTATAAATAGAACATAGGTAAATTAATAGGAGAACTATTATGGCATTATGGGGAAATACGGACGCACTCGCTGCCGCTCCGAAATATATCGCTCCCTCAGTTACCGTAGATGGCCAGACTGTTGCAGCTAACACTATTACTGCAAATCGACATGGCTTCGTTACGGGGGACCGAGTTACGTATAGCAATACTGCAAACCCAATCGTAGGTTTGACTAGTGGCGATATCAAATTTGTAATTCGAGTTGACTCAAACAGCTTTCAAGTTGCTGACAGCGCAGTAGACGCTGCTGCTGGTACAGAAACTGTAATCACTGCTGGTGGTGCTGGAAGTGCTACTGACACATTCCAAAAGACGCCTGAGAATCTGTTTTTCATCGACTTTGAAGAATCACAGCAAGCAGAGAACCAAGCTCGTGGCTTGAATGGTCCTGGCTGGTGGTTGTATGAAACGTATACAGACGGATATGGTAATACTCGCCACAAAGCAGAGTGTCTCGTACCAATGATTCGTTCTGCCGCTGACGCTGGTGACCTTGGTGTTACTGGTGATACTGCAGTTGAAGACGCTACAGTCGTTGACCGCACAATTACGATTGACGCACAGCCTGCTGCTGCGAGCGTAACATCGCCTGATCCTGCGCAATTCGTTGTTGCTGCTTCAGTTGATCCTGCAATCGCTCTCTCATTCCAGTGGGAAGTTTCTACTGATGGTGGTAACAACTGGGCTAATTCGACTGCTGCCGCTGGTACGACTTCATCAACACTTGACGTTGTAAGCACTGATGCTGATTATGTCACTCTGAATCAATTCCGTGTTGTTGTATCCGCTGATGGTGCGACATCCGTTACTTCAGACGCAGTATTGTTGACTGTTGTATAATATAAGTAATAGGGGGTACTCCGGTACCCCCGAAGTGGTCCGAGTCCCGGTAGTAGCATTCCCTTAATTGGGTTTAAATTATAAGGAAAGAAAATGGCAGATAAAAAACTCACAGCATTAACTGCACTAACAGACCCTGTTGGCGCAGATGTTATGATGATTGTTGATGACGCTGGTGTCACTCCAGTATCAAAGAAAATCACAGTTGAAGATTTACTTGGTAACACCACACAATTGTCAGTTGCTAAGGTAGACATCGCATCTACGACTTCACTTGAGTTATCCTCTACAACAACTACTAATATTACAGCCACAGGCGGAGCAACTGTTACAGGAACATTAACTGTAACGGACGCTCTTACCGTTGTAGGTAATGGTGCGAATATCACAGGCAATACTACTGTTACGGGTACGCTGACATCTACAGACACTCTAACGGGAACAAAAGTAGTGTTGACAACGCCAGGAACGCCATCTGATGGTATTAACACTGACGGATATGCTGTTGGGACTATTCTTTGGGATACTGGCTTCATTTATGTTGTGACAGACGCGGGAACAATTAAGAAGGTAGCGTTGACTGCGTTCTAATATGTACCCACTTGATGATGATAACTTTGAAGAGTTTGCGATAGCAAATTATAATAATCCGAATTGCGTATCGGTTCTTGAATTTTTAGACGACCTAAAAAAGATTCGATACGTGAAACGGCTAATAAACAAGTATGCAGAAAGAGGTGAGTTGAGAGAAAGGTTAATATTAAATCATATTATATTCCTCTCGAACGTATTTGGTGTTGACAGTACAGTACATATGTTGAGATTTAAAGTTGAGAACAAGAACTTAGCAATCCTTAACTCATTCTTGATATTCCTCAACTATTGTGATATACTTGTGGTGTATGATGAAGATTTACTTTTTAAACTAAGGGAAAAGATATAATGTCAGGCCTTGTAGATTTATACCTCGTATATCGCATCTTGCGAAAGCTGACTACGCCCTATGATAAGTGGGATGCGTACAAGACAGGTGTTATCGATGCGCAAGGCAATCTTCTCAAAAAGTCTAAGGATAGAACTACGAACGAAGAGCAAAAGTCTTTTACGAAGTTTGACCTTATCATCCTCAAATTAAAAAAACTTCTAGAGAAAATCCCAGGCGGTAAGAGTAGATTTGCATCTTATGCTGCAGCCTTGATGTTAGTCAAGGAAGGTAAAGAGTTAGAAGAAAACGATACGCTTTTAGAAGAACGACTCGAAACTTATTTGAGTGGAGAGAATAGCAATCTAGTAGAAGAGATTGTTAACACCGCTGGTGGTGGAAATATTGCCGGATTTGATGGATCTGTGCAAGGAAAACGAGCGATTCGAATGAGAAGATTCGCTAACAACGATGTCTTTGTAGTGGACACTAAACGCTACCTCAAGTCCCGTTTTGGGAAAAAAAAATATCGTCGCTATGACGAATGTGTTGGTGATGATGAAGTCGGCTGTGCAATTCGAGAGTATGGATTGAAATATCCCAATCGCCCTATCATTATCGAAGACGAAACAACAGGCGCAATGCTGTTTCTTCGATATGGAAAATCGGGAATGTTTACCCAAAAATAGTTGACTTTCTTGTCGATTTTTGATATCATACGACATCGGCAAACTTTGAGCATTTATTATGAGCATGTGGCTAGACCAAAAGTATATTGGTATTCTATCCGTACATCTAGACCAGTTTAAGCGCAAAGGAAGTTATTCTTATAACTTTCGTTGCCCAGTGTGTGGTGACAGTAAGAAAAGTAGAACTAAAGCCCGAGGATACCTTTTTGGTATGAAAGGAGCAATGTTCTACAAGTGTCACAACTGTGAATCGAGTATGAGTCTTGGGAACTTGATTAAGTTTATAGACCCTAATCTATATCAAGAATACTCGCTAGAAAGATATATGTCAGGTGAGAACGGAAACAAACCTCACAAAGAACACAACTATGTTTTCAAACCAGTAAAGTTTGAGAGCAAAAAAGACTCGCTATTCGATACGCTGCTAACACCAGTAAAAAAGTTTGATAAGAATCACGAAATCGTCAAATACGTGCATTCTAGAAAAATCCCATGTGATAGATATAATACCCTCTATTATGTGGACAACATACAAGATCTTAAACAATTAGCACCTGGATACGACGATAAGATTTTTACGAACGAGCCTAGACTAGTTCTTCCTTTCTACAACCAAAAAGGAAAACTAGTGGGCTTGAGCGCAAGAGCAATTCGTGGTGAAAAGTTTAGATACTTAAACTTAAAAATCGATGATGACGACCCAATGATATTTGGGATAAACGACATCGATACTAGTAAAACTATATACGTCACTGAGGGCCCTTTAGACAGTTTATTCCTACCGAATTGTGTTGCTGCGGGTAACGCAAACCTTAAGGTAGTGGGTAATCATTTACCAAAAGATAAACTTGTCTTGATGTATGACAACGAGCCTAGGAACGTGCAGATAGTTAACAATATGAAGTCTGCTATCGACAGTGGATTTTCAGTTTGTATATGGCCTAAGTCGTACAAAGAAAAAGATATAAATGATATGATTATTAGTGGTATAAGTAAAGAAGAGTTGCTATCAGTGGTACAGGAAAGAACATTCTCAGGGCCGAGGCTGATGTTGGAATTTAACAGTTGGAGAATATAAAAACAAATGAAAGACGTAGTACACGGAATTAGTATCGATTATACACGAGATGAATTATTTGATGAACTAGGAATTAAACGACTTAAAGAGTCGTATATGAGAGAGGACGAGGAATCACCACAAGAAAGATTTGCGTTTGTAAGTTCGCAGTTTGGAAGCAATCCAGAACACGCACAAAGATTATATGATTACAGCAGCCGTCACTGGTTGTCGTATTCTACACCTATTCTATCATTCGGTAGAAGCGCACGAGGTCTTCCTATCTCGTGCTTTCTTCCATATCTCCACGACAGTGCGGAAGGATTGGTAGAATGTTTATCAGAAGTCAACTGGCTAAGCATGCTTGGTGGAGGTGTAGGTATTGGTGTAGGCATTCGTAGTTCAGACGAGAAGTCTGTTGGGATTATGCCACATCTTAAAACGTATGACGCAAGTTGTCTAGCATATCGTCAAGGTAGAACACGCCGTGGTAGTTACGCAACGTATTTGGATATCTCACACCCCGACATTATGCAGTTCCTAGAGATGCGCAAGCCAACGGGTGACCCTAATATGCGAGCGCTGAATCTTCATCACGGAATCAACATCACCGATGACTTTATGAATATTATCGAGCAGTGTATGATTGACTCTAACTATGACGATACGTGGGAACTAAAAGACCCGCATAATTCAGAAGTGCGTGAGACAATCTCTGCTAAGTATCTGTGGCAGAAGATTATCGAGAATAGAATGCTGACGGGTGAACCCTACATTCATTTTATTGATACGTCTAACGAAGCAATGCCTCAATCACAGAAAGACCTTGGATTGTCTATCAAGCAATCTAATCTATGCTCTGAGATTATTCTGCCTACAGACAAAGATAGAACTGCGGTGTGTTGTTTGTCTTCTGTCAATCTTGAGTACTATGATTCGTGGAGTAAGAATCCGCAGTTCTTGCGTGATGTTGCTGAGATGTTGGATAACGTTCTTCAGTATTTCATTGACAATGCTCCCGCTGCTATCTCTCGTGCTAAGTATAGTGCGATGCGTGAGAGAAGTATTGGTATTGGTGCGCTAGGATTTCATGCGTATCTGCAGAAGAACAATCTTGCGTGGGAAAGCGCAATGGCTGTCTCTGCTAACAATAGAATGTTCAACTACATAAGTAAGAAACTAAACGAAGTAAATCTAGAGTTGGGTGAAGAACGTGGTGTTGCACCAGACGCTAATGGAACAGGAAAGCGTTTCTGTCATATGATGGCGATTGCTCCTAATGCATCATCGTCTATTATTATGGGGAATACTTCACCTTCTATTGAGCCTTACAGAGCAAACGCTTATCGACAAGACACACTCTCAGGCTCACACTTACACAAGAATAAGTATTTGGATGAACTGATTACAGAAGAATCCAAAGAGAAACCTGCTAACTGGTACGAAGATACTTGGAGTTCTATCATCGCTAATGATGGCTCTGTACAGCATCTTACTTGGTTAGACGATTATAAAAAAGACGTATTCAAAACATCTATGGAAATCGACCAGAGATGGATTGTACAACACGCATCAGACCGACAGACATTCATTGACCAAGCACAGTCATTGAATTTGTTCTTTAGACCTGACGCAAATCTAAAGTATATCCACGCAGTACATTTTATGGCGTGGAAACAAAAATTGAAGACTTTATACTATTGCCGTTCGGAGAAGATAGGAAAAGCAGATAAAGTCGCAAAGAGAATAGAGAGAGAAGCAATTAAGGAACTAGACATGAAAGCAATCGTTGAAGGCGATTTGTGTCTAGCCTGTGAGGGATAATATGAAAAAGGAAGAATTAGTTTTAACTGACGAGAGGACTTACTTCAAGCCTTTTAATTATCCGTGGGCGTATGAAGCGTGGCTCAAACACGAACAGAGTCACTGGCTTCATACAGAAGTTCCAATGTTGGAAGATGTAAAAGATTGGAAGAAAAAACTTACCGATGAAGAAAGATATTTTCTAACGAATATCTTCAGGTTTTTTACGCAGGGTGACATTGATGTCGCAGGTGGATACGTAAAAAATTATTTACCATATTTTCCTCAACCAGAGGTTCGAATGATGCTTATGGGGTTTGCCGCTCGTGAGGCGCTGCACATCGCTGCTTACTCGCATCTAATAGAAACTGTGGGAATGCCTGAATCTACCTATTCTGAGTTTCTCGAATATCAAGAGATGAAAGAGAAACACGACTATGTTCTTGGAATATCTTCGAAGAACGGCGATAGGTCTTCAACCGCAAAACACATTGCGGTATTTTCTGCGTTCACGGAAGGAATGCAGTTGTTTAGTTCATTCATTATGTTACTAAACTTTCCCAGACACGGGAAGATGAAAGGTATGGGTCAGATCGTAACTTGGAGTATTGTTGATGAGACTATGCATGCTGAGTCTATGATCAAGTTGTTCCGTACATACATCGAAGAAAACAGAGACATTTGGACAGATGATCTAAAAAGTAAAATCTACACTATCGCTGAGAAGATGGTAGAGTTGGAAGACAAGTTTATTGACTTGACATTTAGTATGGGAACAATGGAAGGTCTGGAAGCGGAACAAGTCAAAAAGTACATTCGTTATATCGCAGATAGACGGTTGATCAGCCTAGGTATGAAAGGTCTCTTCAAAGTAAAACGCAACCCATTACCTTGGGTAGAAGCAATGATTAACGCCCCGACACACACTAACTTTTTTGAGAACCGCAGCACTGACTACGCAAAGGGTGCTATGGTTGGAAAGTGGGATGATGTCTGGGGAGATGCGTCATAAATAAAGGAGTAACTATGACAACTATTAGAGTATTTTGCGAGGAATGTAATTCAGAGTTTTTATTAGACTACGTGGATGTTGAGACCGAGCCCAAACATTGTCCATTCTGTGCTGCAGAATTGGATGAAGACTTTATTCATGAACTTGATGAAGATGAAGATTGGGATGACGAGATGTTTGAGTGGCAGGAGGACGATGACTTACTAAAGGAATAATGTGGATATACGAAAGTAAAGAATTTACTTCTGAAATGATTGGTGACTACTACGGATTTGTGTATGAGATCACCGACACAGATAACAACAAAAAATATATTGGCAAGAAGTGGTTTTGGAGTACAAAGAAGAAACCACCCCTTAAAGGTAAGACAAGAAAACGAATCGTCAAGTCTGAATCGGACTGGCAAAAATATTTCGGATCTAGTGAAGAGGTAAAGTTACTAGTTGAAGAAAGTGGAGAATCAAGATTTAAACGTGAAATCTTGAGGCTTTGTAAAACGAAGGGTGAGTGTAGTTATTGGGAACTGAAGTATCAAATGGAGTTTGATGTTTTATTGAAGCCTGAAGAATATTACAATTCTTTTGTGGGAGCAAAAATCCATAGGAATCATGTATTATGAGTGATATTATGAAAGAAGTTAATGTGACAAATATTGTAAGAAACCCCATTCCAATCGGGTACATCTACAACATCTATCTGAATGGCGACATCAAACAATCAGAAGAATACATCGATACGTTTGACGTTATGCGCAACGCACAACAAAACGATATCATCTACATGCACATCAATTCGGTTGGTGGTGATGTTTCGTCTACAATTCAATTTATTCGTTGTACGGGAGATTCCAAAGCACACATTATCTGTTCCGTTGAGGGATACTGTATGCCTGCCGCCACAATGATTTTCCTAGCAGCAGATTCGTATGAGATCAGCGATCACTCTGTGTTTATGTTCCACGATTACTCAGGGGGCACATTCGGTAAAGGGGGAGAAATGTACGATCAGATAACCCACGAACGAAGATGGA
>Ga0181577_10003151_pt1 | contig 12804 bp, 12 predicted proteins | sample 101ome_21_FD_132468 | JGI IMG/M metagenome (GOLD analysis project Ga0181577, IMG submission 132468) | Coastal salt marsh microbial communities from the Groves Creek Marsh, Skidaway Island, Georgia - 101413BT metaG (megahit assembly) | ecosystem: Environmental > Aquatic > Marine > Intertidal...
AGGATATGTTTAATCTATTTAGTGATTGTGATCCTGATACTTTAATAACTAATACTCTGGCAATAGCGCAAAAATGTAATGTAACCCTAACAACAGATCAATATTTCCTCCCAGAATATCCAGTACCCAAGGAACATGATTTTAACTCTTTTTTATCAGAGCTTTCCAAGACTAAGTTAGACGAAATCATAGAATCTTATGCTAAAGATAAAAAGGAGATATATCAAAAACGTTTGGATTATGAATTGACGCAGATTCATGCAACTGGATTTTCTAGTTATTTTTTAATCGTTGCAGATTTTATCCAATGGTCTAAAGACAATGATGTTCCCGTTGGACCGGGAAGAGGATCAGGGGCTGGTTCCTTGGTTGCATATGCACTTGGAATAACAGCACTTGATCCAATTGAACATAATCTTCTGTTTGAAAGATTCATCAATCCAGAAAGAATATCAATGCCAGATTTTGATATCGATTTTTGTATGGATAAAAGAGATATGGTTATTGATTATGTTGGGCAGAAATATGGAAAATCTGCCGTATCTCAGATTGCAACATTCGGTACTATGGCAGCTCGAGCCGTTGTAAGAGATGTGGCAAGGGCTCTAGGTAAACCTTATGCATTGGGGGATCGAATTTCTAAGATGATTCCTTTCATCCCAGGAATGACTCTGGAAAAAGCTATTAGCTCTCAACCTATTTTTAAAAAGATGATTCAGGACGAAGAAGAGGTCTCAGAGATCATAGACCTAGCGTATAAACTTGAAGGTATAGCTAGGAACGTTGGCAAGCATGCTGGTGGAATAGTAATAGCTCCTGGATCTATTGCAGATTTTTGCCCAACTTATTTTGATCCTCAATCAAATTCACTTATGACCCAATTTGATAAAGATGATGTTGAGACTATTGGGCTGGTTAAGTTTGACTTTCTCGGCCTAAGAACTCTTACAGTTATAGATAGAGCTGTAAAAACAATCAATGAGTCATTAAAAGAAAAAAGTCAAAAAATTCTAGACCTTGATTCTCTTACCTTGGATGATCCTAAGGTTTTTGATTTGCTTGCTTCGGGAAGAACAACAGCTGTTTTCCAGCTCGAGTCAACAGGTATGAGAGAGCTGATTCGTCGATTGAAGCCAACTAAATTTGAAGAGATTGTTGCTTTGCTTGCTTTATACAGACCTGGCCCCTTGGAATCAGGAATGCATGATGAGTTTGTTGATAGAAAACATGGTAAGAGCAAGGTTACCTTTCCCCACGAATTACTTGCACCAGTATAATCAGAGACATATGGAGTAATCTTGTATCAGGAGCAGGTTATGCAAGCTGCTCAGGTTTTGGCTGGCTATTCTCTTGGTCAGGCTGATATTCTTCGAAGAGCAATGGGCAAGAAAAAAGTGGAGGAGATGGAGCAGCAAAGGCAAATATTTGTTGATGGCTGTTCTCAAAATGATATTAAAAAAGCTACCGCTGAGAAAATATTTGACCTTATTGAAAAGTTTGCTGGTTATGGTTTCAACAAGTCTCATTCAGCAGCTTATGCAATGCTTTCATATCAAACTGCATACTTGAAGACATATTTTCCTGAGCACTTTATGGCGGCAGTTCTATCAACAGAATTAGGCAACACCGATAAGATCAATACTCTTGTTAATGAGTGTAAGGAGATGAAAATTAAGGTATTAACTCCTAATATTAAGACTAGCAACAAGCACTTTAATGTTAATGCAGATCTTAATATTAAATATGGCTTGGGAGCAATTAAAGGAGTAGCAGATTCTTTCATTGATCATGTAATTGAAGTAAGAAAAAATCATTCTTTTAAAGATCTTTTTGATCTTACAAAAAAAGTAAATATTCGATTGGGTGGAAAAAAATCTATTGAAGCTTTAACCAAAGCAGGAGCTTTTGATGAATTAGCACCATCTAGGTCTATCGCATTGGCTTGCATGGAAGATATGCTCAGAGAAGGGCAAAAAAATAGCGCCCAAATGGCAGGAACGTCAGATCTATTTACCTCAATGGACGAAACATTTGATCCCTATGAGAAATATGTAAATGTGAAAGATTTATCAAAAGAGGATTTGCTAAATCATGAGAGAGATGCGCTTGGATATTATTTTTCAGGTCATCCAGTTATTGCAATTGAGGGCATGGTTGAAAATTTAAGATCTCATACGATCAGTCAAGTAACAGAAGATATGAACAGAGTAAAAATAGTTGGCTTATTAAATTCATATAGACAGATCAGGGATCGTTCAAATAAACAAATTGCTTTTATTAGTTTTGACGACGGCACAGGAACCATGGAAGGAACCATCAGCACAGATATTCTTGAGAAACATCATTTATTATTGAAAGCCAACTCTATTCTTATTTTTGCTGGTTCAGTTGAGGTTGATGACTATAAGTCCAAGGAATTAAATCGAAGAATGTACAAGATGAAAGTGGGATCGGTGTCTTCGTTAGAATCACAAATGAGCCAGGGCAATAAATCTATAATGATAGACGTAAGAAATCTACCAAATGATTCGATTCAATCAAATATGACAGATTTAAAAAATTTGAATGGAGACTTTTGGAAGCATGGGAATTGTAAAATACATTTAAAAATTCTACATGAGGACTCTGAGGCTATAATAGAGCTTGGCGATGAATTTAAACTTATGCCTTCATCAGAAAATATCAAAATACTAAAGGATATGTTTGGCGATGAGGCAATTAAATTAAATTAAATAAATGAGCATTAATATTTTAGATTTTGAAAAACCAATAGCAGAAGTTGCTGAGAAGATTGAAGCATTGCAATTAGCTGCCTCAGATAATCCTGAGCTATTGCCTCAGATTGATAAGTTAAAGTCTGAACAATCTGCATTAACAAAGAAAATTTATTCTAAGTTATCTACTTGGCAAAAAGTTCAGGTTGCAAGACATCCTAACAGGCCGCATACACTAGATTTTATTGAAAGAATTTTTAATGAATTTGAGGAGTTGCACGGAGATCGTCAATTTGGTGATGACGCCTCATTGGTTGGAGGTATTGCAAAATTAGAAGGCATGCCAGTCATGATCATTGGTCATGAAAAAGGTCGAGATACGGATGAAAAAGTCAAAAGAAACTTTGGGATGCCTCAGCCTGAAGGTTATAGAAAAGCCAAACGATTGATGCAGCTTGCGGAGCGATTTAATATGCCTGTTATTACCTTCATTGATACAGCCGGGGCATACCCTGGCGTAGAAGGTGAAGAAAGAGGGCAGAGTGAAGCAATTGCTAGAAATCTTGCAGTAATGTCTAGCCTAAAAACTAAAATCTTAGTTGTAGTTTCTGGCGAGGGAGGCTCAGGGGGAGCCTTGGCACTGGGTGTGGGTGATCATATTGCTATATTAGAATATGGCACTTATTCTGTTGCTTCTCCTGAAGCATGCGCTTCAATAGTTTGGCGAGACTCAGAAAAAGCTCCGGAAGCTGCGGAAGCAATGAAAGTTGGAGCAAGCGATTTAAAAAATATAGGCATCGTTGATGAGATTATTGTGGAACCAATTGGTGGAGCGCATCAAGATTATGATGCGGTTTCAGCAAACATTAAATCATCCTTATTAACAAACATAGCAGAGCTATCAAAATTCTCTCAAGAGGAGTTACTTCAAAGACGTTATCAGCGCTTGCTTAAAATTGGTGCCTGATTTTGTTTGATCCAAAAATTTTTTTTGATTTAGTTGATCCTAATAAAAATATCATTGTAGCCTTCAGTGGCGGCGGAGATTCTTCTGCACTTCTGCATTTTTGTTATGAGCTCAATCAACAAGGATTGCTGCAAGGAAGCCTGTCTGCTATTCACATAAATCACTCATTAAATAAATATTCAGATTTATGGGAAGATCATTGCAAGATATTTTGCAAGGAAAGAAATATTGCTTATCAGAGTCATGTTGTGAATATAAACAGAAAAAAATCAGGCCTTGAATCAGCCGCAAGAAATGCAAGATATAAAATTTTTAAAGAAACTCTTCAACCCAATGATCAGTTATTAATGGCTCATCATGCAGATGATGTAGCCGAGACAATTTTATTTAGACTTTTTCGAGGCACAGGCTTAGATGGCCTCCAAGGGCCTATGAAAAAACGCAGCTTGGGACAGGGCGTAATTTTAAGACCATGGCTTGGTTATGCTAAAGCCGATCTCTCACAATATTTATCTCTTAACAATATTGAATTTATTACTGATGACACTAATTTTGAAGATAATCAAGATCGTAACTATATCCGCAATGAAGTTCTCAAGATGGTTTCAAATCGATGGCCTAATGCAAGTTTGCAAATTCAACAAACAGCTGAACTAGTTTCAAGGCACAAAAAAGCTCATGATTTTTTACTTGATCAGCAGTTTAGTGGAAAGATTAATGGGTCCAAATTGGAGAGGATGTTTTTGCTTGATCTTGAGGAAGATACTTGCACAGAAGTTATTAGATATTGGATCAAAGCCAATAATGTGGCTATGCCCAATAAAAAAATCATTCACGAAATCTTAAAAGCTTTTATTTATTCCAATCCCAGCTCAAAAACTCAGGTTCATTGGTCAAGAGCTGACAATGATCAGAAAAGTGCTTTTTTAACTTTTTGTGATGGAGATTTGGTCTTAAATAAGAAATAATCAATCAATTCGGAGAGAAATATGAGTTATCAAACTATAAGTTTAGATGTTGAAAATAGGGTTGCAACTATAACGATTAATCGTCCAAAAATGATGAATGCATTCAATGAGCAGCTTATTTGGGATATGGGAGATGCAACTGAAAAAGTAAAAAATGATTCTCAGATTAGAGTATTGGTCATAACTGGAGAGGGTAGAGGCTTTTCTGCTGGTGCCGATTTAACTGAAAGAGAGGCATCCTGGTCAGATACAAAGGATGCTTTGTTAAGAGGTTACCACCCATTTTTAAAGAATATTATTGAAATGCCAAAACCAGTCATTGGCTCAGTTAATGGAGCTGCTGCTGGTATAGGGGCTGCATTGGCTATGGCCTGTGATTTAAGAATTATGGCTAAGGATGCATACATTATGTCTGTGTTTAGCAATATTGCTTTAGTTCCCGATGGCGGGCTCAGCTTCCTTCTTACAAGAGCCATTGGTTATGCGCGCGCTTTAGAATATGCAATTGAAGCAAAGAAAATATCTTCTGCTAACTGTTTGACCATGGGCATAGCTAACAAAGTAGTGGAATTAGATGATTTGACAGCTGAAACAAAAAAATGGGCTGAACATTTAGCCAAGAGGTCCCCACAAGCGCTATCATTAACAAAAAAACTGATGAACGACGCATTAACTCAAACATACGATGAAACCTTTAAGGCAGAGGCAGAGGCACAAAATAATATTTTTGGGTCTGCAGAAAATATGGAAGGAGTTACAGCTTTCCTGGAAAAGCGTGAGCCTGACTTTAAGTAATTAGTTTATTTAATCCCGATATAATGGCCTGAAAAGAGGCCTTCACAGTATTGCCATCAATGCCAGCTCCCCACTCATTTTGGCCTTCAAGAGTTAACTCAATGAATGCGGCAGCTTTTGCGTCAGCGCCCGAGGTCACTGAATGTTGATGGTAATCAGACACAGTAATTGATGTTGAAAAATGAGTATTGACCGCAGATATAAAAGCTTCAATAGGGCCTCCACCAACACCTACAAGATTAACTCCATCTTTCTCAACTTTTAATGTAATTTCCACTTTATCTGAAGTAATTCCTGAGGAATCCTCTGTTGAGGAAAGAGCGTAATTAATTAGCTCGAGCTTTCCTGGAAAAGCAATGTAGTTTTTTTCAAACACCTTCCATATATCTCTAGACATGACCTCTTTACCAGTCTCATCTGCAACTTTTTGAACTTTTTCACTCAGATTGATTTGCAGTCTTCGAGGAAGAGATACCCCGTGGTCTTTTTCAAGAATAAATGCTATTCCACCTTTACCTGATTGTGAATTTATTCTTACAACTGCCTCATAGGATCTTCCAAGATCTGCTGGATCAATTGGTAAATAGGGGACTTCCCATTCTGGCTTGTTTGATTTCTCAAGAGCATTTAAACCTTTTTTGATCGCATCTTGATGAGATCCAGAAAAAGCCGTGAACACAAGATCTCCTGCATAAGGATGCCTTGGGTGAACCGGAAGTTGATTGCAATATTCTACCTCTCTTATGACCGCGTTAATATCTGAAATTAAGCTCTGGATCTATTCCCTGAGTGAGTAAATTGAGCGCGATTGTTACTATGTCAACGTTACCAGTTCTCTCACCATTCCCAAATAAAGTACCTTCAACTCTATCAGCGCCAGCCATAAGGCCAAACTCAGAGGCTGCAACTGCCGTTCCACGATCATTATGGGGATGCAATGATAGAGAAATGCTCTCGCGATTTTTTAAGTTTTCATTCATCCACTCTATCTGATCACCGTAGATATTTGGCGTTGCCATCTCAACAGTTGCGGGAAGATTGATGATGATTCTCTCAGATGAAACATCTTTTAAAATGTCTACCACAGCATCACAAACTTCAGCTGCATAATCCAGTTCTGTGCCAGTAAAACTCTCGGGTGAGTATTCAAAAGACCATTTTGTTTCGGGACTAGCTAATGCTAGTGTTTTGACCAGCAATGCGCCGTCGGTTGCTATTTTTTTTATGCCTTCTTTGTCTTGATCAAAGACAACTTTTCTTTGTAGGGTAGATGTTGAATTATAAAAATGAACAATAGCTTGAGAGGCCCCTTTAAGAGACTCAAAAGTCCTTTCAATTATATGATCGCGTGCCTGAGTTAGGACTTGGATTGTGACATCTGAAGGTATTTTTTTCTCCTCTATTAGCCATCGAACAAATTCAAAATCTGTTTCAGAGGCTGCTGGGAAACCCACTTCAATTTCTTTAAACCCAAGATTGCAAAGAAGTTTAAACATTCGTTTTTTTCTTTCATGACCCATTGGTTCAATGAGAGCTTGATTTCCATCGCGCAGATCAACAGAGCACCATCTGGGGGCTGATTGAATAACTTTATTTGGCCAATTTCTTTCCTTTAGGAGAATAGGCTCAAAAGGTTTGTATTTTTTTATTAAATCTTTCATGATTGCTTTTGTGATGCTATCAAATAAATCTCAGTATATTCTTTCTAAAATTGGCATCCCTCTATTTGATGATGCAAAAAATCCTTCTATAAATGATGAAATTAACATCTACTTCTTTCAAAAGGACAATATTCTAACATTACATGCTAATTCTGTAGATGAATACCCAGAAAAAGAGATAAAGTTACTTGAAGCTATTATTGGAGCAATTCGTGGCCCTAACAAGCCAGCCTCTCAAGGTGTTGTAACTGCTTCCTCACAAGAACCCTTTGATAAAAATGATTTTCAAGGATCTTCTGATCTTAAGGCTACATTAGCATTTGGTGAGTTAGAGAACTTGTTTGATGGGCTAGACTTAATTGTTTCACCGACCCTAGAGGACATGCTATTAAATCCAGACCTAAAGAAGGAGCTTTGGAGTAAACTCAAGCCTTTGAAATCAACCTAAATGAGTGCTTTGATCAGGCCTGCCAGCATAGATGATGTTTCAGCTATTGTAGAAATAGAAAATAAGACGAATCAAATGCCATGGTCAAAAGCACAATTTCTATCCTCAATGGAAGTTGGCCATTATTCAGCAGTTATGCACAAAGAGAATGATATTTTAGGATTCGCTATCTATTCCCCAATAATTCCTGAATCACATTTACTAAACATTGCTATCGATCCAGTTCATCAAGGCAAGGGTCTTGGAGATAAACTGCTACAACAAATCATCCTGCAAAATAAAACAATCGGAGTGAAGATGATTTCCCTTGAGGTGAGAGTTTCTAATTTGCCAGCAATAAATTTATATGAAAAAAGAGGATTCCATAAAGATGCCATTCGACCAGATTATTATAGTGGCTCTCCAAAAGAGGATGCTTTGCTAATGAGTTTAAAGATTTAGGTTAGAGAATTTTTTGTATCTCAGATTCAATTGCTGACTCCCCATCTTTGGGAGCAAATCTTTTAACAACTTGACCGTCTTTGTTGACAAGAAACTTAGTGAAATTCCATTTGACTGCCTCTGTGCCGAGAATTCCAGGAGACTCATGTTTGAGAAATTTAAATAAAGGACTGGCTTTTGAACCATTCACATCAATTTTATCAAACATCTTAAATGATACATTGAATGTGAGATCACAGAATGATTGAATCTCTTCATTAGTCCCAGCTTCCTGGGCACCAAACTGATTGCATGGAAAGCCAAGCACTTCCAAGCCTTGATCTTTATATTTTTCATAGAGACTTTGAAGATCTTTGTATTGAGGAGTAAATCCACATTTACTAGCTACATTTACAATTAACAGTGTTTTTCCTCGGTAGTCGCTTAAATCTACTGAATTTAATTCAATGTCCTTAACGCTTATGTTGTATAACTCACTCATTTAGAACTCCTAATTTTGAATTTAGATTATACGGAATAAAACAAATATAATCATCGAATGAGAATTAAATGGAAATCTTACTCGGCCCTAACCAAAGATGAATTATATGCATTGCTTAATCTTCGCCAGCAAGTCTTTGTTGTTGAGCAGGATTGTCCATTTATTGATGCCGATTTTAAAGATCAAGATTGTGATCACTTGCTTGCCTATCAGAACAATGAGCTGGTGGGTTACCTAAGAGTTGCAAAACCTGGAAAACGTTACGAGGGACCAGAAATTGGTAGAGTATTAACAGCTGAGAAGATTAGAGGAGAAGGTGTTGGAAAGATTTTAACTCAGGAGGCCATTGAGTTTTGTGCATCTAAATACTCAAATCATGAAATAGGTTTATCTGCACAATACAGACTTTTAAACTTCTATAAAGATTTTGGTTTTGTACCTCAGGGAGAGGTGTATCTAGAAGATGATATAGATCATATCAAGATGACCTTGACTCCAACATCAAATCACAAAAATGCTTTTCAATGGAGGCTAGGAATTCATCCATTACTAATTTTAGGCGGAATCCTCTCCATTGGAATTATAGGCTCAAGTTTTGTTAAAGAGATTGATGTCTCTCAGCTGAATTGGGTTGCTAAAATTGATGAGAGGGCAATTTCAAAAGAAAAGTATGAGATTTATTTAGAATCAATTGCTCAATCAAGAAAAACCGGATTAATAGACTCAGATCCAGAGAATATCCTCGAAAGAATGATCGATGAGGAGTTATTGATTCAGCGAGGGATTGATCTTGGGATGATTGAGAATGATACCGAGATCAGAAGCACAATTATTCAAAAAATGATTGGCTCAATTATTGCTGAGACAAATGATTTGCGTATTTCGAGGCAAGATCTTGAAGACTTCTATTCTGTTAACAAGGATTTGTTTACGCCCAGCCCCAAGCTGCAACTTTTAAAGTTAAGCTTTAATAGCAACCAAGCGAATGCTGGCAATCAAGCCAGAGACTTACTTATTGAGGGTGATCTTGTCGCTGCAAAGCAGCTTGCTGAAAATGAAGTTATTAGTCTGCCTAATGTTTTACTGCCGGCAATGAAAATTAGGGAATACATTGGACCTTCTCTCACTCAGATTGCATTGGGCCTAGAAGAAGGTGAGGTGAGTGATTTGATAGAGCTTGATGGAAGTTTCCATTTATTAGTGCCACTTCAAAAAATTATATCTAGCGCTCCTGAGTTTAATGATGTCTATCAGCAAGTGGAGTCTGAATTTATTCGATTTAAAGGAGAGGAGTTGTTAGACGAATATTTAGAAGATCTCAGAAATTGGTATGACGTTGTTAAGGCAAATGACCTCTAAAAAGCTTTTACTTTTATTTATCTTTCAGCTTTTGTTGCCGCTGGAAGCTCATAATCGTAGTGAGTCTTATTCAAAGTTTAATTTTACAAGCCATGAAAGTGGAGTCGAAGTTAGGATCACGGGAACAATAAAGCGAGGTATTTTTGAAGCTTTTAATCCAGGTATAAAATTTCGATCGTATGAGGATTTTATTAATTATTTAAGCGATGCAATTTTTCTTGGGGATACTTGCAAGTTAAATAAACCAGTAGAATTCAATGAAAACAATGCAGCTGGTGTTTTAAAATTTTATTGGGATTTTCAGTGCTCAACATTGCCATCGAATATCTCAATCTCTTTATTCCAAGACCTAGGCGTTACTCATACACATATTGCTAGAGGAGTCTTGGATGGTAAAACCATTCCTGAATTTATGTTCGCAAGTCAAACCGATCTTTGGCAGATTAATTCATTATCTCAACCTAACAGAAATCAAAGCTCCTATTGGGGCTATTTAATTTCAGGTATAGAGCATATTTTAAGTGGCTGGGATCATCTAGCATTTTTGCTGGGCCTCATTCTGTTATATCAAGGTAGAAACCTCGTTCTTGCCATTACTAGATTCACCATTGGGCATAGCTTAACTCTTGGCCTTGGTGCTATGAATGTTTTGAGAGTGCATTCAGAAATGGTTGAGATTTTAATAGGATTTTCAATATTGCTTTTAGCCGTTGAAAAGTTTTTTAAACATTATTATGAATTTGATAAGGGAATCAAACATTTAATTTTTGCATCTATTGCATTATTTCCATTGGCAATATTTGGAGTGCTAGAGCCTCTATTAGTCCTTGGTTTGGCATTATTTCTAACTATTTATTTAATTTTGACACATCATTATTCCTCTCCATGGATCCCCTTGATGATTACTGTATTTTTTGGATTGATTCACGGGCTTGGGTTTGCTTCATCAATTGCAGAAGTAGGTATTCCCCAAGATCGATTGTGGCAGATAATCTTAAGTTTCAATCTTGGAGTTGAGTTGGGTCAGTTAGCTGTAGCTTTTGGAATACTCGGCTTATTCGCATTAGCAAAATACTATTTTTCTCAATCTTATTATGGTTCTATTCACAATATTACAGGTGCTGTAGTATTCTCTATGGGAACTTTTTGGTTTGTTACTAGGGCAATGGGAATATGAAATTTGCAATACCTCTGTCAATGTTACCAATGGATGAAATAAAGCCATTGGGTATAGCCGCAGATGAAATTGGCTACGATTTCCTAGCTGTCTCAGATCATTTAATTCATCCAGAAAATTTTTCAGTCCCTTACCCATACACTGATGATGGAAGTGTAAGGTGGGAACAGGGTACAGATTGGCCAGATCCTATAAACACGTTATCTTTTCTTGCTGGAGCTACAAAAAATATAAGATTCTATACTAGCGTCTATGTTCTTCCGGCTAGAAATCCACTCAGAGTGGCTAAAGAAGTATCCACTCTCGATGCAGTTTCCAATGGAAGGTTTGACTTGGGAATAGGCATGGGGTGGATGCCAGAAGAATTTGAAGCAGGCGGCCAAGAATTTCGACGAAGAGGAGCCCGAGCTGATGAAATGCTTGAAATTATGAAGTTGCTTTGGTCTGGGGAGATGGTTGAGTTCAAAGGCCAATTTTTTAATTTCAAAAAATTAGAGATGCTGCCTGCACCAAAAAAAGATATCCCTATCTATGTTGGCGGCTTTTCAGAGCCAGCTCTCAACAGGGCAGCAAGGCATGATGGTTGGATTTCAGATATGCACAGTTTAAGCGAGCTCGAAACCTTGATGGCAAAATTAAATGTAAAAAGACAAGAGCTACCTCCCAAAGATAATTATGAGTATATTTGCTTTAGTTGCTGGGATGCATTTAGCCTAGAAGGTTTTGGGCAAATGAAAGATCTGGGCGTTACGACCATGACCACATACCCATGGATGCTATATGGAACGATGAATGATGCGCCTCTGGAAAAAAAAATTGAAGGCATGGAAAAATTTTACAATGAAATTATTTGTAAATTGAAATAGCGATCTATGCAATTCTAATCACCACTCCCATCAGCCCAGAGTTGTTATAATGACTTTATGAAAGTTGTAAGACTTGTAAAAAATTCAGACTTTAAAAGTGTTGAGCATTTGATTAAGCATTCTGGCAAAGGCATGACCACCATGCCAAAAACACCTAAAGAGATCAAAGAAAGAATTGCCTGGTCAGAAAAATCTAGAAATAAACAAATCAAGAAGCCAAATCATGATAGTTATTTATTCGTTCTCGAAGACAATGGCCGTATAGTTGGTTTATCAGCTATTTATACTTCTGTTTCGCTGAAAAAGCCTTCGGTTTTTTTTAAGAAATCCATTTCACAGCTTGAATCTAAATCCCTAAATTTCACCAAAGACTTAGATGTGCTTTCCCTTCACCTTTGTAGGCAGCCATATTCCGAACTAGGAACTTTATTTCTTAAGCCAGCTTTTCGCGGAAAGGGGCGAGGCTCACTTCTTTCTTTTTCTAGGTTTATTTTTATGTCTGCTCATCAACAACGCTTTGATCCAAAGCTGTTTGTAGAAATAAGAGGATTTAAAAATGCTAAAGACGAGTCTTATTTTTGGAATTCATTTAGTAAAACTTTTTTTAATCTTGATTTTTTTAAAGCCGATGAAATTAGCTACATAGATAACCATTTTATTATGGAGTCTATTCCTAAATACCCTTTTATCATTGAGCATATGCCAAAAAAAGTACAAAGAGTTATCGGCAAACCCCACCCTAACGCCATGCCTGCATATTCACTGTTGAGAAAACAAAACTTTAGACCCAATGGTTTGATAGATGTTTTAGATGGAGGGCCATGCCTAGAGGCAAAAATTAAAGATATTCCCTTGGTCAAATCTGCAAAGTTATTTCCCATTGTGATTAAAAGAAATATTAACTTTGATCGATTTGGTTTTATCTCA
>Ga0181577_10003153_pt1 | contig 12803 bp, 7 predicted proteins | sample 101ome_21_FD_132468 | JGI IMG/M metagenome (GOLD analysis project Ga0181577, IMG submission 132468) | Coastal salt marsh microbial communities from the Groves Creek Marsh, Skidaway Island, Georgia - 101413BT metaG (megahit assembly) | ecosystem: Environmental > Aquatic > Marine > Intertidal zone...
CAAACAGAAATAAGAGAATGACAAGATAACTTAACTGGGGACGATTACTTTCTGATGCTGTTCTCATCTTGTTGTTGTCCTTTATTCCTCTTACCTTTCTTCTTAGCTTTCTTCTTAGCCTTCCTCTTGCCTGACCTTGCCAGGTCGGGCTGTCATCGGAATTCCGCCTAGAACTTCGTATAATTCGCCAATATAAGTCTGACAAATCCTACCATAATTGCATCCCTACACAAGCTTATTTTAATTATAAATTACTTTAATATATTACCTTAATATATTGTTTTATATTAGTTTTTGCCCTCACAGTTTGGCGATTTCTGAATTTCCTTATCTCCAGCTTCCCACTCTGCGGGGCTATAGAGATGCAAAGCCAAAGCATGCACCGGCCCTGCCAGCTCTTGCTTCAACAACTTGTAAACAGCCTGATGTCTTTGCACCTTTTTTAAGCCTGTAAAAGCCTGACTGACCAGTAGCAAATTAAAATGTGAATCGGTTGCTGGACCTGCATGCATATGACTTTCATTTAAGAGTTCAAGATGCATTGGTTCAAAGGCATCGGATAGTTTTAATTTTATCTGCTCTTCTAAAGTCATTGCCTACCTCTAAGTTCCAGTCATTCTATTGAGTTAATTATGTCCACACTACTTCCATAGCACTTCTGCACTACAATAATTTTACAATAGCTCTACAATAGCCCAACTTTTAATTATTGAGAATATATATGACGATTGGCTGGTATCCGGGCCATATGAACAAGGCCCGGAAAGATATCACTAAATTACTCCAGCAAATTGACCTGGTGGTTGAGCTGGTAGACGCTCGCCTCCCATATTCCAGTGAAAACCCCTTATTAAATGTGCTGATAGCCAACATTACCCATCTGAAAGTACTCAATAAGTCTGATCTGGCTGACCCCGTGGTTACCGGATTATGGCTTGAATATTATAAGCATAGAAATATTACAGCCTATGCACTCGATAAAACCCAAAAAGAAAGCATTAAAAAATTATTGAAAACTGCCCGTAAACTTTCAGATAAAAAAAGCGATCAGGTATTGCGTATTATGGTTGTCGGCATCCCAAATGTCGGCAAATCCACTTTTTTAAATATCCTGCTGGATAAAAAAGTTGCTAAAGTCGGCAATGAGCCTGCTATCACCAAAGCGGCTAGCGAAATCAGCTTGAATGATTCAATCAAACTCATTGATACGCCAGGAGTTTTATGGCCCAAAATTGAAGATCAGGACTCCGCTTATCGTCTAGCAGTTACCGGCGCCATCAAAAATACAGCCATTGAATTTGAAGACATCGCACTGTTTGCCGTCGAATTTCTCAGCAAGGCTTATCCCGAAAGTTTAATTCGGCGCTATCAGCTTGATGATGTTCAACAGGAGGCAAGCCGCCTGCTTGAAGCGATAGCCAGACAACGCGGCTGTCTGCGAAAAGGTGGTGTTGACTTTCATAAAGCCAGCGAAGTTTTGCTTAATGACATTCGCAGTGGAGCGCTTGGTAAAATAAGTCTGGAAAAACCTGAACCAGCACTTTAAGCCTCTATCCTGAAGAGACAATTTCCTGATCTTTAATAATGAATACGCTAGAATTAGCGCTTCGTAAACTTTCGAGAAAGCATTAATGCAGTCAGAAGTAGACCACAACCCAAACTCATCTTTTTCACTAATCCGCAGCCGGTTCCTCGAAACGCTGAATATCACGGTTGAAGAGTATGACCACAAAGTCACCGGCGCCAAGCATTTCCATTTAGCCAGTGACAATCCTGAAAATGTTTTTATGGTTGCTCTGCGTACCGTACCGATGGATTCAACAGGCGTTGCTCATATCCTTGAGCATACCGCGCTATGTGGCAGTAAAAAATTTCCAGTTCGGGATCCTTTTTTCATGATGATCCGTCGCTCCATGAATACATTCATGAATGCCATGACCAGCAGCGACTGGACCGCTTATCCTTTTGCCAGCCAAAACCGAAAAGATTTTGATAACCTGCTGCAAGTTTATCTGGATGCCGTTTTCTTTTCCCGGCTTGACCCGCTGGATTTTTCCCAGGAAGGTCATCGTCTGGAGTTTGCAGAAGCCTCCAACCCTGAATCAGAGCTGGAATATAAAGGTGTTGTCTATAATGAAATGAAAGGAGCCATGAGCTCTCAGAACAGTATTATCTGGCAGCATTTATGCAAACACCTGTATCCAACCACAACTTACCATTACAACAGTGGCGGCGATCCTGCAGACATACCCAAGTTGAGTTACGAACAATTACTGAAATTCTACAAAACTCACTACCACCCCAGTAATGCCATTTTTATGACTTTCGGCGATATTCCGGCTATTGAGCACCAGGAAAAATTTGAAAACCTGGCACTTGCAGAATTCAGCAGACTTGATGTCCACATAGCCGTCGGTGATGAAAAACGCTATCAGTCACCACTCAAAGTCACTGAATACTTTCCTTTGGAAAAAGGTGAAGCTGAAACTGATTTAAATAACAAAAGCCATGTGCTGATGGCCTGGCTATTAGGTAAAAGCACCAGCCTGGAAGATCTTTTCAAAGCTCAACTGCTTTCTTCTGTGTTGTTGGATAATAGTGCCAGTCCCTTATTACAGGTTCTGGAAACAACCGAGCTGGGGATGTCACCCTCCTCTTTGTGTGGTCTCGAAGATTCCCATCGTGAAATGACTTTTATCTGCGGTCTTGAGTCCTGTGATGCAAATGATACCGGGGCTATCGAAGAGCTGATTTTAAATACTTTGGAGAAAATCGCAGAACAAGGGGTAGAACAAAGTATGGTAGAAGCCGCCTTACACAGCCTTGAACTTCACCAGCGAGAAATCACAGGGGACAGTTACCCTTATGGACTGCAGTTAATACTATCTTCACTTTCCACAGCTACGCATCGGGGTGACCCTCTGGAACTGCTTGATATTGACCCTGTACTAAAAAACTTAAAACAGGAAATACAGAAGCCTGATTTTTTACCCAAGCTGGTGAAAGACTTTTTGCTGGATAATCCGCATAGGGTCACCTTAACCGTTAAACCTGATCCTGAACTGGCCAAGAAAACCAGAGCTGAAGAAAGGCAAAAGCTGGCCCAAATAAAAAGCAGACTCGATGATGACGAAAAGAAAAAGCTAGTTGAACAGGCTGAGGCCTTAATCAGGCGTCAACAACAGGTTGACGACATGAGCATCCTGCCGAAAGTCGATCTTGATGACGTTCCTGCTGACATTAAATGGCCACAGGCCGAGTCCAGCTACATCAATAAAATACCGCTGGCTTTTTATTCGCAGGGAACGAATGGTTTAAGTTATCAGGATATTATTACCACTCTGCCGTCCCTTCCCGAGGAGCTTAAATCCTTATTACCGCATTACAGCAGTTGTTTGCCTGAACTCGGTGTTGGGACTTCCTCTTATCTGGAAATTCAGACTTTGCAGGCATCAATATGTGGTGGCATTAACGCCCATATCAGTATGCGCAATCACCTGCAAAACGAGCAAAACATAGACGCCTACATGATTCTCAGCAGTAAAGCACTGTATGGCAACCAGGATAAGTTAAGCCAATTAATGAAGGATATGCTTGATTCATGTCGTTTTGATGAGCTGAATAGAATTAAAGAACTTATGCAGCAAATCTCCAGTCATAAGGAACAAAACATAACCAATCAGGGGCATGTTCTGGCTATGGGCATTGCCACCAGCCAAATGAATGCAATTGCTGCATTGAATTATAAAAATTCAGGCATGCAGGGGATAAGCAAGTTGAAATCCATGGTTCAGGCGTTTAACGACCAGGCCCAGTTGTCTGCTTATGCGGAAAAGCTGCAGACATTGCATGAGTTAATTATCCAGGGGGATAAACGGCTGCTTTGCATCGCTGAAGAAAGTGAAAAACCGGCATTAATCAGTGGTCTGGATGAATTATGGCATCACACTGACAATACCAATAAGACTAGCCCCTTTAGCATGGATCCTGTGCGTGAAAGAGTCAGCATAGCCTGGCTGCATAATACCCAGGTTAATTTTTGTGCCACAGCTTATCGGACAGTTCCGGCTGCCCATGAAGATGCAGCTGCTCTGACTGTACTTGGTGGCTTCTTGCGCAATGGCTATCTGCACGGCGCCATCAGAGAACAAGGTGGTGCTTATGGCGGTGGTGCCACTCAGGATTCAAGCTCAGCAAGCTTTCGATTTTACTCTTACCGGGATCCACGCCTGTCAGAAACACTGAACGACTTTGAGCGTGCAATCACATGGCTTCATGACAGCACTCACAAGCAGAGTCAGCTGGAAGAAGCCATTTTGGGGGTAATAGCCAGCCTGGATAAACCCGCATCTCCGGCAGGGACGGCCAAACAGGCCTATTACAATGAACTATTTGGCAGAAACAAAGAACACCGGGCTAGATTTAGGCAACAGGTGCTTGAAGTTGATATCCCTAAACTTCAGGAAGTGGCCGCCCGCTACTTGACCCCAGAGAATCGCAGCACTGGTATTATCAGCAATTCTGAGCATGCTGCTGAATTAGAAAAGCTAGAAGTTGATATAAATAAACTTTGAATAATCAATTAAATACAATAAATACTTAAAGTAATATCTATTTTCTGGTTTGTTTAATTAACTCGTAGGCTGCTTTAATATCCTGGGTTTTCTGGGTGGCTATATCCATCATTTCCTGGGGCAGTCCTTTTGACACCAGCTTGTCAGGGTGATGCTGATTCATTTGCCTCCGATAGGCTTTCTTTAACTCTTCGTCACTGGCTGAAGAGGATATACCCAGTAACTTATACGCATCAGCTAAATTTAGCCTGCCACGATCTGAGCTGCGCTGGGATTGCGAGCGCCGATTCTGCTGATAGTGCTGTTGTGCCTGCCCTCTTTGCAAAATGTGCTGAAAAGCAATTTTGGAAAAACCCAGGGTTCGGGCGGCCTGCCAGAGTGCATTTTCCTCACTTTTATGCAGGGCACCATCAGCAAATGCAGTCATTACCAGAATCTCCAGAAACATCTGCATCAGATTGCGCCGTCGATGGCATTCCTTGCGGAACTGCTCAAGAACCTCCACCACCTCAACATCCTGATTTTTACCCTGCTCAAATAAATTAATGGCGGCTTTTTTCTGCTGCGCATTCAAATTCATTTGCCGCATAACATGCTGAGCAATATGGATTTCATCCTGAGACACTCTGCCATCCACCTTGGAGATGTGCCCCATCATGAAAAAAGTAGCTGTAAAGAAAGCAGACTGAATAGTCTCTACTTGTTCTGCGCCCTTATTACCATTTAAGCGCCCCATACCACGATCAAAATTATGCCCGAGTGATGCACCCAGCAAGGCCCCTAGAGGCCCGCCCAGCATAAACCCGAAAGTTCCCCCGAATACTTTGCCCCACCAGCTCAGAAGAACAGCCTCATAAACCAGTTTCGTCCCAGTTCACGCTCACAACTTTGATACTGATTCTGATACACGTTAGCCGTATTCTGAACATTACGGGCAACATCCATCAGCCAGCCTTTGCTGTTATATGAACCTCTGGCCCAGCCGCCATTGCCCTCGTGGTAAGCTAAATAAAGGTTGTATGCATCATTTCGCGCAATGCGATTACGGCGGGTTGAGCTATTGGTATACCAGCCGACAAAATCCATCGCATCAGAAAAGCTGGAACGCCGTGCTCCCCAGTTTCCGGCGTCTTCCTTATAGTCTGTCCAGGTTTCATCAAGTACCTGGGCATAACCATAAGCTGAAGATGGTCGACGCCAGGGAATCACCCAGAGTAATTTGGTTCTTTCCGGCTTGGCCCGCCCCTGAAATGATGATTCCTGTTCTATGATTGCCATACTGACATAAACAGGTGTGCCCCAGCGCTTTTCTGCTTTCTTGGCAGCCTTGTACCAGCTGCGACGTTCTTCAAACATACTGCAGATATTGGCTGTGTTTTCTGGCGGCGGTGAAACACAGGAAGACAGTATAGTTAGCATCGTGAATACAAAAATCAGGCGCATTTTTGAATTCCTCTAATCATGTTAATGTCATTAAGCCCAATAAGTACTGGCTTTACTAGCTTATGGGGCTATACTTTACACTGTTATGCCGTGTTGTGTAAGCAATGACACAAAATCTTTTTCGTCAATCACTTCAATCCCTAATTCCTCAGCCTTGCTCAGTTTACTGCCTGCACCGGGGCCCGCAATGACACAGGAAGTCTTGCTGGAAACACTGCCAGCGACTTTTGCTCCAAGCTGCTGCAAATACTGCTTTGCTTCTGATCTCCCCATTAATTCAAGGGTTCCTGTCACGACATAAGTCAGGCCACTTAAAGGCAAGGTTTCACTCGCGTTGATTTCGAGCTCTGAGGGACTCACGCCGGCTTTTATCAAGGCTTCGATCACAGACAAATTATGTGCTTCCGCAAAAAAAGCCACAATATGCTGTGCCATAACCTCCCCTATGTCTGGTACCTGAATCAAAGCCTCCATATCAGCCTGCATGATGCCTTGTAATGAGCCGAAATGCTTTGCCAGGGCTAAAGCAGTGGCTTCCCCTACCTCCCTGATTCCCAAAGCATAAATAAAACGCTGCAGACTGATATGCTTACTGTTTTCAATGGCTTCCAATAAATTGCTTGCTGATTTTTCTGCCATCCGCTCCAAAGCTGATAGCTGAGCCAGATTTAAACGATAAATATCTGCAACATTATTGATAAGCTCTGCTTCGACCAGCTGCTCAATTAACTTCACGCCCAGACCATCAATATCCATCGCTGCCCGCGACGCAAAATGAATAATGGATTGCGTACGTTGCGCCTTACAGTAAAGCCCGCCTGTGCAGCGCATAAGCACTTCACCTTTAATTTGCTCAATATCGGAATGACAGACCGGGCACTGCAGTGGCGCAACTATCTCTCGGGCATCGACCGGTCGTTTCTCAAGTACCACCTTGACCACTTTAGGGATCACATCACCGGCACGCCTGATAATGACAGTATCCCCTATTTGTATTCCCAGCCGTTCAATTTCATCCAGATTATGCAAAGTTGCATTACTTACCGTCACGCCTCCGACAAAAACAGGAGTCAACCGGGCAACCGGTGTAATTGTTCCGGTTCTGCCTACCTGAAATTCCACATCCTGTAAGACTGTGCTTACTTCCTCTGCCGGAAATTTAAAGGCAATAGCCCATCGCGGGGTGCGCGCATTAATTCCGAGCGTGTCCTGTAAAGTAAAATCATTAACCTTCAGGACAACACCATCAATTTCATAATCCAGATCATTACGTTTAGTTAAAATCTCTTCACAATAGCTGTAGCAGGCATCGATACCTTCGACAGCTTTGCGAATAGGATTGACCGGCAGCCCCCATTCAGCCAATAGAGAAAAGACTTCACTCAAACGGGAAGGTAAAGCAATACTGGTTTCACCCAGGCTATAACAAAACATTGTCAGGGGTCTTTTTGCTGTAATGCGGGAGTCAAGTTGTCTTAAGGTGCCAGCAGCCGCATTTCTCGGATTAACAAAAGTTCTTTCGGTTTTTTTTCGGGCCGCTTCATTCATCAAGGCAAAACCTGACTTGCTCATAAATATTTCGCCCCGTACTTCCAGCACATCTGGATAATTCCCCCCCTTTAGCTTTAGCGGAATGTCTTTTATTGTTTTTACATTATGGGTGATGTCTTCACCTGTCGTGCCATCACCTCTGGTCGCTGCCTGAACCAGTATCCCTTTCTCATAACGTATGCTGACAGCCACACCGTCTATTTTAGGCTCGCAACTGTATTCAATAGTTTTTACATATTCGGGTAATCGTTTTCTTAAACGGATTTCAAATTTGCTCAGGCTTTCAGCATCAAAGGCCTTTTCCAGAGAAAGCATGGGAATCTTATGGGCTACCTGCACGAAACCGGATAAGGGTTCACTCCCAACACGTTGACTCGGTGAATCTGCTGTTACCAGTTCCGGGTGTTGTTTTTCGATTTCAAGGAGACGATCAAATAAACGGTCAAATTCCTGGTCAGGAATTTCGGGGGCATCTTGCTGATGGTAGAGTCGATTATGACGTTCAATCAGTTGACGAAGTTCGATAAGCTCTGACTTCAAATCATCTGTTGCTGTGCTCATATGACTATTTTTTTGAAAGCTGGGCGAGCTCAAAATCCTGGATGCGCTGACGGCAATGCTCAATAGTCTGACGTGTAATCACACTACGGTGTTCATCTTTTAAATCACCGTTTAACTTATCTTTTATGGCATCAGCCGCTTTCAGCATTTGCTCAAAACTCTTCATATTGCCGAAAGCATTGGGCAGCTGTAAAAAGAAACTGACACCCGGTGTTGTAAATTCTTCCATCTGGGTTACATCAAAGGTTCCTGGTTTTACCATATTAGCCATACTGAATATGGCCGGACCATTGCCACTGCTATCTGCATGCTTATGAAAAATACTCATTTTTCCCAGGCGCATATTCTGCTGTAAAAGTATTGGTAAAAGATCACTACCGGCAAATAATTCACCCTGCTTGGCCATCACATTGATAACAATAACTTCTTCTGGCTCCAGATATTCCCCTTCACTCTCATCGTGTTCTTCATCCTGAATGAAATCCTCGGGACTCTCTGCAAATAATTCAGCCTGACTACCGCTTTCTACCGCGTCAGCCTTATGCTTTTTCTGCTTGGATTTTAAATGAGCTGGTTTGTCTTCCAATTCAGCTTCCGTAAGAGAACCTAATTCACCCAGTGTCGGTTCGATACGTTTTGAGTCTGATGCTTTAGTCTTTCCGATATTTTCCGTTGCTCTGGTGCCAGCGTTTCTTGGACTTGTGCGAACCACAGAAACGTCATCATCATCTAATTCTGCTAATTCAGCGTGTACCTGCTCATCAGCATATGGCGCTTTAGGTTTTTCTGTTTTATCTGCTTCCAGATAGTCTTCGTTGACGGGGGCATACTCTTCATGCTCTTCATAGGCCTCATCAAGGTCATCCCTGTCTTCGTCGTTATCTATGTCATCTATCTCATCTATGTCATCGTCTTCATAAGAAGGCTCAGCAAAATCTTCGCTGTCTAAATTATCATTTTTTGGTTTATTGCTAGCAGCCGCTACATTTTCCAGATCAACAGCATCCATTACAACAGGAACTACTTCTTCCTCTTCGATGTCCTCGTCCTCGTCTTCTTCATCATATTCGTCATAATCATCTGCATAATCATCTTCAATCATCCCTGAACTCTCATAACGCGAAATTACCCTCGCTCCACCGTTTGGCAATTCTGCTGCGGTATCTAGTTCAACGTCATGATCAGGAATATTTTTTTCCAGTTTCACCCGGATGCTGTCTTTGCGTTTTCGTCTGTATCCATCCAACAAAATGAGAACAATACCAACGATAACGATGATAATTAACCAGTCTCTCATCCCCATGGCTTAAACTCGCACTTTCTTATTATTGAAATTCATTAAACGGAAATCTGACAAAAGTTTTCAAATATCTGAATATCTTATCTGTCTTGGACCTAATTTAAAACCAGCTCAAATTGCAGCCAGTTCAGCCGCTTCATCAATATCCACAGATACCAATCTCGACACACCAGGCTCCTGCATGGTGACCCCCATTAACTGATTAGCTGATTCCATGGTTAAACGATTGTGAGTAATAAATATAAACTGTATCAGACCTGACATTTCTTTAACCAGGTTAGCGTAACGCGCAATATTGGCATCGTCCAGAGGGGCGTCAACCTCATCCAGCATACAGAAAGGTGAAGGATTAAGGTGAAAGATAGAGAACACCAAAGCAATAGCAGTCATGGCTTTTTCACCCCCCGATAAGAGGTGGATTGTGCTATTACGCTTACCAGGAGGCCTTGCCATAATCGCAACACCTGTATCCAGTAAATCTTCGCCAATCATATCCAGATAAGCGTGACCGCCGCCAAAAATTTTGGGGAAGAGCTCCTGCAGACCCTTGTTAATTTTGTCGAAGGTTTCTTTAAATCGTGTTCGGGTTTCACGATCAATTTTACGAATAGCATTCTGCAAGGTCTGCAAGGCTTTCTCCAGATCATCATTCTGCTGATCCAGATAAATCTTACGCTCGGACTGACTGGTATATTCATCTATCGCTGCCAGGTTAATCGGGCCAAGGCGCTGAATTCTGGCGGCCAGTTTTTCCAACTCTTCTTCACAGCTCGCTACTGTTAACACTTCAGGTAAGGCAGCTATAACATCCTGTAGATTATAAGAAGCCTGTGTTATCTGCTGCTCCAACGCTTCACGTTTGACACTGGCGCCCTCGATACTTAAACGTTTGCCGGCTAATTCATCTCTGATGCCCTGGCTGTTTTCCTGAGTTTCAGTACGCCGTTTTTCCAACTCACGAAGTTGATGCTCCACTTCATCAACCTGCATTTTTGCTTCTTTCATTTCATTTTCTATAGAAACTCTTGAAGATAGTTTCTCTTCAAGTTCCTGCTTCAACGCCGGTATCGGATCATCATTCTGCTTCAGGTTATTTTGAATCTGCTGCTGGCGCTCAACGTAGCTTTGAACCTGAGTCGTAATCCTGTCCAGTGCCGTGTTCAATGATCTCAGTTGAGTTAATTGAGTCTGATGTTTGACGGTTAATTCATGGCTGCTATCTTTATCGCGCGCTGCTTTCTGACGGGCATTTTCCAATTCCGAACGAACTTTCTCCCGTTGTTGAAGTAGCTCCTCCCTCTTCTCGGTATCTTTCGCCATCCGATCAAGGGCACTCTGTAAATTAACCCTGGCCTTTGCAATATTTGCCTGTTCCAGCGCCACCTGCTCCTGCAATTCTTCTATTTCCTTTTGGATGCGTTGCCTACGCTGATTAGTCTGCTCAATTTTCACTTTTACTGCAGAGCGCTCTGCATTTAAATTTGCTGCGTTCTTATTCAAGGCAGTTAATTTATCCAGGTAAGCTTCCTTTTCCTGTTCGTACTTGCTCAGGTCAGCCTGTAATGTTTCTGTGTCAACTGAACTTTCTTTGATTCGCTGGTTTAAAGACTCAATGCTGGATGCAAGCGCAAGCAGCTCTTCCTGGCGTTTCAGGATACCTGTTTCTTCATCAAAGCCTTTGGCCACACGCAACCAGTTTTTACCCAACCAGATGCCACCGCGTGTAACAAGTGACTCATGGTTTAACAGCTGTGAACGTAATTCCAGCGCTTCATTTAAGGTTTCAGTGACATAAATACCATCCAGCAACGTTCCCAGGTTTTGCTCACTCGTCACCTTATCTTTTAAAGCCTTGCCTGCTATGGAGTTTGCGGTATTGCCGGCGTCGGTATGGTTTTGCTCAATAAACTGTAACAAGCCGCTGCTAAAGCTTTGCAACACATCATCCAGGGCAGCAAAGTCATCAACACAGACTGCCTGCATGTGTTTACCCAGAACAGTTTCAACGGCCAATTCCCAGCCTGCTTCCACTTTAATCTGATCCAGCAGTCGCTTGTTGTTACTGAAATTATTCTGTTCCAACCACTCAAGGGCTTTTTCTTCCTTGCCTAGGGCAGACTGTTGTAAAGCTTCCAGGGACGATTGGCGTCCAACCTGGGTCTGTAACTCACTACGTAAGTGAGCAAGTGAATTATTAGACTCTTTTATCTTGCCTCTTATTTCATCAATATGATTAAGCAGCTTTTTATTTTCTTCCTGTAAGGCTGCTGTATCTGTCTCAATAACACTGGCTTTTTCAGTCAGGCTAATGACTTCAGCTTCATCATTAGCTGTATGTAATCCGTTTAGTTCTTCACTTAGCGTGCCCTGACGTTGGATACTGCGTTCAACAATATTTTCAAGGTGTCTGATGCGTTGCTGTTCCACTTCAGCCAGACGGGTTGCTTCTGCCGAATCCGTATTGAAATGATCCCAATCCTGCTGCCAGACAGACATGGCCTTTTCAGCTTCTTCCAGAACAGATGATGACAACACTTCCTGCTTTGAAGCTTTTTCCAGTTCAGGTTCAATTTGTGCGATCGTCGCCTGTAGCTGTGTGATTTGCTCCTTATCCTCAAGCAGTTCCCGTTCGGCGTTATTGAGATTGACTTGAATATTTCCCAGCTCTTCTGAGAGCTCCAACTGACGCTGACGCTGGTGTTCAATATTCTGTTCAATCTTGCTGATTTCACTGCCCAGGGAGTAAAAATTGGCTTGTACTTTCTGGTAGGACTCCTGCAGCTCTGTATTCGCTTCTCTTTTTTCCTCTATCTCAGCTTCAAAGGCTCGAAATGAGGCAATACTGGCTTCCAGTTTAACTTCCAGTTCGCGGATGGTTTGCTGAGCCTTTGTCACTTCATTATTAAACGACTGCCAACGCAGCGCATTTAAATTAGCCTGGGTATCACGTTCCTGCTGTTTGTATTCTTTATACCTTTCTGCTGCTTTTGCCTGTCGTTGCAGGTGTTGCAGCTGACGTTCCAGTTCTTCACGAATATCTGTTAAACGCTCAAGGTTCTCTTTGGTACGCTTAATCCGGTTTTCAGTCTCACGACGCCTTTCCTTGTATTTGGAGATTCCCGCGGCTTCTTCGATAAATACCCGCAGCTCCTCAGGTTTGGATTCAATCAAGCGAGATACCATGCCCTGCTCGATAATTGAATAAGAACGCGGTCCCAGCCCCGTACCCAGAAAAATATCCGTGATATCGCGACGACGACATTTCTCGCCATTTAACAAATAGGTGGATTGTGCCTCGCTGTTGACGACACGCTTAACCGACACCTCATTAAAGCTGGCATACTGCCCTTTGATCGTGCGGTCGCTATTATCAA
>Ga0181577_10003154_pt1 | contig 12802 bp, 12 predicted proteins | sample 101ome_21_FD_132468 | JGI IMG/M metagenome (GOLD analysis project Ga0181577, IMG submission 132468) | Coastal salt marsh microbial communities from the Groves Creek Marsh, Skidaway Island, Georgia - 101413BT metaG (megahit assembly) | ecosystem: Environmental > Aquatic > Marine > Intertidal...
AAGGGTGATGTTTTTGGATCGCCCTCCTTCCAAAAGCGCGCCACCAACCCTAAGGGCATCAAGACTCTGACGCCAGTGGCCCCATCAAAGGTCATCGCAGTCGGGCTGAACTACGCCGATCACGCTCTGGAATCAGGCAAACCCTTACCCAAGACCCCCTTATTCTGGCTGAAGGCGCCGACATCACTGATTCCGGATGGTGGCAAGGTGGAAATTCCTTTCGAAAATCACCGAGTGGACTACGAAGCCGAACTGGCGATTGTCATTGGACGACGGGTAAGGAATGTCACCCCCAATGCGGCGGCACGCTATATCTTTGGTTACACGGCGGCTCAGGATATCAGTGATCGCACGATCCAGCATTCAGAGAGTCAGTGGGCTCGAGCCAAATCTTTTGATACCTTCACCCCACTAGGGCCTTATGTCGAAACCAAGATCGACCCCCACAAACTGACCATCCAGCTATTTCAGAACGGTCAACTCAGACAGAACTCGCTGACCGGGCAGCTCATCTTCAATTGCTTCGAGCTGGTCAGTTTCATCTCCACCAACATCACCCTACTCCCTGGAGATGTCATCCTCACCGGAACCCCGAGTGGCGTTGGCCCCATTCAGTCTGGAGACAAGCTTGAGGTCCGCATTCAGGGGATGGCGCCTTTGGTTAATTCGGTGAAATAATCACCATTTGCCCCTTGTTCCTCCGGTGGGCTCCGTATTAGCTTTGCCACCAATATGCGCTGGTCCCAGACATTCGTACCAACCTTGAAGGAAACCCCTGCAGAGGCAGAGATTGCCTCGCACAAACTCCTGCTGCGAGCGGGTCTCATCCGCAAACTAGCCGGGGGCCTTTATACCTTTCTTCCCATGGGTCTGCGGGCCCTGCAAAAAATCAGTCAGATTATTCGAGAGGAAATGAACCGGGCCGGTGCCCTTGAAATCCTCATGCCAGCCCTGCAGCCTCCAGAAATCTGGAAAGAAAGTGGCCGCTACGAAACGGCAAGCGATGTGTTGTTCAAGGCAAAGGATCGAGCCAACCGCGAGTGGGTCTTAGGCCCCACACATGAAGAAGTGGTCACCACCCTGGCAGCTGGCGAGATCAGTTCCTACAGACAACTGCCCAAAAATTACTACCAGATTCAAACCAAATTCCGAGATGAAATCCGGCCTCGCTTTGGTCTCATGCGAGCCAGGGAATTCATCATGAAGGATGCCTATAGTTTCGACACCAGCGACGAAGCAGCGCAGGCAAGCTATCAGGGTATGTTTGATGCCTACGTCAGGATTTTTGATCGTTGTGGACTCAAGGCCCTACCGGTGGAGGCCGATACGGGGGTTATCGGCGGCAAGTTCTCACATGAATTCATGGTTCCAGCTGAAGTCGGCGAGAACGATGTGGTCTACGTGGAGACGGGAGAATACGCGGCCAATGTTGAAAAGGCCACCAGTGCCCTGAAGAGCCCATTGGCGTCCATGCCCTCCCTACCCCTTGACCAATGCCCACCAGCTGAACCCTTTGAAACCCCGGGAGTGAGGACCATCGAGGACCTCACCCGTGCTCCCTACAGCGTGGAGGCGACACGACAAATCAAAACCTTGGTGTATGTGGTCGAAGACAAGCCAGTCATTCTGCTACTCCTGGGGAATGATCAACTCAACGAGTCCAAGGTTGCCGGGCTCCTTGGAACAACCCAGTTCAGACCTGCCGAAAGCGCTGAGATCCACCAGTGGCTGGGAGCCCATCCAGGTAGTCTAGGCGCTGTCGGCGTCGGAGAGATACCCATTTATGCCGATTGTTTTCTCGAGGGAGGACAGGATCTGGTTACCGGAGCCAACCAGGATGGCTATCATCTTAAGCATGTCTGTGTGGCTAGAGACATTCGGGTCAAGCATTTCGTCGATCTTCGCACCGTCCAGGCTGGGGAACCCTGTCCGGTCACCGGCAAGCCACTTCAGATCCAGACCGCCATTGAAGTGGGCCACGTGTTCAAGCTTGGCACCAAATACAGCGAAGCCATGCAGGCTCAATTCCTGGACGAACACGGCAAATCTCAGCCCTGTGTCATGGGCTGTTATGGCATCGGGGTGACACGCACCCTGCAGGCCGTCATTGAGCAATGCCACGATGAACATGGGATTTATTGGCCCCCGAGCGTGGCTCCCTATGTCGTCTGCATCACCCCCCTTGGAGTCAAGCCCGAGAGCGAGGTCATGCGTTGTGCCGAAGACCTCTACCAGCAACTCTCTGAAGCTGGAGTCGATGTGATTCTCGACGACCGAGACGAGCGCCCTGGCGTGAAGTTCAAGGATTCCGAATTGATTGGTTTCCCCTTGCGCATCGGCATCGGAGAGCGATCCCTCAAGGAGGGAGAGGTGGAAATCAAGCCCCGGAAAGGCGACTTAATTCGTGTCAGGACAGACCAAGCCGTGCCCCATGTGCTAGATTGGCTCAACAACGAAGCGTCGAAGCCAGCCTCCTAGAGTCTGGGACAAGCCATTTTCTAGCCTCGGGTTCTTTCAAAAAAGAAGGATACATCCCTGAGCTAGGCCCAGTTCAAGCCATTGCGCTGCATCCAGATGTTTGATCAGTGAACTGCTTGGGTGACTGGGATGGGATACCGTGTCGGGTGAGCTTTCTTCCACGCAAACTTGAATGGGCTCAGCAAGGCCTTCAAGCAGCTGTGCAAGCGACTTATCCTGCTGAATCCATTGTTCTAGATGTGAAGATGCTTTAACCGGGTCTTCAAGCACCCCGAGTGACACCTGCCAACGAGAGTCAGCCTGGAAAGCGCGTGCTACGCGCAGCCCTTCCCGAGATTGCAAATCCTGAGGGCAAAGGGAGCGCAAGAGAATTAAAACCGGAAAGGCCCCTTCTCGCCTGCAAGCATCCCTCGTGGCTTCAGGATGAACGTTCGGCTGGATTGTAAACGCAGATTTCATCGCATTGCAGCAGGATATCCGATAGGAGGGTGAGTCCTGAGGGGATCACCCATTCTGGTGCCTCTATCTCATGGACCTCGAGAGCCAGAGCACAAGCAAAGCATCTCAGTGGGGTTTGAGACCATCCCATCAAGGTGGCATGGGTGAGTCCCTCTACCCCCTGATCCAGCAGATAGAGGTAGGTCTCCCTACCTGCCTTGAGTGCTTGCCCGACGACGCTTAGGGCTTGATCAAAAGCCGCCTCCTTGGGATGGCAGTGAATCCGCACCCCCAGCGAACCAGATAGACTGGAGTTTGGATTTTCTGAGGGTTGATCCATGGGTCAGGATGATGGGATGAAGGGGGAATCGCTGACCAGTTTTTTCCATGTCGAGGCGTCCAGGGCTCTCACGTGGTCAAACAGATATTGCTGGGCATACCCGGCATGGCGTCCGAAATAATCGTTGGCAAAAGCCTGGAGCGCCTTGACCGATGGAGATTGCCCGGGGAAATAGTAATCACGAAGGATGCGAATCATCCAGACATCCAGAGGGAATGCGCTCTGAAAACCGTATCCAAAGAGCAACACACAATCTGCTATTTTGGGCCCCACCCCCGGCAACTGCATGAGCGCTTCCCTCGCCTCGGGAAGTGCGAGCTGACCCACTTTCACTAGGTCGAACTTCCCTTGATCGATCAGACACGCCGTCTGGTGCAGGAATCGAGCACGGTATCCCATCCTACAAGCTCGCAGAGCTGATTCTCCAGCCCTGGCCAACGAGCCAGGCGTCGGGAAGGAATGATCCAGCAACTGGCCTGATTGGTCGGTGACCTCGGCGCCAAATGCCTGGCTGATTGCTTGCACCATTTGTCGAATCTGAATGATTTGCTTGGTGGAGGAGAGGATGAAACAGGCCAAAGCCACCCAGGCATCCTGAGCGAGCAAGCGCAAGCCCACATTAGCTTGGAGGGATGCCTGCATCAGTGGGTCCGAGGGAAACGTTTTGACGATGCTCCGGAGAGAATGATTCAGACCAAAGTAATTCCGGAGCAGGCTCCTAGCCATTGCAGGCCCAGCTGTGGTGTGAACGCTCAAGGTGGAAGGAGCACGACGTGCGAGACGAAAAAAATGCATCCCGAGGCATCCTTCCCATTGCACACGATCAGGGCAACGCCAGTGAAACACCTGTCCGCTACCCAGGGTGAGAGCCAAGTCAAGATCGCTAGCGCGCAAATTAAAGCTATTCATGCAGCGCACGAAGCCGATTCAACGACTAGTAAGCGATGATTGAACGCACGGGCACGTCGCCCAAAAGCTTGCGTCCCGATAGGAACTCCAATTCAACAAGGAAGACCGCTTCAACCACTTGGGCCTGCAACTGTTGAAGCAATTCAAGAGCCGCCGCTGCTGTCCCTCCGGTAGCCAGCAAGTCATCCAACAACAAGACCCTTTGACCTGGAAGCACCGCATCACGATGCATCGCTATGGTGTTGGACCCGTATTCCAAGTCGTAGGATTGCTCAATAGTCTCAAAGGGAAGTTTACCCTGTTTGCGGATGGGCACAAACCCAGCATTCAGTATGGCAGCGGCGGCGGCACCGAAGATGAATCCGCGCGCATCAATCCCAACAACCAGATCAATGTCATCGGGCTGATGAGATCCAATCATCTGCTCCAGAGCCATTCTGAAAAGCCTGCCATCAGCCAACAAAGGCGTGATGTCTTTGAACTGGATACCCGGTTTGGGGAAATCAGGGATATTGCGAATGCCCTGCTTGAGCTCATTCAGTGTTGAATCGCTGGTCGCAGAGGGTTGAGAGCTTCCTTCGGTCATTTCTGAACCGACTCCATTTTCTCGATCATCTTGCGTAGCTTGGAAAGCGCCAGGTTCTGAATCTGACGCACACGCTCTCTAGTCACCTTAAAGTGCTCCCCTACCTCCTCCAGAGTGCGTTCTGGACCGCCATCCAACCCAAAGCGGTATTCGAGGATGGTTGCTTCGCGATGAGGTAGCGTCTTGATCAAATCATGCAGCATGTCATTGACCGTCTTGTCCTCAAGATGCTTGTAGGGGTTTTCAGCTTTCTCATCACTGACAATTTCAGCGAAAGTGCTGTTATCATCACCAATGGGAGAATCCAGTGAGGCCGGACGAATGGCCGCGCGCCGCAGTCGAGCGACCCGTATGGCATCCATTTCCAACTCTTCACCCAATTCTTCATCGGTGGGTTCTCTCCCGAGAGCTTCCTGCAGTTTTAAAGCCGTGCGCTTGAGCTTGGAAATCTTATCGACCAGATGAACTGGCAGACGGATCGTCTTGGATTGATTGGCTAAGCTACGCTTGATGGCTTGCTTGATCCACCAAGCGCTATAGGTGGAAAGTTTGCTTCCCTTGGTGGGATCAAAACGCTCGACGGCTTTCATGAGGCCGATGTTCCCCTCATTGATCAGATCGAGCAGCGGCAGACCAAGCCCTTCATAGTCATGGGCAATTTTAACGACCAGACGAAGGTTGGCCTTGATCATCAAATCGCGAGCCTCGCCGTCGCCTTGCTGAATGCGAACTGCCAGGGCAACCTCTTCCTCGGGGGTGAGTAAGGCTACCTGACCAATTTCGCGGAGATACAGCTTGAATGCGGTGTCACCGTCATAGCGTTCACGAACAGGCTCAGCCGAGGCAGTCTCGCCTGACTCAACCGATCGAGGCACATCGGTGTCTTCGAAGGCGTCCTGATCTTCATCGAAGTCAGTGGACACATCTTCATCATCCTCTCTCAAGGCATGCGCGATGTCCGTATCATCCTCCGACACATGCAACTCCTGATCCTGAATTTCAGAATCTTCAGCATCATCTAAGTGAAGTGATTGAGATGGCTTTTTGGCTGCCATGGGACTTGATTGGATGGTTAAGAAATAAGTTGCGTGTAGCAAGTAAATAAATGGAAGCATCCAAACCCTGTCATATTGCTGAAGGCACGTCATTGCCCTTGCATGGATACCTGGAAATCTTCAACGACGAATTGAACCCGATGAGCCGCATGCCCAGCCATCCCATTCGCGTGCTCGCATCGCGTATTTGGATGTTGCCTTGGCTGGCACGGATGCCCTTTTCATAATGGCATTGCCACCATGACTTCCTTCCCGCTTGCTTTCCTGGAAGTGATCTGCGAGATCCAAGGCAAGAGGGTTTCAGGATGGTCCTTAGACTTACTTCTGCCCAAGGGGTTCACCAAGGAACCGAAGAAGGATACCACGGAAGAAATACGCGAAATGTCATGCGTGATCCAGCAAGCCTGCCAGATCGCCAGCGGCCTAAGTGGAGCCAACCCTTTGTAACTCTGTCGGCAAATTTATCTGACGCAGGATGCCTGGGGTCGATCCCAAGCATGGCCCGCCCTTCTGGTTCACTTTGACACATGCATGGTAGAGCGTACCATACTGGATGCCTGGTGTCGTCAACGACAAAGACCCTTCTTCGATCTACTGCTTCAGGGCGACCTGGGTTTTGATGCGAATTGGTTTTGAGACTCAATCGCTGGTGCCTTATTCAGAGAGAGCTTGCCCTCGCGGCCACTCTAGCGAGTCATGGCACGCCACACCCTAGGTTTAAGCGACCCAATCCATGAGGCCGACATACCAGCTGAGGAGCACCTGCATGATGGCCTGCCACAATCATTGGGGTCTTGTATCGACACATACGGCCTCAAGCACCTCAAAGTCAAAATCTCAGGAGACCAAGCATCAGACATTGACTGTCTGAATCGACTGCAAAGCCTGATCATACGCCAAGGGAGCGAAACCATTGAATTGAGTTTGGATGGCAACGAGCGCTTTGGCTCCATGGAGGCCTTTACTGACTATTGGCATCAACTCATCGGGCGCCCTGGATTGAGATCATCCCTAGAACGCGTGATTTTCATCGAGCAACCTCTGGCACGAGACGTCGCCTTGAGTCAAACAGCAACCAAACATCCCACCATTAGGCAAGCGACTCCACCCATCATCATTGATAAGTCAGATGATTCCCTGGACAGTGCCAGTCGGGCCATCGAGCTGGGTTATGCAGGAACCAGTCACAAGCATTGCAAAGGCGTTTTCAAGAGTGTGGCCAATGCATGCATGCTTCAGGGAAGGCGCCTTGACCAACCCCAAGCCACCTGGATTCTCAGCGGTGAAGACCTTTGTAACCAGGGCCCGATTTCAGTCATGCAGGATCTAGGTGTGGCAGCAAGCTTGGGCATCTCATCAATCGAACGCAATGGGCATCATCATTGTCGAGGGCTTGCCGACCACCCAATGAGTATTCAGCAGGCCATGCTTGAACACCATCCAGACCTATACCACCTTAGTGATGCAGGTTGGCCGACCCTCCACATCAAGGCTGGCTGTCTGGAAATTGGCAGCGTTGTCAACGCGCCGCTTGGCCTGAGCTTTACCCCTTCTCTTGCAGATTATCCTTTTGAGACGGACCTCACTTTCTAGACCTATGACCTTAAGCTTATTGACCCAAGTATTTCCTGAGGGCAGATTAGGAAGGTCGCTTGCCTGTGGCACGACGCAATACCAACATTTGAGACAACCATGAATCCCACTGAGGCAACCCAACCCGTCACCCTGACTCCGGCAGCGGCTCAGGAGGTGCTTTCCATGCTCCAAACCCAGAGCGAGAACCAGGGTAAGCCGCTGCGCATCTACATTGAAAAAGGAGGCTGTTCAGGCATGCAATACGGACTGCTTTTCGATGAAATCAGAGAAGGAGATCAGGCGTGGACCGCGCATGGGGTGGATCTAGTCATGGATCGCATCAGCGCCGAAGTCCTGGAGGGATCTTTGGTGGATTATTCGGATGATCTCAACCAGGGTGGTTTCAAGTTGACCAATCCTAACGCCAAGCGTTCGTGCGGGTGTGGTAAGTCCTTCGAAATGTAGTCTCCCAAAGTCTTGTCGGAGGATGATCGGTTTTGCCGATCCACCCTGAATCCACCATGCGACCCTGTGGTATACCCTTGCAACAAGCCACATCACTCCTGGCATATCTTTGTCTCCACCCTTAATGAATCAACGCTGTCAGGGGCGTGCGATCGACTGGCATCAAACCTGACTCCAAGCCTGCATGCCCAGTGAGACAACCAAGCAAGCCTCTTAACGTTCACAGGCTGGCAGCTATTTCTCATTGAATTGAGTAGCAGCTAGTCCTATGTTCTGTGCCTGGTTGGCAATAATCTAGTTTCATGCCTCTCGCGTCCAGTTTTCAGCACTGGATGCGAATCATGATTGAAGCCAAACATCTTCTTGCCGGTGTGGCGAAATTGGCAGACGCACAAGACTTAAAATCTTGCGAGGATTAAACCTCATGTCGGTTCGAGTCCGACCACCGGTACCACCATGGTATGAGTCCAGGCAATCGGCTAGCCTCTCAGTCAGTGCGAATCATTGACTAGCCAGTGTGGGTTCAGTCTACTTCCCGTCATGTAGATGGAAACTACTCGACAATCCACCACCCGGCTCTAAGCTGAATAATCACTTCACAGCTCGCACCCAACCTTGCTTCGTAGCATTCGATCCCTGAAATCGGTTCATATGTTCCCCAGAGGCGCTCAAGCAAACAAAAGACCCCGGAAGCTGGCTACCCACGTCCTGCTTTTGAGTTACCAAGCCGTATGGATCTGGTGGCTTTTATCCGGTGCGCAGGCAGAGATCGCTCAGGAAGAGTCTCCGCCAAAGGCCTTGTGGTCTTTAAGCCCACTGGTGGCTCCAACCATCCCTCCTAGGCATGAGCTTTCGGATCATCCGATCGACCGTTTTCTGGCCAAGCAACGTCGTTCACTGGGTCTCAAAACAGTGGACCAGGCAGATCCACTGACCCTATTGCGACGAGTTCATCTTGATCTCACAGGGCTTCCTCCATCACTGGCTGAACAAGATGCTTTCATGCGTGACCCCTCTGCCGAGTCCTTCGAAAAGGTCGTCAACAGCCTCCTGGAGAGCGAGCAACATGCGGTGCGCTATGCGAGGCATTGGTTGGACGTCCTGCGATACGCTGATGCCGATGCGGGCATGATGGCAGCTCCAGGGATTCATCTCTGGCGAGACTGGGTCATTGGCGCATTGCACGAGGATCTTCCTTTCGATGATTTTGTTCAAATCCAGCTAACGGGTCGACGAGCCGCTGAGCGCACACGGATGTCGGCCACGGGCTATCGGTCGAAGCGGGATCCTCGGCCGGGCGACATGTTTGCATTGGGGTTACTGGCTCGAGGTGCCGGGGACAACCTGGCGATCCGTGCTGTGGATACGGTTTCCTCGGCATTCATGGGTATGACTGTGGCCTGCGCCAAGTGTCACGACCACATGTTTGATCCTATTTCACAGGAGGATTACTACTCCATGAAAGCGCTGTTTGATCCACTGGTTCCACGCAAAGTCAACCTAGCAAGCGCAGAAACGCTGCTTGAAGCGGGTAGATTGATGGCGGCGATCAACAAGGCGCGCGCGCCACTGGAAAAGGAACTAGAAGAGCTTTTGGCACCATTCAGGCAACGCCTGTATGACGAGCGCGTTGACATGCTGCCCGCTGAGGTGCGCGCTGTCATCCTGAAGCCCGAAGGCGAGCGTAGCATTCAGGAGCAAAAAATCGCTGACGACTACTTCCCTATATTACGCATCGACAGTGGCAAGATTAACGAGATCCTCCCCGAGGATGTACAAGCCCAGTCTCGAGCGCTAAAAAAACGCCTCGATGAAGCCGTTCAAAGCCATCCTTCGCCTCCAAGTATTCCCGTTTTTTACGCATTGGAAACCGACCCTATCCGTGAGGGAGAACCTAGCTACATCTTGACAAGCGCGGATCCGGCCCGGCCCGAACTGAAGCATGTCGTGAAGCCAGGTTGGCCTTTTGCGAAGGAGCCTATCGATTTTCGCGAAGGCCGTATCGAGGCTTTCGCAGACTGGCTCACCGCAGCAGAAAACCCACTGTTCGCTCGCGTGGCGGTGAATCGATTATGGCAGTGGCACTTTGGCTCAGGGTTGCACCAGCAACCAAGCGATTTTGGCACTCAGGTGAGTGTACCTGTCCATCGCGATCTACTGGACTGGCTGGCTACTGAATTCGTTGATAGCGGATACAGCATGAAGCACATGCATCGAATCATGGTCACGTCCCAGGCTTATCAAATGGCATCGGATGCTGGCCCAGCATTCGAGGCATCGCGCCAGACCGATCCAAACAATGAGCATTACTGGAAATTCCCACTCAAACGACTGGAAGCCGAGGTGATTTGGGATGCCATTCATTTGGCAGCCAACCGGCTTGACCTTGGCGTTGGAGGTGCTTCCTACACGCCAGCCAGTGATTCAGCCATCCAAAGAAGGGGGGTTTACATCACGCGTGGGTATTCTCCGAGTCGAAATGTGACTCCGAATTTCCTTCAGACATTCGATGTCGACGACGGTCGAGAGCCCTGCCCTGTTCGCACTCAAACCGTCACCGCACCCCAATCATTGTTTTTAATGAACAGCCCGGAAGTCGAAAAAGCCTCTATTGAATTCGCGGACCGGGTCCGAACAATGGCAATGGATGACCTTGACGAGGCCACGACCCTACTCTATCGCCTAACCCTGTCACGTCCTCCCACTGAAAAAGAGACCCGGGTAGCCAAGGATTATCTCCAAGGAGATCCTCAACGCCTCAGGCACCTTGCATGGCTTCTTTTCAACCTAGACGAATTCCTTTATGTCCGCTGAGTCAAACCCCGGTCCATCACCTTCCAGGCAGCTGTCCCGACGCCAGTTTTTCCATCGCACTGGTGGGGGGTTTCTTGGCGCTGCCCTGGGCGGCATCTGGGCCGAGGGGGGAGAAATCAAGGATGCCATGCTGGGGCCGCATTTCACCCCCAAAGCCAAGTCGGTGATTTTTTTGTTCATGTGCGGAGGAGTCAGCCACATCGACACATTCGATCCGAAGGGCAATCAACACGCCGGTCAATTCATTGATGCCATTGGCTTCGGCGACAACCAGGCCCAAATGCAGCGCCCGGTCATCCCCTGTCAGCGCACGTTCACGCATTATGGTCAGTCGGGGATCCCCGTTTCGGATTGGTTTCCCCACGTGGGAAGCGTGATCGATGACATTGCCGTCATACGTTCCATGTGGTGCCACGAAGGCAATCATTTTCCGGCCGTGATTGAAACTTGCACCGGACACCGTGGGAGAGCTTTTGACCACCCTTCCTTTGGCAGTTGGGTTGCCCATGCCCTGGGCAGCGTCAACAAGAACCTTCCAAGCTTCGTGAATATCGGGCGCCCCTCCTCACCCATACAATTGACGGGCGGCTATTTGGGTGCATCGGTTTCTGCGACGCCTTTTCAGGCAGGCCAAACACCCATCCCTAATCTGCATCCACCCCAGAGCACCCAGGCCGCTGAGCGTGATCGGCAGATGCAGCTTCTGCATACCCTGAATGATGACTTTCGCCGCCGCCATGCCCTGGATTCAAATATTCAGGCTCGGATCAAGGCTTACGAACTGGCCGCAAGTATGCAGCTTTCAGCACCTGAAGCGGTTGATTTCGCCAGGGAACCCGAGCACATTCGCGCACTCTACGGCATCGATCAAGAACCCACCGAAGCTTTTGGCAAGCAATTGCTGCTGGCCCGCAGACTTGCTGAAAGGGGTGTAAGATTCATCCAAATATGTCATGCAGGGGGAGGCAACGGCGGCTGGGATGCCCATGGGGACATGAAGCAGCACGAACCCCACTGCCGTGCAACTGACAAACCGATCGCAGGGCTGATCACAGATCTCAAACAGCGGGGCATGCTGGATGAAACCCTGGTGGTCTGGACAAGTGAATTCGGGCGCACCCCATGGTCCCAGAACACCACTGGCCGAGATCACAACCCCAAAGGCTACACCTCGTGGATGGCCGGAGGAGGGATTCGAGGTGGCATCATCCACGGCGCCACCGATGAAGTCGGTTACCAAGCAGTGGAAAACCGCCACTACTACAGTGATTTAAACGCCACCATCCTCCATCAGTTAGGCATTGATCACACCAAGATGTTTCTTCCAGAACTGGGTCCAGTCTCACTCCTGGTCGAAGAAGGCAACGGCCCCATCAAAGAAATCATGGGGTGAGGTATTGTCTCGACCTGCTGGGATGAGGGCATTCAGCGCTCCCAATATCCTGACTACCTTATATGCGGTAAGGATGGGTCTGGTCGATGTATTCCACGAGATTGGTGTAGCCATCTTCATCCACATACTCATGAAGGTTGAGCCAGGGGTAGGCACATTCCCCAAAACGACACTCCCATTCATCGGCCATGCCATCCTCCTACCTCATCCTGGCTGGCATTGCTGGCACGTACTCATCAAGAAAACAGGCAACACAAGTTTCACCTTCGTTGCCCATCTTGGATGGCTCATTTGAAACGTTTCCCTCTTAAGGCTCATCACAACAAATGTTCCCGTAGGCAGGTCGTGAGAAACTTCTACAATCCCTTTAGCTGTCTAACATTTTTTAATAGCCTGTTCAAAATCGGTCATCAAATCATCCGCCTCTTCAAGCCCGATGGACACACGGGTGTAGCGAGCAGGAATCCCCCGATCGGTTTCTTGCTGACGTGCCATGATGCGCGAACAGGGATCTCCGAGGCTGGTCGCATTGAGAATCAATCGGACATGATTCCCCAGAGACTGATGCACGCGATCATGTTTCCATTCAATCCCCAGCATACCGCCAAAACCTCTGGGGGAAGCTTGCTGCCCAAGAGCATTCCAGGAGGACAAACCTCCATAACGAACCCGTTTCACCGCCGGGTGGTCTGCCAAATATTCGGCGACAACTTGGGCCGTTTTGGAATGCTGTGTCATTCCCAACGTCA
>Ga0181577_10003155_pt1 | contig 12800 bp, 9 predicted proteins | sample 101ome_21_FD_132468 | JGI IMG/M metagenome (GOLD analysis project Ga0181577, IMG submission 132468) | Coastal salt marsh microbial communities from the Groves Creek Marsh, Skidaway Island, Georgia - 101413BT metaG (megahit assembly) | ecosystem: Environmental > Aquatic > Marine > Intertidal zone...
ACACGATTGTGCTCATTGGTGAGATTGGGTGATGAAATTCGATCGATATTAAAAACATATCCCTCATAACTCAGAGAGCGATACTCGTTAGCCGCCATTAATGACGGGCCTCGCTCAACATTATTGCGAGCTAAGCGTAAAGTTGTTGAGTCTGTAATCGGATAATTCAGAGAAGCTCGAAGGCTCAGGGCATTAGAATCCAGGGTAGTTTCTTCCCATGCAGCAGCGCCATTTGCTGTAAATTTACCCCATTGAATTTCTGTATTCGCAAAAACGCGGTTAGTCGATTCCTTGATCGTTTTATCTGAGGTGAAGAACAATTGACTAGCTGCCTGGTCATGCCGATGCCCAACTCCCCAATCAAAACGGACAAAGCTATTTAACCTTGCACTATGCCTAAATTCGACATCTAACCGTTTCGAACTCTCATCACGAGTATCAAGCTCTACATCAAAGTCTGCATAGGGAAAATCAGGATAAAAAACCTGTGGTGGCAAACCTACCACGTCACTAAAAAGCCCCAGGTACTCATAATATTCCACTGAATTTGATGTATGCGATACTTTGAATTGGTAATCATTATCGGCTTTAGCTCTTTTCCAAGAGAGAGTTATATAGGAGGAATCCATTTTATAGGGCTCGGTTTCATCAGCGGTATCTTCTTTGCCACCACCAGTCATCCCTAAGCTTGTAGAGGCGACACCCGCTTGAAAACTAACCGTATCAAATAACGACGGCGTAAAGATCGTGCGCACTCTGAAAGATTCGTTGTCTAAAGCATCCTCAACAGGATCACCTTGGTAAGAAGCAAAGCCATCATGTTGACGCTTTTTCAAAGTGAATTGATAAGCGACACCTGGGGTATAACCTCCAAACTGCAATGTCGCATTGCGCTCCCCTCTGCTACCCATGGTGAAGCGAGCAATTTGTTTGGTTTTTTCAAGGGGCGAGGTCGTTACAATATTGATCGAACCGGTAAAAGAATTAATGCCGTCAACGGAGGGATTAGCCCCCCTAACCACTTCGATATATTCAATATCCTCGATATCGATCCCTAAACTGTTCCAGTTAGTGGTATTGAGGAAAACTTCATAAATAGATAAACCATCTAGCTTAATATCTAAATTATTGGGATAGCCATTAGGATAGGTTCCGTAACTCACTCCCCCAAAAGAACCACTCTGCCTATATACGTCAAAGCCTGGCACTAAATGAAAAATATCGTGAAGATCAACTACGCCCGAAGCAGCAATCATCTCATTCGTCACTATAGTGACTGCAGTAGGAGCCTCACTGATTCGTTGTGGGAAATTTGAAACGGTAGTCACCATGGGGATTTCTTCATAGAAATCGACCTCAGCGACCAATGAAACGGGAAGCATTGCCGTTAAAAGTAATTGCAGCTTTATTAAGTTTCTCAAAAAAAACCTCTAAATAAGATTAGCTTGTTGAGCTAAGACACTGATTTTAGTTCTATTATCAACGCCTAGAGTTTTTATAATGGCGCTCACATGGACCTTAACTGTATTCTCGGAGAGCCCCATATCAAAGGCAATTTCTTTATTAGATTTACCTTGCAAAATACCCCGCACCACCTCTAATTGCCGATCAGACAAACTAGCCATGAGTGACTTCACATCCTCACCATCAGCCGCTGATTTGTGGCGACGCTGACTACGGTAGTTTTTTGGCAGCGCCACACTGCCGGCTAACACCTTTTCTATGGCGGCGATTAGTTCAGCCTGAGAGGACGACTTTGAAACGAAGCCATAAGCACCGGCATCGAGGCATTTAGTGACATAGGTATCGCTATCTGAACCAGATAAGACAATGACGGGAAGCTCAGGCCAACGTTGGCAGACCTCACGAATAAACTGAAAGGTAGGTTCCCCAGGAATAAACAAATCGGCGATTAATACATCGTATTGATTATTTTCAATGAGACCAATAGCCTGCTTTCCTGAGTCGGTACCATCCACAATGGAACCTTCAAAAGACCCTTCAACAAGTTCAGACAGCCCTGCTAAGATCAAATGGTGATCATCGACAATTAAAACCCGCATAAACAATAGAACTCTCTGAACTGATAAGAAGTTCTATTATGATAGTTTATGCGGGTGACTAGGTAAATTAATACTATAGTACTAGGCTAATGCACAGCACCTGTTGTAAACATCAGTAAATCACCATCTCTAGCAACATCGATAACACTTCCCGGCAAGTATTTACCTGCGATAATTTCTTCAGCTAAGGGGTTTTCAATTAGCTGTTGAATCGCTCTTCGAAGTGGTCGTGCACCGTATACCGGGTCATAACCCTCTTCCACAATATACTCTAATGCCTGATCGGTGATATTGAGGCTCAATTCACGTTCCGATAAGCGCTGTTGAAGAATATCTAGCTGCAAGCCTGCAATCCCTTTAATTTGATCTTTTTGCAAGGGATGGAACACCACACTCTCATCGATGCGATTGATAAACTCCGGACGAAAATGTTTACCTACCACCTCCATAACCGCCTCTCGCATCTGCAAGTAATTTTGCTCACCCGCTAGTTCTTGAATAAGATCAGAACCCAAGTTAGAGGTCATTACTATTACCGTATTTCTAAAATCAACTGTGCGACCTTGGCCATCAGTTAATCGTCCATCATCTAAAACTTGCAATAGAATATTAAACACATCAGGGTGGGCTTTTTCGACCTCATCGAGCAGTAATACCGAATAGGGACGACGCCTAACCGATTCTGTTAGATACCCACCTTCATCGTAGCCAACATAGCCAGGAGGCGCACCAATTAAACGCGCAACCGAATGCTTCTCCATAAATTCAGACATATCGATTCGCACCATTGCATCCGCGCTATCGAATAAAAATTCTGCCAAGGTTTTGCAAAGTTCGGTTTTGCCTACCCCCGTGGGGCCCAAAAACAAAAAGGACCCATTGGGACGACTGGGGTCTGACAAACCCGCTCTAGATCGGCGAACTGCGTTAGCAACGGCCGTCAAAGCTTCGTCCTGACCCACCACTCGCTTACGCAACTGTTGCTCCATATGAATGAGTTTCTCTCGCTCACCTTCTAGCATTTTAGAGACAGGAATACCGGTCCATTTTGAAACAACTTCAGCTATCTCTTCATCGCTCACACGATTGCGTAATAACTGCATATCTTTCATTTCAAGTTCGCCAGCCATTTCCAGTGTTTTTTCTAGCTCGGGAATCAAACCGTATTGCAGTTCAGACATTTTTTCCAAATTGCCAGCACGGCGTGCAGTATCTAATTCAATGCGTGCCTGCTCCAATTTGCTTTTAATTTCCTGTGCACCGTTCAATGCCGACTTTTCAGCTCTCCAGATTTCATCAAGACCTGCAAATTGACGCTCAACTTCAGTGATGTCCTCATCTAATTTCTGTAGACGTTTACGCGACGACTCGACCTCGTCTTTTTTAATCGCTTCACGCTGTATTTTTAACTGAATCAGTCGTCTTTCTAGCTTATCCATTTCCTCAGGCTTTGAATCAATTTCCATACGAATACGACTGGCGGCCTCATCGATCAAATCAATGGCCTTATCGGGCAGCTGGCGGTCAGTGATATAACGCTGGGATAACTTAGTCGCAGCAATAATGGCAGAGTCAGAAATATCCACACCATGGTGCACTTCATAGCGCTCTTTTAAACCACGTAAAATGGCAATGGTATCTTCCTCACTGGGCTCACCCACCAACACCTTTTGAAAGCGTCGTTCCATCGCAGCATCTTTTTCAACGTATTTGCGGTACTCATCTAATGTGGTGGCACCCACACAGTGTAACTCTCCCCGAGCCAACGCAGGTTTTAGCATGTTACCGGCATCCAAAGAACCCTCGGATTTACCGGCGCCCATCATAGTATGCAACTCATCGATGAACAGAATCACCCTACCTTCTTCCTTGGCTAACTCATTCAAAACCGCTTTTAAACGCTCCTCAAATTCTCCTCGGAACTTAGCGCCTGCTAATAACGATCCAAAATCGAGTGATAACAAGCGTTTATTTTTTAAACCTTCGGGGACTTCACCGTTAACAATACGTTGTGCCAAGCCCTCCACAATCGCCGTTTTACCAACGCCGGGCTCTCCAATGAGCACTGGGTTATTTTTGGTTCGGCGCTGAAGTACTTGCACTGTTCGACGAATTTCATCGTCACGGCCAATCACCGGATCTAGAGCACCCTTTTCAGCACGCTCAGTCAAATCAATGGTGTATTTTTCCAACGCTTGACGGGCACCCTCAGCCTCTGGATCATCAACTGACTTACCATCTCGCATAGAAGTGATGACCTTGGCTAAACTTTCTTCATCCAACCCAACGTCTTCTAACAACTTTGCTACACTGCCCTTATGCGCCAGCATAGCCATGAGGACAGCTTCACTGGAGATAAACTTATCGCCATGCTGTTGTGCGTGCTTATCCGCTAAATTAAGGGTGCGGACCAGATCATTTGAAGTGTGAACATCACCGCCATTGTTAGTCACCTTGGCCATATTGGTGAGCTTCTCTTTTAAAGCTGCACGAAGCTTGCGCACGTTGGCACCAGACTGGGTGAGAATAGGAATAGCACTACTGCCCTGCTGGTCTACCATGGCAAGCAAAAGGTGTTCGGGTTCTATAAAATTGTGATCATGACCGACGGCCAATGATTGGGCGTCAGAAAGAGCAACTTGTAATTGATTCGTTAAGCGATCTAAACGCATAGTATTTCCTGCAAAAGTAATTTAGTTACTACTGATATTAGGCCAGTTTGTAATTCTTCAAGCTTGCTGCAGGAAGTTTTGTGCAAATAATGAGCAATAATTAATGAGATGTGATGTAGATCAAACTTGCGAAGCGGCCGCTGAGAGGGTCTCGCCGATGAGAATAAAATTTTGGCGCATGAAAATAAGTACATAAGCCTCCACCTTGGATATCCTCTACACCACAGGCTTTTAATCTCACCCTAGCTATGGCAAATAAATTGCCAAAATATTTATCCGAGGATTCCTGTGACGGCAAAAATGCTGCCTCTATGGCATGTTTTTGTTCTTGAGGCGCTTCATCCAAAAAGGCCTCGCGTACCTCGCCACCTACTTCAAAATACATTTGGCTAATAGCAGGCCCCAAAAAGGCTTTTAATTGACTAGCGGGGTCACTAAACGCTGACACAGTGTTTTCTAAAATACCTGCATTAAGTCCGCGCCAACCTGCATGAGCCGCGGCCACCTGGGTGCCTGCTTTATTGGTAAACAATACCGGCAGACAATCGGCGGTCATTACTGCACACACATGGCTGGGCTTAGAAACAATGGCGGCATCAGCCTCCAATGGCGTTTGACTGATATCTGACATATCAAGGTTGGCAACGACATCGCTATGGATCTGATTGAGCCAGTGTATCTTTGTCGCGCCGGGCATATTGGTCAGCAGTTTTTCACGATTCGCTTGTACACGCGCTTCATCATCGCCAACATGCTTAGCGATATTGAAACCGGATTTGGGGTCCTGAGTAACCGGCCCTCTCGTTGTAACTAGCGCCTTTACATTAGCGGGTGTGCTCCACTTCGGCACATACCAAGCTGATTTAGTCATCGAATTCCCGCAACATTTCAAGCAAGTGTAAAAAATCGTCTGGTGTGGGAACACTCCATGACATTTGCTTACCCGTTCTTGGGTGGATCAATTTTAACCGCCTCGCATGCAATGCTTGCCGTGGAAACTGTTGTAAAAAGTCCACAAACACTTGTTCTGCTTGGCGTGGAATACGAGGTCTTCCCGCATAAGTCGTGTCGCCCACTAATGGATATTTAATATGGGCCATGTGGACTCGAATCTGATGGGTTCGACCCGTTTCAAGGCTCACGTAGACGTGAGTATGATGTTTGAAAGCATGTGCAATACGGTAATGGGTGATGGCGCGCTTCCCACCGAATTCAAGTACTGCCATTTTTTTACGATCTTTTGGATGGCGTCCCATGGGTTTATCAACCGTACCACCGCCTGTCATAACCCCCATCGCCACAGCTTCATAGTCACGAGAAACACTTCGAGATTGAAGTTGATCGACCAAACTAGCATGCGCGGTTAACGTTTTAGCCACCACCATAATACCGGTGGTATCTTTATCCAGCCGGTGCACAATGCCACAGCGTGGCAGCTGCGCAAGTGCTGGCGCGTGAAATAGCAGCGCGTTGAGTAAAGTACCGTCTGGGTTACCTGCGGCGGGGTGAACCACCATATTGGCGGGTTTGTTCAGAATGATGAGATCGTCATCTTCAAACACTATATCTAGTGGAATGTTTTCTGGTTTGAGGCTAATTTCCTCTTCAAGAGTAGCGCTTAAAATTAGCGTAACGCCACTCCATAACTTTTCGCGATTACGACAAACCTTTCCATCGACCGTGAGCTCACCTGATTTAATCCACCCCTGTAAGCGAGATCGTGAGTAATCAGGGAACAATTGCGCTGCTATCTGGTCAAATCGTTGCTCGTCCATTTCTGGCGGCACAACGGCTTGGATATTTATTTGTTGGCTCATGCTGATTCCTTGCCAGACGGTGAACCCGTCGTTAAAAACTTTACTAAGTTTACCACGGTTAGCGTTTTGGTTTTCATCGCTATGTGGTTAAATACGGGTTTTATTTTTGGGCAACTTTAAAAGTGCCCCCACAAGGAAAGTAAATTGGAAATCAAACGTTTCATAAGCGGCGTCGCTATCGCCACAAGCATTTTCTTGACGGCGTGCTCTACTGTCGACGAAGAAGAGTCAATTCGCGGCACAGAGCGTGGAATCTATGAACAAGCGCAAGCCCACATGCGAGGCGAAAACTATCCCTCAGCCGTGCGCAAACTGCAACTTTTAGAGTCGCGGTTTCCGTTTGGTAAATATGCCGAGCAAGCCCAGTTAGAGCTGATTTATGCTCATTATCGCAGTGGTGATTTTGCAGAAGCCATGGCAGCAGCTGATCGTTTTATTCGCCTTCATCCTCGCCATGAAAATGTGGATTACGCTTACTACGTAAAAGGCTTAGCGGCATTTACCGATGGCGCATCCATATTTGATCGATTTATACCTGGCGATGTCGCCAACCGCGACCCCGGTCCTGCGCTCCAATCTTTCAGTGCCTTTTCAGAATTGTTATCGCGCTACCCAAATAGTAATTTTGCGGCTGATGCACGTGCGAGAATGGTTTATTTAAGAAATCTGCTGGCGCGACATGAAATTCATGTGGCTAATTACTACTTTAAGCGTCGTGCATTTGTATCCGCTTTACGTCGCGGCCAATATGTCGTTGAAAATTTCCCCAAAACTCCCGCTGTAGCCGATGGACTCGCTGTGATGATTCAAGCGTATAAATCACTCGGGCTAAATGAACAGGCCAACACATCGTTAGCAGTTCTTAAATTGAACTTCCCTGATTACCCCGCTATCGATGCAGCTGGCGACTTTATTAGCGAATTTGATGTTGATGGCAATCGTTCATTCGTCAATCAATTAAGCTTTGGATTTATAGACCCTCCAAATCCGCCCCGCTTTGATACCAGCGACATCTACGGAGGCTAAGGAAGACTTTACATGATGAAACGCAATGAAATTGTAGCTGAAATGCGCGTACTCCCTCACATTGATCCTGCAATTGAGTTTGAAAGACGTCGCGACTTCATCGCACAATGCTTAACTGGCGCCAATCTAAAGACGTTGGTACTAGGCATCAGTGGAGGCATAGATTCCTGTTTGTGTGGCAAGCTTGCACAGGCCGCCGTTGACTGGTTAAACAACACACACGGCGGTGGCTACCAATTTATTGCGGTAAGACTTCCTTACGGTGTCCAGCACGATGAACACGAAGCTCAAATGGCTGTTGATTTCATCAAGCCTAGTGTATCCATGGCCGTCAACGTGAAATTGGGCGCCGACGGTATTCACGAGGAAGTGCTTGGCGCCATGCAAGCAAAAGAAATGCTTCATAATTCAGCTTCCTCTATCGATTTTGTAAAAGGCAACGTCAAAGCTCGCGCCCGCATGACCATCCAATATGAAATTGCTGGATTGACAGGAGGCTTGGTGTTAGGCACTGATCACTCAGCAGAAAACATCACAGGTTTTTATACCAAATGGGGCGATGGCGCCTGCGATTTAGCGCCTTTGTTTGGTTTAAGCAAACGCCAAGTTCGCCAGCTAGCTTCTTATTTGGGCGCTCCAGATCAAATTGTGAACAAAACGCCTACTGCTGACCTAGAATGTGATGCACCCCAAAAAGCCGATGAACATGTTCTAGGATTAAGTTACGACGACATTGACGATTTCTTAGAAGGAAAACATGTATCTAGTGAAGTTGAGCAACGCTTAATCGATATATTTAATCGAACCCAGCATAAACGTCTTCCCATTCCTACTTTGTATGACGAGAACTAAGTTATGGGATTAATTCGAGTCATTGTTTTTGGTTTAGCTATTTGGTTAGTGTATAAGTTTTACCAAGCTTATAAGGCGAGAGTCGCATCGTTTGACAAGCAAGAAAAGCCGACAGGGACTATGATTAAATGCAGCGAATGCAATACTTACATCCCCAAAGACAAAGCAATTAGCTCGGGGGCGCAATGGTTTTGTTGTCGCGCCCACCAGAAGGATTTCGAGCAGAAAAACAATAGTGATCAACGCGACTAAAGCTAGCACAACGACACTTCTACATATCTACGGCTATTATCGCCTTTTTGTTGCCATCGGCCTGACTTCAATTTTTTGGCTTCAAGGTAGCGATGGTTTTTTAGGAGAACGTTTTCCAGAGCTATTTAACAAAGCAGTTCTCTTCTACTTAATCCTGTCACTTATTGCCGTTCGTTACCTCCAGCAAGTTCCAATAGACTTGCAGCGGCAAGTACTTTTCGGTGGATTTCTATTTGATACCACCTTCCTTGTCATTGCGCTTCATACAAGTGCAATTAGCGGCGTAACAGCCCTTAGCCTTCTATGTGTGATTACTGTGGCATCAGCGGCTAGAGTACTTGGCAACCCACTAGCGTTGGTCGTCGCATCGCTGTTCGTTTTAGGGCTCCTCACCGACGGTTTAGTTTCACAGGGATATCCTAGTAACGAGCGAATTGATCTCTACAACAGTGGATTATTCAGTGCTTTCTTAATGCTAACTGCGGTAGTGGTTAACCGCTTTGCTGGCCACTTGAGATTTGCCGAACAAGAAGCCGATAAAAGTCGTCGCGATAAGGCGACTGCAGAAAAGCTCAACCGTCTTATTTTGCAACAACTCAATACCGGCGTGATTTTATTAGAAAACGATGAGATCATCGCACTTAATGAGGGTGCGGAAAAAGCGCTCAATATTACTTCAAAACAGGGCAGACCTAAGCGCCTACCGCCAATATTTCATGAACAATACCTGCAATGGATAGACAACTCAGAACGCCCCAGACCCAATATCACTACAGGCCACGATCAACAGGAGTGGCATTTACAATTTAAAGTCGTCGAAAGCGGCAAAAACCAATACACAATGCTATTTATTGAAAACGCACAAAATGCGAACAGACAAGCTCAGCAATTAAAATTGGTATCGCTCGGTCGCCTCACCGCAAGCATAGCCCATGAAATAAGGAATCCACTGGCAGCCATAAAGCACGCCGCTGAGTTAATGCAGGAAACTTGTAAAGTCGATGAAGATAAGCGATTACTCGAGATCATTAATCATCAAACCCTGCGTATGAACAAGATTGTTGAAAATATTCAAAGTCTTTCACGTAAGCAGTCATCTCCAAGGCAAGAGATTGAATTAGCTCCCTGGCTGACTAAATGGTGTGATCATGTCAACCCACACTATGGTCATCAATTAAAACTTCACATCGACACACCCAATGCGGTGGTCAACTTTGACCCGAGCCAATTACAGCAAGTCATTGAGAACCTGTGCCAAAATGCCCTTCGTTACACCGTTCAGCAAGCCGATGGCCATGGCATTTTATTACACTTACAGTACGTTGAACGCCTGCAACGCTATTCACTGGCCGTCATTGATTACGGCGAACCTGTACCCAGCGAGCAAGTGGCACATTTATTTGAGCCCTTCTTTACCACCGACAAAAAAGGCACTGGACTTGGGCTGTATATATGTAGAGAGCTATGTCTATCAAACCAGGCCGCGCTTGATTATCGCTGCGGCGGCCGTCGACGTAAAAGTTTTAGCATTTTATTCGCTAAGTTTTAGCTAGATTTTACGTACTCGCACACCACGCCCTTTAATGGGGCGCGCTTGCAAAATTCTCACACCAAGATCGGCTAAGGGCCTGGGGAGAGCGACGTAACTCGCCATATCAACCACGGTAATTTGACCGATATCACTGCCGGAGATCTCTTTAGTCGCGGTTAAAGCGCCAACGATGTCTCCCGGTCGCATTTTATGCTTGCGCCCGCGGTCTATTTCCAAAGTGCGCATCGTGGGTTTGAGCTGTCCAAGAGCATAAAGATCAAGCTCAGGGGCATCCTCTGCCGCTAACTGCAAATCAAACTGCTCGTTGATACGCTGCAGCTTGAACTGCTCTTTATTCGTTATCAAAGACACCACTAACCCTTCACGACCCGCACGACCAGTACGACCACTGCGGTGAGTGAACACATCGATATCCCGGGGGAGGCCATCATTAATCACCAAATCGACTTTGGGGATATCTAAACCTCGTGCTGCGACATCGGTAGCAATCAAAAAGCGCAATGAACCGTTGCTAAAGCGAATTAAAATTTGATCTCGCTGCCTTTGCTCCATATCGCCGTGTAACACACCGACATTAACCCCATGGGTTTTTAAATCAGCGCCGAGCACATTGCATTGCTCACGAGTATTGCAAAAAATGATACCCGCCTCAGGTTGAAAATGACTCAGCACAGCAAGCAATGCATTGAGATCATTGCCGCTTTGCTTTTTATAGACATTCTGGGTGATATTTTCATGGGCATCTTGCTCCGATTTCACTTCAACATGAACAGGATTCTTTAATAAATCGCCTGACATGGAAACAATATCGCTCGGGTACGTAGCAGAAAACAACATAGACTGCCGTTGGGACGGGGTGTGTGCCACGATAGATAAAATATCGTCTTTAAATCCCATGTCTAACATGCGATCGGCTTCGTCTAACACCAAAGTATTTACCTGACTTAAATCGAGTGTTTTCTTACGCAAATGGTCTGAGACTCGCCCGGGCGTCCCCACAATGACATGCGCGCCGTGAGCCAAAGAGCCAATTTGCGGTCCAATCGGCTGCCCACCACACAGGGTCAGCACTTTAATATTACCGGGGTATTTGGCCAAACGGCGTATCTCATCCGCTACCTGACTTGCAAGCTCGCGGGTAGGACACAACACCAAAGCTTGCACAGTAAAACGGCGTGGATGGAGGTTTTGAATCAATGGCAGGCTGAATGCCACTGTTTTACCACTTCCTGTAGGTGCTCGAGCCAGCACATCACGCCCTTCGAGGCTGGCTGGAAGACTCATCTGCTGGATAGGCGTCATGGCACTAAAACCCAACTGAGTGAGAACTGTGATGTGTTCCGAGGGTAGTGACAACGAAGAAAATGACTGAGACATAGAGGGACCTTTAATATAATGAAACATTATATCAGCAAAAGACCCTATAAGGCCGAGATAAAGCGCTGGGAAGCCAATCAAAATTGACGCTATAATCGTCCCATGACGCAAACAGTATTGATCATTGACGACGAACCCGACCTGCTAGAACTTCTGGGCATGACCATGTCACGCATGGGACTAGAGGTCGATACCGCCAATTGTGTACGCACTGCTATCGCTAAGCTACGTGACCATCATTTTGACCTTTGCCTTACTGATATGCGCCTCCCCGATGGCGATGGTATCGATATCATAAAATATGGCCAACATAACTGCCCTAGCCTTCCCATCGCCATGATTACAGCTCACGGAGATATAGAGACCGCCATAGATGCGTTAAAACTCGGCGCCTTTGACTTTCTTAACAAGCCCGTTGAAATGTCACGGCTTAAAAAGCTGGTTCAAAGTGCACTGAAAACCACCGCCATACCAAGCGAGGCCTCTAGTCATCAACTCATAGGTGATGCCGACAACATAAAAAGCCTCCGAAGTACGATTATTAAAGTTGCGCGTAATCAAGCGCCTGTTTTTATCCATGGCGAATCAGGTAGTGGTAAGGAATTAGTCGCACGGCTCGTTCATCAGTTAGGCGTGCGTAAAGATGGCCCCTTCATACCCATCAATTGCGGAGCCATTTCTAGTGAACTGATGGAAAGCGAATTCTTTGGCCACAAGAAAGGGGCGTTTACGGGAGCATCTAGCGATAAAGTAGGACTTTTTGCCGCCGCTAATGGCGGCACCCTATTTCTCGATGAAATTGCCGATCTTCCGCTAGCTATGCAGGTTAAGTTACTGCGCGCAATTCAAGAGAAAAAAGTACGGCCCGTTGGCAGCAATACAGAAATCGATGTCGATGTTCGTTTACTCAGCGCCACCCATAAAGACCTGACTACGTTAGTGGCGAATGGTGATTTTAGAGCTGACCTCTTTTTCCGACTCAACGTTATTGAGCTAAAAGTGCCACCACTGAGGCATCGCAAGCAAGATATTCCCCTGCTGGTGCAACACATATTTAATAAGATGGGACGACAGCATTTAACATTGGAGCAAAGCGCTTCAGAAACACTGCAGAACTATGAATTCCCGGGTAATATTCGAGAACTTGAAAATATACTAGAACGCGCGGTTGCCATGTGCGACGGTATCA
>Ga0181577_10003156_pt1 | contig 12799 bp, 10 predicted proteins | sample 101ome_21_FD_132468 | JGI IMG/M metagenome (GOLD analysis project Ga0181577, IMG submission 132468) | Coastal salt marsh microbial communities from the Groves Creek Marsh, Skidaway Island, Georgia - 101413BT metaG (megahit assembly) | ecosystem: Environmental > Aquatic > Marine > Intertidal...
CGACAAAGGGTCCCCGCTTTTGCTCTTCGGAGAAGCGTTGCAACGGGAATTGCAGGCGCGGCTCGGCACCGCCGAAGCTCAAGAGGCCTTTGGCGGCGAGGTCGTCGTGGAATTGGCGATGCGCTACAAAAACCCCTCCATGGACCACGTGATGGCCCGCATGGAGAAGGCCCGTTACGACCGCATCTGCATTTTGCCTCTGTACGCCCAATACGCTTCTGCGACGACGGGTTCGACGCTCGAGAAGGCGTTCAAGATTCTGAGCAAGTGGTACGTGATCCCCGAGGTGGTGGCGGTGAGCCAGTACTGGGATTTTGAGGGGTACTTGAAGGGGTTTGTGGAGCAGGCGGCGGCGTTTGATTTGGCCTCCTACGACCACATTTTGTTCAGCTACCACGGGCTTCCGGAGCGGCAGGTGGACAAGATCTACGAAGACCAAAAGTGCGCGAACCACAGTTGCGAGGACGAGATCAACGACGAGAACCGGCAGTGCTACAAGGCGACGTGTTACGCGACGAGCCGGGCCCTCGCCAACCGCTTGGGTCTCGCAGAGGATCGCTACACGGTGTGCTTCCAGAGCCGCTTGGACAGCAAGTGGTTGCGCCCCTTCAGCGACGACGTCATTGTCGAGCGGGGCGAGGCGGGCGACAAGAAGCTTCTCGTGTTCAGCCCAGCGTTTGTGGCCGACTGCCTCGAGACCTTGATTGAGATCGGCGAAGAATACCAAGAGGTGTTCGAGGAGCACGGCGGCGAAAAGGTGGAGCTCGTGCCGAGTTTGAACGCCCACCCTGCATGGGTGGAAGGCCTCGAGGACCTTGTGCGCCAGCGCATGGGTGTGCCGGCCCGTTCGGCCGGCCCGTCGGTTGCCTCCGCCGAAGCCAACGCCTAACTTCCGCGCATGAACATGCGCCCCCTTCCCTGCTTAGACGCCGTGTGTGCGCAGCACAAATACGTGGTGCTGTTTTGGGACGAGCGCGTAGAAGGTCGAGCCTTGCTCGGCGTGGGGGCACGGAGATCCCTGTCGGTCGCGCGCCCGACCCCCGGCGACTGGGCCTTGTGGCAAGCCTTCGTTTTGGAGGGCGAGCGCCGAAACGCATGGACCACGGGCTGGCTTGGATACGACCTGCACGGAAGCTTGGACTTGGCGCGTGATGGACAAACGCCACGAAACGTGCCCGAACATCCTGGGGGCTGGCCTCTGCTGGTGTGGTGGGAACCCGAGGTCGTCGTGGAATGGCCTGTGGGGCAATCGGAGGCGGTACTGGTGTGGGGCGGCGAGGTGCCGTGGGCCAACGAGGTGCTGGCCGCGGCGCGGGGCGAACTTGCCGGAGGCATGCCCCGCGAGGCGGCGGCCACGCCTCCATCCGCGCCCCGACCTGCGCCCGGTTCCTGGGCCGCGTTGACCCCTTCTTGGAGCGAGGACGAATACCGCATGAAGTTTGAGGAGGTGCACCGTGCCCTGCAACGGGGGGACATCTACGAAATGAACCTGTGCATGCCCTGGGAAGGCCGTGCACCTGGGGACGGGAGTTGGTCCATCTTCTCCAAGCTCGCCGAAAAAACCAAGGCGCCCCACACCGCGTACGTGCAGGCTGGCATGTGGCGGACCTTGTGCGCGAGCCCGGAGCGATTTTTGGCCAAACGAGGGGCCAAGCTCCTCTCCCAGCCCATCAAGGGCACGGTCCGACGCGGGTCCACGCCCGCCGAGGACAAAGCCTTGAAAGCGCAGCTCGCGTCCAGCGAGAAAGAGCGGGCGGAAAACGTCATGATTGTCGACCTCGTCCGAAACGACCTCAGCCGGGTGGCGGAACGGGATTCGGTGGCGGTGGAGGAGTTGTTTGGGATTCACACGTTTGACACGGTTCACCAAATGATCAGCACGGTGTCGTGCACCCTGCGGCCTGAGGTTTCCACGCTGGACATCCTGCGGGCCACCTTCCCGATGGGGTCAATGACGGGTGCGCCCAAACTCAGCGCCATGAACCACATCGCGCGTCTGGAAGGCACCGGGCGAGGGGTGTACAGCGGCGCGATTGGGTACGTCGAACCCTCCGGTGACTGGGACCTGAACGTCGTCATCCGGAGCTTGATGCACCGAGCTGATTCTGGACGCGTCGACGCCACTGTGGGCGGCGCCATCACGTTGTTGTCCCAAGCCGAGTCCGAATACGAAGAATGCCTGCTCAAGGCAGAGGCCCTTCGTCAATGCCTCGTGCCGTGAAGGAACTGCTGAACCACCTCGAGCACGCCCTCGGCAAAGCGGGGCTTCGGCCTGCCGATTCGGTGGTCGTGGCCGCAAGTGGAGGACTCGATTCCACCGTGCTGCTTCAACTCGTGCACGCCACGGGACGTCCCATGGTGGTCGCGCACGTCGACCACGGCATGCGCGGCGACGAAAGTGCGGGGGACCGCGCCTTCGTGGCCGAATGGGCCACACAGCACGGCCACCCCTTCGAAGTTCTGGAACTGGACGGCAAGGAGGTCAAAGCTGGACCGCAAGGGTTTCAGGGGGAGGCGCGGAAGCGGCGCCTTGCGTGGTTGGAACACGTTCGCCATGCGCACGGTTCCGCAGCCGTCCTGACCGGGCACCACGCCGACGACCAAGCCGAGACGTGGCTTCTTCACGCCATGCGCAGCCCGGACCCCCTTGCTGTGCAAGGCATGCTGTTGCGAGAAAACCACACGGTTCGGCCCTTGCTGGAGGTTCGGCGGACGGCGCTGCAGCGGGTTGCCGAGGAACAAGGTTGGGCTTGGCGTGAGGATTCGAGCAACACCTCGTCGGCCTACTTGCGCAACCGCATCCGTCACGAAGTGCTCCCCCTGCTCGACGACGTGCGACCGGGCACCGCCCGCCACCTTCAGGCACTCGCGGAACGGACCGCTGACTTGCGACTCGCCCTCAACCCCTTGATGGAAGCTGCGTGGAACGACGTCGAAAAGGTCCCAGGCCAATGGGATCTCGATGCGTTGCAACGGAATCCGCTCGCCCGAGAAGCACTCCGGCGCGCGCTTGGAGAACGAGGCTGGAGCCATGCCCAAGCTTCTCAGGTTCTCGGTTTGGCCGAGGGGCAAGTGGGGGCCAAAGTCCACGGACCCCAAGGAACCGTCGTCCGCGAGCGCGACCACTTGGCGCACGTGAACCTCGAAGTTCTCCCGCCCTCCTCGCCCGGCCACATCCTCATTGACGCCCAGAGCGACACCAACTCGGGCACATTGGAAACCGCGCTCGGCGCGCTTTCGTGGTCCCCACAACCCGCGCCCGCGGACGTGTCCAACCTGTCTCTTGAAGCCTGCTGGATCCCCTCCTCGCGGTGCCCCGTCTTGCTCCGTCCTTGGAAAGACGGAGACCGCATCCAGCCTTTGGGCATGGAAGGGCGCAGCCTTGTCAGCGATGTCTTGACGCAGTCCAAGGTGCCCAACCACCTGCGTCAGGGCGCGTGGGTCTTGGAGCGTACGAGCGACGCCAGCGTGTTGTGGGTGCCCGGTCACAAACTCTCCGAGCAGGCGCGTCTGCACCTTGACCAACTTGCAGACGCGCCAGGCCTTTTGTTCACCTTCGAGCCCTCTTTTACCCCATGAATTCCCCCAAAATCCTCGCCCCCCGAAAGCTCGAAGGCCGCGACCGCGATGCGGCACTGGCGTGGTTTCTGATGTTGGCAGGGCTGTTCGTCGCGAGCCTGGTCTCGTGCAACCTGATCTTCAGGAAATTCTTCCTCTGGGAATGGGGGGGCATGACGTTTGAGCAAAGCGTCGGTTTGTTGCCGTACCCCTTGACGTTTTTGGTCACCGACCTGATCAGCGAAATCTACGGCAAGCGCAAAGCGAACCTGGTGGTGCTTTCAGGCCTCGGGGCCTCGTTGATGACCTTGCTCATCATCACGGTGGCAGGCCAAGCGAACGCCACTTCGTGGTCCCCGGTCACAGACGGCCAATTCGACCACGTCTTTGGCCAAACCGCCCTCGCCGTTGGAGCGAGCATGGCGGCTTACCTGCTGGCGCAATTCTTCGACGTGCGCATCTTTCATTTTTGGAAGCGCTTGACCGACGGTCGCCACCTCTGGTTGCGCAACAACTTGTCGACCATCCCCTCCCAAATCCTTGACACCACAACCGTGCTTTTGCTCCTCTGTGCCGTAGGTGAAATCGGGTGGGATCGACTGGGAGTCCTGCTTCTGAATGGCGTGGCCTTCAAGGCGTTGGTTGCGGCACTCGACACGCCGCTGGTGTACCTCGGCGTGGGGTGGATGCGGCGGCGCTTCGACCTGGCCCCAGGGCAAGAAATCGACCTGTAACGCACGCCTTGCTCACGTGGCGTTGTGATGAATTGGGCAGGATTCCCTCAGGCGCTCCCCGCGCGCGCGATATCTTTACGAGCCTAGAAACCTTGAACATGCACGATTGCACCTCGATCGCCTCGGCCTTGTCGTCACGCACCCTTCGTCTGATGGGCGCTGCTTGTGCCGCCCTTTTGTTGTTCGTCAGCTCTGCCGCCACGGCCCAAATCGAAGATCCTGTCGATTGGGAGTTTGGGTTGTACCCCAGCGAGCAAGCGGGAATGCACGACCTCGTCATCCACGCCACTGTGGATTCGTGCTGGCACATCTACAGCCAGGACAACGACCCCAACAACGGCCCTGTCCCCACGTATTTCGAATTCGAGTGGCCAGCCGGGGTAACTCCTCAAGGCCCCGTGAACGAATGCACGCCCTTGGAGGAATACGACCCCAACTTCATGATGGACTTGAAGTTCTTCGAGGAAGAAGTGTACTGGCGCCAAACCGTTGACCTCAGCGGTGCGCAGGCCAGGGACAGCTTGAAAGGGTTTGTCTTGTTCATGGTCTGTGACGCAAGCATGTGCTTGCCTCCCGAAGAAATCCCGTTCGCTGTGGCGACGGAGGACGTCCAATCCACACGCCCCAACTACTGCCCTCCCTCCCAGCACTGGTGCGACCACGGGGCATCGAACGCCCACGAATCCGAAGGCCACGAAGACGAGGGCGGCCTGTTTTCAGAATCAGGCACGACAAATTCCGAGGACGGTGATGCCAGTGGCGAGGAAGAAGAAAGCCTTCTGTGGACGTTCTTGTTGGGCTTTGGACTGGGACTGGCCGCCCTGTTGACGCCCTGCGTGTTCCCGATGATTCCGATGACGGTGAGCTTCTTCACCAAGCAGTCCAAAACCCGCGCCGAAGGCATCCGAAATGCCCTGATCTACGGGTTCTTCATCATTTTCATTTACACGGCCCTTGGCCTCGCACTGACCGCGTTTTTTGGGGTGGACGTCTTGAACGTCATTTCCACGGACCCCATCTTCAACGTGTTCTTGTTCCTGTTGTTGCTGGTCTTTGGCGCCAGTTTCTTGGGGGCGTTCGAGATTCAGTTGCCGTCGAGCTGGGCCAACAAAGCGGATGCCGCTTCCGACCGCGGAGGCATCGTGGGCATCTTCTTCATGGCCGCCACCCTGGCCATTGTTTCGTTCTCGTGCACTGGCCCCCTCGTCGGCTCTGCACTCGCCGGGGCCGCCACAGGCTCGTTTGCCGCACCCACCGCGGTCATGCTCGGCTTTTCCTCGGCGCTGGCCCTTCCGTTTGGCCTGTTCTCTGCCTTCCCCGGTTGGCTCAACAGCCTGCCCTCGAGTGGAGGTTGGCTCAACAGCGTCAAGGTGGTGCTCGGATTGCTTGAGATTGGGTTTGCCTTCAAATTCTTGAGCAACGCGGACCTCGTCCTTCAACTCGGCCTCCTTCAGCGCGAGCTGTTCATCGCCATTTGGATTGCCGTCAGCTTGACCATCGCGTTTTACCTGTTTGGCTGGTTCACCCTTCCCCACGACAGCAAAGTCGAACGCATTGGTGTGTTCCGCTTCTCCCTCGGGATGGCCTTCATGATGCTCGGCATCTACCTCGTGCCCGGCATGTGGGGCGCGCCTGTGAACCTGATCAGCGGTTTCCCTCCTCCGACCTTCTACAGCGAATGGCAGCAAGGCGGTGGCGGCGAAGGCGGTTCTCACGGCGGCCACGTCGAAGCCCGTTTTGACGATTACGACGAAGGGCTCGCTGCGGCCAAAGCCGAAGGCAAGCCCATGCTTCTCGACTTCACGGGTTGGGCGTGTGTGAATTGCCGCAAAATGGAGGAACAGGTTTGGTCCGATCCTGAAGTGGCCCAAATCTTGACCCAAGACGTGGTTCTCGTCTCGTTGTACGTCGACGACCGCAAGCCGCTTCCCGAGTCGAAGCACCGCGTGGAGAAATACGGAGGGAAGGATTTCCGAATCAAGACCGTCGGCAACAAGTGGTCTTACTTGCAAGCCTCGCGTTTCAACCGCAATGCGCAACCGTTCTATGTGATGATCGATCACAACGGTGAACACATTGGTGGCAGTGCCGGCTACGACCCCGATTCCGAGGTGTTCGTCGACTTCCTCAAAGAGGGCTTGTCTGAATTCAACCGTTGACTCCAGCCCCTCGAACACAAAGCGCAAGGCCAAAGGGCCCCATTGCGCATCAAGTTTGAGGCATGAACACCATCTTTGACCCCATGCGCATTCGAGACCATTTCGAGGAAAGTGCCCAATTGGCCCAAGATCTTCTTCGCGACGAGGGGTTTCTCGAGGCCCTTGGACGCGGTGCGCACGTGCTGATTGACTGCTTGAAGTCGGGCCACAAAGTCATGTCGTGTGGGAACGGGGGATCCATGTGCGATGCCATGCACTTCGCAGAGGAACTGAGCGGGCGCTACCGCGACGACCGCAAGCCTTTTGCCGCGATGTCCCTCTCCGATCCTTCCGCGCTGACGTGCATCGGCAACGATTACGGTTACGAACACGTTTTTGCCCGTCAAACCGCAGCCCTCGGCCGCGAGGGTGACGTTTTGCTCGCGATCAGCACAAGCGGGAACTCCGCCAACATCTTGGCCGCCGCCAAAGAAGCCCAGCGCTTGGGCATGCGCGTTTTGTCGTTGACGGGAAACGGCGGCGGACAGCTTTCAGCCCTTGCCGAGGTCGACGTCTGCGTTCCGTGGAGCGGCTACGCCGACCGCATCCAAGAGGTTCACATCCGCTGCATACACGCGTGGATTGCCGCCATCGAGGACGCCTTAGCCTGAAGCCATGGTCGTCCAAACGTGGGCCTTCGTTCCGACGAAGGTCAATCACCCGTGGGTGAATGTGGAGCTTCGTGTTGAACAAGGTGCCGTCCTCAGGACCTCAGGCGTGCCCTATTCTGCCGCCCTGGCGTCCTTGGCCCGCATCCGATCAGCCTTGCAAGGCCTCGGGGTCGCATGGCCAGGCAAGGCCGTGACGTTGAACGTTCATCCAGCCTGCTCGTCCGAGGAATTGCCCTTTGTGGACGTTGCCCTGAGCCTTGCTCTGCTCGCGGTCCAAGGCAAGCTCGACCCCAACCTCCTTTCCAAGGTGGCAAGCACAGGCATGCTCAGCCTGGAAGGCGACTTGCGGTGGCCAGGACCTCCGGTGAGCCACGCAAAATCGGCCACCCTTCACCACAGGCAGGTTCCTGAAGGCATCGCCCTGTGGCTGGGTCCAGAGCATCCACGTGCACGTCTGCAATTCCAACAAGAGGGCCGAGCGCACCATTTGTCCCAGCTCGCGGCAAACGTGCCGGACTGGTTGGCCCATGCCTCGCCAAGCCTCGTTTCCTTGCCCTCGAACCACGCAAGCGCGACCTCCCCACTGGGTTGGACCGCCCTTCAGGGTGAAGGAAAAGCCAAGGCGTGGCTATGCATCGCAGCCAAACATCGGTGGCCCGTGATGATGGCAGGCCCACCCGGCATAGGAAAATCCAGCCTGGCGCGCGCCGCAAGCCATTTGCTTGGAACGGATCGGCCGTGGTTGGCGCCGCACCCCACGGGAGGCGCCGCCGGGCTTTTGGGGTCTTGGCGCAAGGGACAGCCCCTTCCCGGGGCGTGGGTGCTTGCTGACGGCGGGACGTTGTTCCTGGACGAATTCCCTGAATGGCCCAAGCCCGCGCGCGAGGCTCTGAGACACATCATGGAAACTGGGGTGCTTGACTTGCACCGCGCCGAGGGATCGGCTCGCTGGCAATCCAACGCTTGGGTCCTCGCGGCCATGAACCTGTGCCCGTGCGGACAACACGAACGTGGGTGCTCCTGCACGGAAAGGGAACGAACGAATTACAGACGACGGATCAGTGCCCCACTTCTTGAGCGATTTCCCGTCCAACTCGACGTCAACGGGAGTGACTTGTCCGACTGCCCCCGCACGTGGGAAGAGTGCCTGGCCTGGCTGAAGGAAACGGACATGGACATTTCCTTGGCTTGGACCGGCAACGCAACCGCTGCGGTCACGTTCATCCACTCCCAAGGTCTGACAAGTCGAAGGCTTCAGGCGCATCTGCGAAAATTGGCTGAAGGCCAAGCGAGGTGGTGCAACCGCCATGAAGTCCTTGAAGAAGACGTTCGCCGTGGTTACGACGTCATGTGGATGAATCGGTCGGGCTGGCTGAATCCATCCAGCCCACCCCTGCGCGATGCCCCGTCCGGGGCGTATTTTTAAACCATGGCTACAGTGATTCCCGCACGAAACAAACGCCCCAACCTGCACGAAACCGTATGGTTGGCGCCCAATTCAGCCGTGGTAGGTGAAGTGGACATGGACGCGCACAGCACAGTTTGGTTCTCCGCCGTGGTGCGCGGGGATGTCGCCCCCATTCGCGTTGGCAAGCGCGTCAACATTCAAGACGGAGCGATCATTCACGGCACGTTTGAAAAAAGCCACACGCTTTTGGAAGACGACGTGAGTGTCGGGCACAACGCCATCGTGCATGGAGCGCACGTGAAACGAGGAGCGTTGATTGGCATGGGCGCTGTGGTGATGGACCATGCCGTGGTGGGTGCACACGCCGTCGTTGCGGCAGGAGCCGTGGTCCTGGCCGAGACCGTGATCGGTGACGGGGAGCTTTGGGCTGGCGTTCCTGCGAAATGTCGTGGATTGGTTAGCGAGGATCTTCGGCAACACCTCAGCTCGACCTCGGCGCGGTACGTCGAATACGCCAGCTGGTTTCAAGACGAGACTGCCTGAACCATCGAGATGGTCTGTCCTGCAATTCAGTTTGACTCGGGCCAAGCCACCTCGACCAACTCCACTGGCTGGCCCATGATGTGCACTGCACCGTCGGCGAACGACTGGGTCCAGTCGGTCACCTCGTAACGGCGAGTTGGCGAAATCCCGGTCGCCAACAGTCCGCGCTCACGCAACACGCTTTCGACATGGTGCGACACAATGCTTGGCGCATCCAACACCGCCATTCCGTGGGGCAGCTGCGCTCGGATGTCCTCCATGACCAACGGGTAATGCGTGCAGGCCAAGACCAACGCATCCTTGCCAGCCGCCCACCCGTCGGCGAAATACGCCTCCACCACGGCATGCGAGATGGTGCCGTTGTGGAAGCCCTCTTCAATGGCGCTGGCCAGCAATGGCGTGGCGAGCGATTCCACCCGAATGCCTCGAGCCAGGAGCAGTTGGTCGTACAGTCCGCTCTGAACCGTGGCGCGCGTCCCGATCAAGCCAAGTTCTCCACCTGGATGGTGTTGGGCGGCCCATTCCACGACCGGATGTACCACGTCGATGACGGGAACTTCCGCGCCGACGAGTTCGCGGACCTCGTCCATGGCGTTGCTCGACGCCGAATTGCACGCCACCACCAAAGCTTTGCAGCCTTGATCGAGAAGCCGTTGCGCGATGCCCGTGGCGTATTCCTTGAGGCGCTCGGGGCTTTTGTCCCCGTAAGGCATGTGCGCGGTGTCGCCCACATACCGCAACGACTCCCGAGGGAGCCGTTCCAGAAGGGCTTTGGCGATGGTCAAACCGCCAATGCCCGAGTCAAACATGCCGATGGGCGCGTCGTTGCTCATGGCATTTTGAACGTGCGGATCACATGCCCAGCTTGGTCTTCACCAAGCCGCTCACGTCTTCGCCGCCGTTGTACAAGGTCACCCCAGTGCTCGTGTCGAAGATGTAGGTGAAACCTTGTTCCTTTCCGACTTCTTCAATGGCTTTGCGAACGCGTTCCACCATCGGTGCGAGCAATTGTTGTTCCATTTGGGCGAGGTCGTTTTGGATGGTCATGCCAAACTCCTGCAACCCCGCATCGAGTTGTTGAAGCTCGCGTTCCTTTTGCTGGCGAATGGCGTCTGGCCAGGTCGCTGCTTTGGCCTGGTAGTCGGCAAACTTGGTTTCAAGCTCGCTTTGCATTCGTGTGACTTCAGATTCGTACTCGGCTGCGGCCGACTCAATGGTCGCTTGGGCATCTGCGCGCTCAGGCAACGTCAACAAGATTTCTTGGGCGTCGAGGTGGCCAAATTTCTGGGCCACCGCATCGGTCAGTCCGACAACGGCTGCACAGGCAAGGAGAAGGAGATGTTTCATGAGGTTCTTGTTCAGGGAAAGAAAGGTCGGTCAAGGTGTTGCTCAGCGCGTCTGGACCGGGAAAAGGTGTGTTCGTTTGTTCAATTCTTGCCTCCGGGCTTGGTCATGGATCCCGAAGTGCCTCGGGTCGCGCTGTTGATGCGGTCGCGGGCATCGCCTTTGGCACCGTTCACTGCGTCTCGCCCTTTGTTCATCAGGCTGTCACCCCCTTTTCCATCGTCCTTGCCGCCCTCTGGCGTCACGGTCTCGCCGGGGACGTAACCCAGCTTCTTGATGAGGCGGTCGGAGATGTCGTATTTGGGGTTGGTGTAGAGCATGTTGCTCTGGTTGCTCTTGTCAAAGATGACCATGTAACCGCTGCCCGAGGCAATGTCTTTGAGCGACTCAAAAATCTGCTGTTGGATGGGTTCGATCAGCTCCTGGCGCTTTTGGAACAGCTCGCCATCCACCCCGAACTTCTGCTTCTGCATCTCCTTGGCTTCCGCCCGCTTCTTCGCGATTTCATCCTCACGCTTGACGCGCATTTCGGCCGTAAGCAACACGCGTTCTGCGCGGTAAGCCACTTCCAAGCGATCCGCCGCTTCCAGCTTGGCCTCGATGTCGGCCTGCCATTGGATGGCGTAGTTGTTGAGGTCGCTTTGGGCCGTGGCGTATTCAGGCATGTGAAGCAGCACGTACTCCGAATCGATGTAAGCAAACTTCTGCGCCTGTGCCGTCCACGAGGTAAGCGTCAGTGCCGCCAGCACCAATACCTGGATGGCGAAACGTGTGAGGGTGTGAGAATTCGAGGTCATGAGGTTGTCTTGTCAAATTTGGGGCCAAATCCGTCCGTCAAAGGTCGCCCATGTTCATGCCAATGGAGAAGTGGAATTGCCCACGGGCCATGTTGGGCACGGAGGACAAGTCGTCAAGCCGCCAGCCGTAATCCAAGCCCAAGAGCCCAAACATCGGCAGGAAGATGCGCATGCCCACGCCTGCCGAACGGTAGACTTGGAATGGATTGAACGCACGAGGGTCCTCCCAAGTATTTCCGCCCTCCAAAAAAGCGAGCGTGTAGATCGTAGCACTGGGGTTGGTGCTCAGAGGGTAGCGCAATTCCGCGCTGTACTTCGCGACCACCGGAGCACCGGTGTTCCGATCAGGCGCGGTCAAGCTCAAATCGTCGTAACCACGGAGGTTCAGGATTTCCCGACCGTCGAGCACAAAGCCACTCAGGAACACCCCGCCGAGGTAGAAACGCTCGAAGGGGCTGAGGCCCGCCACGCGGTTGTACGACCCAATGAGGCCCACGCCCGCAGCCGTGCGCAAGACAAGGCTCTTGGGGTTTTCGCCCCCCGATTGGGTCAACGGGGTGTACCACTCGGCCTTCACCTTCCACTTGTGGTACTCGACCCAGCGGAAGCGGGTTTGGTCATCGACAGGAGAACCATCCTCGTTGGTGTAAAACCCGTCTGGACGGAACGCGCTGTAAGGCGGGGTCGCCTTCACACTGACCTCTACGTTGGATCCCCACACGGGGAAAATGGGGTCACTCACCGAGTTTCGGCCGACTACCGCGGTCAAGGCCAGGTTGTTGGCGCGGCCGTTTGAGAAGCTGAAGAAGGAACCAAATTCGTTCAGGTTGAAGTGCTGGTAGGACAAGGCAGCTTGGAACACGAACCAATCGTCCGGCTTTTTCCAGCGCTGGCCCAAGCCGAGCTGGGCCCCTGTGATTTCCAGCGACTGGCGCGCCTCATTGAGGACCCCATCGATGTTCTTGGGCTGCCCGTTGCTTTGGATGGATCTCCAAACGCTGAAGCTGAGCGAGTTGGGCTTCTTGCCCCCCAACCACGGTTCGGTGAAGCTGAAGTTGTAGCTCTGGAAGTACAGGCCGTTGGATTGCGCACGAAGGGAAACGCGCTGTCCGTCGCCCGTTGGGATGGGGCGCCACGTGCCCTTCTTGAACATCTTCGACGCGGCAAAGTTGGTGAAGCTGACGCCGAGCGTTCCGACGATCCGGCCACCGCCCCAACCGCCACTGAGCTCGATTTGGTCGGACGGCTTCTCTTCCACGGTGTACTCGATGTCCACTGTGCCGTCTTCGGGATGTTGGATGGGGTTCACCCCAAACGCCTCGGGATTGAAGTACCCGAGTTGGGACAATTCGCGCTGCGTCCGAATGATGTCGGTCCGGCTAAACAGGTCACCTGGACGCGTCCGAATCTCCCGATACACGACGTGGTCGTTGGTCTTGCTGTTTCCTTGGACCTTGACGCGGCCGATGCGGAACTGCTGCCCTTCCATCATCCGAATCTCGATGTCGATGGTGTCGCCGTCGACCCGCTTTTCGATGGGCCGAGCGTTGAACGTCAAGTACCCGTCATCTTGGTACAGCGAGCTCAGGTCCATCCCTTTTGGGTC
>Ga0181577_10003194_pt1 | contig 12734 bp, 10 predicted proteins | sample 101ome_21_FD_132468 | JGI IMG/M metagenome (GOLD analysis project Ga0181577, IMG submission 132468) | Coastal salt marsh microbial communities from the Groves Creek Marsh, Skidaway Island, Georgia - 101413BT metaG (megahit assembly) | ecosystem: Environmental > Aquatic > Marine > Intertidal...
CGACATCTGTCTCGTCGTGTATAATCAGGTGCAGCCGTGGCACGCGCAGAGCGCGGTGGCGCACGAGACGTCGTTGGCGGTGGAACGCGTCGCGGGGGACGACGGCTTTGTGAAATTTTGCGAGGCGGCGTTTTCAGAAGAACATTGGGATATATTCACGGACGTGCGCGTGGAAAATATGACCAAGGGTGAGATGTACGACATGTACGTCGATCTCGCACAAGTAGCGTGCGGATTGAGCGAGACAGCGCGCGAAGAGGTGCGAGGCGCGTTGCGGTTGAGCGCCGACGCGTTGGCTCGAGGCGAGAAAAATCCAGGCAACGACGTGACGCAGGCGTTGAAGTTTTACGTGAAATTGGGTCGACAGACGGGCACGCACGTGAGTCCGAGCACATATGTGAACGGACTCTTCGTCGACACGAGTAGCGGGTGGACGACGGAGCAATGGCATCAGTTTTTCGACGACGCATTGGCGGCGTGAACGAACGAACGCGCGAGTACTCAAAAGTTGAATTTTATGATGAATGCGCTACGAATACAATAGTAGGACGCGCTTGTGTAATGCGATGCGACGTTCGAACGAATACTCTTTTTTCGGTTTCTCCTCCTCTTACGCGTCGTCGGACGAGTCCGCCGCGTCTCGTTCCGCCGCGACGGCGTCGACGAGATCCTTCCCGTTGACGTAATCCAACGTTTTTTGTCCCGCCAACGCGATCAATCCCACGCCGTTCGCCGCGTACACGAAGGTGGCTAAATACGACAACCCTTCAACGATCGTTCGCACGGTGATCGATATCTGCCGCACCGTCTCGCTCTCCGGCAACGCCTTGCCGTCGAAGCTCGCGCTCACCTTGGACGCGAACACGTACAGCACCGCCGAGATCCCGAGACCCGTCAAACCACCGGTCAAGCTCTGCATCGCCGTGAGTTCCTTCGTCTTCTGCGATCGCTCCTCATCGATCCTCTTCCGCTGCTCTTCGGGCAATCGATTCGCCACTCGAAACTCTCTCGCCTTGCCGCTTCGCTTTTGCACCGCGCGGGCAAAGTACCAAAACGAAAACGCGGTGAAGAAGAACCCAAACAAATTCTGTAACGGCGTCGCCTCGTCCGCGGGCACACCGACCGAATCGTACAGTCCGGCGTGCGCGACGCCGACGTCGGACGCCGCGGCGACGACGAGGGCGAGCAGCGCCGCGGTTCGCGCGCTCGCGGCGACGTCGTCGTCGTCGTCGTCCGCCCGAGACGTCTCCGTCGTTCTCGTCGCGCGAACCGCCGCGACGGGGCGACGCGCCACGGCCTCGCGCGACACCGGCGTCGCCCGTCGTCGTCGTCCGCGCGTCGCCGCCGTCGCCGTCGCGAGATTCGTTCGCCGCCGCCCCACCGTCACGGGCGTCGTCGTCGTCCGTCTCACCCCAACCTCACGCCTCGCGCGCGCGCCGGTCGACGTCACCGCCGCGCCGATCGCGCGCGGCGCCGTCACCATCGCCGTCATCGCGCCCGTTCGCGCGCGTCTCGTCGCGTCGTCGACTGGCGCGCGCGCGTCTTTCGTTCGCGACCCACTCGGCGCCACTCACTGACGCGCATTCACACGTCGATGACGTCGCGCTCGCGCTCCGCGTCGCGCTCGCGCTCGCCTCGACGACGCGAGAGACGCGCGTCCTCGCCCTCGTCGTCGCGAGACGCGGCGTCGAGGACGATTTACGTCGGAAACTTACCCATCGACGTGCGCGCGCGAGAGATCGAAGATTTGTTTTCATCCTACGGTTCCATCGAGCGCGTGAATCTCAAAACGCCCGCGCGTCCACCGGCGTACGCGTTCGTGACGTACGCGCGCGAGTCCGAGGCGCTGGATGCGGCGCGGGGGCGAGATGGGTACTCTTTCGACGGTGGGAGGCTTCGGGTGGAATTGTCGAGAGGCGAGCGGGGACGCGACGGCGGCGACGGCGGGGACGGAGGTCGGGGATTGGGACGCGATGAGGAGTTCGATCGGTACGCGGGGAGAATGCGGAGCGATCGCCCGTATGAACGGCCGCGTGGGGCGGGCGGTGGACGCGGGATGACGAGGAAGAGCGACCATCAAGTCAAGGTGGAGGACGTGCCGAGAGGGACGACGTGGCGAGACGTCAAGGATGAATTTCGACGCGCGGGGTGCGTGACGTACGCGCAGACGTTCGTGGATAGAAGCGGAAGACGGTGCGCCGAGGTGCACTTCGACGCGGAGGACGAGGCGGATCGGGCGGTGGATATGTTCGACGATAGAGAGTTTGAAAATGCGAGCGGCGAGCGCGCGTACGTGCGCGTCTTTAGACGCACGCCGAGGTATGGATTCGCGCCGAGACGCGATCGGTACGACGACCCTCGGTCTCGAGGGTACGACACGCGCGATCGACGACCTCGCGGGTACCCGCCGAGACGGTCCCGAAGCCGGTCTCGGTCCCGAAGCCGGTCTCGGTCGCGAAGTCGTTCGCCGCGCGGCGGACGCGATCGAGAGTATAGCCGTTCTAGAACGCCGAGTCGATCTCGATCTCGATCTCGATCTCGATCTCGCGGTCGATCTCGTAGTCATTCACCTCGCGGACGCTCACCGACACCGCGAGGCGCGCGCGCGCGCGAGCCCGCGCACTAACGTTAGACGAATGGACGCGTCGCGTCGTTTGGCGAATTTGTTTCAATTAAAACCATCAATCATTCATCAATCACAAACCTTCTCTATCGGCACCGCCGCCTCCTTCCCTCTCCCCTTACCGCGCTCGAACGCCTCCAACGCGCGCCACACGTACGCCTCGTACTCGTCCTCGAAAAATTCCCCGCCCTCGTCGACGAAATCGCCGACGCTCGCGTCGCACCGCAACGCGTCGCTCGCCTCGCACCGCTTATCCCCCTTCCCGCTCACGAGCAGGCTAAACGTCTCATCGAACCGTTCCATGCGCACGCGCACCGTCAATCCGTTCGCACACCGCGCGTTCATAGAAGTCTTCGTCGGTTCCCGACCATCGGCGTCGACGCCTCGGCGGCGCGTCAGCACCAACGCGTCCCTCTCCACGAATTTCGCCACCCCGTGCGCACCGCCCACGAAGACGGCGTATATCGCGACTAAAGCCCACTGCGCACCGCTCCGCGCGATCGATCCGCGCGCGAACGCGAGATGCGCGACGCACGCGATGATCACCGCACAGATTTCTAAAAAAATCTTCGCATCCACCGTGCGCGTGTCCTCGTCGTATCCCGCCGCGATCACCGCGGAGACGGTGGCGTCGTCGTACATTCGACGCAACGCGACGTGGTCGTACGGATCGATCGCGTCTCGCGGTTTCGCGTGCGTCGTCGGCGTCGACATGTCGCGCGCGGGAATGACGACCCGATATCGGACGAATCCTCGGACGACACCACGGCGCGCTCGAGTCGTCGTGAACTCATGTCCGCGGACGCGAGACCGGTTCGACGCGACGACGTCATCGTTCCGCGCGCGACCAAGCTCGCGCTGGTGCGATTTCCGGGATACGTCGACGATGCGAGGCGGTGCGAGGATGCTTTGGGTGGAATTGAAGCCATCACGCGCGCGTGTTTTCCGCGCGAGGGCGCGCGACGGCGTCGGGCGGCGCGGGAAAGATCGAACGAATCGAATGATGGCGTTCGCGAGGATGCGTCGGGCGACGTCGGATGCGCGCGAAGCGATCTCGAGTCGATGAAAACGGGCGCGGGACACGGACGGTTGGAGTTGAATCTTCGCGCCGTCGACGGCGACGCCGACCGAGGCGCGTCCGTGGTGTACGGCGAACGACGAGAGACGCGATCGATCGTGTTAAAAATGACCGAGTATAGACACGTGGACGCCGCGAACGGGACGACGACGTCGACGACGACGGAGGTGGAGGCTGTGGGTTTGGCGAAGCGCGTGTTTTTGTTTAGAGGGGCGGCGGATTTTCAGACGTGCGCGAGCGGTTCGGGGCGCTCTCGAGGCGCGATCGATGGTTTGAAGGAGATGAAGGGACCGTCGAACGATCCTTTCGATTTAGGACAGGAGTGGGAGGCGAACGCCAGGGCGATGGGGGAGATGTCTCTTCGACCGCCGCTGCGCACGCGAGACGACATTCCCGTCGACGACTACTTTGAACAGCGAGACAGCGGCGCGACGACGACGCGCGAGGTGGATTTCCACGAGCTCGCGGTGCCGTCTCGCGGTATGGAGATGGAAGACGCGTCCGAGGAGGCGCTTCACGCGATGCGCGCGCTGATGGAGGAGCGAGACGCGTGGCCGCCGCTCGCCGCGTTGGCGCGCGTGCCGAAACAGACGGCGAACGACATCGTCGCTCGAAAACTACACGCGGCCACGTGTTATCAGTTTTCGTCCGGTCCGTTCAAACGATTGTGGATCAAAGTTGGCGTCGATCCGCGCTTCGACGCGGCGCACGCGCGCAACCAGACGATCACCGTGCGTTTACCCGCGAGTTGGTTTCGCGAGGGCGACGCCGAGTGCGTCAAACGCAAAGAGCGTTTCACGTTATCCTCGCGCTGCGATCCCGAGTATCACGACGCGACGCACGCGTTTCGAACGGTTCCCGACGTTCGTCACCCCGTGTTGTTCCTTCGCGACGTTGCTCTTCCGAGCGTTCGCGCCGCGACGGAGCTCGCGGCGACCTCCGCCTCGTCCGCCGCGTGCGACGAGCGTCTCGGTTGGTTCACCTCGAGCGCCCATCGCAAGATTCAGCGCGCTATCCTGCGCGGCTACCAGACCCTGATGAACGGCGGCGACCCCATCGCCACCGACGAGGCCGCGATGGACGCCGTGGACGACGAACGGTCCGTGGACGACGACGACACGTCTCTCGCGCCGCCGGATTCCGTCGACGACGCCGAGTACCAAATTCTCGGTCTTGACGCCGCCTCCTCCTCTGACGACGACGACTTTGTCGACGAATAGCAAGAATAATAGATAGCAGCACACACGTTTCAATTCGATACGAACACGCATAGACGCGACGCGACGAGTCCCGCGTCCCGCGTCCCGCGTCCCGCGAGCCCTCTCGCGAGGGTCAACGCGCCGACCGCACACGACGACGTCCCCGCGTCGCCGTCCCGCGTCCCGCGTCCCGCGTCCCGCTCGGTCGCGCGCGTCGTCCGACCGACCTTCCCCGGTCGCGCGTCTCTCCACCGGCGGCATGCTCACGCGCGTCGCCGCTCGACTCGCGCGCGCCGCGCTCGAGACGAGCTCCACCTCGTCCGTCGTCTCGAGCGCCGTCTCCACGCGCGCGCTCGCGTCGACGTCCGCGGCGTCGCGCGCGCACGGTCTCGATGCGTTCGTGGACGCCAATCGAGACGAGAAAACCTTCGTCGGACGCGAGTGGAGCGCGAGAGAGCTGCGGGTAAAGTCGTACGAGGATTTACACGAATTGTGGTACGTCTTGGTGGCGGAGCGAAACATGTTGTTGACGGAGAAACATTTGGCCAAGACGAATCGGGAGCCGATGCGAGCGCCGCATCGAATGACGAAGGTGCGAAAGAGCATGGCGAGGATTAAACACGTGCTCACGGAGCGGGCGATCGAGGAGGCGGGTGGGGATGAGAAGAAGTTGTTTGAGATGATGCGTTTAATCAACGCGAAGTGACGGCGGGCGTTTTTCATTACGCGTGTGTTATTCATTCTATACGAGTGCTAGGAATCTATCTATCTATCTAACGTCTGTATCTTCGAGTGCGGCGCGGTCTTTCTCGTCGTTTCACTCGACGGCGACTCGACGACTCGGTCTTTCTAGTCGTCGTCGTCGTCGTCGTCGTCGTCTTCGACGCGTGGACCGAGCTCGACGAAGCACGACGAAAAAGACTCGACGCGATCGCGAACGCCCATGAGCAGTCTCGGCCGTCTATAACGTAGGTCGATCGCGCACGAACACCCCGTGAACTGAATTTCATGTTCCACGCCCACTCGATTAGCAACCAAGAGCCGAGGGGCATTTCTCGCGCCAATCAAAGGTTCCAAGCGCGCGATCCAATACGAAACGACGTCTTCGAAACGAACCGGTTTTCGCTTCGTCTCCAAATCATCCTCCGGGTGCGCGCTCGTCCACGCCGAGCTGAACAGAATCAATTCGCTCCCGACGGCGGCGTTCGCGAGCTCGTACGCGTCCCACGGACTCTCAAATTTGTACGGATTGATATCCATACAAATCGCGCTCGTGCACGTCACCTCTCTCTCTCGCGTGCCTCGACCGTCTCCTCGCAATACCTTGAGCGTCAACGTCCGACGCTCGAACCCACCCCTCCCTTCCGTCGCCCACGCCTCGTCCGCGACGTACAGATGCGTCTTATCGTACACGCCGACGACGTCGCCGCGCGCGTCCACGGTGGTTTGACTGTTAAACAACTCCCCACTCGTCTCATCCTCTCGCACGTGTCCGACGCACGCGTGACACCCGAGCGTCCTCGCCACCCACCGCGCCCAGGCCACGATCTTTGCCGCCCCTCGCGCCGCCTCTCGCGCCCCAGAGACGTCTAACGAGTACCGTCCGAAACCAATCTCTGGACAGAGCACCAGCCCGATGTCATCGGTCGCCTCGCGCACCGCGCGTTCGACGAGCGCGGTCGCCCGCGCGAGATTATCCTCGAGCGAACCAAGCGTGGGATCCGTCTGTAACACGGCGACGCGCAGCGCGTCCGGCATCGCCCCCGCGCGCGTCGTCGCGGGCGGTGTCCCCGCCGCGCGCACTTTTGTGCCGCCGCCAGCCCTCGCGTGTGGTCGGGGACACACGTCGACGCGAACGCGCGAACGATCGACGAGGCGACGACGACGACGACGACGGAGGGAGGAGGAGGACGATGATCTCGTCCCTCGCGTGGGTGCCCGTCGGGGCGGCGTCGACGACGCCCAAGTACGCGGACGTGCCCGAGGAGGAGCTCGAACACCTGGCGGCTCGCGCGCGCGTCGTCGCGCGACGAGGACGCGCGCGAGGGGACGAGGAGGAGGATGATGAGGACGACGAGGACGAGGACGCGTACGACGACGATGAGGACGAGTCAGACTCGAGCGATTGGGAGGAGGTGGCGGCGGACGAGGAGGAGCTCGAGGATTTGGACGAAATGGCGGCTGACGAAGAGGATGCGAAAACGACCACGTCTCGAGCGGTCGCCAAGGCGTTGGCGGTGAGTAAGGCGGCGAAAGGGGTGGTGGATGATTTGGCTGAGCTGAACATGGACGCGTACGACGACGAGGAGGAGGATGAGCGCGCGGCGGAGGGACGATTGTTCGGAAGCGGAAAGTTGACGCACCACGAAGGCAACGAAGACGATCCGTACATGACCATCAAGGATAGCGACGACGACGAAGAGGACGAAGCGCCGGACGATATGACGATGGCAGAGACGGATTTGGTGATTTTGGCGGCGAGAACAGACGAGGACGTGTCGCATTTGGAGGTTTGGGTGTACGAGGAGGCGGGGGTGACGGGGAGCGAAGAAACCAACCTTTACGTGCACCACGACGTGTTACTGCCGGCGTTTCCTCTCTGCGTGTCGTGGTTGAACTGCGCGCCGAAGAGTGGGACGAACGAAGTGAACTGCGCGGCGATCGGGACGATGTACCCGGGGATTGAGATTTGGGACCTGGATTGCGTCGACGCCGTCGAGCCGGTGACGACGCTCGGCGGATACTCGGAAGAAGCCATCAAGACGGCGGGTAAAAAAGATAAAAAGGGTAAGAAGTCATCCAAACCCCTGAAGGGCGGGTCGCACGAAGATGCCGTCATGGGTTTATCCTGGAACCGCGAGTTTAGAAACGTCCTCGCGTCGTCTTCGGCGGATAAGACTGTCAAGATTTGGGACATTGCGACGGAGACGGCGCAGCACACGCTCAACCATCACAAGGACAAGGTGCAAGCGTGCGAATGGAACCCCGCGGAACCGACGGTGTTGCTGACAGGTTCGTACGATAAGACGGCGCAGGTCGTGGACGTTCGCGCGCCCGAAGAGGCGTCGCTCACTTGGAAGGTTGGCGCGGACGTGGAGTGCGCTATTTGGCACGCCGGTTCGCCCACGCAATTCCTCGTTTCGAACGAGGAAGGTATGGTCATGTGCTTCGACACTCGCATGGGTTCCAAGTCTGATTGTTTGTTCAAGCTTCAAGCGCACGACAAGGCGACGACGGCGCTGAGCATGACGGCTGGAGCTCCCGGTTTGTTGACGACGTGTTCCACCGACAAGGTCATCAAGCTGTGGGATTTGAACGACGGCAAGCCGAACCTCTTGTCCCAGCATCAACCGCAAGTGGGCGCCATTTTCGCGTGTGGCTTCTCGCCGTCGGTGCCGTATCTCATCGCCGCCGCCGGTTCCAAGGGAACGGTGGCGGTGTGGGACATCATGTCCGAGGCATCCGTGCGCGAGGCTCACGGCAAGACTTTAGAACAATACTACCGAGTCAAATAAACACGCTTCTTTCAATAACGAATGAATTCCTAACTAGATTTACATAACATCGTGGCTAAGTACAAATCCCTTTACGCAGAAGCCGCGTTCACTTGTCGCGAAAGAGCCTCAAACTTCTTTTGAAGTTGTTGCTCCCTGGCGCGAGCGGTTTGGACTAAATCGAGCCAATATTCGATTCGATTCGGCGCGGCTCGCTGCTCTTGCACGTGCAAAATCGCGTACGACGCCGCCTCCGTCGCGAGAGTTTTGATCTCTTCCACCGTCTTCTTCAATTTCTTGCACAACTCGCCGTTGCGCTTCTGGAGACCGGCGGTGAGGAGAGAACACTTTTGTTCTAGTTTCGCCGCTCGTTTCGCATCCTTCTCCATGTCGCCGCGCACGCGATCGAACGTCGCCTTGGCCGCTTCGAGGCGCTGATCCTTCGTCGCATCGTCGACCGATATTTGCGCGTTCAAGCTGGGCACGAAAATCAGCTTCTTGCGCTCGTCGGCGAGCGCTTCGGCAAACACCTCGGTGAAATCTTCGCGCGTCGTTTGTTGTTCGCGAAGCATCTCATCAGCCTCAGCCTCAATGAGCTTGCGAGCGGAGTCAATGTACGACTCATCAAAATCTTCGAGCGCGGCTGCAGATTTCGGTTTCTTGCCGTACTTGGCGATGTCGTGCTCGAGGAGCGTCGCCGCTTCTTGGTTGACGAGCTTGGAAACCTCATCGTCCGTGAGCGGTTCGAGAGTTTGAAACTCAGACGGTCGAGGAAGATCGCGTTGCACAGCTTGTGAACGCTTACGCATCTGCATGGCGTGATATTCAGCCAACTGCGCGGCCTCGCGCGCTCGGACGTCCGCCTCGTCCTCCACGAAGGCGTCTTCCATGCGTTCGTCCTCGGCGGGGGCATCCGGAAGGTCGATTTGATACTCATTCTGAGGTTTCGGAAGCGACATGAACGCGCTCTTCAACGAAGACGCCGTCGCCGCGGTTTGAGCGCGACGTTCTCGCGCGCTCAAATCTTCAAAGTGCGCGGCGTACTGGTCGTTGATGTTCAAGCCGTCGCGGATGGGCGTTTGTCCGTGAAGCAAAGGCGTCGCTCCCATTTGCGAACTCACGCCGCTGTGGGAAGGCGTCGCCGCAGTCTTCGCGCGACTCGGCGTGGCGCCTGCGAAATCGGTGGGCATCGTCGCCGCCGCCGCGTCGCCGCCGCCCAAAAGGGTCGACTTTTGATTGCGGCGAGCCGCTTGCGCCTGTGCTTCGCGCAGGATGGCGTCTCCTTCGACTTGCGGTGTGCGCAGCGGTGTTCGCGCGGCGATACCAGACGACGTTGCGGGCGTCGGCGCGTACGACTCCAAGAGCGCAGACGCGGGCGTCGCGCTTCCGTCGTCGAGTAATCCGAGTCCTGTTTTGCCCATCTTGGCGATTTCTTCCAACTCTTGGTTGGACACTTGCGGCGTCGGCAACATGAGCTTGGATCGCCTCGTGAACGACGCGTCGTTCACCTTGAGCGCCTGTTCCACCGCACCAGGCATATCGCGTCGCTCGTGCATCTTTTGCTTGGCCAATTCGCGCTTCTTCATCTCCTCGTCGAGCTGTTTCGCGCTCTTCTTCCCTTCGAGTTCGGCGACGGTGACGGGCTTAAACACCTTGGACGATTGCGCCTTGGCGTACGCGTCGTCCTCTTCGCGAGTGTCGTACATCACCGCATCCGGTTTGCGCTCGAACGCGATTTCAGCGTTGTAATCGACCCCTCGAACCCGTTTCGCTCGACGCACGTGCGCGATGCCCGCCGCCTTGAGCTCTCTCTTCTTTTGCAATTCCGCCAATCTTCTCGCCTCTTCGAGCTGTTTCTCCCGAGCCTTTCTCTTCGCCTTCTTCCCCTTCGTGTTCGCCAATCTCGCGCGCGCCTCCGCGAGCATCTCCTTCTCATCCTCGTCCATGTCCACCGCGTCGGGTTTCGCCGGCTTCGTCTCCGGATTCGGGTCAATCTCCCCCGGTCTCAACCTTCTCGGATCATCCGCCGCATCGTACGCGTCATCCTTCGCGCATGCCGCGTCCAACAACTTCTCATACCTCGTCAGACACTGACTCGGCGTCCTTCCCACCACCGGCGCGATCGTTCTCCACTGCGTCGGCATGAGTTTCGCCAGGTGCAACAGCTTCTCATCCTCCTCTCGCGTCCACTCCGTCTTTTTGATGCTCGGATCCAACCACTCGTACCATCGCGCCTTGCACTGCTTGGCCGACTTTCGATTCAACAGGGACGAGATTCTCGGCCACTGGTTCTTCCCGTACTTCATCACCGCCGCCTTGAGGATCTCATCCTCGGTGTTTTTCCAGACGCCGCCCTTGATTTGGATGCGCATGGCGACGACGCCGTCTCGCTCGGTGCGCCGTCAGAGGTGGTCTACGCACCCTCGTCGTCGACTCGCTCGGTGCGCGGCGGAGACGCGGACGCGCGCGAGTTTCGCGTCGGAGTGACGCGCGCGGTGGGCGCCGCCCCGAGGAAAATCTGATTCGAGGGTCGGGACGGCGCCGGGAGGACGCGCGTCCGTCTGGAGCGACGACGCGGACGCGATGGTGGTGCTGAATTCAAGGTGAATAATAATAATAATGATATTTATTGCAGATGAAATTAGTTCACCAGAGGCGTAGCAAAATTAGTGAGCTATCAAAACGTTTGGCGTGCGGAGACAATTCACGCGCGGAGAAGAGTATTCTCGCTCGTTTATTAGACATTGATGGAACCCTTCTTGCTGACGCTGCCGTCTTCGGTGTACGCCTTGGCGCCGTGCATGGAGACGTCGAGACCCATCTTCATTTCGTCTTCACCCGGGACGACCCGCATGAACTTTTCGAGCACCTTGATGGTGACGTAGCCGACGACGAAGGAGTACGCGGCGCAGCCGACGACGGCGAGAAGTTGCTTACCGAAGAGCTCGCCGCCAGCCTCGAAGGCACTGCCCCCCATGGAGGTCATGGACTTGTTAGCGAAGATACCGATGCAGAGCGTACCGAAGAGACCACCCATGCCGTGGACGGCCCACACGTCGAGGGCGTCGTCGAGGTTGTACTTCTTCGTGAGCTCGATGCACGCGTAGCACCACGGCACGCAGAGAATGCCGATCACGAGGGCAGCCCACGGCTTGACGTAGGCGGCGGCGGGAGTGATGGTGGCCAAACCAGCGATTGCGCCGACGCACGCACCGACGAGGGTGGGCTTGCCTTCCATCTTCCACTCGAGCAAGAGCCAGAAGAAGAGCGCGGTGGAGGCGGCAATTTCAGAGTTCATCGCCGCGAGGACGGCGGACCCGTTGGCGAGAAGGGCGGAACCTCCGTTGAAGCCGAACCAGCCGAACCAAAGGAGACCGGTACCGAGAGCGACGAACGGAATGTTGTGCGGGTTCGTGTCGACGTCTTCACCCTCGAGCTTTCGGCGGTTGGGCAAAGCGAAGACGGTGGCCAAGGCGGAGAAACCGGCGGTGGTGTGCACGACGATGCCGCCGGCGAAATCCTTGACGCCGTTGCGAGCCATCCAGCCGCCTCCCCACACCCAGTGGCAGAATGGAAAGTACACGAGGTGCACCCAAACGACGATGAAGATGATGTACGGCACGAATCGCACGCGATCGGCGAACGCGCCAGTCATGAGAGACGGCGCGATGACGGCGAACATCCCTTGGAAACCGGCAAAGAGAAGCTCGGGAATGTCTCCACCGTCGGAGAGCGTGTCTTCGAGCATGTAATGCGATCTCGCGCTTCCGATGACGCCATTCTTAGACGTACCAAAGCACAAAGAGTATCCCCAAATCATCCAAATGAGCGTCACCAAGCCCATGGAGACGTAGTTTTGCATCATGATGGTGAGCACGTTGGACGAGCGCACTAACCCACCGTAGAAGAAGGCCAAGCCCGGCGTCATGAGGTTCACGAGCGCCATGCAGACGATGATGAACGCGGTGTGTCCGGAATCCATCGTTGTCGCGTCACTATTCACGTATTAACTCGGTGATGAACGACCACCGCGCGTATCCTCGAGCGGTGAGGGATGCGGTACGGGCGAACGACGCGTGCGTTCGCTTTGAACTGACGACGAACGACGGCGTTCGACGGTGCGCGCGCGAGAGACGACGACGACGACGTCGACGCGCGGGGTGTAGTATACCGCCCCACCCCCCACCCCCCACCCGCGCCGCCACCCACGTCGCCACCACCGCCATCGCCGTATCGTCTTCGGCGTGGAACGAGCCGACGTGTCGACCGAGAGGCGTGACCTTTCGCGAACGACCGGTCACGACCCAGCACGAGCCCCCCCCCCCCCCCCCCCCCCCCCC
>Ga0181577_10003197_pt1 | contig 12714 bp, 11 predicted proteins | sample 101ome_21_FD_132468 | JGI IMG/M metagenome (GOLD analysis project Ga0181577, IMG submission 132468) | Coastal salt marsh microbial communities from the Groves Creek Marsh, Skidaway Island, Georgia - 101413BT metaG (megahit assembly) | ecosystem: Environmental > Aquatic > Marine > Intertidal...
GATGCCACCATAATTGGTCTGTACCAGCGCGCCGAGCGTGTACCCTCCGAGCTGCCCGGGCAATTGGCGCGAACTCGTTCCGACTCCCCCCTTCCAGCCAAAGGACACGGTGCCGCGGCCGGCACCGATGCTGCCTTCCTCGACCGGACCCGTACGCGCCGACGCAATGGCTTGCCGAATGGTAGCGGCCCGCAGGTGCCGGCCGCGGATGTCGTTCAGGAAACCGTCATTTGTCTCCCCCACCACGGCATTCACGCTGCGCACCCGCTCGTTTCCCTCATGATCCAAGGTCCATCCAATAACCGCCTCCATCCCCTGCGCCACCGAAAGCGTGTTGGTCAGGATGATGGGCGTCTCGATTTCCCCCAGTTCGATGACCTGTGTCGTGCCGGCAAACTTGCCGTAGCCGTTTCCCTGGAAAAAACCGGCCGGCACACGGTCCTGGTAAAGATTCCCGCCGTGCGGCAGGATGGCCGTGGCGCCCGTATTGACCGAATCCCCGCGCACCATGGTCACATGGCCCACCCGCACGCCGACCACATCGGTGATGGCGTTGAGCGGCCCGGGCGCAAGGATACCGGGTGCAATTCCCAGATCCCGGGCGCGGGGACGCTCTGCTGCATCTTCCATGACGCGTGCCGTCGCACTGTCCTGAGCCGCTGCCGGCGCAGCACAGGCCAGAAGAAAAACGAAAAGGACCATTGGGAGGCGGCAGGGAATCGGCGACATGTCAGGGGACCCGCACAACGGGGCGGTTGGATGTTCGGTTACAGCACCCGAATATAGCACGGTACATACTCCGGGCGCTTGTCCGAACCATTGCCCACCATCATCATGACCCATCGCTCGTGACCCACCCGCAACCCATCGGCATTCTGGGCGGCATGGGGCCGCAGGCCGGCATTGATCTGGTTTCCAAGATCACGGCCGAAACCGAAGCTACGCGGGATCAGGACCACCTTCCCGTAATCCTGGTCAGCAAACCCGAAATCCCCGACCGCACGGCGTGGCTGGCAGATCCTTCCGCCCCTGACCCTGCACCGGTCATTGCTGAAGGGTTTGTGGCACTCGAGCGCGCGGGCGCCGGCGTGGTGGCCATGGCCTGCAATACGGCGCACACCCCAGCCATATTTGACCGCGTGCAGCTACAGCTCATGCATGCCGGTGCCCGCATCCGCATCCTTCATTTGATTGGGGAAACCGTGGCAGGGCTCCAAGCCGCCTATCCGGACATCAGGACCGTCGGTATCCTCGGAACGCATGGAACCCTGTCTTCCGGCCTCTATCACCAAGCGCTCGAGCGCCGCGGACTGAGCGTTCTCGCGCCCAAAGACACCAACCGCCTTTCGAAGGCCATTTATGACCCGGAGACGGGCATCAAGGCCCACTCGTCACCCGTCACGACGGCGGCCCGCTCGCAGGTGCAGGAAGCTGTTTCCGAGTTGGCAAAAAAGGGTGCAGAGGCCGTCATCCTGGGCTGCACGGAATTGCCCTTGGCCGTTCCCGAGACGTGCCTCGGCGGCGTGCCCCTCATCGACCCGGCGCGGATGCTGGCCAGGGCCCTCATCCGCGCCGTCGATCCTGCGCGCCTTCGGACCTTGCCCTGACCTGATGGACCCGGCGCTGCTCCCGATCGTACCAACTCCTTTATCACACCTGGGAAGAGTGCACTGTGTCACTGCGCGCCATGTTGAGCCCGGCTGTTGAGGATTACCTCAAGGCCATTTTCACCTTGCAGACGGAATCCGGCGAAGACGGACCTGTGGGCACCTCTCGCCTGGCCGAGCACATGAATGTGTCCTCTGCCTCGGTGACCAATATGCTCAAACGGCTTGATACGCTGAGCCTGGCCACCTACACAGCCTACAAGGGCGTTCGTCTGTCCGAAGCCGGCCGCACGATCGCGCTGGAAATCATCCGGCATCACCGCTTGCTGGAAACCTACCTGCGTGATGTCATGGGGTATGATTGGGAGGAGATGCACGCCGAAGCGGAACGTCTCGAGCATCATATATCCGAGGAATTCGAGGATCGCCTGGACCACATGCTCGGGTATCCGACCCACGACCCCCATGGCGATCCGATCCCGGACCGGGACGGCACTATGGTCGAAATTGCATCCGAGCCCCTCTCATCATGCCCTTTCGATACGCCCCTTGTCGTTCGCCGCGTAACCGACACCGACGTGGAGGTGCTGCGCGCCATTGAATTGCTGAATCTGCTCCCGGGTCAAGAAGTCACGATTCTTGGCGATGGCCACCACGCTCATCCATCGGAAGGCACGATGGAAACGGGCGGCGAATATCCGGGTGAATCGGGGGCTGTCATCACGGTGCGCCATGGCCCGCGTATCCTTTCCGTGCCTGAAGATCTTGCCCAGCACGTCTTTGCCTCACCCCGGGCAGATCACCCCGCCACCTGACCCCTTCCTCCCGCCGGAGTACCCTTTTTGAGCAAAGGCTCCACTTTTCCATCGCAACGACCTACCCATGCCTGAGCCCACATCCTCCTCTGACCGTGCCCGCCAGATCCGTGACGAGATCCTGCACCTGTTCCGCAACCATGGCAAGCACACCTTCCGTCCGAAAGAGGTAGCCAAAAAACTCGGTTATCGCAGCAACGAAGATTACCGCCTGTGCCGGGCGTTGCTCGAGGAGCTCGAATCCGAGGGACTGATCCGCCGAATGAAAGGCAATACCTTCGGTCTGCGTCCACGGGAGTCCCGCCTTGAAGGGCGAATATCCGTCCACCCAAGGGGATACGGCTTTGTGCGGGTCGAAGGCATGAGCGAGGATTTCTACGTGCGTGAGCGACGCATGTCTACAGCCCTTGACGGGGATCTCGTGCGGATCGGATTGGCAGCCCGAAAACCAGGCGATGAACGACGCGAGGCCGAGGTCCTTGAGGTGCTCGAGCGCCGACGCAGAACAGCCGTCGGTACGCTCGAGCACAGCGGATCCTTTGCCGTGGTCACGCCCGATGACCGGAGGCTGACACACGATATATATGTGGATCTGGCCACCATCGGAGAGGCCAGAACCGGCGACAAGGTGCAGGTATCGATCGATGCCTTCGAGCATCGTGGCGGGGCGCCGCGCGGCCGCCTGCTGAAGGTCATTGGCTCGGCAGACGATCCCCGCATACAGACCGTTGCCTTGGCCATGAGTATCGGCGTGGACGTGGATTTCAGACCCGACGTACTGGAAGAGGCAAATCGTATTCCCGATGAGATAGCGGCCTCCGAGATCGCGCGCCGTGAAGACTTCCGCCACGAGAGGGTCTTCACCATCGACCCCGCAGATGCCAAGGATTTTGACGATGCCCTTCACCTGAAGCACCTGCCCAATGGTCATGTCGAAGTAGGCATACACATTGCGGACGTATCCCACTACGTGCCTTCGGAGAGCGAACTCGATCGCAGCGCACGGGAGCGGGCAACCAGCGTCTATCTCGTAGATCAGGTCATTCCGATGTTGCCTGAGCACCTCTCAAACAGTATCTGCTCGCTCAATCCGGAGGTGGACAGACTGACCTTTTCCTGTGTCGTCGAGCTGGATACCAAGGCGCAGGTAGTAGATTTTCGGGTCGTGGAAAGCGTTATCCACTCGAAGCATCGACTCTCGTACGAGCAGGCGCAGGAGATCATTGCAGGGCTGCATCCCGATCATGAACTGGCCGGGATCCTTGCCACGCTCAACCAACGCGCAACGCTCATGCGGGAGGAGCGCTTCGAACACGGATCCATCGACTTCGATATCCAGGAGGTACGTGTTGAACTGGACGAGCAGCGCCGGCCCGTTCGGATCGTCCCCCGCGAACGCCAGGATGCCCATCGCCTTATCGAAGAATACATGCTCCTGGCTAACCGGCTGATCGCCAAGCGTTATGGTCATGATCGCCCGTTCGTCTTTAGGGTCCACGACCCGCCCGATGCCGACCGCATAACCAATTTGTCCCAATATGTCCGCGTTTTCGGGCACGAGCTGCCCCACCAGAACGGCCACGTTACGCCCAAAGCGCTCAATACGCTCCTGCGGTCGGTTTCGGGAAGACCCGAGGCGGCTGTCATCGAAACAGCGGCGCTGCGCAGCATGTCGCTTGCGCGCTACGACACCAACAATGTCGGACATTACGGCTTGGCTGCAGAGTACTATGCCCACTTCACAAGCCCGATCCGCCGCTATCCTGACCTGCTGGTCCATCGCCTGATCAAAGAGCAACTCGACGGCAAGAGACGACTCAACAAGGACGAGCTCAGCATGCTGGCCAAGCACTGCTCCGAGCGCGAGCAAATGGCGACAGAGGCAGAGCGGGCCTCCATCCAACTCAAGAAGGTAGAGTATGTCCTGGATCACCTCGGTGAAGAGCACGCCGGCGTGATTACCGGAGCGGCCCGCTTCGGCGTATTCATCGAGCTGACGGAGCTGCTGGTCGAAGGGATGGTCCATGTGCGTGACATGGATGACGATTACTACGATTACGACGAGGCTACCTTCAGCCTTGTCGGCCGCCGCAGTGGACGCCGGTACCGGCCCGGAGACATGGTGCGGGTCATCATCGTATCGGCCAGCGTGGAGCGCCGGGAGATCGATCTGGAATTTGCCTGAGTGCTCCTGCAGGATTGCCCTACGGTGCCACGAGCCCTTCAGAACCATAGGTACGTGGTCGATACTACACTAAACCATTCCCCCACAATGCATACCGCGGTCAGCCACGCTGATATCGGCGATTTCGACATATCGTCTGCTGGCAGGTAACCAGATTCGCGTATCCCTTCGCGCCATGAAGGCGCGGCAAGGACGGTTCGTCCGAGTTTTGGTCGGCTTCCTGCTGGTTTACGCAGCCCTCGTCCTGGTCACCCTTGGTCTCTTCTTTGATCGCTTCTCCATGACGCTCCTGCCGGATGTCCCGCCGGTCGAGATCGTCAACCAATCCCTTGTCGCCACCTTCATTACCCTGTTTTTTCTGCGTTTCCTGCTCCAGAAAACGCCGAGAATGAAGGTGGTCCCCTACTTGCACCTGCCTATCCAACAGCACAGGCTGGTCACGTTTTTTCAGACCGCATCCCTGCTGTCCGTCCACAACATCTACCCGCTTTTTTTCTTCATCCCGTTCTGGATGCGGTTTGTCGTTGCAGGAGATTCGATCGAAGGAAATCTGATGTGGATCGGTGCCATCATGCTGCTCATCCTCTCTTCGCACTTCGCCAACCTGCTCGTCAGGGGTATCCTGCGCAGACAGGTGGGCGTATTCTACCTGCTGATGACCATCCTGATCGGGACCGCCTACATCGATGAGGTCGCCGGCGTCGGACTGCAGCAGCGCATGTCCGGGTTCATGTTCACGGATCTGCTTTCAGGCAGTGCAACGAGCCTGGTTCTCTTCCTGGCGTGGGCCTTCTTTGTCATGGTCGCCTCGACGTTCCATCTGGCCCGTTCCCTGAGTGACCCCGAGGGGGAGCACGGCGAAAAATTGCCCGATGCCCACTCCTTCCAGGTTCCTGATGACTGGGGTATCCTGGGCCATCTTGTCCGCTCGGAACTGCTGCTCATGTGGCGCAACCGACGGCCCCGTCACTACCTCTTGCTCTCGATTTTCTTCTCGACGTTTTACCTGGTACTGATGCTGAGTTCGGGAGACGTTTTCGGTGGGGTAGCCTTCCCGGCACTGCTCGGTTTGTTTGCCTCCGGGGGGTTCGTGTTGAATTACGGACAGCTCATGTTCGGCTGGGATGCAGCCAACTACCAGGCGCTCATTACGCGCAATATTGCCTTCCACACGATGGTGCTAGCCAAACTTATCGTGCTGCGCACCTCGTGCCTGTTGCTGTTCCTGCTCTCGTTGCCCCTCTTTATCGCATTGAGGCCGGACCTGGTCGCTTTGCACACGGCCTTTCTGTTCTATAACGTCGGCATAACGAGCGCACTGGTCATGGAGCTGGCCACCCGGAACAAGCAACGGCTGGACGTCACACGGGGAGGCGGTTTTTTCAACTTTGAAGGGATCTCAGCGCGGCACATGCTGTGGATCATCCCGACGGCTCTTCCTCCTGTCCTGTTCTTGCAGGCCATGCACGAGTCGCCGGATCTGGGCTTGACCATTCTGGCCCTCATCGGGCTGGGAAGCCTCATTTTTACTGAGCCCTTGACACGATACTTTGCCCGTGGGCTTCGTGTCCGCAAACATACCATGGTGGAGGGGTTTACAGTCCATGCACGTTGAATTCAATGGCGTTGCCAAAACCTTCGGTTCCAAAAGGGCGCTCGACATACCCTCCTGGATTCTTGAAAATGGGGACGTGGTGGGCCTCGTCGGAAGTAATGGTGCTGGGAAAACGACCTTCCTCCGGATTCTTCTCGACCTGGTTCAAGCAGACCGCGGACAGGTACTTCTCAACGGGAAGGATGTGCGGCGGCAGAGCCGGTGGCGTGCGCAAACGGGCGCATTCCTGGATCGATCATTCCTGATTGACTACCTGACCATACCCGAGTACCTCGATTTCGTAGGGGCCACCTTCGGACTGACCAGGAAACAGACATCCGAAGCCCTCGAGCCCTTCGCTTCCTTCCTTCCCCTGAGCAAAGTGGATCGTCGCCGTCTGATCAGGGATCTGTCCACGGGAAATGCCAAAAAGGTCGGTATTCTCGCAGCGCTCTTCATCACACCCAAATTGATCGTGCTGGACGAGCCCTTCGCCAACCTTGATCCCCCGTCGCAGATGCACCTGAAACAGATCCTGTCCGAACTGGCGGCAGATCCGGAACGGAGCGTGATCATCTCCAGCCACGATCTTGGGCATGTCACGGAGGTGTGTGGTCGGATTACGCTTCTGCACGCAGGAGAAATCCAGAAAGACCTGCAAACCAACACGGACACGCTTGCGCAGTTACACGCCTGGTTCAAGGAAGAGGGCGTTGTTTCCGCCACCTGATGGGCGATGAACAGGCCGCTGGTGCAGCAATTCGCCGGTTCCTCAGCCGTGTGCGGCAGAGACTGGACAGGCGTGGCAGAAGGTCTCTGTGGTACCTCCCGGCCCATCCGCGCCTTCGTGGCTGGCACGGGGACACACGGCTACAGGCATCAATACAGAGGTCCCGGGACGTACGGCGCCATCGCCGGCGGGAAGAGTCCGGTAGTCGGACGCTGCGCCCGAAACGTGTTCCCCGACGAGATCTGCCAGGCATTCGACGAACAGCGGGTGACAATTCAGTCCAGAGACGACATGGTAGTGCGGAATACCCGCCTTTTCGGCCACCGCGCGCATGTGAACGTCCAGTAGATAGGCTGTGTCAAACTGCTCCGTAACGTGATCGACAGGCACAACGAGTACCGCCCTTGTTCCGTCTTTGGCCATCCCGCGGACTCGATCCTGCAGATCCTGGCTGACCGTATCCCCCCACCGACCGGAGCGGACAAAGGAAAGCGAAAACGCCCTGTCCCGACGGCGGGCATGTATGATGGCATTCACCGTGTTGTGGACCAAGCAGCTGTATGGGTCCCTGTTGTGGGGATCGTGACCGGCTGGAATTCCATGTGCGGCAAACAGCAATTCCACGCCCGGCCGGATATGCTTCGGGAATCGCTGAAGGGCCTGCTCGATGCGCTCATTCAGCGCCTTGAGGTACTTCTCCCGGGTAGCAAAAGCACCAACAGAAACCGTAGGACGCGCTGCTATCGCACCCGTCTTGGTCAGGGCTTCCCACGTGGCCAAGGCGCGACCGGACGTCTCCGTGGCATACTGGGGAAACATGGGCAGCAAGACCACATGGGTTACCCCATCGGCTGCCATGGCTTGGGCAGCACGCGCCATATCAGGGGAGCCGAACGGGGAGGCTACATAGACCGAGAAGCGCACGCCTGCCGGCAGATCCGTACGTCCATTCAGCCGCCTTTCCAGCTCTCGCGACTGCTCCCGGTTCAAGCGATTGATGGACAGACCGCCACCGATCGACGAATACTCGGAGATGACCTGCCTATACAGCATCCGGGCGGAGAGGCGGGATTGCACATGCCGAAGCCACAGCCGGGCAACAGACTGGGCCCCCGGAGGCAACATCAGGCGGTGATACAGATAATCGCGAACGTCCTCTTTGCGCTCGGGGGCCCCCGGTACCAGCAGTACGACGCCCACCCGATCCCCGGAGGCCGGACGTACCGGCCCCTGCGCGAAAAAGCGCCCGCTGAAGAGGCGCTCATCGCTGGCATATGCCTTTGCCAGAAAGCGAGGGGACATGGAAGAGGACTCGATTCATTCAACGTTTTCCAAAGTTAAAACCGGGCAACACGGGCCTGTTTTCAGGAAATGTGAAGCCGAAGCCTATTCGCCGATGCTTCATCGGAATCACTATGGCAATTCACACGCGGGCGGCCTCTACCCGGGGCCACAACGAAAGATGGCCTCGTGACACCGGATCAGGACGCTGTCAGCGGGGGCAACGTATCCGGGAATCCATGCCCTTCCTGCCATTGTGCCAACCATGATGCGATCTCGTTCCTGACCTGCGGAGGCCAGGCCTCCGAGGGTTGGGATGCCCACGCCAGCCGTTCGCGGCGGGTGGGATGATCGAGTACGAGCCCCCCAGCGTGAAGGGCCAGATTCTTGCCGTCCAGCTCTGTGCGGGCACCATAGCGAAGGTCGCCGACCAGCGGAAAACCACGCGATGCACACTGCACCCGGATCTGGTGGGCGCGCCCGGTGTGCAGGCGGATGGCAACGAGGGAGCAGCCCCCGTCAGTCCCGATGGTCTGAAGGCTCAACGATGCCCGCTTGGCACCGGGCGCGCCGGGATCCACTACACGTACCTCCCGATCCAGCTTGGAAAGATGATCCTCCCAGGTGGCTTCATGGGGAGGCGTTCCCTCCAGCCATGCCATATAGACCTTCTCCACGCTGCGCTCGGAGAACTGCTGCACGAGCCGCGAGGCAGCCTTCGACGTGCGTGCCAGCACCATGAGTCCGGAGGCGGGTCGGTCCAGGCGGTGCACCAACCCGAGATAGACCTTACCCGGCTTGTTGTAGGTTGTACCTACCCACTCTTTCATGAGGGAGAGTACATCCGGGTCTCCCGTATGGTCAGCCTGGGACAGCATACCAGCCGGTTTTTCGACGACCAGCACGTGGTTGTCCACGTATCGAATGCTTGGTATGCGGCGGCTCATGGGGATACTCGTAACGGGTTCAAGACGGGATCTAAGGAAGGAGCCAGGGGCTGGGTTCCCCCACGCTTAGAGGAGGCCCGCTGAGGCTCCAAACGCAAAGCGACGTCCTCGAGAATTCAAGCCACGCAGAACAATACATCGCCCACAACCTTTACAGTACGAACACGCATAAAGGCACCGCTATCGCATGTCTGCCTCCCCCTCAAGCCACCCCCGTCACCATGCATCCGGATACCGCTGGCATCGGTTATGATGGCGAACTGTATCGCAAGTTGCTCCACCTGCTGGCCTTGGGCTATCCGGTCGGGTACGTGGTTGCACCCGAACCCTGGGGCCTCAATGTGCTGATCAGCCTCAGCCTGTTGGCGCTTTTCCTGGACTGGCTTCGTGCGTCCAGCCCCGCAGCACATGCCTTCTTCGAACGCTTTTTCGGCTTCATGATGCGCAGGAAGGAACGGGATGTACTGGGAGCGAAGACCGTCTTCAACGGGGCAACGTGGGTAACCGTATCCTTTACGCTGCTCGTGCTGCTCTTCCCTGTGGATGTGGCCCTCATCTCCTTTGCCACCTTCATGATCGGGGACGCAGCCGCGGCACTCGCAGGTCGACGGCTCGGCCGCACGAAGTGGCTGGGCCGGGGTGCCACCCTGGAAGGCTCCCTCGCTTTCCTGATCTTTGGAGGAGCCGTGGGCTGGCTGCTGATAAGCGGGGTCCTGCCCTGGCCCCCGCTGGATATTCCATTTCCTGTGGTCCTCGCGGCAACCCTTGTAGCCACCCTCCTCGAAGCTGCTCCGCTGCCGCTGAACGATAACCTCTCCGCGCCGCTGGGAGCCGCGCTAACCATTACGGGTATCATGGCACTATGGCCAAGCTGACTGCCACTGCCATCAAACGCCTTGCCGGACTCGAGGCCTTTCCACAGCCCGAGTTCGTGCGCACGCGCTATCCCGTAGTGCTCATGCACGGCTTCGGCCTGTTGGCTTTCCTGGCCCGGGGCGGGCATCTCCACGAAGAAGCCATGCACCTCCGACTGCATGGCGTTGCTGCCTTTGCGCCGAACGTGACCCCGTACCATGTCATACCGGAGCGGGCGGCCATGTGGAAAGAGCGGATTGACATCATACTGTCCCAAACCGGGGCCGACAAGGTCAACCTGATTGCGCATTCCATGGGAGGCCTTGATGCGCGCTATCTGATTACGACGTTGGGCATGGCAGATCGAGTGGCCAGCCTGAGCACGATTTCAACGCCACACCGAGGGTCTTCCCTGGCCCTCATGGCATTGAAACAGCCTGAACGTCTGCGGGAGCTGGTCCGGAATGCTGCCAATTGGGTCGGACAAAATGTGATGGAGGTCGAAGCGGACTTCAACGCCGCCCTGGAGAGTCTGACCCCACGGGCGGTCACCAACCGATTCAACCGGGAGGTGCCGGACGTGGAGAGTGTCTACTATGCCTCGTGGGCAGGCAGTGCCGGCAAGGGTGCACTCAACTCCATCAACCCGTTGTTCCGTCCGTTCAACGCTTGGCTCTACGGCCGGGAGGGCGTGAATGACGGGATTGTATCGGTTGCCTCGGCAACGTGGGGTGATTTCCGGGGACAAATCGAGGCCGATCACCTGCAGCAGGTAGGTATCGATGTGTTGGCCGGATCATCGTTCTCCTCGAAGAGCTTCCTCACCCAGTTGGTATCCGACCTGGGAGCGCGTGGCTTCTGAGTGGGCCCCAGCCCTGCTGGGAATCAGGCCTTACTGGATCATCAGGTCTCCATAGGAGACGAGTTCGCCCAGGCGATCGAAAATGAAGACCCGGATCAGCCCGGTACGATTGAGCAGGGCGGGACTGAAACGAAAGATGTAGGCTCCCGGGTCGGATGCATCCAGGATGTCATCCAACGTCCTCAGCCGACCCGAAGCATCCCTCGCGCGCAGGGCCAATCCGCCCTGAATGGCGTTGAATTCGAGTACCGTGACCGGGATGATGACAAAGCCTCCACCGACGGGGTTCGGGTACGCCGGGTCAAACCGCACCTTGCCCCCAAAGACAGGCGCCACGCGCCAGTCGTCCGGATCATCATCCACAATGCGGCCGGTATTATCGGTACGGGCAAACGCCTCGGGCGTGGCGCCGGCATCCTGGACAAAAATGTCCTGCTGCTCCTGGGAGTCACAGCCCGACGTGGCAAGCAGGCAGACCAGGACTGCACAGGCCGAAGAAAAATATCGTAGGCGATGGCGTAGGGGCATGCTGTTGCACAAAACACGCTGCAGGGCGGTGGCAGGATCCGTAAACAGTCGGCGGCTGCCGGAAGGCGGTTCGGAACCAGAACGAACGAGGATGTGCTGGCGTACCACAGGCCGCCACACGCGTTCCCTGTCCGGCGGCTACGCCCTGCCGAACCACTCACCCATCAGGCATTGTAATGCTTGTATCAGCCTCCGACCTGCACGTCAGCATGGATGGATCCACCATCCTGAAGGCGCTGGACTTTGACCTCGAAGCTGGTCAGTGGCATGGCCTCCTGGGCCCGAACGGCAGCGGTAAAACCACCTTGCTGCGCGCGCTGGCAGGACTCATCCCCTACACGGGTTCGCTGCAATTCGAGGGAAAGGAGGTCTCTGTGTGGTCGCGCCGCGCCATGGCGCGGCGCGTTGCGATGGTGCGCCAAACCCACGCCATCTCCTTCGACTTCAACGTAATCGATCTTGTATTGCTCGGCCGGGCGCCGCACAAACCGCTCTTGTCCGTCTATAACCAGAATGATAGTGCGATGGCGTCAACAGCCTTGCAGCAATTGGATCTGAAGGGCTTCGAGCAGCGCTCCTTCCACTCCCTTAGCGGCGGCGAGCAGCAGCGGGTCTTCCTTGCACAAGCACTGGTGCAGGAGGCAGACCTCCTGATCCTGGACGAACCCACTACCTATCTCGATGTCCATCACCAGTTCGAGTTCATGGAGCAGGTGCGTTCGTTGGTGGACGCCGGGAAGACCGTCTTCGGTGCCATGCACGATCTTGAAATGGCGGCACGATTTGCTGACCAACTCTTCGTCATGCACGGGGGTAAGATGGTGCGCCACGGCGCTCCAGACCAGGTGCTGACCGCCGATCTGCTGGCCAGCGTGTTCCGGATGGAGGCTACTGTTGCCGGGAGCGGAGATTCCCCCATACGCATTGCCTACACGCGCTCTCTTCCGTAACTGAAACAATGCTGCGACAAGGCTCACGAAGCGGCACCCATCCCATTCCATACGCTGACCCCCATGAAAATCTACACCCGTACCGGCGACGAGGGACAGACCGGTCTCTTCGGCGGCCCGCGCGTCTCCAAGGACGATCTCCGCATCGAAGCGTACGGAACAACCGACGAACTCAACTCGGTGCTGGGCGCCGCGCGGGCCGCTTTGTCCGCCCACGCTCCAGGACCGTTCGATGAACCGGAGCGGACGGGGGAGGCAGCCGATCCAACGTCGCCTTCCCATTGGAGTACATCGCTTGACAGCTGGCTGGAACGTATCCAGAACGAACTCTTCGACCTTGGGGCCGATCTGGCGACGCCA